>Ga0187879_10002338_pt1 | contig 12882 bp, 16 predicted proteins | sample June2016WEW_19_1_FD_132423 | JGI IMG/M metagenome (GOLD analysis project Ga0187879, IMG submission 132423) | Peatland microbial communities from SPRUCE experiment site at the Marcell Experimental Forest, Minnesota, USA - June2016WEW_19_10 | ecosystem: Environmental > Terrestrial > Soil >... | reverse complement strand
CAATGCGCCGGTTTCCGAGAGGGAGTCGCTTCAGAAACTGCGGAAAGAGATCGACTCGCACCTGCGCGCGCCATGATGGGCGCGTTCTTGACGGCGACCACGATCATCGGCTTCATCGCTGGTGCGGGAATCATTGTGCGCAATTCGATCATCCTGGTGGACTTCATCGAGCTGCGCCGCAAACAGGGGATGCCGCTGGCGGAAGCCGTGGTCGACGCCGGCGCCATCCGCTTCCGGCCCATGCTGCTAACGGCGGCAGCGGTGGTGGCCGGAGCCTTCGTCATCCTCTTTGATCCCATCTTTCAGGGCCTCGCGATTTCGCTGATGGCGGGTGAAGTGGCATCGACATTTCTTTCGCGCCTGGCGGTGCCGGTGCTCTTTTACCTGAACGCTCGGAACGAAGAGAAGAAAGCTGCCCGCGAAAGTGCGGCACTGTGATGACCAAAATTGACGGTTGCCTGATTTTACGAACACTGAGGAGGGAATACTATGGATATAAATCGATGGTTACGCATGGTTGCCGGAACCTTGGTTCTAGCGTCTCTAGCCTTGGGCTACTGGGTGAGCCCGAAGTGGTATTTCTTCACCGCCTTCGTAGGACTTAATCTGCTCCAGTCGGCATTCACGAACTGGTGCCCAATGATGACCTTCCTGCGCAAGCTCGGCGTGAGGCCCGGCGATCGGGGGTAATACGCTACAAAGGCTTGGCAAGTATTGGTCATACGTCGGGATCAATCAGATTGCAGCGCCATTTCCACGACGCGGCGCGTACCCGAGCCGCGCTCCCGCAGGAGCAGCCGCTCCAGCAGAAGTTCGTCGGGATCAATAAAGCCCCGTTTGCTCCATTCGTGGGCAGGCGGCACTATCAATATAATTTCATCTTCCAGAAAAACCTCGGTCCGAACACCCCGGCGCATGGCGGGGCCTTCGATGAACCTCACTGACACCTGGGAGGAGCACGGGCTGAGGCTACTTCCAAGTAGTGCTAAACTGCAACTGTCAGGGCTTGAAGTGGCATTTGCAGCGTGACATCATCGAAATCTGGTCGCCTGGTAAGCTTCAACTGAACGCCAAATCCGCACAGTGGGGTGGATCGGAGCGTCACTAGCTCAGGGGCGAAACGTGAGCATCGTCTGCCAGGAAGGCGGGTTCTTCGACGCACTGGTCCGATGAACCGCACACGAGCAATGCACGTTGGATTTATACACAACCGCGCCATAACTCGCGTGAGCGCAAATTAAGGAGCAGCTGTAGCCATGCAGACGGCTTACAATCCGCCGATGTCCGACCGTGAATTGATACCGGCAACGCTTAAACGTCCGGGTGCTGCACGGTTCTGGCTGGCGGTCCTGCTGACAGGCGTCGCGACCGGTTTGGCCGCGGCAGGCCTGACCCGGTTCCTTGAACTGGTGCAACGACTTGTTTGGCATGGTTCCGGCACCGATATTTTGCGGGTAGCCAGCCAGGCCAGCCCGCCACGACACATCATCGTACTGCTCGGCGCAGGGGTAGTTACGGGAGCGGGCCAACTCATTCTCGGGCAGCTTTCCAGCGGCAATGGGATCGACACCACCGCAGCAATTTGGTTCCATGCCGGGCGCATGCCGCGACTCCGCACTCTGGGGAGTGCCGTCCTCTCAATCATCATCGTGGGAATGGGAGTGTCGCTGGGCCGCGAGGGAGCTCCGAAACAAGCGGGAGCAGTATTCGCCAACATTTTTGCTGACCATGGCAGTTTATCGAACGAGCAGCGCCGCCTTCTAGTGGCGTGTGGCGCTGGGGCGGGTTTAGGATCGGCGTATGGGGTGCCGCTAGGTGGCGCGCTTTTCGCATTGGAAGTCATGCGCGGCAAATTGGCTCTTCGCTATGTCCTTCCGGCGCTATTTGCTTCCACGGTGGCTACGGCCGTTTCCTGGATGGTACTGCCCAACAGACCAACTTACATCATTCCTGCGTATACAAGCTCCACGTCGGTTCTGGTGTGGGCCGTCGTCGCGGGCGTGATTGCGGGCGTGGCCTCGGTTGGCTATGTACGCATGGTCACATGGGCTGACCGGAATCGGCCGCGGGGCTGGAGGCGGCTGACAACTCCAGCCCTTGCGATGACTGTGTTGGGAGTGGTTTCGATCCGATTTCCGCAGTTACTGGGTAACGGCAAGGATATTTCGCAGTTAGCGTTGACAAGTGCTGTGGCGCCCGCCTTGCTGGCGGCCCTCCTGATAATGAAGCCTGCCGCCATTGCAATCTGCATGCGAAGCGGAGCTCCGGGTGGCTTGTTTACGCCCTCCCTGACCACGGGCGCCATGCTGGGCGGCGTCTTGGGCTATGCCTGGTCTACGTTCTGGCCCGGGGCACCCCTCGGACTATTTTCGCTGCTCGGGGCTGGGGCAGTACTGGCTGCAACTACGCAGGGCCCCATCTCGACGGTGGTCCTGATGATAGAGTTAACCGGCCGGGACCGCTCATTTATTTTGCCGCTATTGCTTATCGTCGGCATCGCAACCCTCATTGCGCGGACAATCGAATCTCGGTCCATCTACGATGCAAAACTCACCGACGAAGAACTGGCGAAAAGACAAAAGCTCAGAGACCTCCCACCGCAGGAAACGGCAATGGTGGACTGACTAATTCACTCGACCTGAGAGGCCGTCCCTCGGCTGGGACACGCTGCAGGCCGGCGCGGCATTTGTTCCAACGCCAGAAAGCTTGTGACCTCGCACCTGGCGCGGTGTTCGGTTTGGTGAGGAGGAGGATCAAAATGGGAGACCCAATTCGGTTTAGGGAATCTGAACTGACAAAACATTGTATGGTTTCCGGCTTTCTGCTCATACTCTGCTCAGTTTGGGCGCCGAGGTTGCAAGGACAGACCATTCAACAGGGTCAGGCTGCCAATCCTTTGCATCAGCTCAACGGTTCTATTGAAGCAATCGTCAAGCGGGTGGCCCCCAGTGTTGTGCAAGTGATTGTGACGGGGTTCGGTCCTGTAGGGGAAGGAAATGAGGCAAGTCTTGAGGTTGGGGCGCAGCGCAGCGTGGCTTCCGGGGTCATCATCGATCCGGACGGGTATATCATCACCAGCGCTCACGTGGTGAGGGGAGCGCAGCACATTGAGGTGGTCATTCCTCTCCCGCCCTCGGAAAGCTCACCCGTAAATTCAATTCTTCGCTCCAGAGGCCACACCTTCGAGGCCCGCACCCTCGGGCTTTCCAGGGAAACCGATCTCGCTGTACTCAAGGTTGACGCGAAGGGGTTGCCTGCGTTGCCCATCGGAGATTACAGCCTGCTTCGCCAAGGCGAGCTCGTGTTTGCGTTCGGGAGTCCGGGAGGCTTGCGGAATTCCGTGACGATGGGAGTCGTCAGTGCCATCGCCCGCCAGCCCGATCCCGATAACCCCATGGTCTACATCCAAACCGATGCGCCCATCAACCCTGGGAATAGCGGCGGGCCACTGGTGGATGTTGACGGTGAGCTGGTGGGCATCAACACGTTCATCCTTTCCCAGTCGGGCGGTAATGAGGGCCTGGGGTTCGCCATTCCAAGTGGGATCGTGGCCGTCGCCTACCCGCAACTGCGCAAGTACGGTCACGTGCATCGCGGCGAGATCGGCGTCAGTGTCCAATCCATTACCCCAAGCATGGCCGCAGGATTAGGCCTGGCGCGTGATCACGGCGTGATTGTGTCGGACGTACTACCCGGAAGTCCCGCGAAAGCTGCTGGTCTCAGGATGCAGGACATCATCATCAGTGTTGACGACGGGCCGGTGGATGACCTGCCATCGTTTAGCCTTCGCGCCTACATGCTGCGTGCCGGAACGAGCACAAAAGTCACGATTCTTCGAGGCCTCGAGAAGCTTGACCTGCAAATCCCCGTGGTTGAACATCAACACACCGCTGACCGTCTGGTGGATCTGGTTGACCGCGAGAAGAATCTGGTCGGGAAGTTGGGGATCCTCGGGATTCAAATCGACAAGACAATCACTCCTATGCTTCCGGAGCTCAGGGAATCTTCGGGGGTCATCGTCGCGGCGAAAACAGTAGGTACGAGTGCGGTGGATAACCCGCTCACCGTTGGGGATGTTATCCACGCCTTGAACGGAACGCCGGTCATCAGCCTGGATTATTTACGCTCATCGCTGGAGAACATCAAATTCAACGACCCTGTAGTCCTGCAAATCGAGCGAGAAGGAACAATGAAGTACCTTGCCTTCCGCATGAATTGATGGCGAGAAACTTCAGTTTATACGTGGGGCCACGCACTGTGTCTCCGGTCTGACAGGGTCACCGCCCCAGGAACCTCGGCCGACTAAGAGCTGTGCTTGGGTCCCGCATTCTGCTTGATCCCTTACCCTCCATGGCCTGCATTTGTGCTTTTTTCAAGATCTCCGATCGCCTGGTCAATCACCTTCGCTTCCTCGTACATGTGGTCGGCCAGGCCTCCAAGGTTTGAGGCATAGATATGTTCTTGGTTGTTTTTCAGCGTGGCCATAGCGTCCTCTGTAGTATCGGTCAGATTCACGACGCTTGGCCCAATGCGCTCAATGGCCTGCTGCTGCCACGGCAGAGCTTTGGAGTGGTTCATGCGTAGCTGCAAAAGCAGTTTGTCCATCGCGTTAACTCGTGCGCGCATTCTTTCCAGTAGGGAGCCATCGGACTCCCAGTCGTTCAAGAGCGGCTCGCGCAGGCGCGCTTCGAGCTGATCAGCATCATTCCTGACCCGATGCGCATCATTCCGGACTTGCTGCAAGAGGCTAGACGCATCGCTTGCGAAGGCTCCCTTACCTGCCTTCAGCGTGCCTGCTCCCGGCTGATTCGCCGTGGCAAATGCCGGCAGCGCCGCCAGAGCGACACAAAGCATTGCCACGGTCAGGACACCTTTGCATAAAAAGTTGACCCGCATAGTTGTTTTCTCCTCTTCGTCCGTTAACCTCACGGACCTTTGATCTGAGAACTGCCATTTCTGCCCTGCCCCGGGAAATCCCGCATTCAAAAGGTTGGCGGCGGGGTGACCGGAGTCATCCGGCGCTTCCCTGTCAGTGCGCGAACTATCCTCGCAACAGATGCACCCCGCCATTCCGTTTCAAAATGGCCAAGTTAATCGTCCCGTCGCTCAGGCTGTCAACACCGTCCGCAGACTCATGCTCGTTATCGCCTGCGAGCGAAGGGTGGCTTCCGCAGTCTGTTGGCACTCCAAGCTTAGAGGCGCCCAGGGCAGGGCGGCCAAACGCTTCGGTGAGATGCCCTGCTCACACTCAAGACAAACGCCATATTTCCCCCGTGCGATCCGTTCTGGGGCTTCGGTCACCTGCCTAAGGAGGGCTGCCTTGCGGTTAAGCGCATCGACTGCCATGCTCCGTTGAACCTCCAAACTGAACTCGTCCATCGAATCGGGGACTCTCTCGACCGCGATGCCCTCAGTATCGCGGTGACTTGACAGGAGCTCCCATCGCGTTGTTTCGAGCATCCGCCTATAACCTTCACCGTTCGTTTTGTTCATAGGTTTTATCCATTTCCAAGGCTATGTCCCGCAGAGCAAACAGGTCCACGAGCCGCCTCTTTCTATCGATGTAGTGAACCCGTCACTTACTTCGTTGAGCGAGTATCACGCTTGTTTTGCCCGAACAAGACCTTCTCCCTCCAGCCACTAAGATCCATCTCCCTTATCACCTAGCTGTTGGCGCCCCGGGTGTCGTAGGTGATTTCGGTTTCGCTGATCTTCTTACCCAGGTCGACCAGCTTTGCGGGCACTCGGGCAACAAGTTTATCGTTCTGATAGAAACCTATTTCAGGCGCCGTGGAACTGTTGTTCAGAACCACCTTGTATTTGCCTGACTGCAAAGTTGGCCCGCCGGGAATTCGCGCTGTTTGCATAATGTCGATGTTGCCTGACTTTTTTGAAGAGTGGCCCAAGTCGAGGAGTGGGAACTTCGCGAATGCCATACTGACCACAACCAGCATCCCCGCTGCCGCCAGTATTGATTTGCTCAACACATCTTTGTTCATTTCTTCGGTCCCTCCTTTAGGACGCATCGTTCGTTTTGTCGGCTGAACCTGATTCGCATTCAGACCGACTAGAACGGGGCTGAATCTCAACCTTAATGCAAGGGAAAGGTTCAAACCATACCACCTGGAAGCCAATTTCGGAGGGGAACCCAGGTACGTCCAGTCCAGCGCGATTGGTAGTGGGCTGTTGCGAAGCCCGCATCGGCCGTGAAACTTTTCCCACATCCGTGGGGAGCCTGGCGCGGACGTGGGGCTCTGATTGGAGTGGTATTGCTAACACCGTTCACGGCATCCTCGGACCAGCTACCAGCTTTCTGCTTTCGGAATACTATCCGCCTGGTATTACTCCTTTTGGAGTTTTGCCGGTAGGCTGAGTAAGGGTGGGCCCTGGGAATCTCGATTCCGAAGAGGCAACCGCTTCGAGAAAATGATGTGGTCCGTGCGATCAGGCTGGCGTCACTGTACTGGTCCAGCGCGACGAGAACTATTGCGGACTTGATCCAGGAAAGCTAAGAAATTATGCCCTTGCGGACCGCGTACAGGATCAACTCCGCAAGGCTATGCAGATTGAGTTTGTCCTGGAGGTTTCTGCGGTGCGTCTCCACCGTGTAAAGGCTGAGGTTAAGTGACGTGGCAATATCCTTGTTTGACTTGCCCTCCGCCAAAAGTTGCAGGATCTCTCGCTCCCGCGAGGTAAGCAACTCATAGCTATCTTCGGCTCCACGTTTCTTTAGCTCCCGCACATAATCTTCCGCAAGGATCTTGCTGATTTCGGGGCTGAAAAACGCTTTTCCCTGGCTCACAGCTTTAATTGCTTCAATGAGGTCGTTTTCAGCGGAGTCTTTCAACAGATAGCCTTTAGCTCCCGCATTGAGAACTCGTAACAGGTAGCCTTCGTCAGAATGCATGCTTAAGATTACAATCCCTGCGTGGGGTAATAACGCTGTGATTCGTTGCGCCGCCTCGATGCCGCTCATATTTGGCATGGCAATATCCAGCACGGCGACATCGGGCTTAGTTGCCTCCGCCCGCTCCACCGCCTCCCGACCATCTGCGGCTTCACTGACCACCTCGAATCCCGCCTGTTTCTCGAGCAGCAGCCGCAGACCTCGGCGCATAATGTTGTGATCATCCGCTAACAGGATTCGGATCTTTTTCATGTCCACGAGTGGCTGGCTCCTTTCCATTACTACTAACTGGCAGCTCTATCGTTACAATGGTTCCGCTTCCCGGCACAGAATTTATCTGGTATTTGCCCGCTAGCCGGGTCACCCGCTCCTCCATTCCGAGTAGCCCCAGTCCCTTGGTCTGCTTTGCATCGAACCCCTGCCCATCGTCCTGGATGAAAAGTGACAGGCGACCGGGCTCCTGTTGAACTCTGATGTCGACCCTTGTAGCTCGAGCGTGACGGGAACAATTGTGCAGCGCTTCCTGAACTACACGGTAGATGCAGGTCTTGTATTCATCGGGAAGGTCATCCGACGCAAGCTCGGCGGCTACGCTCACATCCATAGAGGTCTGCTTGGACACTTCCCGTGCTTGCCATCGTAGCGCCGGAACAAGACCAAGATCATCCAGCATCGACGGTCGAAGAAGCAGGGCCATATTGCGAACCACTCGTACTGCGTTTTCCACCAGTCCTCTGACTGTTTCGACGTGACCCCGCGACTGCCCATCGGCTTGAGTTTCCGAATCAGTTGACCAGTTGCGCAGTTCCACGAGAACTGCCGACAAAGCTTGTCCCACCTCATCGTGCAGCTCTCGGGAGACTTTTCGGCGTTCGTTTTCCTGCGCCTGCACAAGCCGGGCGGAGAGTTCCGCGAGTTGCTGGCGCGCTCCGACAACCTCCTGATACTGAGCGTGTGCTCGGGCTTCCAATCCCAGAATCTTCCACGCGCTGAAAGCTGCCATCCCCGAGCCTAGTAAAAGTGTTGCCACGAGAATCATCGCCAGCAGGCTCTGGAACTCCGACAGCAGGTAGTCCACCCGATGGTTGCCGGCATTCAGTTGCAGTTCATTGAGGCTCGCGATCCGGCCTGCTATCGCAAGCACCGCGGCCCGGCGAGGGAAGACCTCGTCCCGAAGGAAAGCGTATCCTTGTCGTCGGCGCTGGGCGGCGTCCCATGCGAAGATGGGACCAAGGATCCGCCAGTAATCGGAAAGCTCCGTTGAAAGCTCCGTGTAGTGTTTAGCCTCGTCAGGATCGAGCTGGCGGCCGAACGACTCCAACGCGGATTCCATCTGTTGGTGCACTTCCCCAAGGCTTGTGCGATATGACGCTGCGCGACCGGCTTCGGGCTCCAGCAAATAGTCACGGACGTAAGTTCCGGAAAGGTGAAGCTGGGATCGTAGGTCGTTGAGCGCATGATCCTTCGCTAGGAACTGGCGTCGAATCTGGTTGTCGTCCCGCCGGATCTTCTGGAGGACTCGGATGCCGTACATTCCCCCGAGGGCCACGATTACCAGAAGGCCGCCAAATCCGGCCGTAAGAGCAAAACGGGTGCTCAATAGGAGTCGACCTGAACCACGTGTTTCAGCCACAGCGGGAATCCACATTTTCGGTTGTCTCGATGATCAGGATGTTTGTTTTCCCAGGCTCTCACTGAGTCTGTATTCCCGAGTGGACGGGCATTTCAAGCCGCATTTGTGGACTTTCTCAACGTCCAACCGAGCGTCCACATCCGCTTCTGAGGATTGGCAGGGGCTTGCAACTTCCCCCCCAACCGTGCCTCGGCCTCATAGCTGAGTACTTTGAAGTAAGTGGCGCGTTCGAAGAAACGGTCAATCAAGGTATGCAGTTCGACCTGCTGCCAGATATCCAGCGCCGAGTCCATCCAGCCATGCGTCCGCATAAAGCTGAGTAGGGTCTGCTTGGTCAGCATTAGCGCGCAGACCACTTCGGCGAGTGGGATGCCTTCTCGAAACCGCTTGCGCCCGAGGCTGCGATATGCGTCCTCTGTTGCCGTGTCGGACTTGGTGTCTAACCACATGCCCAAGTTGTGCACCACCGCGAAGACACGGGAGTAGTCCTCGTGTGGGTTGATTTGGTGGTAAGTCGCGGTCCGGGGGTCGGTTCGCAGCTCGTGGACCACCCGCCGCGTCAATTGCTCGGCGTGCCCTTCAATCATATCCACCAGTCGTGAAGCCAGCATTTTCGTTCTCCTCCTGCTCCGAAAGATGTTGAGTTCCTGTCATCGCCGGCGCTCGCTTAAGCGCGGCGCGGGCCTTCATGCCGTGGGTTATCGCAAGGAGGCTTGACTGCTTACACGCGCAGATGCTGATGCCCATTAATACAGCTGCGTGGCGATCTGCGCATACCGCCGTTGCGTTTCCATGGCGACATGGTTGAGATCGGCAAGCTGCCGATCCCTGGACAGTTAGTTGAAACGGGGTGGTGAGCGAAGCTGGCTGAAGAATCTGAAACGAGTCAATGAAGGTAGGAGAGCATCGGGAGTGCTGTAGGCAGGCGCGGCAGGTGGAGTGGTCAGGTGAGGCCTGCTCACGACGGCTAGGGCCACAATTACCTTGTCGCCCGCCTGTTCTGTGCTCGGCTCCCCGATTCGAGTTAGCCGCAACAACCGCTGCGTGCAGGCAGTCGAGACAAGACAAGGGCCGATTTTTGCCAGTACCGAAATCGAAAGGATGCCGAGGAGAAGGAAAAGAACTACTACACATCTCCGGCAAGTTTCAATTCTGTCTGCCGTCGCCAAGGGCTTCGGAGCCGTTGTCATATAGGGAACCTGGAGGCTTAGAACTCGACAGTCCGCATTGCGACCTGGCCGTCTGCGAGATCAAGTACCGACCTGTTTTTGGCAACTGGCTGGTTCGCACGCCCGATGTGGCCGACAAACTGTCGCCTTGATAGATTCCTGCGATCGGTCCAGGGTTGCCTGGCCGGATTACGGTTTTCCGGCTAAAGCGTCTTGCTGAAAAAGTGCGCGACCTTGTGGCCGGCTTGTTCAGTGTAGTAAACGGTCACCTTGCCGGACTTTTCCGCTCCTTCCGAAATGTCTTTGCGTGCGTCGTCTGCGGCATGATCCGTCAGGCGGAAGGCCTGCTCCGTTCCGTCTGCCGTCTTGACGGAAACAGTTTTCGCACCCCGGTCCAAGTGAGTGATGGTCCCCTCTGTCGTCTTCAGTCCGCCTTCGCCAATGTGGTCAACTTCCTCCGCGGTCTCTTCCGTTCCCTTGGCAGTGTAGTGTACAACCACCTCACTACCTTCCTTCAATCCGCGGAAAGACTCTTTCGCGGCTGCGCCCGCCTTCTCCCCGCCGTGAACCGCCGTGCGCCCCACGAAATGAAAGGTGTGTTCCGTACCGTCCGCCGCCTTCACCACTATAGTTTTGGCCGTGCCGTCGATCTTCTCAACTGTACCCCTGACGGCAGTTATCGCGAACGCAGTGGAACAAACCGCCAGGAACACAACACCGAGCACAAGCAACTTGTTCATCTTTGCCCCTCCTTTGTTCCTTGAAATCTTACTGATGGGAGCCCTTATGCTGCAGAGCCGCGTAATCTCTCTCGGCGGCAGCGAATCGAACCCCTCGTTCCAAGAAGGCCCATGTAAGCTTGAGATGCCAATTTCAGGAGTTTTGTTCGCCAGCCGTGCGCCGGATGTATAGGGGGCTTGCGTGAATCAGCGTAAGCCCACCCTACCCATTCTCGTGACAACTGGATTAGCTATATTAGCTCTACCAGGCATCAGCGCTGGGCAAGAATCGCCGCCGGCTACGTCCCAAACACGTGTAGTGCAAGGATGACCTGATTTTCGACGGAGTAGCGCGGAGGCACGCGCAGTTCGCGTTCCTCCGCGGTTCTTACCGGATCTGGCATGCGATTCATCTGAACCCGGTGAGGGCGGGGCTGGCGCGCCGCCCGGAAGACTGGCCGTGGTCGAGCGTCCATGACTATCAAGGCAGCCTGAATTGTGCACCCACGACCCCCAGCGGCCTTTCCGTCGACCGGGTTCTGCTGCCCGCCGATGCACACACCCGGATTTAGAAGAGCCGCAGAGGAAGCCCAACTACGGCTACCTCTGATGCGCTACCGGCTTATAGGAAACGGGGTGGACGCGAACGATGTCCGGCCACCCCTTTATTAATTCTGCGCTGTACGATCCTAAGAATGGTAAGGATCATATCAGCCCCAGTTCGGTCAGCAATGGTACTGACGTACTATTACATGGAGAGGAACGCTATAAAGCAAGTAGCGCCGACCACCGCCCTGCGGCCCATAGCCTTCGGGCGACGGGCCGGTTTTGTGGTCCGCGTCCTTTCCGTCGCGTGACAGGGCCATCAAATTCGCGCGCGCGGGTCGGACGGTATCCGGACACGGTCCACGATCAAACCGCAACGTTTCTCTTGCTCCTCGGCGCTGATACCGGCGTATTCGTTGTAGCTCGACCTTCTCGTTGTATTCCTTGACGGTGCGCAGGGCGCGGTCGAAGAACCGGGGCTGCCAGAGCGAGTAGCGCAGACCTGCTGTTTAGGTCTGCGGGTTTTCGGGGGGCCCTTGCACGCCACGACGGCACCGGGTAAATTATCGGCATGTCCCGCCGGAGTGACCGGCGAAGAACTGAAGGAAGAACCGCAGACCTTGGAAAGCAGGTCTGCGCTACTCGCTTCGCAGGCTCTATGCTATTTCGGATCAGGGCTGTCCGAGATCTTCTTACCTTCCCACTTGCCGTTTGAGGTTGAATCCTTGGACCATGTACCGCTGAGGCGGTTCTGCTGGTACGTGCCATGGAGCCTGTAGTGCCCTTGCGGCGTGTCGACGTGGATTTCAAGATTGTTGTTTTTGAAGGTCACGGATGTCAGGTCGCTGGAACCGAGCGGAGACGCCACCCAGCCTGTAACCGCATCCTGATGCTGCGTCAGGTATAGCGTGAAACTCACATCACCCTGCGGGAATCCGTGCGCCACGCATTCCCATGAGCCGGTGAGCGGTTCCGCTTGCTTCGCTTTCGCCGCCAGGCTTGGTGCCAGCAAACTGCAGAGGGTGATCAGCACTAGAATGTTCTTCATATCAAAACCTGTATCTGGGAGGCGCGATGTTCTTCGCGCGCATGTACACTTCGCACTGTGCACGGTGATGGGCGGTGTGCACCAGCAGGTTCAGGAGGATGCCACGCCCGTTTACCTCGGTTCTGCTGGCCCAACCAACGTTCGTTATCAGGCGGTCCAATTGCTTTTGGGTGATCTTCGGCAGCATGTCGATGACGTAGTCGAACGACTCTCCCAGCATTTGGAGCGTGGAATCCTTGTCGGCTTTCTTGGGGTTCGTAAATGGATTCTTAGTCTCCGTCAACCGCGAGAGCCAATAGTAATTGACCCCGGCAATGTGCACCATTTGTTCGCCGAAGGTCATCTGCGTAGGATTGGGCTTGAAGTCATAAAGATTCGCCGGCATCCTCTCCGCAACCGCCAGCGTGTATTGCTTTGAAATCTTCCAATCGGTGACCAGATCATCGATCGTGAGATAAGTCACGCCCTGCTGGGCATGAACAGGAGTAACTCCCAGCAGAATGAAAGCTGCGAGTAACCTAACCATTTTGCGCTCTCTCCCTTGCGAGACCGTCAATGACGGCATTATACCTCGTTCTACGCCTCTTTGAGGATCTCCGTCCGGTACTTCGGAGCAACGGCCATCACTTTCTTTATGAACGCTGCCTGCTGTGCTTCATCGAGTTTTGGAGGCAGCGTTGTCCGAGTGGCAACTGGCGTTCCGACTTCCTTGAAAAACTCGTCCAGGCCGGCAGGGGAGCAGATGCAGAGGAGCCGAGTAGCGTTGGAAGAAATATTATGAATACGATGCGGTGCATTGGCAGGGATATTGATGGTGTCGCCTGCTTTCACAATCGTTTTCTTGCCGCGGAACGTGGCCT
>Ga0187879_10002334_pt1 | contig 12895 bp, 10 predicted proteins | sample June2016WEW_19_1_FD_132423 | JGI IMG/M metagenome (GOLD analysis project Ga0187879, IMG submission 132423) | Peatland microbial communities from SPRUCE experiment site at the Marcell Experimental Forest, Minnesota, USA - June2016WEW_19_10 | ecosystem: Environmental > Terrestrial > Soil >... | reverse complement strand
CGCGCCATCAGCTCGAGGTTGCGCGCGATCGCTTCGATCTGCCCGCGCTCCTCCGCGCCAACCCCGGACTCACCGCCCTGCGTGTCGATCAACGTGATTATCGGCAGCCCAAATCGCTCCGCCAGCTCATAAACGCGCGCCGCCTTGCGATAGCCCTCGGGCAGCGGCTTGCCGAAATTGCGCTTGATTCTCTCGGGGGTCGAGCGGCCCCGCTGATGACCCACGACGGCGACCGCCCGGCGTCCGAAATAGGCGAGCCCCGCCACGATCGCGGCGTCGTCGGCGAAGCGCCGGTCGCCATGTATCTCGATAAAGTCGCGCATCAGCAGGTCGATGTAATCGAGCGTCTGCGGCCGATTGGGATGGCGCGCCAGGCGCACGCGCTCGATCGCGCTGGGCGGCTCCGGCCCCGGCGGCTGGACCGGCGCGATCTCAATCGCGCGACTTTTCGCGCCGCGCGGCTTATTTCCGTTCGAATTGCCTTTCAATCTGCTTCACGCCTGCTCATCGCAAAAAATTTCTCGAACCATGCAAAAGCATCCTGAGCGCCGCGCTCCGCGTCAAGCCACACGATTTCCGGCTCGCGGCGAAACCATGTGATTTGGCGCTTGGCCAACCGCCGCGATTCCTGCTTGGCCTGCGCGATTGCATCGGCCAGCGCGATCTCGCCGCGCAGATGCGCCGCGATCTGCTTATACCCAATCGTACTCAGCGGCGGCCTTTGGGGCGAGTATCCCGCCTCGATCAGCGCGCGCACTTCGCTGACCAGCCCGGCCGCCACCATCGCATCGAAGCGCCGGGCGATTGCCGCATAGAGCTTTTGCCGCTCGACTTCAACGCCCACCGTCAAAGTGTCGTAGCCATCGTCGGCGAAGCGATGGCGCCGCTGATGCGCCGAAATGTTTTCGCCGGTTAATTCAAAGACTTCGATCGCGCGTACGATTCGGTACAGGTCGTTGACGCCGATTCGATTCGCCGCCTCGGGATCGATCTCGCGCAACTGCTGATGCAGGTGCGCGGCGCCGTGCTCGGCCGCGACTTTCGCCAATCGGTCCCGAATTTCCGCCGACGCGGCCGGTCCCTGAAAGATCCCTCCGCGGATCACGCGCAAGTAAAGCCCGCTGCCGCCGACCACCAGCGGATTTCGCCCCCGCGCCGCGATCTCCTCGATAGCCGCGCGCGCCATTTGCGCGAACTCCGCCACGTCGAGCGACTCGTCGGGACTGCGCACGTCTATAAGATGATGCGGCACGCGGCGGCGGTCCTGCGCCGACGGTTTCGCCGTGCCGAGATCCATCCCGCGATAAAACTGCCGTGAGTCGGCGTTGATTATCTCGCAGTTCGAGCGCTGCGCCACTTCCATCGCCAGCGCGGACTTGCCCGCCGCGGTCGGCCCGACAATAAAGCCGACTCGTATTCGCGCCGGATGCGTCCGCGCCGCGGTTGTTTCCGGCAAACCGCTCATCGGCGAAACATTCGTTCGATCTGCCCGCGTCCGAACTGAATATGCACCGGGCGACCGTGCGGGCAGTTGGTCTTGAACTCGGTGCGATCGAGTTCGGCGAGCAGCGAATGGATTTCCGCCATCTCGAGCACTCGCCCGACTCGAACCGAGCCGTGACAGGCGAGTTGCTTGAGCCAATTCTCGAACGCGGCCTCGCCGCCGCCGCGAAAGCCGCCGTCGCCCATGCTCTCGATCATATCGGTGAGCAGTTTCGCGCCGCCTTCGGGCCCGAACACCGCCGGCGCACCCTTGAGCAGCAGCGTAGTGGGCCCGAACGGCTCGACCTCGAAGCCCATCGCGCGAAGCTCGCTTAACGCGCCATGCACCTGCGACGCGCGCGCGGGACTGAGCTCGACCGACACCGGCGCGAGCATCGCCTGCGTGCGAATCCCGCCGTCGCGGAGTTCGCGGCGCAGCTTCTCGAAGGTAACGCGCTCGTGCGCCGCGTGCTGATCGATCAGGAGCAACCCCTCCTCGGTCTCGAGCGCGATGTACCCCGCGAAGATTTGTCCGATCACCCGCAGTCTCGAATACATCGGGATTGGCGCCGGGGGATGCGCCGTCGCCGCCGTGGTGCCGCCGCGCGCGTCGCGATCGTAGGCGAGGCTGAGCGGGCGCTGAATCGCTTTCTCAGTGAGCGCATCGGGCACCAGCCGCAGGGGCGCGTCGCCGCGCCGATCCGCAACCGAATCGCCGGCGCGAGCATCCTCGCCCGTCGACGCCGTCGCGACGGGTCCCGGCGCGGCGTCATCGCTGGATGATGCCGACGTGTCGGTGCCCGCCGCCGACGCGTCAACTAAAGTTGCGGCGGGCAGATTTTCCGTCTGATCGGCCAACCGGTCGCGGATCGCGCGATAAACGACCTCGAAAACCGCGCCGCCATTGCGAAATCGCACCTCGGTCTTCATCGGATGCACGTTCACGTCAACATCTTCGTGGCGCATTTCGACGAACAGCAACGCCGCCGGATGGCGACCGCGCGGGATCAGCGTCTGGTAGGCTTGCTCGATTGCGCGAATCAACATTCGATCGCGCACCGAGCGGCCGTTGACGAAGGTGAAGATCATCCTGCCGGTGGCGAACGACTCCTGGCTGGTTGCGGCAAGTCCTTGCGCGCGAATCCCGGGGCGATCGAGGTCGAACGCAAGCATCCGGGACGCGATTTTGGGACCGAACACCTGCCGAAATCACTCGAGCGCCGAGTTGGCGCGCGGCAAATCGAAGATCGTGCGGCCGTCGGCGGCCAGGCGAAACGCGATGTGATGGTTGGCAAGCGCGATGCGCTGAAAGGCGTCGGCGATGGCGCCCTGCTCGGTCGCAAGCCGCTTCAAGAACTTGAGCCGCGCCGGAGTGTTGAAGAAGAGCTGGCGGACTTCGATTCGGGTTCCCGCCGCCATCGCGCACGTCCGGGTATCCTCGATGTTGCCGGCCTCGGCTGCGACCTCGACGCCGTGTTCGTCGGCGGCGCGGCGCGTTTGCATCCGAAGATGCGACACGCTGGCGATCGAGGCGAGCGCCTCGCCGCGAAACCCGAGCGTGCGAATCGCGCTCAAGTCGGCGGCGCTTCGAATCTTTGAAGTTGCATGACGCCGGAGCGAAAGGATCGCGTCGGCGCGCGTCATGCCGGAGCCGTCGTCGGCGACCGCGATCAGCGCCGAGCCGCCGCCCAGAATTTCGACGCTTACCGAGCGAGCGCCCGCGTCGAGCGAGTTCTCGATCAGTTCCTTGACCGCCGAGGCCGGCCGCTCGACATCTTCGCCCGCCGCAATCTGGCTGGCGACTTGCTCGGGCAGTATGTGGACTATGTGCTCGGCCATCGGGGTCCGCGGCGCCGGAGCCGGCTCAAAGAAAAATCCGGCGCAACCTAACTAGACATTGTAGCTTTCGGACCGGATACTCAAGCAACTCGCCAATCCGGCGTCAAAAACCGGGGAATGGCTATTGCACGGGTTGAAGATCGCGGCGGGTTTTGAAAAGCTCTCGGCCCGGCGAACTCGCTGGAGCGCTCAATTGATGGGAAAAATTACGGCGATAATGCTCGGTGCGGCAATCATTGTGGGCGCATCCGCGCCACGTGCGAATCCGGCGCCAATCAAGATCGGGGTCGGCGTGATTGGACCGATCTCGCCTCAGACCGAGGCCGATATCGACAGCGTCGTCGGCGCGCTGCCGAACGTGAAGGTGGTGCCGATTCAGCCGCCGGGCGGGATCGATGCATGCGTCAAGCGATTCGTCGCAGGCGAGACTGACGATCGGCTCGACGCGGTGATGATAGTGAGCCTGCCGCCGGAGTCGTTTCAAACGCAGCGCGACTCGAACGAGGCGCGGTTCACCGGCGCTTACGAAATCTGGACGCTCAATCTTTCCACACTGGCCGAAGACCGCCATCGCTTCACCTTCACCGACAGCGAGCCGGTGATCGGCGGCGCCGCCGCTATTTTGTCGATGCCGGCGCAATTGTTCGTCGAGCGCGCCACCGGCAAGAAACTCATTTCGAGCGATCAATGGCAGGCGTACGAGGCGGTGCAGACGCGCGTCGAGTCGAAGCTGGTCGCGGCGACCAAGCTCTATCTGCAGACCGCGTCGATCCGCGACACCGGCCCGCTCGATCCGCTCGAAACGGCGAAAAACCTGCTCGATCGCGGCTACGGCGAGGACGCGATGGCGGTTTTCAAAACGGCGGGAGTCAACAACCCGGAAGTTCAGCGGATGATCGCGAATGCGCAGGGTCAGTTGCGGCGCAGCGCGGCCAATGCGCTGCTGGGACGCACGCTCGGAGCGATGGCGGGCGGGAACGCCGGCGCGGCACGCGTCATGCTGGCCGACTACGAGAAGGCGCCGTCGGCCGAGAGAGCGCGCGCGGATTCGATTCGACAGGTGCTTGCAGGCGTGCCCGATCGTCACGCCGAATCGATTTACGACGGCGTCATCAGGAGCGACGTGCCCGCGCTCGATCACGCGGCGTTCGTCGCGATGATCAAGCAGCTGTTCAGCGAGCAGACCGGCTCGGCCCCCAACGAAGTGATCGTCAGCGCGAAGGACCTGACCGTCGAGGACAAGGATGCGCCGCAGGGGCTCAAGGTTCAGCTCGACAGCTACGCGGGCGCACTGGGGCGCAGCGCGTGGCTGATGAGCCTCAAGTGCGGATGCGACGCGGGCGCGGTGCTGACCGGAGAAGCGGTCGGCGGGGCGATCCTCAAGGCGAGCTATTCACCCTCTTTCACGCGGCCGCACGTCGGGCTACCCTAGCAGGATTATCCAGGTTCGAACGGAAGACTCATGAGACATTGCGCATACTGCAAGAAGCAGCCGTCAGTCGGCAACAACGTCAGCCACGCCAACAACAAGACCAAACGGCGCTGGAATCCCAACCTGCAGGAAGTACGCGCCGAGATTAACGGCAACGTGCGCCGAATCCTGGTCTGCACGCGATGTATCCGCGGCGGTAAGGTCAAGAAAAGCGCCTAGCGGCAGCGGCTACAATTCATCCGGCGCAAGACACATTGCCATGGAGTTGTTGTGATGAACATTTCCAATCGCAAGGCGGGCCGCAAGCTTCATTTCGCGCCGTTGGCTCTGTCGGTCGCAGTCGCCGCGGGCCTGGCCGCCGGGGTGCGGATTGCGGGCGCGGCGAACGTTAGCGGTTTGATGTCGTACCCCAACGGCAAACCGGCAGAGCATCGCTGGCTGCATTACGAGAACCGCGTCACCAGCGATATCTATATCGCGCCGACCACGCCCGACGGCTCATTCACGGCGGATCTGCCGCCGGGACTTTACGATCTTCGCGCCGAGCGAGGAGTCATTCTGGCCAGCAAGATTCGCGTCGATTCCCAGGACGTCTACATCGGCCACGTCGTCGAGCCGGCGCCGCTGGACGTGCGCCGCCCGTTCGAAAGTGAAGGCGTGGCGGAGTCAATCGTCGAAAGTGCTGCGCCGGCGACTGCGAACCTGGGCGGACGTCCGCTCGGCGCAATGATGTATGGGCACGAAGTGATGGCTCCGCTCGGAGCGCCGGGGACACCCGCGCCCCGATCGACCCCGCTTGGCGAGGCTACGCCCGTGGCGGCCGCGTCGCCCTCGACGATCCCGCCGCCATCAGGCAAATACTGAAGCCGGTTCGCATCGGCGCGGCCGATTCGTTTTTTTTCAAGCCGCTAATCCGGGTCAATCGCCTTAAGCGCGCGCGGCGCGCGTGATATACGGTTGTGCATCCGACCCTCGTGAATTTTCGGTTGCTTCAAAAGCTCGCGGCCGCGGCCTGTGCAATTGCCGGGATTTACCTGCTCTCGATCCTCGTGACGGGCGGCTACGCGGTAAATTTCGCGGGGCTGCGGTTCGACGCCGACAAGCTATGGCCCGCGATCGTCGCGACGCTCGGATTCGCGCTGCTGCGAACGATCTTTCGCCGCGGCTCGATCCGGGGCGCGCTGAGATCAAGTCCGAGATTCATAATATTCTCGCTTGCGCTGATCGTATTTCTCGCCAATGGCCGCACGATTTCCGGCGGCGATTCGGTGCCCGCGAAAAATCTGCCGCTGAGCATCCTCGAGCACGGCAACTTCTACCTCGATCAGCTGAAGACCCCCGGCGCGAAAAAGATTCCCTACTATCTGCGTGAGAGCGGTGGTCATTACGTGTCCGACTATCCGGTCGGCGCCGCGCTGATCGCATTGCCGTTCTATGTGCCGTCGGTCCTGTGCGGCGTCAGCCCGAGCAGCCGGATTTTCTCCGAGCTCGAAAAAGTTTCGGCGGCTACGATCGTGGCGCTCTCCGCGCTGCTGCTCTACATGGCCGCCGCGCGCGTGACCGCCAACTGGATGGCGATGCTGCTGACGCTCATCTACTCATTCGGCACCATCAGTCTCAGCGTAAGCAGCCAGGCGCTGTGGCAGCACGGTCCCGCCCAGCTCGCACTCGCGGCCGCGATCTATTGCCTGGTACGGGCCCGCGACGATCCACGCTTTGCGGGATACGCGGGACTGCCGCTCGCATTCGAGGTGATCACCCGGCCCGTCGATGCGCTCATCGCGGCGCCGCTCGGCCTGTATGTGCTCATCAGCTATCGCCGCGAGATTTGGACCTTCATCGCCGCCGCGATCGCCCCGCTGCTTTTTCAACTGTGGTACAACGCCGCCTATTTCGGCACGCCGCTTCGAATCCAATTTTTCACGGAGCCGCAAACGGTGGGCGGACAAACCGTTGCGCCGAGCGGGTTGTGGGCCACTCCGTTTGCCAGTGGATTGGCGCTGGAGGTGCTTAGTCCCGGCCGCGGACTGCTCTTCTACTCGCCGATTTTTATTTTGTCACTCGCCGGATTGGCGCTTGCGTGGCGGCGCAACGGCGACGCGCTGCTGCGCTACCTGGGCGTCGGCGCGATCTTGAGCATCTTGATCGTCGCGAAATGGCATAAGACATCCGGCGGCGAGTCTTTCGGTCCGCGGCTGCTTGCGGATCTCACGCCGATAATGGCGTTCGCCCTGTTTCCGCTCGCCGATTCCATCCGCAAGCGCCGCGCGCTTGCCGCAGCGTTCGCGGTGCTCGGCGCATGGTCGATAATCGCCAATGGGTCCGGCGCGTTCATCAGCTATCGCGGATGGAACACCTGGGCGCTCAACGACCCTGACACGCGACTGTGGTTGTGGAGCGACAATCCGGTGGTCGATCCGATGCGCTCGGCTTTCGACTCGATCAGGATCGCGCTGGGTCACCGCGCGACGAGCCGCAACTCTCCGGACCTGCTCGACGCCCGCGTCATCGTGCTCAAGCCGCCTCCGGCTAATGCAGCGCCGGGTTCGCGCGTCCGCGTTTCTATCCGCGCAACCAACACCGGCAACGCCGTATGGCTCACTGGGCGTTCACTCGATGAACGCGGTGTGGTCGGGCTAGGATGGGAATGGAAGCGCGATGGGACAGTGGTCGCAGACAGTGAAGCCCGCCGCGAGCTTCACTTGAACGTCTTTCCGGGCGACTCGATGAATCTCGAGGCATCGACATTCGCCCCCGATGCGCCCGGCCGCTATGAGCTCGAAATTTCGCTCGCCGCCGAAATCAGGGGCCAGGTCTCACGCCCGATCGGCCCGCCCTTGACCGTCCCGGTAACGGTCGGCGCATCCGCAGCACCGTCCGGCAGCGCGCCGTAAATCCCAGGTCAGATCGAATTTCGCGTCCGAGGAACGATCGTTCAATCGGGGAGACCGGATTCCCGTTTCCCAGGCGAACTGCCGATTTGATAGAGGGAAAAGCCCTGATGGATGCGGGTTTGGATGCGCGCGGGCTCAAGCCCCGGGTTTGCAAACCGCGTGGCCTTGATGCCAGTCTGAAGCGGTTTTCGAAATGGAAATTTCGGTTTACACCGCTGCGGCGGACGCAACCACGGAGTCGGCCCGTGCGGTCGCCGAGGCCGCGCGACCAATGGGGGGAGAGACGTCATGGCTCGTGGGTTGAAGTCGCAGGAAAAGCGCAACGCCAAGCCCAAGGCGCCGAAGTCGGGGAATGTGCTGCTCTACGAGGTGAGGGATGAAATCGCCTTCATCACGTTGAATCGACCGGAAAAGATGAATGCGCTCAACGGCGCGCTCAGCGACGCCTTGTGCGCCACCTGGACCCGGTTCGAGGCCGACCCTGCCGCCAGGGTCGCCATCCTCACCGGCGCCGGCAAGCACTTCTGCGCCGGCGCGGACGTCAGCCCCGGTGCGATCGATCGCGAAGTGCCATTCCAGGTCCATCAGGGCTATCCACAAAACGGCATCACCGTGTTCAAGCCGATCGTCGGCGCGGTCAAGGGCTACACGCTCGGCGCCGGCTATGCGCTCGCGGTTCGCGGCTGCGACATCACGATTGCCGGCGAGAGCATGCTGATGGGCTTTCCGGAAGCGCGGATTGGCACGCCGCTGCCACCGATGGAGTATCTACCGTACATGCCGTTCAAGATCAGCCTCGAATTCATGCTGCTGGCGTGGAACGGCGGGCAGATCATGGACGCGCAGCGCGCCTGTGAGGTCGGGCTGGTCAACAAGGTCGTTGCCGATGAGCACCTGATGGCCGAGGCGGTCCGCTGGGCGGAGCTGCTCAAGAAGATTCCGCCGCTCTACATCAAGTCGGTCAAGTACGGGCACTACAAGACGACGGACAACAAAGTCCGTGTCGATGAGCGAGAATATATCCTGTTCACCCATCCACAGGAGATAAGCCGGGACCGTCAGGAAGGGCTGCAGTCGTTCTTGCAGCGCCGGGAGCCGAAATTCACCGGCCGCTGAGGTCCTGGCCAGGTTCGCCGGATTCAGGCGGCTGTGAGCCGGCGATCTGAAATCGCCGACGCGCCCATGTCGGTTACGCCGAGCCAGAAGCGCCGAAGCGTTATCCGATGACTCAGCGTGAACGACTCGAGCGCCGCCAGTTGCGCGGCGGAGAGCGTCTCCTGGGCAATAACGATTTCGTCGAACGGGGTTCGCGCCATGATCGCGCCCAGGTTATCGAGCGACCCCAGCACCGGATAGCCGTGGAATAGCTTGCCGTGCTTGAAGCTGTCGTCGTCCAACAGACCCAGCAATTCCGCACGCGCTCCGATCGTCGAGTGCAGGTGTTGAACCGCCGCCGCGCCGCGCGCATCTGCGCCGACGATCACCAGGCGCGTTGCCGAATACGCAAGGAGCCGCCCGATCCGCTGGAAAACATGGAATGACCAGCGCGTTGCGCCCAGGAAATTGAACAGCAAAATTACGAAGACCACCACCGTCGCGCGCGAGATGGTTATCGGCAGTATCGCCGACGCCAGCTTCACCGCGACTCCCGCGATCATCGCCGCCACTACAAAGCGCACACCTTCCGCCAGTCCCGTGTAGCGCCATATCCCGCGATAGACGCCTGCCACCAGGAACGCACCGCAGCCGATCATCACAACCCACGGCAGGCCGATCAGCATTTGGTCCACCTGCGCGACGCTGAGATCGAAGTCGAATCGCAGCATCATCGCGCCAAAATACGCCGCCGCGACCAGCGCCACATCCAGAATCAACTCGACGAATCGACGCTTGTACCCGAAGCTCAGGATAACGCGCGCGATCCAGGGCAGGTCTTCGATTTGACCCGGAGCCTCCGCGTCGAATGATCGATCCATCAGGAACAATGCCACCAGCGCAAAGAACAGCGCCATGAACGGCAGCAGCAGCACCGCGTCGTAACCCGGAACCACGGTCAGCGCGATCGCGCAACCGCCCGCTATCGCCTGCAGGCCGATCAACGTCGCTGCCGCGCTGCGGCTCGACATGCCAAGCCGCGTCAGCCGATGATGCGAATGGTCGAGGCCGCGTTTCGATATCGGATTTCCCGTCGCCAGCCTCGTCACCGTAACCGTCACGGTGTCGAGCAGCGGAACCATCAGCGCCAGCAATGGCATCGCCACGCGCGCCGGCAGAGAACCCTCGCCATAGCGGCTGGCTTGAATCGACAGCACTCCCAGCACGAGCCCGACCGCCAGCGCGCCTTCGTCACCCATAAAAATCGACGCGGGCGGAAAGTTGAAAACCATGAATCCCGCCAGCGCACCGGCCAGCGCCAGCGCCACCACCATCGTTCCCGCGTGCTGATGCAATCCCGCGACGGTCGCGATACTCAACGCCGCGACAATTCCGACTCCCGCCGCAAGCCCGTCGATCCCGTCGATTAAGTTGAACGCGTTGGTCGCCGTGATCAGCCAGAAAATCGTGAGCGCGATGTTGAGCGGCTGGTAGGGAAGCAGGTCGATCCGGGGCCCCCACCACGCGAGGATACAGATCGCAGCCAGTTCCAATGCCAGCTTATGCCGCGGCCGCAGATCAACGATGTCGTCGAGCAATCCAACCAGGCTCATCGCGACCGCAAACCCCGCGAGCCAGGGAAGACTATGGTAGGGCAATCCTGACAGGACGCCGACCAATCCGATCGCGGCTATTAAGCCTGCGATCACGGCCAAGCCTCCCAGCAACGCCGTCGGCTTGGCGTGGGGGCGGTCGCTCGAAGGTTGTGCAACGATTCCGAAGCGAACGCCAACCGCTTTTGCCACCGGCATCATCGCCGCCGCGACGATAAACGCACACATCGGCGTCAGCGCTATTTCAAACCCGGTGGTCAATCTCAGCTCCACCTGCCTTTCTTTGCTCTCTGCCTGTCATCAAATCCGTCCGCCAATGGTCAAAATTCACAAATGGAACAACCGCATCTCGCTCAACCAAAACACTCAGCGCAAGGATGCCAATCGCTGACAATCATGGCGAGCCTGAGAAGCTCGGTCAGGCGAACATGGCAGAAGATCGGTGCCTATGTCAAGATGCGCTACGTTACCTTATTGCCCGCGTAGACCAGTCCAGTGGCGAGTATGCGCCCCTGTCATTCGGGGCGAAAGCTGCCCGCTTGAGCCGAAGCCCTCAGCGAAGCCGAAGGGAAAGAATCTCGACGGACGGACGCCGCAGCGACCGACGCCAGTTACGCAAAAATGTCCCTTGGAGAACAAATTCTTGTCGCGGGTTCCCCGAAATTGGGGACAATCAGGGCGCTGACCGAAGAGCGCCGGTCATTTGTTTGCGACTTTATGCAGGTACTTCTCAGGCTTCGCGATGAACGAGTCGCGCTCCGAATTGTCACAGAAGTAGTAACGCTTGCCCGCGTACTCGGCGGAGGGCGTGTCCTTCTTCACATAAAGCTTCATCCCGCAGTAGGCGCACTTGGTGCTCATGCCGAGGTCTGTCGCCGGCGGCGAAGCAAGCACCCTGGCTATCGCGGGCGAATCGCCGCACCAGGACGGCGTCGAGAGTGGCGCGATCGAGAGAATCGCCAGCGCGAACAGGATCGCGAGGATTGTCGGTAAATTTGAAAGTTTCATTTGCCACCTCATCCCATTGGACCCTGGTACACCTCGGCGAAGCGGATGCCGAGCTCCATGGGGATCGCCAGGTTGGCATCGCGATTGGTCTTCAGGCAGATGACCGCCGGTCCATCCGATCCCTTAGCGCCGTTTAGCGCCGCTTCGAGGTCTTCCATGCGTTCGACGTAAAACGCTTTGCAGCCCAAGCCCTCGCCGACCCGGTCCCATCGCACTGTCCCCATCTCGGTGCCGAATGTCTTTCCGAAGAGCATCCGTTCATTCGGCTCCTCCATCGTCCACGAACCTTCGGCGAACACCACGGTCCTGACCTTCAGGCCTTCGCGCGCCGCCGATTGCATCTCCATGAAGTTGAACCCCGCCGCTCCGTCGCCGCTGACGCACACCACCTCGCGCGCCGGGTTGCCAAGTTTCGCTCCAATGGCGGAAGGGATTCCCGTGCCGAGCATGCCTAGTTCGAGAATGTTCAGATACGACCGCGGCTTGGTCGATGGCAGAAACCAGGTTGCCCACAACGAAGTGTTGCCGCCGTCGGCGACATAGATGGCGTCGGGGCCGAAGACCTTGCCGATTGCTTGCATCGCGAGCGCCGGATGAATCCCGGGTCCCTTCCAGGCCGCGACCGGTGCGAACCGCTCATCGAACCATTTGGTGGCAACCTCCCGGTAGCGCCGCGTATCCTCCCCGCCCCTGGGCCGGGCTCGCTCCCCCTTGAGCATCGGCAGCAAGCCCTCGAGCGCGCTTTTCGCGTCGGAAACGATCCCGAGCGCCAGCGGCCGCGTGACGCCCATGTTGCGCTGATCGATATCCACCTGGATGAGCTTCTGACCCGCGGGATCGCCCCAGTACTTGTCGTAAGGAACGTCGAGGTTACCCATCCTCGAGCCCACGGCCAGGATGACGTCGGACTCGCGGCGCGCGAGGTCCGCGCCAGGGCCGTAGCCGTTGAGGAAATTCGGATGATCGATCGGCACCGACGACCGCCCGGCTATCGTCCCGATGACCGGACACTTGAGCAGCTCGACGATCGCCAGGAGCGCTTCGTTCGCTCCGGCGCGATCTACGCCGCCGCCCGAGATCACCAGCGGCCGTTTGGCGCCGGCGAGCATCCCGGCCGCCTCCTCGAGCTGCGCCTGCGAGGCCCGCGGACCCGCTGCCCGGTACTGATTCGGCGTCTGCAGCCGGACCTTTGCATCGTCGCCCGTCGCGTACATCACGGGCGCCGGTATCTCGATATGAACCGGCCCGGGCCTCCCGATCCACATCTCGCGAAACGCAATCCTCATCACTTCGGGGATACGATCCCAGGACAGAATCGGGCCTCCCCATTTGACCACGGGCTTGAAGACTTCGAGCTGATCCTGACCCTGGAAGGTCGCCGGTGACGACGGATAAACGATCCCCAGGCGATGCTGCGCGGTGATAACGACGACCGGCACGCCCTCGTGCCGCGCCGTGATCACGCCGGGGAGCAGATTCGCGGATCCGGGACCGGGGTTGCCAAGCACTGCCGCCACCTGGCCGGTCGTCTT
>Ga0187879_10002333_pt1 | contig 12899 bp, 18 predicted proteins | sample June2016WEW_19_1_FD_132423 | JGI IMG/M metagenome (GOLD analysis project Ga0187879, IMG submission 132423) | Peatland microbial communities from SPRUCE experiment site at the Marcell Experimental Forest, Minnesota, USA - June2016WEW_19_10 | ecosystem: Environmental > Terrestrial > Soil >... | reverse complement strand
GCGCGGCGTAGGCCGAGGATCGTGAAGCCGGAGGCTGGACGGCCGCCTTCGCCGGGCTGGACCTCGGCCTTGGCCATCATCTGAGTACGATCCGCGCCAGTCAAGATGCTCACACCCGCAAAGGGGCCGCCAGGCTCTGCGCCCATCGTCTGTGCCACCAGCGACGCTCGCCCGTGACCCGGAAGCCGACGCGAGCCGGCCCTGGCGGCGCGGCGGCAGAAGATCGAGCTCCAAGCGGAAACCCAGCCGATCAGCTGACGACAGACCGGTGATCACTGCGGGCCCCAGTCGACGGCGAGTCGCAATTCCTTCTTGCTGCCACCGCCGCCACCCCCGCTTCCTCCCCTCAAGATGCCGCGGTTGGCAGCAGACCAGTTCAGGCAGCCGGCGCTTTAGCTACCGGTCGGCCGTAGGTCACGAGCTACCGGTCGGCCGTAGGTCACGGCCTCGCGCACCTCCGGGGGCAGAGACTGGGCGAGTTGCGCGTCGGGCTGAGCGCCTAGCGAGTCGTTGATCATGGAGAACGCTAGGCGAAGGGCCACGAAGGCGGTGATGCCGAAGATCTGCCCGTCATCGAGCCCGGTATCGCGGAGCGCCTGGATGTCGGCGGGCGTCGTCGCGTTCGGGTCCCTGGCGACCTTGCGGGCCCACCCGGCCATGGTCTTCTCCTGGTCAGTCAGCCCGGCGTCGCTGCCATCCAGGACCCCCGCCGCGAGAGCGGTGTCCGACGCTTTGCCCAGCTTCCCGCCCCACGCGAGCGAGCAGTACGAGTCGCCGAGGGCCGAGGCGGCGGCGGTCACCAGGATTCCGCGCTGGCGGAGGTTCAGGCCGCTCGGCGTGAATGCCTCAGACATCAGCTCGAACAGCCGCTTCACGGTGCCTGGCTGGTGCGCCCACAGCCGGGACACGTTCCACACGTAGCCGCCGTCTGCGAGGTCTTCGTCGTACAGGGCCTGCACTTGGGGGGACGCCGGGGGTTCTTCGAGAAAGCTGCCGGTCATGGGCGCTGCGCTCCTTCGGGTTTGCGGGCCAGGTAGCCCACGACGCTGATGTCCGCCCGGAGCGGCAAGCCATCCCGTAGCCGCCCCTGAGCCTGCTCGACAGCCGCGCGATGGAACTCGGCCTCGCCGACGTTCTGGATGGCCTCATACGCGGGGCCGGTAGCGGCCAGCGCCCGCGCGTACAGCTCCGGGTCGGCGAACTCCCAGGCGAACGGAACGCCCAGGCGCTCAACATCGAGGAATCCAGCTGACTCGAGGAGCTGCTCACCCGCACCAGGCCGACCGAGCGACACCATCACTGCCTGGTTGTCGACCTTCTCCGCCGCAGCAAGGCGGAACGGGGCCAGCGCCCAGGCTCCAGGAGACATCTTCAGGTGACCCCACACCGTTATCCCGACGCGTCCGCCGGGGCGAAGGACCCGGTATATCTCGGCAACCGCGTCCGGAGTGGTGCCCCAGATCCCCCGGAAGCTGGTGACGACGTCGAACGCCGCCCGGTCCCACGGCAGGGCGTGCATATCGCCGACCCTGATGTCGCATTCCGGGTTCCGGTCCCGGGCCACCGCGACCAGCCTGGCCGAGGCATCGATACCGGAGCAGGAAGCGCCGCGCAGGCGAGCAAGCTCGACAGCGAGCCCGGACCCGCAAGCCACATCGAGCAGCCGGTCTCCGGCATCGACGCCGAGCCGGTGGTGCACAGCGACGTACTCCCGGCAGTTGCCCGGCTCGCTGAGCGTCGCGAAATCCACCGCCTTACGGCCCCAGCCCTCGTCCACCATCGCCCACGGAAGAGAGTCTGTGCTCGGCCTCGTCATTGCCGCTCCTTCTGCGCCGCCAGGTCTCCCGCTGCGCTGGTGGCGGCCTGCCGGGCCGACCAGCATAGCGCGCATGTCAGCGGGATGGCATCGATGCAAGGCGTGCCCCGACGGCGTGGCGGGCCCGGCTTAGGTAGGACGCACCAGCTTTACAGGTGGACGTTACAGTGCGCGGTCAGTGGTTATTCCCAGGCAAGCTTGGGAATTGTCCCGTCCCGAAGTGGCGAATCTGCGCTCGCGTCGCGCCAAGCCTGCTGGACCGCAGACGAGCGAATATTCGGCGTTATACATGCGGCCGGACCTTTTGATCGCTTGTTGGCGGTTCGTTGGCGGGACGAGACCCCGGAGTCCGGCACGTTGCGCGGAAGCCGGCCCGGATCGGCGGGATGGCGCACTGATCGCGCTGACGCCCGTACTCGGCCAGCGCTGCCTCCAGGTCGCCGTGCGAGCCGTCAGCAACAGCGGTGGCCACCAGGTCCGCGTCGCGGAAGGCGTCGGCGATGCCCCGGGCGATGCGGGGATCCTTGTGGTAACCGGCCTCACCGACCAGCGCCCAGCCCGGCCCCGACGACATCCGGAAGAATGTTGGCAGGGCTGCCGTGCCGCGCAGCGGCTCGGCGATGACCGCGTCTGCGAGCAGGCCGGCCAGCGCGGGACGCGACCGGAGCTCGCTGATGTAGGCCGTGAGGGGGTTGCTGCGGAATGCAGGGTATTCACCGCGCGGTCCTTGCACGAAGGCGAGAGCGAGCCCGCCGCCGACCGGGAAGGTGCCGAAGAACCGGCCGGGTTCGGGCCAGGCGTGCACGCCCGTGACTAGGCAGCCACGCCAGTAGGTGTAGTAAGCGAACGTGACCGGCGGGTGGTCATGGTAGGTCTTCGCCCCGGCCAGCCGGGCGATTCGGGAGTTGCGGCCGTCCGCGCTGATCACCAGGCGGGCGCGGCGCTCCCCCGCCGAGGTCGTTACTCCGGTGACTCGCTCGCCCTGGCGTAGCAGGCCGTGCACGGACACCCCCATCTCGACTTCGGCACCCGCCGGCGCGGCCGCGGTCAGCAGGATCGGGTCAAGCACGGTCCGGCGCGGTGCTATGGGGCCAGTGCCCGGCTCGACCGCCGGGGCGTGCTGGGGCTTGCCGTCCAGCCACAGCACCCGGTCGTCGAGCCGGTGGCGAGCACCGTCTCCAGCACCTTCCACCGGCGCAGCCGGGCAACTCCGGCCGGCTTGATCAAGTGGCCGGAGACGTCGCCCAGCGGCGCGGATCGCTCCAGGAGCCGTACGGAGAGCCCAGCGCGCGCCAGCAGCATGGCGGTCGGTGCTCCCGCGCACCCGGCCGCCGACCACCACGACGTCGTCGGTCACGCTGTCCATGCGTGGAACTTTGCCGTCCCCTCCGATGGCCCAGCATCCCTGAGTTCAGGTATTTCAGCTATTTCGCGGGGCCAGGGCAGCGAGCTCGGCGCGGGAGGACACGCCCAGCTTGGCGAACGCGTGCTTCAGATGAGTCTCTACGGTGTACCGGGACAGAGGCGCTCTGCCACCTCCCGGTTGGGCAGGCCTCCGGCTACCAGCTGGGCCACCCGACGCTCCGCGTCGGTCAGTGCCTGCCAGCCGGTGGCGGGGCGCCGCGGCCGGGCCGCCGGCACCGCCGCCACTCGCCGTGCCGGGCGTCCCGAGACCTCGGTGACGAATTCGGCGATGGGAGACAGGACGCTGCTGGAGACCCCGGCCCAGGGGAGATGGTCGCTTCCCTCCAGCTCCACCAGCTGGGCATCCTTGACGCCCCTGGCCAGGAGCTTGGCTTCGGAGAACGGCACGAAATCCGATCGCCGGTGCAGCACAAGGGCGGGCACGGGGCAACCTCAGCCAGGCGGCTCCTGACATCGGTGACGGTCAGCGACTCGACCAGGGCCCTGATCATGGCGGGGCTCGCCGAGGCCCGTTCGAAGAAGGTCCGGTCGTGGCGTGCCAGCTCGCCGGCTAGCGTCGGGGCGAACATCCCCAGCGAGTCCCCCTGACCCCACCGCCGCGCCATCACCCGCAGCTGCCGTATCACCGAGCCAGGCGGGCGCCGCGGCGGCGTGCCATAAAGGATCAGCGCCCGGACCGACCGCCGATGAGCGGCGGCCAGCGCAATGGCTATCGGCCCGCCGTCGGAGAAGCCCAGCACTACCGGCCGCCTGCAAGTGGCAGCGGAGCTGACCGCCATCAGGTCGGCCATGCGCTGATCCAGCGTCGGCGGCTCGGCCACCGGGTCGGACAGCCCGGTGCCGCGCTTGTCAAACCGCACCAGCCGACAGCGAAGACATCGAGCGCACGAACCGGCGGTAGCCGGGTCTCGCCACTGGACCTCCAGGTGCGAGGTCAGCCCTGGCACCATCACCAGATCGGGCCCTTCACCGATCACGCATACACGACACAGGCTTGATGTTCAATGGCAACGACTGATCGACGCTGTTTCGCTCATTCGAACATTAGCGAAGGTGACTAGGTCCCAATGCTTGCCCCTATTGTGCCTTTGAGGTCACTAGAGCAGGCTGGATTCAGAACACCTTTATCCCATAGGGGGACCATATGGCTGGCTATGGCCACGATCCTGACCTGAACGATCCGCGGGTGCAGGAGGAGATCCGCGAAGCGGTGAAGAGAGCGCGGGGTTCCGCGTTGGGTTCGTACATGTCGGAGCAGGACCTAGCAAACGCAGCGGGCGCCAACTTCAGCAACGTGTACGGCCATGGCGCCAGCACCTCTGAGATCAACTCCGCGATCCGGCGAGAGATTCACCGGCAGGGCCAAGCGTACGGCGGCGACGATGGGGACCACCCGCCCACGCCCTCCTTCAGCGGGCTCACCTCGCAGGACGACGACTACGGCGCCCCGACGGCGTACCGTCCCGCGTCCTCGGCCCCCGCCGGCGACCCGGTCGGGCGGCTGGTCACCGATCACTGGTTTACCGATGCCGAGATGTACAGCCTGCGGCACACCCAGCCCTACAGCGCGGACATGTGGCAGTATCGCTATGACCCGTCCGCCCAGGCCGAGTACTACCGGGGCTTCGCGGTAGCGCTCGTCTCGGTCGTCAAGATGATCGGGTCCGCCACAACCCAGCAGCGCTATCGTGAAGTGGTCGACCACGTCGACCGGATCCTGCTCAGCTGGCCCGGCACGTCGGATCAGATCGAGGCGGGGTCAGCTTCGCCACGGCCAGCTTCTACGCCTACATCCGAAATAGGGTGCCCGTCCCCACCATCGCGCTCGGCTTGCGCGAAGAGATCGCTTGCGTCGCCGAATGCTTCGCCCTCGCCCGCCGGAACGGCCTCTGACAGCCGCCCGGCTGGGATCCGTCACCCGCCGCCACTAACCGGAGATACGTCTCGGCGTTCGACTCCGCAATCTTCTGCTCGCGGGCATACCTCACAATTCAGTCGCGGATCGGCCGGTTTCACCCTCGCGGCGATGCGGTCGCCGTGGGCGGCGCCGCCAGATGGAGGCCACGCCCAGCGCCTACCGGTAATGAGGTCGGCATCACCAGCCATGACGGCCGCTTGACGCCAGGCCTACATGCAGGTGACTACAGACGGGCCTGCGGCTGGCCCTGGTCCTGGTCATGCCCGAGGCCGAGCTGAGTGAGCGCTGACCGATCGAAGCTAACGGGCTCCATGGAGAAGACCCCCCCACCAGCTCTGGTGAGCCCGATCCCACCACCGTTGACCCGTCAGTATTCACCGCCCGTATGTTCGCATACGCCTCAGATCAGGTATACGGCCTGTGGCTGGAACTGGACGCCCAGGCCACCACCCTCATCGATATCATCGAGGACGCCGATCCCGACGACGACGATCGGCACGAGATCACCGCCCGAATCAGCGAAAGAACCAGGCGAGCGAGGCGCTGAAGAGACAGATCCGGAAAGAACTCAGCAACCCGGGTCGGCGAATGCCGATCGCGGAATCGCGGCGGTGAGCGCTGTTGTACGGCCATAATCCGGCCAGCGTGGCTTGGGTAACTGAGCTGACGAGAAATGATCAGTACGTCTTCCTCGCGCGATCACTCACCCTTCATCAAGGAGACTTCCGGAGGTGCGCTCGCTGGGCTGTATTTGGCGTTTGAGAACTATCGTGAAACGTCGCGCTCCAGCACATCTGCCAGCTCGTCACCCTCTCCGGCCAGCTCGCTCGGCCCGTTCGCCCACGCGTGCGCCGGACGACACCCCCCAGCAGCGCTCCTCGCGAGCCGCTCCAGACCAGCCCACGAATCGCGAAGGCTTTGGTGTCGATCTTCGCGCATGATTCGGCCTGCCTGTCGAGACGCGGCTAATTCAGTATTGATCAGCTCCAGAATGTCGGCTCGGGCTGCTAGCTTCTCTGGTGGCACACACCCGATGGTAAAGGGCGCCACCACATATTCGTTTGCGGGAGAATAGCAGGGCCAGTTCGGCCGAGTTGCTGCCGCCCCGTGCCGTTCGCCCCGCCCACACCCCGAGGGCGCAGGGAGATCTGCACTGTCTCAGCTGCCATTTCCTGCCAGCTTCACCTGTTCCTGCCCGGCTGGTGAGGCCAGATCCTGCTGCCTTCGCGCTGCCACAAAGATCAAGGCCCGACCGCCGTGTCTGGCGATCAGGCCTCTGACCTGAACTTCCTGGTAGCGGGGGGCAAGAACCTGCGACCTCTGGGTTATGAGGACAGCGAGGCACCGTTCAAAACGGTCCGGCACCTGACGGGACAGCGCGGCGCATTCCGGCATGAGTCCGCCTTGTGCGGCTGATATCACGAGCCCGATGGCGGATCGAACGGGTTGATCACCGGCACGCCGCTGCGAGCCAGGTCGGCGGTATTGCGGGTGACCATTGTCCATCCGCGCGCTATGGCTGATGCTGCGAGAAGGCCGTCGATCACTGGCAGCGGGTCGGGGACGCTTAGCCGGCCCCAATGATCTGCTGTCGCAGCGTCGATGCCGACGATGCGGTCGGCATAGGTCACCTGCAGGCCGCGGAGCCAGTGCTCAAGATGATCAGCCTGAGCAGGGTCCTTCCGACGCAGGCGCTCGATGCCAAGCCGGATCTCGCCGATGGTCAGAACGCTGATGAACAGGTCCGCTGAGGCGACGCCGCCGTACCAGGCCAGCACATGCGGATCCGGGTGATGCCGGCGGAGCTCAGATACCACGTTGGTGTCGATCAGGTAGGTCATGCCTCGCCGGCCCAGTCGATGCTCCGCGGCAGTTCGCCGGCCCTGTCCAGGTCCAGGTCATCAAAGCCGGGACCCGACCGCAGATAGTCCTTGAAGTCCGACGTTTCCCCCTTCAAGTGCCGGTACTCGGCAATGTCGATCACCACGGCAATCTCCTCACCATGACGGGTCACGACCTGCGGACCATCCACGTGAGCCGTGCGGATGAGCTCGCTAAAGCGCTGCTTAGCATCCTGAACTTGCCACCGCATCCTGGTCTCCTGAAGTCTAGACTGACTAGACAGAACTATACCGCAGGATCTGCGGTGGGCCCGCGACATCGCGGTCGCGCCTGTGCGCTACCAACGCCTCCACGACGCGCGCACGGCATCCACTGCAAGGTGCTGACCGACGTGCTCCGCCGCGCCGGGCGTGACGGCTTGGCCAGTCGTCACCTCGACGCTGGGAGCGTCGAGACAGCCACCGTCTAGGAGCTGACCGACCTAGCCGGTCCTCCATGCGCCGCTGGCCGCCATGGGTGAACGGGTTGACGCCAATCTGCGGTCCGTCGAAGCAGGCCGCCAGCTGAGATGCGCCCGGCGGGGCCGTCCGTGCTGAGATTGCTAGTTGCGGTGCAAGGTGAGGAGGAACTCCGCGACGCCATGTCCGCCACGCCAAGCCCAAGGCGTGGCGGCAGAGCCGGGGCGTCCAGACCGTGGTCACTACAGCGACTCGGGCATGGCCAGTCCTGGGACCGCCGGCGGCACGGTGGGTCCGCTGGCCCGCAGCCGACGCAAGGGACCACCGTCCCACGCGGAGAGAAGGGCTGCACGCCTGGTATCCCGAGTCGGCGGTAAGCGCGCCTGCGAGTTGTGAGCCTGGGTTCCCTGCCGCGTTCGGTCAGCCAGGGGGGCTATTGCTGCCCGCCTGGCGGGGTGGCCAAGTCGTTGGCTCGGGAAGCTTGGGAATCCCTAGCCGCGCCTTACGGGCGTGGCGCTTGTCCTTTGCCGCGGGTCGAGGCGGACCCGACGGGCCGGTGGGCCTGGGGGCCGCTTGGCTGCCGATTTCAGACGATGGCGGGCCGCGTAGCGTCCTGCGGGGCGTGGCGCTTGCCTTTGGCCGCGGTGGTGGCGCCTGAGCCATGGCCTTACCGCGGCTGAGCACGCGGGGCTAATGAAAACGGCTGCGTAGATGAGGTATATCCATGGAGCCTGGCCGATATAGAAGTCGTGTGCCGACATGGACTCGGGATTCTTGATGGCCACGCTATCGAGGAAGTCGGCCGGCACCGCCAAAGCCAGCCACAGGGCACCGAGCTTGAGGGGCTCCCAGCTCCATGGGTGCACTGTGTCGCGCCGTTGCCCGAAACAGGCCGGGCCGCCCCAGGCCACCTTTGCCCAACTCCGTGCTCTGATCGAGGAATCACGCACGGCCGGAATGAGCCTTCAGGCGCATATCGACCTGCATGATGCCAAGTCGCTGCCGCCAACGCTCGGGCGCACCGCCTACCGGGTCGTCCAGGAAGGATTGACCAACGCGCGCAAGCACGCGCCCGGCGCCCCCGTCACCGTCACCGTCACCACCAACGACCGGCCCGGCCTGCTCGTCGAAATCATCAGCCACCAGCCCGCCAGGCCCCAGGCCCCGCGCACCCCGCCGCCGGGGGCGGGGGCCGGGCTCGTCGGCCTCGCGGAACACGCGATGGTCATGATCTTCTCGTATCTGCTGGCCTATGCCAGCCAGATTGGCGCTGCCCGGAGGGTGAGCATCGCGCAAGCATGCGATTTCGCCGTCGACCCTTCGGTGCAGGAACCAGGGTCAGTGACGATGGGCATCAACAACAGCACTTCCGTTGCCGCCGACGGCTACGACATCGTCGGCCGGTACGTCATCGACGCCGTCGCGTACCGGTTCTGGGCCACCGTGCTGCCGCGCACCACCGCCGAGACGGTCCAGCAGGACCTTGACATTCAGGAGTACACCGATCCCAAGCACAACCCCATGATCCCGCACGCGCTGGTGCTCAAGCCGGGGGTTGGCCATCCGCAGCGTCTATAACGGCTACTGGGGCCGCCCGTCCTTCGACGACCTGTGGCATGACCTGCGTGCCGCCACCGCCGAGACCCGCCCGGGCTGGGATCTGAGCACCCCTGGGCTTCGCGAAGCCTGAGACGCGGGCGACTACTCGAAGTTTCACGGCTGGGACCGGCGGTCCCCTGGGTCGACGCCGACACCGTATGTGTGACAACCCGCTCTTTTGGTGCTGCCCGCCGCGCGGTGGCCACGGCGAATGACCCGGGTGGGCCAGGTTAGGCACGGGTATGCGTCAATGACGCAGGGTCTCTACATCGAGCCTGGTCAGGACCAGGTTCTGAGCGTAGCCAAACACTCAGATGATCATCGTCCCACCTGTCCCGCCGCCAGGTAGTCCAGGCGAATCGCATGAATTGCGCGATGGCCTATGCGATGCCATCTCACCGGTCTTGACGTAAGAGTTAGTGGTAGCGGGAAGTCTGTACTGGTGGCAGCGTCGAGCTGGCCCGATTTGACCCTCGCGTCCGCCGCACGGATGCGAGACCGCGATGGGAGCACATCATGACAGAGCACTGGCCAGCGGTTGCCTACGACCGGTGGGGTGCGACATGTGACACGCTGCATGCCCACACTCAGGTGCTAGGCAAGCTGGCCGTGGAGCTCGCGCCGCCCGAGCCGGAGCTGCTGCACGCCGCGCTGCGGTTGACCGCGCGCGGGTGGGAGACCGGGGCATTGCGCGCGCCGGATGGCTCCGGGTCGCTGGTGGTGGCGCTGGACCTGCACGCGCACGAGGCGGTGGTGGAGCACAGCCGCGGATCGGTGCAGCGGGTGCCGCTTGTCCCGGACCGACCGGTGGCCGAGGTGACCCGGGATGTGCTGGCGGCGGTGGCCCGGACGGGCGGCGCGGTGCCCATCAACCCGGTGCCGCAGGAGGTTCCGTGGAGCGTGCCGCTGAACGAGGACTACGAGCACGCCCGCTACGACCCCGGCCAGGTTGAGGAGTACTTCGCCGCGGCCACCCAGGCGGCGCTGGCGCTCGCGGCGTTCCGCGCGCCGTACCGGGGCCGGTCCACGGCGGTCAACGCGTGGTGGGGCTCGTTCGACCTGTGCGTGGTGATGTTCTCCGGTGCCCCAGCCGACCCGCCCTCTGACGACTTCATCACGCGCAACGCATCCGACGCCCAGCAGGTCGTGGTCGGCTGGTGGCCTGGGGACGCCCGCCACCGGGCGGCCTTCTATGCCTACGCCTATCCGGCGCCGCCCGGCTTCGCCGGCGCTGCCTTGTCCCCGGTGGCCGCCCGCTGGGACGAGACCCTGGGGGAGTACATCCTGGCCTGGGATGACGTCCGCGCCGCCCCCGACCCGCATGCCGCGGCCGTGGACTTTCTCCGCTCGGCCTTTCACCATGCCTACCGAAAGTCCGGATGGAGCGCCGAGCTCGGTGCCACCGCGGAAGGCATGCCGCCCCCCGTACGGTGACCGGACCACCGGCCGCCCTGATCACCGTGAGCGTGATCAGGCCGCGGTAAGGCACCGGTGCGCTTTGCCTCAGCGGAAGGGGACAGATGGCTGATTGGATCTTTCAGGCCAGCGCGCGGGAGCACGACCTCGACGCCAGCATCGCTGCCTCGCCAGAGCGGTGGTGGGGCACGCCCCGCTACCGGGACCGGATCGCGATCGGCGATCGCGTCTGGATGCAGGAGACGGGGCCGCATCACCCGGGCATCTACTACATCGCGACGATGGTGTCCGCGACGTATGAGCACCCCGTCCAGCCGGGCGAGCCGGCGTACGCCCGGTGGCGGACAGACATCCGGGTCGACTACCGCATCACACCGCCCCTGCTCAGGTCCGAAGTGCTCGACGACGTGACGCTCGGGTCGTTCCGGCCGTTTCATGGTTTCCAGGGCTCGAACGTGCCCGTGCCCCCAGAGATCGCGGCGGCACTAGCCGAACGAGCTGCCTCGCGGCTGGTGACCCTACCCCGGCCGGGTGAGGGAGGTCACCCTCACGCTGGATGACCATGGTTGGGTCATTGCGCGCTGTCCCGGTCATTGAGCTGCCAGAATCCGGGACCGGCCAGGATCTGCTCGCGTGGGCGGGTATCGACGCAGGCCACATCGCTGCCACCTATCGGCTGGCCGAGTTCGCCGGGACCCAGTGACAGGCTAGCCGCCGGGCGAAGCCGAACCCGCCTGATCTCCCAGGGCCGCTGAGGTCGACCAACCAGCGTCCAGTAGAAGTCCAGCAATACCACGCGACCTGGCGGCACACCACCAGCCTGGCATCTGCCACGCGGGATCAGGCCGCCCGATGTTACTGGCGCGAACCACGGGCCGGGCAGGGAGTCCCGCCGCCATTCGTGCGGTGGCCGGAGCCACCTGGTCCTGGATACCACGGTCCGTGCCCTTCGGCACCTGATGATCAGCGCCGTCAAGGCCATCGGGGCGAAGGCCCGGCCGAAAAGGTGCACCCGGCCAGGGTGGCGAAGCCATCAGGCTCCACCGATCAATGCCCGCCCCTTGGCCGCGCCGACCACGAGGCCGTGAAGGTCGCCGCCCACCTCAAGCCGGCCCGACTGTCCGGTCCCGCCGACCTTCACCGGCTCGAAGCCGGCCGTCCGGATCAACCGCTTGCGGAGGCGCGTAAACGCCACCAGGTGGCCCGAGCGGGAGACGGTCACCGACGACTCGCAGGGCGTGCGGCTCGCGATGATGCAGGACCTCGCGCGCCACTGGGCGACAGACTACGACTGGCCCCGCGGGTTCCCCAGACTCCGTCAAGCTCGCGGAGCCCAGGAATCGGCGGCACCGCCGACGAAGAGCCGGTCGCGATGACAATGTGATCCGCGGCGTGCCGGACACCGTCGACTTCGATCACGCCGGGGCCGGCCAGCCTGCCCGTTCCCCGCAGCAAGTCGATGCCGCGGTCGGCGAGCCAGCGCTGCTGGCCGGAGTCGGAATAGTTTGGCACCATGACGTCCCGCCAGGCCAGCGCGGCCTGGACATCGACTTGCGCGCTAGCGGCGGCCTCGCGCGCGCCCTGCACTGCCCCGCCCGGGCGCAGCAACGACTTCGACGGAATGCAGGCCCAGTAGGAGCATTCGCCACCAACCAGATACCGTTCCACGACGGCGACGTGGAGCCCTCGCGTGGCCAGCGCCCCGGCGCAGTGCTCACCCGGCGCCCCACCGCCGACCACGATCACGTCATAATCGGTCATCTCGGCACCTCCGTCCCGGCCTTATCGGCCGGCAGGTACGCGCCGCACCAGCCGGGCCAATCCAGGTCTGCCGCGCCGATGCGGTTCCAGCGCGCGCCGCCCGCGGCCGGAGCGCGCCGCATTGCGCCCGCCAGTTCCGCTCCTGAAGCGTATGCCGTCTGAGCGGCGTCGACCTGGCCGGGCGGCCGCGTTGTAACCTGAAATAGCCAGCCGTTGCCGCCTAGGCCGCTGACCGTAGCGAAGGAGCTACAGCTGGCATTATCGGTCGCGGGGCCGCTCACGCGGGCGCTCGTGCCGTCGAGCCGGAACTGAGCGCCCAGCGTCCCGGCTTGGAGTCCCTCGCTCAGTCCCTTGGGCGCAAGCTGACAGGAGCACCGTCAAGATCGCAGCCACGGGGCTAAAGGAGAGGCGGTGATTTCGTGCGTTCCGGCATCGTCCCGTGCGGCGCCTTCCCCGGTTACGCTGTCCCGGACCATACCGGCACGGTGCGCAGGCTGAGCGAGCTTCAGGGCGGCGATCCGCTGATCCTCACCCTGGCCCGCGGCGACTACGGCCCGAAAGAGACCAACCAGCCCCCCGAGCTGGCGGCCACCTCCCCAAAGGCCGCGGGGCCCTGAACCCAGGTCGCACCGACCGCCCCCGCCGCCCATCACACCCTCCAAGG
>Ga0187879_10002331_pt1 | contig 12908 bp, 12 predicted proteins | sample June2016WEW_19_1_FD_132423 | JGI IMG/M metagenome (GOLD analysis project Ga0187879, IMG submission 132423) | Peatland microbial communities from SPRUCE experiment site at the Marcell Experimental Forest, Minnesota, USA - June2016WEW_19_10 | ecosystem: Environmental > Terrestrial > Soil >... | reverse complement strand
TCCTTCCCCGGCCGCATGGCGCCAGCCGTTGCCCTCGACATCATCGTCGGCGCGCTAGCCTTCTGCTGCCTCGGCTTTGCCCTGACCACCGTCATCACCAGCGTCGACGCGGCCCTGCCCGGCACGCTGGCCATCGTCCTTCCGCTCTGCTTCATCTCCGGTGTCTTCATCCCCGCGGGCGAGCTGCCGAACTGGCTCATCAACATCGGTGCTGTCTTTCCCGTCCGTGCCCTGGCCGCCTCCCTCCTGGCGGCCTACAACCCGCACACGACTGGGGCCGGACTGAACTGGGGCGACCTGGCCGTCCTGGCAGCATGGGGTGGTGTCGGCTTCATCGTCGCCCTGCGCCGGTTCCGCTGGCTTCCTCGTAGCGGCTGACCGCCCGGCCTGCTGGACGGGCGCCGGGCCACCACGCACTGGCAGTGGGCGGCCGAGCTCGCGCGGCGCTATCCGTCGGTCGACCACGCCGCAGGCCTACCGCCGCACCTTCGGCCAGCTCGGCTCCGTCACCTGACCAGCCGCCTGGCGTCGGCAGGCGGCTGGCCGCGCGGCCCGTCCCCGCCGGGGCGGGCGGGGACGGGCCGCGGTAGGGCGGGCTGAGGGCCGGCTACCTGACGATGCGGATCACGCGTTCCATGCCGAGCTGGGTGTGCTCACGGCCGTCCTGGGTGTCCATGAAGCAGGCCAGCACCCAGTAGCCGGTCCGGTTATGGATGACCTGCTGCTGGTAGGCGCCGTGGGTCATGATGTTGACGAACGAGTAGAAGCCGGTGGCCAGGCGCTGCGCCTGGCTGTCCTTGCCCGCCTTCAGCAGCCGCGCGATCTCGCGCGCACCTGCTGCATTGCGGCCCCGGGCTGCGACGATCATGTGCACCAGGAAGCCGTGATTGGCGAACCGGACCAGCTCGCCGTCATGCAGCGTGCCGGGTCCGCGGAAGTTGAACTCGATCGACGCGATAGTCGCCTGCGGCCTAGGCAGCTGGGCCGGGGAAACGGCCCTGCGGATCGTGAATTGCGTATGCGGCGGGATCTTGGCATTCGATGCCAGGTCGACCGCGACATAACGGCCGGGCGCCAGGTTGGCCTGGGCCGAGGTGATGCCCTTGTTGGCCTGCGGGCTGAAGACAACGGAGGCGATGAGGGCGATGTTGTTCGGGTCTCCCGCCGCGGCCTGGAAGAGCTGGGCCTCGGTGACCCCTCGGTCGAGCCGGACAAACGTCGGCTCCCCCTGCGGCTCGCGGGTGACCTTCGACACGACCTCGACCCCGCCGGACCGCTTCGCCCCGGTCACGGTGATTGTCTTGCCATTCATCGCGACAAAGATCTTGGGCAGGGCCGCGTGACTCGGGACCAGCGGGCGCGCCGGCCGGGTGACAGCGGCATTGGCGGCGACGCCGGTTACGGCGAGGGCCGCTGCCGTGACGGTTGCGCCGACTGCCGCATGAATGTGTTTGTGCTGAAACATGCGATTGGCTCCCTTTAACTGTTTTATGCCGGCCCGTTACCGGAATATGACGATCTGTTGATAAAGACGCAGAGACGGTGACTGCGGATGACAACATCAGGGCGCTCAGGTGATCTGAAATCAGCTCACCCACCCGGAATGGCCGCAGTCGCCTAAGCATCCCTCAGGACGCGGCCGCAGTTCAGGGCGGGGTCGCCGTTAGGGCGCAGCCGCTGTCAAGGGCGGGGCTGCCGTGAGAACGGGGACGCCGCCCCGTCGTCCCGCTCGCTGGCCCGTCGCCCGGTCGGCCTGCCCATCAGCCCGGCCAGCGCGGGCACGGCCGGCGCGTAGCGGGCAGGATGATGTCATGGCCATTGTCGATGTCTGGATGCAGCATCCGACGCTGCGATTCCTGCAGCAGGACATGTTCGACTCGCTGCGCCGGTGGACCGGGCAGCCGCTGAGCGACGAGGTACCTATCGACCGCACCCTCGCGGTCATGGACGAGGCCGGCGTGGAGCGCGGGATGATCTGCGCCTGGTACGACGCAAGCGGCCCGCTCATCAGCAACGACGAGGTGGCGGGCTGGGTCGCTGCGCACCCGGACCGGCTGACCGGCATCGCGTCCGTCGACATCCGCCGCCCGCGGCTGGCCGTCATGGAACTGCGCCGGGCAGTCAGCGAACTCGGGTTCCGCGGGCTGCGCATCGTGCCGTGGCTCTGGGGACTGCCGCCCAACCACCGCCTGTACTACCCCCTGTTCGCTGAATGCGTCGAGCTCGGCATCCCGTTCCTGACCCAGGTCGGTCATACCGGCCCGCTGCGCACGTCGGAGACGGGCCGGCCCATCCCGTACCTCGACGACGTCGCCCTGGAGTTCCCCGACCTCGTGATCGTGGGCGGCCACATCGGCTACCCGTGGACCACCGAGATGATCGCGCTGGCGACCAAGTACCCGAACGTCTACATCGACACTTCCGCCCACGTGGCGCACCGCTACCCGGCCGAGCTCGTCGAGTACATGCGCGGGCACGGCAGGCGTAAGGTCCTCTTCGGCTCCAACTACCCGATGATCACCCCGGCGCGGGCCCTGAGGCGCCTCGGCGAGCTTGCCCTCGACGACGAGGCCCGAGACCTCTTCCTGGGCGGCAACGCGTCGCGGCTCTTCGGCGCGGACAGCTGAGAACCTGGCGCAGCCGGAGGCGGGGCAGCGGCTCGCTGTCCTTCTCGTAGTCAGCGGCCGCTCGTGACCAGCTTGCTCCGCTCCGCCCGCGTCAGGCGTGCCACCACCAGCTCATAGGAATGGGCGATTAGCTCAGCGAGCTCGTCCGCGGGCACCGACCCGTCAAGCGTGATGGTGTTCCAGTGCCGCTTGCTGAGGTGGTAGCCGACGGTGATCGCGGGATACTGGCGGCGCAGCTCGACGGCGAGGTCCGGGTCGCATTTCAGGCTGATGCTGCCGGGCGGCGGCCCCAGCGATACCAGCGCGAACATCTTCCCGGAAACCTTGTATACCGTAACCTCATCGCCGAACGGATAGTCCTCCATCGCACCCGGCCGGGCGCCGCACTCCGCGATCACCCGGTCCCGCCCTGATCGAGTCATCGTCCCGACCTCACCTGCGCATCCGCCTTCTCTGACCGTGCTGCCATTATCGGCCCCGGGTACGACAGGTTTCCCGGCGCAGGCCAGCACGGCCGATGTCCGGGGCCGACCGGCCTCAGCGGGGCGGGCCGAGGATGGTGCTGCCGAACAATCCGGCCGCTTCTGAGAGCCGCTGGGGCGTGATCTCGAAGCCTTCGGGACGCGGCGTCGCGCGGTCGCGTCCGGCCCGGCGGAAGAAGCCCTCGATTCCGCCGGGCGTACAGATCACCAGCATGTCTGCCCTCGCGGAGGTGATGCGGTACGCGTGCGGGATGTTCCTGGGGAGGTAAATGATGCCGCCCTCCGTAAGCTCCGCTTCGTCGTCACCGCACCACATCAATGCGGTGCCTTTGATCAGCATGAACACCTCATCCTCGAGGGTGTGCAGGTGATACGGCGCGGCGTCGCCCTCGCCCAGCTCGAACCTCCCGACGGTCAGATTCCCGTCGGTGGCGGCGCCGTCTAACAGTATGGAAAGGGTCGTGTCGCCGAGCCACTCAAGCTGCTGCTGCTGCGCGGGCTGCGCCACGTAGGCCATGCTCATGGTCTGATCCAATCACGCGGCCGGGCTGCGGAGCTTTCCTTGATCAGTCCCGGCCTAGCCGGCCGCGAAGGGCCAGCCTTCTCATCACGCCGGGCGGCGGCGAGTAAAGCCACCGCGATGCCGGGTTCACCGTGCGCTTCAGGCAGTTCTACGGCCTGGCGGTGATCGGCTGCTGTGCGTGGTCGAGGACTGGCGGCGGGCGTACGTCACCGCCGACGGCCTGGGAAGCTGAATGCGGCGCGGCGAGATCGTCACGGTCAGCCTCGACCCTGCCCGCGGATCGGAAGCCAGCAAAACCCGCCCTGCCGTCGTGGTCAGCAACGACGCCGCCAACGCCACAGCAACCCGGCTCGGGCGAGGCGTCATTACCGTGGTGCCGGTGACCTCGAACACCGCGCGCATCTACCCGTTCCAGGTTCTGCTGCCAGCGCGCCAGACAGGACTGCCTGGTGACTCCAAAGCCCAGGCCGAGCAGGTGCGCTCCGTGGCCGTCGGACGGATTGGCAAACGGGTAGGCCAGTTGCCAGCGTCGCTCATCACCGAACTCGACCAAGCACTCCGAGTTCACCTCAGCCTGTAGGCCCGGAGTGAGGTTCAAGATCGCCGGGTAGATCTGTCGATCTGCGGCGGTCCCGTCCGTCGGACTTAGTGTCAGGTCCATATTCCGGTCGCAGACGCCGGCCGGCGAGGCGTGAGGAGAATTCGATGGCGAAGTTCGTGTACGTCTACATCGGCGGTCAGATGGCAGAGACGCCAGAGGCGCAGGAGCAGGCGATGCAGGCCTGGGGGGCATGGTTCGGCACACTCGGCGGCTCGGTCGCCGACGTGGGGAACCCGTTCGGTAACTCCGCGACGGTAAGTTCGAGCGGTGTCGCCGACGGGGGCAAGTCTGGCGCGGGCGGCTACTCGATCGTGTCGGCCGGCTCGCTGAGTGATGCGACGGCGAAGGCAACGGGCTGCCCGGTGCTAGCCAGCGGTGGATCCGTCGAGATCTACGAGGCCATCCCGATGTAGTGGCACCGGCCCGGGCCAGGGGCTGGCCCGGGCCGCCGGGGCGGGATGGGGCTCTTTCTGCACTCGCAGCTGACCTCGACCATCTCGCCGGGCTGCCGCAGCGGGCCAGCCCGTCCGGCGCTCGATAATTGCGGGGCTAGGCTGAGTGCCGCGATGATCTTGACGGTCTATAGGGGAGGGGTGCTCGTGCGGCCGTTCTTCAAGGATGACGCCTTCAGCTTCCTCACTGAGATCGCGCTCGGCGCGACGTACCACCAGGCAGCTGACGTGGGCGAAGTGCTGTCGACCGTGGAGCGGATCCGCAACGGCCATGCGCAGTCCTGGGTCGATGAGTGGACGGCCACTGCGGACCGGCTCGCCCTCGAGGCCGGTGCCAGCGCAGACGCCGGTCGCTCGCAGTCCGCTGCCCGGCAGTTCCTGCGTGTGTCGATGTATTACTCCCTGGCAAGCTCCGCGGCGGACGGGACTGATGATCGGGCGCTGTTCGCGGCACTGTGGGAGAAGCATCGCGCCGCCTGGGACCGCTTCGTCGACCTGACCGACCTTCAGGTCGAGCGCATCGAGATCCGGTATGAGAGCACGACGCTGCCCGGCTACTTCTTCCGCTCCGGCCCGGCGGGCGAGCCCAGGCGGACGCTGATCTTCAACAACGGCAGCGACGGCCCGGTGACCGCCGCCTGGGTGATGGGCATCGCCGACGCGCTGGCCCGCGGCTGGAACGCGGTGACCTTCGACGGCCCCGGCCAGAACGCCGCGATCGTCCGGCAGCACCTGCCGTTCCGTCCCGACTGGGAGAAAGTCATCACGCCGGTCGTCGACCACCTGCTGACGCGGCCGGACGTCGATGCCGGCAAGATCGCGCTGCTCGGCGTCAGCCAGGCGGGTTACTGGGTACCCAGGTCGGTGGCCTTCGAGCACCGCATCGCCGCGGCCGTCGCCGACCCGGGCGTCGTGGACATCTCCACCACGATGACCGGGCAGGTTCCTCATTTCCTGGTGAAGATGATCGAGGCGGGCGAGCAGGAGAAGTTCGACAAGGACATGGCACTGGCGCTGAAGTTCTCCCCGGCGACACGGTCGACGATGGCGTTCCGGATGCGCCCGTACGGCACCACCTCACCGTATGAGTTCTTCACCGCGGCCCGCGCGTATGCGCTGACTGACGAAGTGATCGGGCGGATCACCTGCCCGGTGCTGGTCACCGATCCCGACCACGAGCAGTTCTGGCCAGGACAGTCCCGCGAGCTGTACGACAAGCTCCGGGCCGGAAAGGCGCTGATCCGCTTCACCGAGGAAGAGGGCGCGGACTCCCACTGCGAGCCAGCCGGCAACGGCCTTCGCGGCGAGCGCATCTTCGACTGGCTCGACCAGCACATCCCGGCCTGACAAGCCCGCACTCCTAGGGCGCAGCTCACCGGGTTGAGGAGCCGCTCCGTGAGTTACCCGTCGCTGAATGCCCGACCAGGGAACCAGTGCCCGGCCAGGGAATCTGCTTCGACACGGTGGCAGACCTGCGGGAGGCCATACTGGGCAGATGAGTGAGCATGCTCATGGCGCCGGTCGCGCATTCGACGAGGGTTCCTGGGACGAGCGCTACCGTTCTGCGCGGCAGGTCTGGAGCGGCGACCCGAACCCTCAGTTCGTCGCCGAGGTCGCGGGGCGGCCACCCGGCCGGGCGCTGGATGTGGGGTGCGGCGAGGGAGCCGACGCTATCTGGCTGGCTCAGAGAGGGTGGTCGGTGGTCGCGGCCGACATTTCCGGCGTCGCACTGGAGCGAGGCGCGCGGCATGCGCGCGACACCGATCCGGTGGTGTCCGCACGCATCGAGTGGCGGCAGGCGGACCTGCTGTCCCGGCCTCCCGAGCCCGGCTCCTTCGACCTGGTCTCGGTGCAGTTCATGCAATTGCCGCCGGAGCCGCGCACCCGGCTGTTTACCGCGCTGGCGGCCTCGGTCCGGGCCGGCGGAACGCTGCTCGTGGTCGGCCACCACCCGTCGGATCTCGCCACCGGCGTGGCCCGTCCGCCGATGCCCGAGCTTTTCTACTCCCCAGACGAGATCGCGGCGCTGCTGGACGACTCGTGGGCGGTCGAAGTCAGCGAGGCCCGTCCCCGGCAGGCAAGCACCCCCGACGGCGTCGAGGTCACGGTCCACGACGCCGTCCTGGTGGCTACCCGTCGAGCAGTCACAAGCTCGCCGGCGTGACGGCGGCAGCCGCCAGATCGCCCCACGATGAGGTGGCAAGATCAGTTGCGGGAAGGGGACGAAGTTGTCGGAGCAATCAGGAACCCTCGCTGACGATCCGTTCAGTGGTCGGCACCCCACCAGTCACGAACGGCTGACGGGACTGCCCTGGGATGCGTCGTACCACAACGGCCCTGCGCCATGGGATATTGGCCAGCCGCAGCCAGCAATAGTGCGTTTGGCATCCGAAGGCGGATTCGCCGGAGCGGTGCTCGATGCGGGCTGCGGGACCGGCGAGAACGCTCTTCACGTCGCCTCGCTGGGATTGTCGGTTCTGGGCGTTGACGTGGCGACGGCGCACCGGCCTGGTTCGCGACAATCAAACGGATCTAGACTCCGGGACTGGGCGCGCCCTGGTGGACATCAGCTGATGGCGGTGGGCCAAGATGAGGCATGAGAGCCCGGTGGGTGCCGCCGACGTTGCGCGGCTACCGACCAGCGTGGCTGGGCGCCGACGCGCTGGCCGGCCTGACGCTGGTCGCTGTCGCCCTGCCGGGGCAGATGGCCACCGCTCAGCTGGCTAACCTGCCGGCAGTTGCCGGGCTTTACGCCTTCGTTGCCGGATCGCTGCTGTACGCCCTGCTCGGCGCGAACCGTCACCTGTCGGTCGGAGCGGACTCCACCATCGCGCCGCTGCTGGCCACCGGCGTGACGGCTGTCGCAGCGGCGGGAACTTCCGGTTACGGCAGCGTGATGGCCTTCACTGCCTTGCTGGTCGGCGCCCTGCTGGTCGCTGTCGGTCTCTGCCGCCTCGGGTGGATCTCGGAGTTTCTGTCGACGCCGGTCATCACCGGGGTCCTGGCCGGGATCGCCGTCGAGATCGTTGTCCGCCAGATCCCGGTCATCCTCGGGGTGACCGGCGGGGGCACCACCACCATCGACAAGATCCGCCAGGTGGCCGGGCAGATCAGTCACACCAATCCCTGGTCGGTAGGCATCGCCATCGGGGTCCTGGCCGTGATCGCCGCGGTTCAGCGAATCAGCCACCGGCTGCCGGGTACGCTGCTCGCCTTGATCTTGTCCATCGTTGCCGTCGACACCCTCGGTCTGGCGTCCCACCACGGCGTAGCGATCCTTGGTGCCGTCCACGGCGGGCTGCCGCACGTCCGCCTGCCCACCGTCTCCTGGTCGCAGCTGCGCCGCATGCCCGTCCTGGTGCTCACCGTGGCCTTCGTGTGCGTCGCCCAGACCGCAGCCACGGTCCGGCGGTCGGCCGGCGGGACCACGGCGGGCAGTACCGTCAACCGGGACCTGATCGGCATCGGGGCCGGCAGCGTGGCCGCCGGGCTGATCGGGGTGTTCCCGGTAGACGCCAGCCCGCCCAACACCGCGATAGCGACCGCGTCCGGCGCCCGCTCGCAGCTCGCCAATACCATCGCCGCGGTCGCCATCCTGGCCGTGGTGCTGGCGGCCACCGGACCGCTTGCCAACCTGCCGCAGGCAATGCTGGCAGCCATGCTGGTATACATCGCCAGCAAGCTCTTCCAGGCCGGTGAGCTGCGGACCATCCTGCGCTTCGACCGCCTCGAGTTCACGTTCGCGGCCGCTACCCTGCTGGTCGTGGCCGTGATCGGCGTCGAGCAGGGCGTAGCCCTGGCCATGATCCTCTCGCTGGCCGACCGCACCCGGCGCTCTGCCCGGCCTCACGACACCATCCTCGGGCGGGCACCGGGCACCGACCACTGGATCCCGGTCGACATCGGCCTTCCGACCGAGCAGGTCGCCGGGGTCCTCGTCTACCTGGTCTACGCCCCCCTGTGGTACGGCAACGCCGAGTACCTCCGGATGCGGATCCGCGACCTCATCGACGCCGCGCCCAGCCCGGTGCACGCGGTCGTCCTCGACGCCGCCGCCATGTCCGACATCGACTACACCGGGCTGCAGGCGCTGCGGGACCTGACCACCGAGCTCGGACACCGGGCAGTGACCATTGGGATCGCCCGGACCTCGCGCCTGGTCCACCACGATCTCAGGCACGGCGCAATCCTGGAACAGCTCGGCCCCGACCACCTGTTCGCCTCGGTGGACCAGGCCGTCACAGCCCTGCAGCAACGCTCCTGAGGCCGGCCGGTGCGACAGAGAGTATGACCCATTCGGTTGCGGCACTGGCTGGTGAGCCAACCGGTCACGAGGGCTTGAGATAACAACGGCGGCTCGGCGAGCGCCTGCCTGCTCGGCCGTGGTCGGAATTGCCAAAGGTGGAAGAGCTCTTGATAGCGGCAAGCGAATCGGTGGATTCCCTGAGCGCCGGACATCTGCTCGCGGTGTTCTTGAGCGTTCCTTCCGCCATGCCACCAGGCACCGCCAATAGCACCACGCGTAAGCCATCGCCGGAAACGGCCACCCGAAAACACGTGGTGGATCGATAGAAGCCCGGCCGTTGATTACGTTCGGACAGGGCAAAGCTTCATCAAAGAAAACGCGGTTTTCGGCTTGAGCCAGCTCCACGGGGACAAGTCATGTCCGGGGGGTACGATGCTTACCAGCGACCATGAGAAATGCCTGCCGGAGTATTATGATGATCCGGACTTCAACTACGCGAACTGGTGGCGTGGCCGCGGATACGAGCACCAGGCTGAGGTCATGGCGATCCGGCGGCTGCTGTACGGCCGCAGGTTCGGCCATGCGGTAGACGTTGGCGGCGGATACGGGCGGCTCAGCGTCGTCCTCGCGGACTACGCGGATAAGGTCACGCTGGCCGAACCCAGCCGTCAGCAACTGGAGCTCGCCAGCAGCTTCCTCGCGCGCCACCCAGCCATAGACTGTCGCCGGATGACCGCCAGCGAGCTGGAGTTTCCCGACGCCAGCACGGATCTGGTCACGATGATCCGGGTGATGCACCATCTGCCAGACCCGGCAAAAGAATTCGCCGAGGTGTCGCGGATCCTGCGGCCGGGGGGATACGCGATCATCGAGGCCGCCAACACAACGCATGCAGTCAACCGCGTGCGTTATCTGCTCCGGCGCGAGCAGATTCCAGCCTCGGCGGTGGATATCGGATCCCGCGGCAGCATCCCGTACGTGAACCATCACCCAGATACCGTTGCCCGTCAGCTCGAGGCGGCCGGACTGCGGATCAGGCGCATGTTGTCGGTGTCCAACCTGCGCCACCCGCTCATCAAGAAGGCGCTGCCGGAGCGGGTAATGCTCAGCGCAGAGCGCGCCGCCCAGGAACGACTCGCCAGGATCCGCTTCGGGCCGAGCATGTTCTTCCTGCTTCAGAAATAGCGCCCGCTGGCGCGCTGGCCCGGCGGGGCCATGGCCGGGCTCAGCGCCATCGGCAGATGTTCTTCGCCGGCGCGGACCCGTTCCGGTCCAAGATGATCATCGCCGTGGCCGGTCGCGCTGCTGAGACCGCCTCCGGCTGCGCTACACGTCTGGGAGGAGACCTTCGGCTCTCGCTGGTGGGCGAATGGCCCTGGTGTTATGCCCGGGGGTGTGCCACGGTCATGCAGGACGGCCGCTGGGGTCACGCAACGTGGGCTGGAGGGGATTAGCACCATGGCTGAGGCAGTTGCCCCCGGCGGCGACGCGGAGCTCTCCAGGGCAGCGCCGCCTATCGGCCCGCTGCCAGGTCGCCCACGGGGCAGCAGCGTGCGCGGCCGGTTGCGGCAGTTCGGGTGGGCGTCGGTGCCGGTGTGGTCCTTGTCACTCCTGGCGTTCGTGCCGTTCCTTCGGATCGCCTTGGCCCGGCGCCAGGCCAGGGACTGGGCAGTGTTCGCGGGTTATCTGGCCGTCGTCATTGTCGAGGTCGTTCTCGTGTCGCTGCCAGGGAGCAATGACGTCGGAGCCGCGCTCGCCGGCTTTATGGCCATCGTGCTGGCGGGGGCCGCAGCGGTGCACACCTTCGTCGCATTCCGCCCGACGTCTGCCCTGGCAGATGAGCTAGAGTCCGCCGCGCACCCGAATGAGCTTGCTGTGGACAGTGCCCGCGCCCGGATGCGGCGCCGAAGCCAGGCCCGGGAACTGGCCATGGCCAATCACGTGCTCGCCCGCGAGCTGGAGATCGGCCGGCCTGACGTGCCACATGAGTACGACGACGGCGGCCTGGTCGACGTCAATCACGTACCCGGCGAGGTGCTGACGTCATGTCTGGGGCTGACACCGCAGGAAACCGCGGCGGTCGTCGCTGCGCGGGACCAACTCGGCGGATTCACCAGCCCCGAAGAGCTGTCGGCGTACGCGCAATTGTCCCCCCGCCGGGTAGACGCCCTGCGTGACTGGATGCTGTTCTACTGACCCGGACGGCGAATGCGGCGGCAGCCAACTGCCCCAGGCGGAAGGAACGGCCACCATCCGCTCTTCGGCAGGAGGGAATCGGAGCGTTGTCAGGGGCTCGCGAGTGTCTGGGTCACCGGCCCGGCGAGCGCGTCAGCCCAGGCGCGGTATCCCTTGCTGGATGGATGAAAGCCATCCTCGGCAAAGAAACCGCTGCCGATCATCTGGGAGTCCACTGGCACGTACCGATCCGCGGCCATCCGGCGCAGCGTGTGATCCATGGCCCGGGCGCGCAGCGCCAGGACGGCACGCATCGGCTGCGGCAGCGCGGGGAACCGGCTCACTGGCGCCATCCCGCAGACGATGACCGGAACTCCGGCGGCCGTCGCATCGATCGCGGCCAGCAGGGCCGCGACGTCGTGATCCCAGTCGCGGAGCCGCCGCAGGTTCTTCAGGTCGTTGACCCCGATCGCCACCACGACGATGTCGGGGCGCCAGCCGCCCTCGACCAGGCCGGCCACCAAATCGCGCGCAGTCCTCGACGTGGCGCCGCTGCGGGCTACCGCCCGCCAGGACACCTCGCGGCCGGTCCGCTGGGCGATGGCCGTGGCGAGCATGCCCGACAGCGCATCCTGGTGGCAGGTAGCGCCCACTCCGGCTGCGGTGGAGTCGCCGAAGATGGCCAGCCGCACGACAGGGCCAGCGCCCGCAGCGGTTCCGGCTGGATCAGCTGCCTCCGGCAGCCTCGGAATGCGGCGCCGCAATCCACGGCCCTGATAGATCAGCACTGGCGCCAGCACGTATGCCAGCGGCTGCAGCGCGCGAGCCAGGTCCATCACCCTCCCCTGCCGGACCGCACGCTATACCGCAACCCGTGGCGATACCAGCCACCATCATCAGAAAACACGGCAGCCGGTGATTCGATCACGCTCAACGGACAGCGGTTGGCCCGGGCCCGTAATGACGACGGTCCGGTGGGTCAGCCCGCCAGGGCGATCCGCACCGCTGTCACCTTGTACTCGGGGCAGCCGGTGACGGTGTCCGCATGCTCGGACATCAGCTGGTTGACCCCGCTGGCCGGGAAATGGAAGGCGCAGAACAGCTGTCCGGGCGCGACCTCGGCGGATACGTGCGCGGTCAGCAGCGCCGTGCCGTGCCGGCTGCGCAATTCGACCGGCGCGCCGTCGGCGATGCCGTCGCGGGCGGCGTCACCGGGATGGATGTCCAGCACCTCGCTGCCGGACAGCCGGATGTTGTCGGTGCGGCGGGTCATGTTGCCGGAGTTGTAGTGCGCCCACCTGCGCCCGGTAACCAGCACGAACGGATAGTCGTCATCCGGCCGCTCGCCTGGCGGCAGGAAGGGCGCGGCGGCGAGCCGGGCGCGACCGTCGGGGGTGGCGAACGCGGCCGTGTAGAGCTTCGCCTCGCCGGGCGCGTCCAGCGACGGGCACGGCCAGGTCAGCGCGCCTTCGGCGGCCAGCCGCTGGTATGAGAGGCCGCCGAACACCGGTGTCACGCGGGCGCATTCGGCCAGAGTTTCGGCCGGTGTCGGGCAGCCCAGGTCGGCGCCGAGCGCCGCGGCCAGCCCGTGCACGATCTCGAAGTCACTGCGCGCCTCACCCGGCGGGGGCGCGGCCGGGCGGACCCGCTGGAACCTTCGGTCGAAATTGACGAAGGTGCCGTCCTTCTCCAGCCACGACGCGGCGGGCAGCACGACGTCGGCGTACTGCGCGGTCTGCGACGGAAACAGTTCGCTCACCACGACCAGCCGGCAGGACTGCAGCGCCTCGGCGATCCGCGCG
>Ga0187879_10002330_pt1 | contig 12913 bp, 12 predicted proteins | sample June2016WEW_19_1_FD_132423 | JGI IMG/M metagenome (GOLD analysis project Ga0187879, IMG submission 132423) | Peatland microbial communities from SPRUCE experiment site at the Marcell Experimental Forest, Minnesota, USA - June2016WEW_19_10 | ecosystem: Environmental > Terrestrial > Soil >... | reverse complement strand
CGGCGGCTGATCCTGGTGGCGACGCCGGGGTTCACCACGCTGCCGCTACTGCCGCTCATCCGCCAGCGCACCCTGGTGCTCACGGGCGACCAGGACCCGATCATCCCGGTGGCCAACGGCCGCATCCTAGCCGCGGGCATCCCGCACGCGACGCTGCACGTCTACCACGGCGGCCACGTCGAGCTGGTGACCCGGCCGAGCCCGCTCACGCCCATGATCACCAGCTTCCTCGCGTCATGACGAGGCAGAAAGGCAGCAACCCGCCATTGTGGTAGCTGGCGGGCGCTTAACTAAGCAGTATTGACCCGCAGGGAACCGGACGGCAATTCCACGATCCTGCATTCTGACCACGGAACGCAGTACACTTCGTGGGCGTTCGGGAAAAGAATCCGGGACGCCGGCCTGCTTGGCTCGATGGGGACCGTCGGCGATTGCTATGACAATGCGATGATAGAATCATTCTGGCACACTTTGCAGCTGGAGCTCCTCGATACCAGGACCTGGAAAAGCCGGGAAGAACTCGCAAACGCTATATTCGAGTGGATCGAATGCTGGTATAATCCTCACAGACGCCATTCCAGCATCGGAATGCACAGCCCGGTCACGTTCGAGCAGCTCTACCGGCCGCCAGACCCAGCACCTGACCCCACACCCGTGGTGTCCGTGCTACGGGGGGAAGATCAGTTCTTGGATTGGGACGGCACTGAGAATGGCACTAGCGGTGAATCGTGCAGACAGCAAGATCATTAACGGCAGGTTGGAGCGAGGCGCGGACGCGGGTATCGGGCAAAGTGGCGCTAGCGCGGGCATCTCGGTACGCATCAGCGAGCGCGCTGTCAAGCGCTACGACGCCGCTTCAGCCTGGGCTAGGTCTTGGACGGACCATCGTGGAGGCGCTCCGTTGACACGCTCGCCGCGTTCGCCGGACTGACGCTGGGCTCCGACCCGGCCCGTTGCCAGACCGAGCCGCCAGCCTGCTACCCGGGCCTCCTGGCAGCTACCCGGACCGGATTCACACCGGCAGGCGACGGCGAGCTGACGAACAGCAAGATCCGCTGCTACGCGGCAGCGTCACCTCCCGCTCTGCTGGGCGCACCAATGATCAAGGTTAGAGAGATCTTGCCATGCTAATGGCCTGTTTTAGATGGTTGCGGCAGGGCAGTGACGGGTGAAAAGTGATGGGTGAAACAAGCGACGCCGGGGAGGCCGATATCGATCTTGCTACGACGCTTGCCTGGACCGCGGAGCGCCACCCGGATCGGCGGGCGGTCGGCGGCAGGCACCCGATGACCTACCGCGAATGGGCCGAGCGCGTCGACGGCCTCGCCCGATCGCTGCTGACAGCCGGCGTCAGGCCCGGTGACCGGGTCGCCTACCTGCTGCCCGGCGGCGAGCCGCTGGCCAGCCTGCACCTGGCGGCCCAGCGCCTGGGCGCGACGTCCGTGCCACTCTCAACCCGGCTGAGCCTGGTGGACCTCGCCTACTGCGTCGCGGATGCGCGGCCGGCCTTGCTCGTCACGGACGAGGTGACCGCACCCGTGGCTGAGCGAGCCGACCTCACCATCACCTGCCGCGACGCCGGAGAGCTGTCACCTGACGAGAGCACCAGCCCCCTGCCACCCCCGCCTGATGAGACCGCGACCAGCGTCATGCTCTACACGTCGGGCACGACGGGACGTCCCAAAGGCGTGCCGCGCAGCCACCGGGCCGAGCACTCCGCTGCGGTCGCCCACACCATCCAGACCCAGTTGCGCCAGGGCGAGCGCGTGCTTGGTGTCATGCCGATGTTCCATACCATGGGCCTGCGCACCCTGCTGGCCAGCATCATCTGCGGCGGCACCTGGGTGCCGCAGGCGCGATTCAACGCCGCCGCCTCGGTGCAGCTGATCCGCGACGAGGGCATCAGCGCGCTCTACCTAGTGCCCGCGATCTTCTGGTCGCTGCTGCAAGACGACGGCTTCGCCTCCTGCCGTTCGGTGCAGCGCATCGCCTACGCTGGCGCGCCGATGACGCCCGCACTGGCCAGCGACCTGTCCGAGGCGCTGCAGCCGGGCGTGTTCGTCAACCATTACGGCAGTACCGAGATCTTCACCTTCGCTGTCGGCCCGGACGCCGGACGCAAGCCCGGCTGCGTAGGCCGGGCCGGCATCTTCTCCCGCATCCGCCTTATCGCCGTCAACGCAGCCGCCTCCCCCGCTGACCTCGTCAAGTCCGGTGAGACCGGTCAGATCATCGCCTCGATGAACAGCCCGGAGGCGTTCGCCGGGTACTGGAACCGTCCCGACGCCGACCAGAAGGCTATCCACGACGGCTGGTACTACACCGGCGACCTCGCCATCCGGGACGACCACGGCGATCTGTGGGTCTCCGGACGGGTCGACGACATGATCAACTCGGGCGGGGAGAACATCTATCCGGACGAGATCGAGTCAGCCCTCGCGCGAAGTGCAGCGATCTCCGACGTCTGCGTGGTGGGCATGCCCGATGCCCGCTGGGGCAGCGCGGTCACCGCGTTCGTCGTGCCACCAAGCGGCCTCAAGCCCGCCGCGGCGCTGCGCGAGGTCGCCCGGTTCGTCGTCGAGGACAGCGGCCTGGCGTCGGTGCAGCGGCCCAAGCGGCTGATCGCAGTGGCGGAGATCCCGCGCTCCGCAGTGGGCAAGACCTTGCGCCGCACCCTGCCAGCGGGCGAGTACACCGCGCTGGCCGATCTTGAGATCGGAGGGCCGTCATGACCGGCGCTGCACCGTCACCGGCTGGCGCTCGGTGGACCCCGTCACGCGTCGAGGATGGCCCGCTTGTCTGCGGGCTGGGTGGCTTTCTCGACGACCTGGACCCGCTGCCCGGCACGCTGACAGCCGCGATCGTCCGCAGCCCGTACGCCCATGCGCGCATCGGGTCGGTCAATCTGGCATACGCGCAGCGCCATCCCGGCGTCACCACCGTCATAGGGCCGGCCGAGGTACGCGAGGCGCTTCGCCCGTTCCCGCTCTCGGTCAGCGCCCAGATGCCCTACCTGCCCGCGGGCACGGACAAGGCGCGTTTCGTCGGCGAGCCGGTCGCGGTCGTCGTGGCGGCCGATCGTTTCGCCGCCGAGGATGCCGCTGAGCTCGTAGAGATCGACTACGAGCTGCTCGACGCGATCGTGGACATCTCGTCCGCGCTGGCCGACGACGCGCCGCTGCTACACGAAGGCCAGGGCTCGAACGTCGCCACCGACCGCACCTTCACCTTCGGCGCCGTGGACGAGGCCTTCGCCGCAGCGGCCAACGTGGTGCACGGCGACTACGAGTTCCCGCGCTATTCGTCCGTGCCGATGGAGTGCTACTCGGTCATCGCCAGCTGGAGCGAGGATGCCGCCGGCCCCGCGGTCGAGGCCTGGGCGAACTTCCACGGCCCGTTCACGATGGTACCGATCATGGCCGGCGCGCTGGGCGTGCCAGCATCGCGGATCCGCCTGCACGTGCCGGCCGACATCGGCGGCAGCTTCGGCATCAAGGCCGGCATCTATCCCTACGTCGTGCTGCTGGCACTCGCGTCGAAGCACGCGCGCACCCCGGTGCGCTGGTCCGAGGACCGTATCGAGCACCTCCTCGCCAGCTCGTGCGGTGCAGACCGGTCGATGCACTTCGAGGCGGCGGTCGACGAGGCCGGCCTGGTGACCGCGCTACGCGCCGACCTGATCGACAACGTCGGGGCCTACCTGCGCCCGCCCGAGCCGAGCACGCTGTACCGCTGCTACGGCAACGTTACCGGCGCCTACCGCATCCCGGCCGTCGAGGTGCGGGCGCGCGCGGTGGTGACCAACACGATGCCGACCGGGCTGAACCGTGGCTTCGGCGGGCAGCAGCTGTACTTCGGCCTCGAACGGCTGATGGACTCGGTCGCTGCCGCCGTGGGCGTCGATCCGGTCGAGGTGCGGTACCGCAACTTCGTCCCTCCCGACGCCTTCCCGCACGAGACGCCAACCGGTGGCGTGTACGACTCGGGTGACTACGCCAAGGCGATGCAGCTCGCCACCGACAACGCGGACCTGGACGGGCTGCGCCAGCGCCAGGCGTCGGCCCGCTCTCGCGGTGAGCTGTTCGGCATCGGTGTCGCGACGATCGTCGACCCGTCCGGCACGAACATCGGCTACGTCGGGCTGGCGACCCCGCCGGAGGACCGCAGCCCCGGACGTGAAAAATCGGGCTCGACGGAACTGGTGCGGGTGAGCGTGGACGTGCAGGGCACCGTGACCGTGCTGCTAGGCAGCGTGCCGCAGGGCCAGGGGCACGCGACGGTCGCCCGGCAGGTGGCCGCCGAGCGCCTGGGCCTGCCGACCGAGGCGGTACAGGTCGTCGTCGACATGGACACTGCGACCACGCCGTGGACGGTGACCTCAGGCAGCTACTCCTCCCGCTTCGCTCCCCTGGTGACCAGTGCGGTCGTGCGCGCCTGTGACCGGATCGCGGCGACGTTGCTCGGTGCCGCCGCGGTGATGCTCGGCGTGCCCGCGCCAGAACTGGAGCTTGCCGACGGCCTGGTCCGGGTGGTCGCTCATCCGTCGCGGTCGGTGCAGTTCCGGCACGCGGCCGGGCTGGTGCACTGGAACCCGGGCGCGCTGCCGGAATCGGTCCCCGCCCGGCTGTATGCCGAGGCGGAGTTCGCGCCGAAGGAAACCCAGGCCGCGACAAGGGATGATCGCATCAACTCCAGCCTCTGCTACGGCTTCGTCGCCGAGATCGTCGCGGTGCGGATCGACCCGGACACGCTGCAGCTCACGATCGAGCAGGCGTCCAGCGTCCACGATGCCGGCACCGTGCTGAACCAGACGCTGGTCGACGGGCAGGTATCCGGAGCACTGAACCATGCGCTGGGCGGTGCGATCTACGAGCAGTTCACCTATGGTCCGGGCGGACAGCCAACCGCCGGCACCTTTCTCGACTACCTCTGCCCGACCAGCGCCGAGGCCAGCTTCCCGCTGGTGACCGATCACGTCATCTCGCCGTCGCCGCTGACCCCGCTGGGCGCCAAGGGCTGCGGAGAGGGCAGCTCGATGAGCTTTCCAGTCGCGATCGCCAACGCGGTCAGCGACGCCCTGGCGCCGCTCGGCATCTCGATCGACCGGCTACCCGTGCACGGCAGCGTGCTGCATGACCTGATGGAAGGACTGACCAGATGCCCCTGACCGGCGGCGATGTGCTTCTCGAGCGCGGCCACGATGGCCATGTCGCGTACCTGACCCTGTCGCACGGCGACCACACAGTCGTGACCTGGGGGATGCGCGCCAAGGTCGCCGAACGCTTCGCCGAGATCGACAAGGACGACGACATCCGCGCCGTCGTGATCCGCTCGGACGGCAAGCACTTCACCTCCGGCGGCGACATCGCCGGGTTCATGGAAGTCGAGCCGATCGACTTCACCGACCTCGGCCACGATGTCACCGCCGCATCGCGCAGCCCCAAGCCGATCATCGCGGCCATCGACGGCTACTGCTTCGGCGTCGGCCTCGAACTCGCGCTTTCCTGCGACATCCGCCTCGGCACCGAGCGGAGCGAGTTTGCCCTGCCCGAGCTGAACCTCGGCATGATCCCCGGGAGCGGCGGCACCCAGCGTCTGTCCCGCCTAATCGGCCTGTCGCGCGCTAAGTACCACGTGCTCACCGCAAAGCGCATCAAGGCGCAGCAGGCCCTCGATTGGGGCCTGCTCGCCGAGCTGCACGCTGATCGGGACTCGCTCTACGCAGCGGCCGAGGCGCTGGTCACCAAGCTGGCCGGCTTCTCCCCCAGCGCGCTGCGCACCGCCAAGGAGGTGCTCGACAAGGGGATCGACGGGCCGCTCTATACCGGCATCGAACTGGAGCGAAAGGCCTACGCCATGCTCCGCTCGACCCACGACTTCGCTGAGGGCGTCGCAGCCTTCGGTGAGAAGCGCAAGCCGAAGTTCATCGGACGCTGACCAGCCAGGAAACCTGACCATGAAGCCTGCCCCTTTCGCGTACGTCCGCCCGGCCACGCTCGGCGACGCCGTCGACGAGCTGGCCGCCACCGGCGGTGACGGGAAGGTGCTCGCGGGCGGCCAGTCGCTGGTGCCGGTGATGGCGCTTCGGCTCGGCCGTCCATCCACCCTCGTTGACATCAGCGGACTGCGGTCGCTGGCCACGATTGAACGTGAGAGTTCGCGTGACGGTGGGGTGCTGCGCATCGGGGCGGCCACCTGCCAGCGACAGGTCGAGCACGCTGCCGAGGCATCGGCCGTTCCGCTGCTGGGTATGGCGCTGCCATTCGTCGGGCATCGCGAGTTGCGTAGCCGCGGCACTGTGTGCGGAAGCCTCGCGCACGCCGATCCCAGCGCGGAGTTGCCGGCGGTCGCGTGCTGTCTCGGCGCAACCCTGCACCTGACTGGCCCGGCAGGCCGCCGGGACGTCGCGACCGCGGAGTTCTTCCGGGGGGCGATGACAACCGCGGTAGCGGCCGACGAGATCCTCGAGGCTGTCTCTTTTCCGGTCGCCCGCGACGGCGAGGGCTACGGCTTCGCCGAGCTGGCTCGCCGGCACGGCGACTTCGCGCTCGCCGGCGTCGTGACACGGGTGCGGTCATCCGCGGACGGAGATATCCAGGAAGCCGTGGTAAGCGGGTTCGGCGTGTCGGACCGTCCGGTCACTCGCGACGTCACGCCGCTGGTGCGCGCGGCCGCCGGATCGGACGCTGTCGAGAGCGCCCTGCGCGGCATGACGACCACGCTAGCGACCGACGTTGTCGATACCGCCGGCGACGCGCACGGCTCGCAGGCTTACCGTCGGCGGCTGTTCTCGGTGCTCGCCGCGCGCGAACTCGCGCGGGCCTATCGCGGCTCACTGGGTGCGGCGGCATGAGCGATCGACGCACGGTCAAGTTCGCCGCCGACGAGCTGGCCGACGTGTCGTTCACCGTCAACGGCACGCCGGTGCGGCTGCGTGTGCCGCCTCGCATGCACCTGGCCGACGCGCTGCGCACCCAGCTCGGTCTCACCGGCACGCACCTCGGCTGTGAGCACGGCGTCTGCGGCATGTGCACCGTGCTGCTCGACGGCGACGCCGCCCGCTCGTGCCTAGTATTCGCCGTCCAGGCCGAGGGCGGCGAGATCATCACGGTCGAGGGCCTCGGCACACCCGCCGAACAGCACCCGCTGCAGCAGTCATTCAGTCATCACCATGCCCTGCAGTGCGGGTTCTGCACGCCGGGATTCCTGATGAGCTCCTACGACCTGCTCACTCATGAGCGGGGCGCCGATCGCGAGCATCTCGCCGCGGACATGTCCGGCGTGATCTGCCGTTGCACCGGCTACCGAGGAATCCTCGACGCGGTAGCTGACGTCGCGGATTCCTTCCCCGGCGGCATTCCCGAACCGCTGAACTGCGCCCCGCGCACGCTCGCCGGGCCCGGGCTGCAGGCGGCGGCCAAGCCTGCCGACGGCGACGCGAGCCCTGCTGAAGCAGGCAGGGAACCCAATCTCATCGTCCGCCCATCAGGAAGCCCGACGATCACCGTGCAGGTGAATCGTGAGCTGCCGGTCGGCATCGACGACGTGTGGCGCGCGATGAGCGACGTCGGGCAACTCGCTGCGTGCCTGCCCGGCGCGCGGATGACCGCCGAGCTCGGCGGCGACCGCTACCGCGGTCAGGCAAGCGTGGCGCTCGGCCCGGTCAAGCTCGCCTTCGAGGGCATCGCGCAGATCACCGACCGCGATGGCGGCGAGCACCGGCTGGCAATTCTCGCCCGCGGCGCTGACAAGGGCGGTAACCGCACCTCAGCCGACATCCGGCTGCAGGCGTCGCCTACCTCGAGCGGGGTGCAACTGCGCGTCGACGCCGACGTGTTCCTGTCCGGCCGCATAGCCCAGTTCGGGCGGGCCATGGCCGGAGATGTCAGCCGCCGCCTGTTCGAGCAGTTCGCCGCGTCGCTTGAGCAGGCTGCACGCACCGGTGCGGCACCGATCCCCGTGAAGAGCCCGAGCGCACTCCTCATCGGCGCTCGCGCCACCTTCGACGCACTGCAGCGGCGGACCGACCGCCTGCGGACCCTCGTCCGCCGTCGCATCCATCGGTACCGCTCGCAGCGCGGCCGGAGCCGCTGAGGCGACGAGTCCGGCCCGGCAAGGAGGAATGCACCTGCACAGCCCGGCGGCAGCGGCTGCCCGATAAGCTGCATCCATTCGTATCGCCGTCTGTATCGCCGTCTCTCGCGGGCGATCCCGCGACCGCGAGGTCAGGACGAGACAACGATGACTCACTCTGTGGACCGTGTTCTTCGCGACGTTCTTCGCGACGCGGTCGAATCCGGTCCAGTGTCCGCCGTGTCCGCCGTGTCCGCCGGCAACCGCGACGGCAACATCTACGAGATTGGCTTCGGCCCGGGCATCCCGGGGCCGGTCGGCGACACCCACTAGCGCATCATGTCGATGACCAAGATGGTCGCGACCGCGATCACGCTGCAGCAGGTCGAGGAGAAGCAACTCGAACTCCACGCCCGATCGACAGCTGTCTTGTCAACTGGGCGTCGAGGTTCCCGCCGGGCTGCGGTTCGATATACGGGTCCAGCGCCGCGATACTTTGTACCTGATCATCCCGCCCGCGTCTTCCGACGGAGGCACTGACAATGTCGTCAACCAGAGGGACCTGTGGCGCAGCGGCGACCAGTTCGTGTGGGTCATGTCACAGGATGCCAAGCTGGCGTTGCTGAAGATGCGCGAGCAGTACCGGGACAGTGCAGGCAAGGACGAGCGGTGAGCGGCGGCCGTTTTACCGAGCACTACCGGCTGCTCAGCACTGACCCGAAGAGCCGGGCGGAGTTGCTAGCCGATCCGAAAGCGGCGCTCGCCGCGTACTTCGGGGCCATTGTCCAGGGTGACTACCGCATTGAGGTCATCGAGCAGCGCTCCGACACGATCACCGCGGTCATACCGGCTCCGCCCGAGCAGGCAGCCGACCTCGCGGCGCGTCTTGCCGACGTATCAGGGCGGGTTTACGACATGCTTCACACCACGGGTATTGGCGGGTATCTGATACCCGATGAGGCGCTCACCTGGGTGCTTCGCGACATGCGCGCAGTTTGGTCTAGTAACCCTGGCGGAAGCGACGCCAGCAGGCCAGCTGACCCTGAATAGGAGTGACAGTGCGGTGAACGTCCGTGATGCGTTCTATGAAGTGCTCCGCGTTCACGGGATCACGACGATCTTCGGGAACCCCGGTTCGAACGAGCTGCCGTTGCTCAGTGACTTTCCAGGCGACTTCCGTTACATCCACGCCCTGCAGGAAGGCGCGGCGATCGGGATGGCGGACGGTTACGCGCAGGCGACCGGACGGCCGGCGCTGGTGAATGTGCATGCCGCGGCGGGGACCGGCAATGCGATGGGGAACCTGACCAATGCGCAATCGGCGCATGTACCGGTCATCGTCACCTCAGGCCAGCAGGCCCGTCCGTACGCGGCGCTGGGAGCGCTGCTGACCAACGTCGATGCGCCGACGCTGGCCAGGGCGCTAGTGAAATGGAGCAACGAGCCGCTACGGCCACAGGACGTCCCGTACGCGCTGTCCAAGGGAATTCTGCTCGCCACGTCAGCTCCGGCTGGCCCCGTGTACCTATCCCTTCCCCTCGACGACTGGGACACCGATGCCGGTGCCAGCGCGCTCGAGCAGCTCAAGGCCCGGGCCGTCCACGGTAACCCCGTCGTCCCGGAAGGATCCCTGGAGCTGCTGCGAAGCAGGCTTTCCTCGGCGTCGAATCCCGTGATGATTCTCGGGCCTGGTACCGACGACGCGGCCGGCTGGGGCGGCGCCACCCGGCTGGCGGAACAGCTCGCGCTGCCGGTGTTCGTCGCACCCAGCCCGTCACGGTGTCCGTTCCCCACCCGGCACCCGAACTACCGGGGCATCTTGCCGTCCGATATCCCCGGTGTCGCGAGCAAGCTCGACGGTCACGATCTCATCGTCGCGTTCGGTGCCGCGATCTTCCGCTACCACGAATTCGCGGAAGGTGACTACCTGCCTGCAGGTGCGGAGCTGTGGGCCGTCACGTCAGACCCCGATGAAGCCGCCCGCGCCCCGGTCGGCCAGGTCCTGATCGGCGACCCGTCCGCCGCGCTGACCCGGCTCGCTGACACTATGCCCGCCACCGGGCGGGCGCCGCTGACCCCTCTGGCCCAGCCTGGCCTGCTTGACGAAGCAGGCCCCGCGTTCAGCGCGGACGCCATCATCAGCGCGCTCAACGCCGCCAAGGACGAGAACACCGTCATCGCCCACGAGTGGACGTCGGCCGACACCACCTGGGACCGGTTCGACCTCTCCCGCCCCGGCAGCCTGTTCTTCCCCGACGCCGGAGCGCTCGGATGGGGCCTTCCCGCAGCGATTGGCCTGCAGCTAGGAAACCCGTCCCGGCGAGTGCTGGCCATCCTCGGTGACGGCGCACTGCACTACACGGTCAGCGCGCTGTGGACGGCCGCCCGCTACCGCGTTCCCGTCGTCTTTGTCGTGGCCCGGAACCGGGAGTACGCCGCTCTGAAGAAGTTCGCCCAGGTGATGCACTTCGATGACGTGCCCGGCCTCGAACTTCCCGACATCGACATCACCGGCATTGCCACCGCCTACGGAATACCCGCAACACAGGTCACCAGCCTCGGCCAGCTCACAACCACGGTAAAGGACGCACTGGCCGGCGACGGCCCGTGCCTGATCGAGGTCCCCCAGCAGCGCCTGCCCAGCATCTGAGCATCACCGCCACCGGCAGCCCCGGTAGTCGGCGGCAGGTTGGGAGCAACGACCCGCAAAGGGTATGCGATGGCGACAAGAACGACGCAGGCGCTACAGAGCGCAGGAGTGACCCGCGTCCTGGCCCCGGACGATCCGGGATACGCCAGCGAGACATCCGGGTTCGACCTCGGAATCGCCTGCTCGCCCGACATCGTGGTCGCGGCACGGGCACCCGCCGACGTGGCGGCGGCCGTCGCCGTCGCCAGCGAACGCGGCGAGCGGCTCACCATTCTAGGTTCCGGGCACGGCCTGCGGCACGAGCTGCACGGCGGGGTCGCGATCAGCATGCGGGCACTCGCGGACGTCGAGGTCGATACCGGCAAACGGTCGGCCCGGATCGGCGCGGGCGCGACATGAAAGCCAGTCCTGGCGGCTACCGCCCCCCACGGGCTCGCCGCCTTGTGCGGGTCGGCGCCAGCTGTCGGCGTCGCCGGGTACCTCCTGGGCGGAGGTCTCAACCCGCTGGCACGCACCTACGGCTTCAGCGCCGACCATATCCAGGCAGTCGAGGTCGTCACGCCCGCCGACGGCAGCCTGACCGTGACAGCGGAGTCCCACCCCGACCTGTTCTGGGCACTGCGCGGCGGCAAGGGAGGTCTCGGCGTCGTCACCGCGGTGACCATCGGGCTCCTCCCGCTCACTGAGGTGTATGGCGGCGCGCCGCGGATCGCCTCGCAATCCCTGTGCGGACAACGCGCGGGCGGCCCCTTCCTCCATGGCTTGTTCCTAAGGTCGGCGTTCGTCACATCGGAGGGCAAAAAGCATGAAGATCACCGGTATCGAAGTCATCCCGTTCGAGACGTTTGTCGACCGATTCTCGAACGGTGACCCTTATCCCAGACAGCGGGTGCTCCAGACGCTCACCAAGGTTGTCACCGACGAGTGCACGAAGTCAGCACGCTTGGTCCATCCGTGAGGTCGACATCGAGCCTCGGATTCAGGTACCGCGCGGCAACGGCGCCGGCCGGCACTGTTGCGTTATGCCATCGCTGGGCAGCTCGGAGCACTGATCCCGGATGCTCCGCTGGTCAGATGGTGATTGCGAGGTCGTCGAAGGCGATGCGGAGCCGGTGGCGGGTGGGGGCGTCGGTGGCGATGTCGTAGTGGCCGCGGCGGAGATTCTGCACGAATGCATGACCGGCGGCGAGGATCCGCGCTGAGCGGTGCCGCTTCACGCCCCGCATCGGCCGGAGCCGGGCCTTCAGCCGCCCGTGGTCTGCCTCGATCGGGTTGTTGGCGTACTGCTCGACAATGTGCAGCGCCGAGGGGATCAATTCGTCGAGCACCCGCGGGTAGACCTGGGCGCGGTCGGTCGTGACCTCGGCCGGGACCGTGCCCGCGCGCAGCGCCCGGGTAAAGAAGCGCCGGGGCGGCCGCCAGGTCGCGCCGCACAGCTAGCAGAACGTCGATGACCTGGCCATGCTGGTCGACCGCCCGGTACAGGTAAGCCCACTGGCCGGCCACCTTGACGTACGTCTCATCGACGAACCACCGATCGCCAGGAGCGTGCCGGCACGGCCGGGCAGCCTCGACGAACTCCGCAGTGAAACGCTGCACCCACCGGTAGATGGTGACGTGATCAACACTGACACCGCGCTCGGCAAGCAACTCCTCAACGTCCCGGTAAGACAGGCCATACCGCAGGTACCAGCGGACGGCGACCGAGATCACCTCCCGCGGGAACCGGAAGCCAGCGAAGACCGAGCGTCCACCAGATGCAGCAGTCACCCGACCAGTCTCCGGCCACCCACCATCGGCCAACGCAACAGTGCCTACCAGCGACCTTTTCGGGTCGGAAACATTGCGTTCTGCTGAAAGCTTTCGCTCTTCAGCCTGCGCGATAAGCGCAACAATTGCGGCCATGTCGGCCTCCATTCGGGCGTTGAGCCTGTTAGTTTAAAATGGATACCCCAACCGTGGCTCTGCGTTCCCGCTGCCGATCCGTTTACGGCCCCGCGCTGGACACAGGCTCTTAAATCGAGGCACATTTTCCCGTCCCCGTAGCGACGGAAGTCATTTACCTGCCATTTAGACCTACGGCCTGATTCGGTGGCAGAAGTCTAAGTCTTTCGAAAACTCTTTCTAAGTGTTACGCGTAAACAGTATTTGACCTGCGAAAACACAAGAAAATATGTCCCGATTTTTCTG
>Ga0187879_10002329_pt1 | contig 12913 bp, 10 predicted proteins | sample June2016WEW_19_1_FD_132423 | JGI IMG/M metagenome (GOLD analysis project Ga0187879, IMG submission 132423) | Peatland microbial communities from SPRUCE experiment site at the Marcell Experimental Forest, Minnesota, USA - June2016WEW_19_10 | ecosystem: Environmental > Terrestrial > Soil >... | reverse complement strand
GATCTCGCCCAAGGTTGCGCGCAGGTGTTCGCCGGGATCGGCTACACCTGGGAGCATGACCTCCATCTCTTCCTCCGGCGCATCACCATGAACAGTCTTCTGTTCGGTCAGCCTGACTGGCATCGCGAGCGCATCTGCCAGTTCAACGGTCTGTAGCACGATGACGACGAACGACCTCACCACGTCCGGCGACGCGGAGGACCAGGCGCTCGCGGAGTACCGCCGGCGGGCTCGGTCCTGGTTGGCCCGGAACCTCCAGAGAAGGGACGGTCCTCACGACGACCACGGGGTCGACTACTACACACCCGAGGTGATGGCAACCAACCGGGCACTGCAGCGGCGGCTCTTCGCGGGCGGCTATGCGGGCATCACCTGGCCGCAGGAATACGGTGGCCAGGGCCTGCCCAGTGCGTACGAGTGGGCCTTTGTGGAGGAGGCGTCCGACTTCGTCCTGCCGGACTTCGGTGCGCTCACCATCACGACCTTCTACGTCTGCGTCCCGACGATGCTGACCTATGCCTCCCCCGAATTCCTGCGCAGGTTCGTGCCGAAGGTCCTGGCCGGAGAGGAACTTGTCTGCCAGTTCTTCTCGGAGCCGTCGTCGGGATCCGACCTCGCCGGTGCTCGCACCCGGGCCGACCGGGACGGCGAGCAGTGGATCCTCAATGGACAGAAGATCTGGAGCACCTTCGCTCATCTGGCCGATTCGGGTATGTGCCTCGCCCGCACGGACTGGGAGGTCCCCAAACATCAGGGCCTCACGTGGTTCTTGGTGCCGTGCCGCGCTCCGGGTGTCACGATCCGACCCATCAAGCAGATCAACGAAGTCTCCGAGTTCTGCGAGGAGTTCCTCGACAACGTGGCCGTCCCCGACACCCACCGAATTTGCGAGGTCAACGCGGGGTGGGCCGTCACGCAGACGATGTTCGTCCTCGAGCGCGGCGCCGGGCGTCCCGAGGACGGAACGCCGCTCGAGGGTCCCGGGCCGTTGGCACCCGACCTCGTGCAGCTCGCCCGGCGGGCCGGGCGGCTCGACGACCCGATCATCCGGCAGAAGCTTGCACAGGCCCACACCACCGATTTCGTCGCGAGGGCGTTGGGCGCCCGAATCACTCAGATGGGTCAGCTCGGCCGCCTGAACCCGGGGATCGCCTCCTACGTCAAGCTGTTCCGGGGCACCTACAGCCCCGCACGGGCGCGACTGGTCGTTGAGATCGGAGGCGCGGGCGCCATGACCTGGGACCCTGCCCGTGCCGACGGGGCGGAGCCGTCGCTCGTCTACGTGCGAGGGCGCGGCGCATCCATTGCAGGCGGCACCAACGAGACCCAGAGAAACGTGATCGGTGAGCGCGCACTGGGGCTTCCTCGTGAACCGAGCTTCGACACACGGAAGCCGTTCAGTGAAGTACTCCGCGAGGCCAAGAACTGGACCGGCAGGATCTGAGATCGCGCGCCGGCGTCGCCGTTTGAGCTCGCTCAGGAAGCCCGGTCCGGGATCTCGCCCCAGAGGTCGGCGTTGGGGGCGGCCGCTGCCACGAGCTCGGTCACCACCGGGCCCAGCTCGGCGGCCTCCCACCGCTGGTGCTTGTCCACCGATGGGCCGGCGTGCCAGCCCTCCACCACCCGTATCTGCCCGCCGCGGACCGTGAACACTCGCCCCGTGATGTGCGAGGACTCGGAGCTCGCGAGCCAGGCCACGAGCGGGGCGATGTTCTCCGGATCGGAGACGTCGAACGCGCCCGGCTCGACCGGAACATGAGAACCCGGTTTCGCCTGCTCGGTCATGCGCGTGTGGGCTCCGGGGTTGATCGCATTGACCGTCACGCCGTAGCGCCCGAGCTCACCGGCGGCAATGATGGTCAACGCCGCGATGCCGGCCTTTGCTGCTCCGTAGTTGGCCTGCCCCAGGTTGCCGAAGAGGCCGGAGGCGGACGTGGTGTTGATGATCCGGGCGTCGTTCTCCTGGCCCTCTTTCGCCCGGATGCGCCAGAACTCGGCCGACCGACGCACCATGGCGAACGTTCCTCGGAGATGAACGCTGATGACCCCGTCCCACTCCTCGATCGACATGTTCACCAACATTCGATCACGCAGGATCCCGGCGTTGTTCACGACGATGTCGAGGGAGCCGAACGAGCGAAGGGCGGTCTGCACGAGTCGGCCGGCGCCGTCCCAATCGGACACGTCGTCACCGTTGGCCACCGCCTCACCTCCCGCGGCCCGGATCGTATCGACGACGGCGCCGGCCGGCGCATCCGATCTGCCCTGGCCGTCGACTTCCGCTCCGAGATCGTTCACAACCACTTTGGCGCCCTGGCGGGCTAGCTCCAACGCATGGCCGCGACCGATGCCGCGACCGGCTCCGGTCACGATGGCCACACGACCCTCATTGATACCGGACATGACGCATCCTCCTCGTTCGCCCGTCGTTCAGCACGGCGACGAATCCCCTGTCTCCCCGGGTAGCCAGACGGCAGCGCTCGTCCGCAGATCCTCCACGTCCGATTCGCTGCACGCCAACCACTCCCGCAACACGTCCGCGGTGTGCTCGCCCAACCTGGGGCCACGGGACCTCACTCCGCCGGGTGTCCGGCTCATCCGATTGGGTGCGTTCGGATACTCGATGCACCCGAGATCCGGGTGGCAGACCTCGACGAATGCCTCGCGACTCCGGAGCTGCGCGTCCCGCCACAGGTCCTCGCTGTTCTGTACGGGTCCAACCGCGACACCGAGCTTTTGCAGCTTGTGTGTCGCCTGGAACGGCGAGACCGCACCGGCCCACTCCTCGATCGCCTCGCGCAACGACTCCCGCATCTCGGGAGTCGGCCCTGCGTCACCGAGGTGCAGGTCCGGCCTCTCGAGAAAGGAGCACATGACCGCCCAATCCCTCGCATCTTCGAGCTCGATTGCCACCCATGCGTCGGCACCGAGACACCGGATGACCCCCGAGAACTGGGAGCCCGGTACCTCGTTGGGCCCTGCACTCCACTCCCGGCCATTGGCCAGGTAATCGAGGTACAGGGGGGCCAGAATTGCAGCACCCGTCTCCGTCTGCGCCATGTCGACGAAGACACCCGGTGCTCCCCGATCGACCTCGGCCAGTGCGGCAGCTACAGCACATGCCCCGTGGGTCCCCGCCACAAAGTCAAAATGGATGCCGTCAGGGGCCCACGCAGACGTCAGGCCGAGGAAGTTGTTGATGTTCGACGCGTACGCTCGGAACTCTGCCAGGGGGCCCGATCGGCCGTAGCCCGATATCGACAGCATGACCAGCTTGGGGTTGTCCGCCCTGAGGTCGGCGAACGAGCAGCCCCACGACTCCATGGTGCCAGGGCCCAGATTCTCGACCACCACGTCCGCCCGCTCAGCCAGCCTTCGAAAGGTGCGGCGGCCACTGCCATTGGTCATATCGATACAGGCACTGCGCAGGCTACGAGTCATGCCGGCGAAGAGTGCCGTCGTCCGGATGCCGGATGGCTCGAAGACCGGCGGCTGATCGGGAGCGTCGTAGGAGCGAAGGGCTTCCGGGCGGTCATGCGACTCGATCTTCACGACGTCCGCTCCGAGCTCGGCCAGCATCAGGGTACAGATGTTCCCGGCAACGAACGAGCCGAACGAGAGGACACGGATGCCGCTCAGGGGGGCCGTCGGGCTCGATCTAGACAAGACCATCAGCTCGCCATTGCTGTAGCTCCTCCGCCGAGTGGCCCAGCTCGCGCACGTACACCTGCTCGTTGGCCTCGCCCAACCGGGGTGCCGATCTCCCGTATGCGATCATGGGGGGCACCGAGATGAACGGGGGGCCGGGAATCCGGACTGACCCCGTACCCTCGCGAGTTGACGGAACAAAGAAGCCGCGCGCCGCCGGCTGCGGATCCCGCAAGAATTGAGCCGGTGTCTGCGTCAACGCGCAGGGCAATCCCGCCGCCTGTCCCGCCACGAGGAACTCTCGCGCGCTCCGTGTGGAGAACAGCTCTGCAATGAGGTCTGTGAGCATGTCGAAGAGCCGCACCCGCGTCACCCGGTCGCGGTAGATCGGATCGGAGAGGACGTCTGGCCGCCCCAACAGGTCGACGAAGAGATCCCAGTGGTGGGCCGAATGGGCGCCGATATCCAAGAATCCGTCACGGCACTGCCAGATTCCACCCGGGGGCGGTCCGAAGTTCGTCAACCGCGTCTTGATGTGTCCGGCTAGGCCGTACTGCTCGGTCCCCAGCTTGTTGAACAGGCCGACCTCGTGCACGGAGAGGTCGATCACCTGCGCCCAAAGATCACGTGGGCCCCGCAACGTCGCCTGGACGAGGAAGGCGGCCCAGATGCCCGCCTCGTCGTAGAACTGCTGACCGGGCATGGCCAGCGGTGGTCCCTCCGGGTCACCGACGGCATGCATGTACCCGCTCATGGCGAAGGAGGTGAAGGGTGTTGCTCGCCAGCCGCGGTACGGACCGGTCAGTCCAAAGGGCGTGATGAAGCACGTCAGCACCGAGTCCGACACCCACGACAGCGAGGGTGGGTCGTCGACGAAGCCGATCAGCTGCTCCGGCTCGCCCTTCGGAGACGCCAGCACTACATCCGCCCATGCCGAGAGGCTCTCGAGGAGTGCTCGTGCTTCACCACGCTCCCAGTCGAGCGTGATACCGCGCTTGTTGTGGTGATAGTACGCAAAGAGCACGCTCGACTCTGGCCCCTTCCGGCCGTCACGGAACGGAGGCAGGAACCGCATTCTGTCGCCCGTCGGCAACTCGACCTTCACCACATCAGCCCCGATGTCCGCCAGGACCTTGCCGCAATAGGCGCCGATCCGACCGCTGAGATCGAGTACCCGCACACCGGTCAGCGGCTGCCCCGCTTGGCTCTCCGCCTCGCCCTCCGCCCGGTCGCGCCGGGGGGCCTGCACATCGCTCATACCGGGCATCGCACGAAGCCCGATTTCGCCGTTCGGAGGCGCCGGTGCATCACTGATCCCCCGAGGGCGCCGCGTCCGATGGTTCGAATCGGTACAGCGCGCTGCCCTCGCCGGTGTCACTGAACACGACCCGCACCGACTGACCGATGTACACCTGATCCGGCTCGCAACCGATGATGTTGGTCAACACACGTGGCCCCTCCGCGAGCTCGACATAGGCGATCACGAACGGCACGGCGTCGCGGAACGGACCCGGGCCGCGATACACGACGGTGAAACTGTAGATCGCGCCGGCCCCGGAGGCCTCGTTCCACGAGACGGAGAATCCGCCACACTCGGGACAGCACGTCTTCGGGTACCAGATCACCGTGCTGCACGCGTCACAGTGCGCCAAGAGCAGGCGCCCCGCCGCCGTCGCATCCCAGAACGCACTGGTCTCCGGCGTGCGCCCCGGAGCCGGCACCGGTAGCGGTGCCGTCACGCGTCCTCCTGGCCGAGGATCAGGGTCGCGCTCCCCATTCTCGTGCCGATCGACCCGCCCGTGCCATGGGCCAGCGCGATCTCACAGTTCGGCACTTGCACGGCCGCATGAGCCTCTCCCCGAAGCTGGCGCACGGCCTCGATGATCTTCGTCATCCCGCCTCGGTTGGAGGGGTGGTTGTTGCACAGCCCACCCCCGTCCGTGTTGAACGGCAGCCGTCCGTCGGGCGCCACCAGTGCTCCGTCGAGCACGAACCGCCCGCCATCTCCTTTCTCACAAAAGCCCAAGTCCTCGATGGTCTCGACGACAGTGATGGTGAAGGAGTCGTAAATGGAGACGTAGTCGACGTCCGTCGGTGCAACACCCGCCTCCGCGAACGCCAGCGGTCCCGTCACCGCCGCGCCGGTGAAGGTCAGATCGATGCGCCCATTGTCGGTGTGCTTCACGGCTTCTGCCTGGCCCAGGACCTTGACGGTCCGGCGCTCGAGGTCCCGGGCCACCTCAGGACTCACGACCACCACAGCCCCGCCTCCGTCCGTGACGATGCAGCAATCGAGACGGTGCAAGGGCGAGCTGATCACAGGAGAGCCGAGTACCTCATCGACCGTCACCGGATTACGCAGCAGGGCATGGGGATTGTGCTGCGCGTGCAATGACGCGGCAACCTTCACCTCGGCCAGCTGGGCGCTGGTCGTGCCGAATTCGTACATGTGCCGCTGCGCAGCGAGCGCGTAGCCGGTCACGGCCGACATGCCCCACGTGGACTCGAATCCTGCCTCCGGGGACCCCGAGGACCGTGCAGTCGGCGCCTCCCGGCGACTCCGCGCCAAACCCGCCATGGTGATGAGGGCCACGTGGCACCGTCCGGCAGCAATGGCGGCCGCCGCATGCCCGACGTGGACCAGGTACGAAGAGCCGCCTGTCTCCGTCGAATCGATGAAGTGGGGGTGAAGGTTGAGGTATTCGGCCATGGAGATGGCACCGAAACCAGCCGTCGAGTCGCAGAGGTAGGCATCGACGTCCGAGGGGTCGAGCCCCGCATCGGCAAGGGCGCCTAGGGCGACCTCGGCATGGATCTGGGGAATGCTCCGGTCCGGGATCTCACGCCGAGGATGTTCACAGACACCGGCGATATACGCGCGTGCATTGATTGTCACGGCAGCTCCTCATCTGCAAGTTACCTCAACGTACCGTCAGGTTCACCGGTGCACGCGGAGCATGTCGAGGCGCTTCAGCCCGTTCGAACGACCTCTCCCGCTTCGCTGCGCAGGACGGGCAGCACCTCACCGGCAAACAACCTCAGACTGCTCTCCGTCTCCTTCACCGACATCCCGGCTATCGAATGCAGCATGACGATGTGGTCCGTACCGGTCACATCCGCATACATTCGTATCTTTTCGATGCATTGATCGGGAGTGCCGAAGATCCCGCTTCTGATGTAGTCCTCGCGGGGTGACGCACCGCGCGGATCGCCTCCGCCCCCGGGCGCGTACTGCTGGTAGCCCTTGATCCCGGCGAACTGCTGCGGGTTGTCGTATCCGTAGTGCCGTCTCGATCCCTCGATGTAGCCCCCGAATGCCCGCTCTGCCACCTCCATCGCCGCCTCCTCTGTCGCGGCGCAGTAGCCAGGTGCCGCGACGATGGGGCGCGTCGGACCTAGTCCGACCCTGGCCCGGGCGCTGTTGAAGATCTCACAGTTCTCGGTCATCGTCGCCACCGACGTGCCGCCCGTGCACATCAGGTCGAGGCCCATCAGGGCCACCGGCTCGAGGCTCGACTTGCTGACCAGGGCCCCGTAGATCGCGTCTCCCAACGTCGCCGAGCGTGGCCTGGGCCGGGTGGTGGCCCCGCTGACCTGGTAGTACGTCCCCTCGTACGAGAAGTTCTCCTTGTGGAGCGCGAGCCGGAGGACGTCGACTCCTTCCTTGAACCGCTCGCTGGCCTGGTTCTGATCGATTCCCAGGTACCGGTACTCACTCGGAGAGCTCCCCCGGCCGACGCCGATGTAGATCCGGCGCCCCTTGAGCATGTTGTCGAGGACCGAGAGCTCCTCGGCGACCCGCAGCGCATTGTTCCAGGGCAGGACGACGACGCACGTACCCATCTCGAGCCGCTCGGTCCGCCCCGCCATGTAGTTGAGGATTGCCAGGGGATTGCTCGTCATGTGGTACGGCGAGCCGTGGTGCTCCACTTGGAACAGTGCATCGAACCCCAGCGGCTCGAGCAGGTCGGCGATGTAGATGTTGTCCTCGTAGACCTGCCCGTCCTTGATGATCGGGGGCCCATTGAGCCCGGGGGTGTCGTTGTGGAGCCAGTCTCCACCCTGAAATCCGAGAAACAGACTGATCTTCATCCCTTCATCCCTTCTTGCACCGGCCAGGGTGCCTCGGTCGTGCGCGGTCCAGCGGGTGGGCGCGCTGCCTGACAACTCTTCGGACGGTCAGCCACCGGCTGATCAGATCGGTGCACCTCCTGCGATGTCACGAAGGCGCCGCCGCCGGCGTGAACCGGAACAATTGCTCGGCGTTTCCCCGCAGGATCTTGTGCCGGTCAACATCAGAGAGGCCTTGGAGCTGCTTCAGTGCGTGTTCGATGCAGTTCGGCCACGTCGAATCGCTGTGGGGATAATCCGTCTCGATCATGACATTGTCGACGCCGATGACATCGAGGCTCTTGATCCCGTGGGGATCATCGATGAAGCAGCCGTAGATGTGTTTGCGAAAGGTGTCGATCACGGAGAACCCCTCCATTTCGACGCCGCCGTCCTCGATCACCTGCACATGGCCGGAGAGGGAATCGTGCTTCACATCACCCTTTTCGATCCAATACCGGTGCTTCTCCACGACCTGTGCACACCGTTCGAGAAAAAACGGCATCCACCCGATCCCTCCTTCGGCCAGGGCGACCTTGATTCCGGGAAACTTCCTCACGACCGGGCTGAAGATCCACTCGACCATGGCACCGGCGATCATGACCGGCGGCCCCCACGACATCGTCACCAGCATTGGCGACTCGTCCGACATGGTGTACCGCCTGCTCGAGGAGCCGATGTGCATGCAGACAATCGTCTCGGTCTCTTCGCAGGCCGCCATGAGAGGGTCCCAATGGCCCCCTCTGTCCTGAATCGTCGGAAGGCGGAGCATGGCCGGATTCTCCGAGAAGGCGATGGCCCGGGAGCCCTTCTCGGAGGCGCGGCGAACTTCGGCCGCTGCCAACACCGGGTCCCAGAGGGGAATGAGCGTCAGAGGGATGTAACGACCAGGCGCACGACCGCACCATTCGTCGATCATCCAGTCGTTGTAGGCCTGCACGCACAACAGCGCCAGCTCTTTGTCGTCAGCCTCGTAGAACACCTGGCCGCAGAAGCGGGGGAAGGACGGAAAGCACAGGGAGGCAAGAATCCCGGCCCGGTCCATGTCCTCCAATCGGGCGACCGAGTCGTAGCACCCCGGCCGCATCTCGTCGTAGGTAATCGGCTCGAAGCTGAACTCTTCCCGACGCTTTCCTGCCACTGCACCGAGGCCCGGCGTGACCATTCGCCGACCCTCGTAGATCCACGCTTCGCCCTCTGAGTCACGAATCAGCCGTGGCGCGGCGTCCCGGTACTTGGCCGGGATGCGTTCCTGCCATACGTGGCCCGGCTCGAGCACGTGATCATCGACAGAGATCAGCCATTCGGATACGCCTTTGTCTGTCATTTGCTGCCTCGATTCACTCATCTGTGGGTCTCTCCCGAAACCCCTGAGATCGTGGGATCTCCCCGACGGGATGTTGCCGTGTCCGGACTCACATCACGGTGCCCTGTTCCTTCAGCGCGACGATGTCATCCCAATCGAGACCGAGCTCCAGGAGGACGTCCTCGGTGTTCTGTCCATGCTCGGGTGCGCCGGTGAGAGTGCCGATGGGGTCCTGGTCGAACCGTACGGGTGATGCCACGCCCCGATAGACCCGGCCGTCGCCCTTGTCCACATCCGGCAGGTAGCCGTTCGCGACCGCCTGTGGATCCTCACCGATCTCGGCGGGACTCAGCACGGGGGCCCACACGCCCTCGAGGGTCGCCAACGCCACTCGCCATTCGGCCAGCGTCCGGGAGGCGAAGATCTCGTCGAGCGCCCGGGTGCACTCTTCCACGTGCTTGTTCCTTTCCGCTGCCTCTGCGAAGCGGGGATCGTCGATGAGATCCGGTCGGCCGAGATGCCGGCACAGGTCCGGCCACCAACGATCAGCCTGGAGGAACACCAGGCAGAGCCAACGTGCGTCCCTGGTCGGGAAGTAGTTGACCAGGGCGTTGAACGGATTCTGGCGGGTGCGAAATTCTCTGGTCACGCCGACGGCCCCCGCGGTGATCGCCTGAGCCATCCACCACATCCCCGTGGCGTACAGCGAGACCTCTACGACTGGGGCGTGCCCGTCGCACTGTCGCCGGTAGAGCGCAGCAGCCACAGCTCCCGCGAGGTTCATTCCTCCGGACAGATCCCCGAAGGAGCCGGGCTGGTTCGGGGGCTCCCCGCCGGCTGGGGTCATCTGGAACGCCGCCCCCCCTCTGGCCCAGGCACTGGCGAGATCGAATCCACCGCACTCCGCCTCAGGTCCACGCGAACCCTGTCCGGTTCCGAGTGCGTAGACGACCTGCGGATTTCGGGCCCGGATGTGATCGACGTCGATTGCCAGCCGTTGCCGTGCGCCCGGAAGGAAATTGGTGAGGAACACATCAGCCGAATCCACCAACTTGTACAGGATCTCTCTGCCCTCGTCCGTTGCGATGTCAAGACCGACGCTTCGCTTGCCCCGGTTCGGCAATTCGGTGTTCGGGTTCATGAGCGCCCCCGATGCCTCCGCGTTGGTGAGGCCGCGGATCGGATCGCCGGTGATGGGATGTTCGATCTTGATCACGTCCGCCCCCCAGTCCGCCATGACCGCACCCGCCGCGGGCACGAACAACCAGGACGACACTTCAATTACTCGCACGCCCTTCAGGATGTCGTACATGACCCTCAGCTAGTTCCGGCGAGTGGGCTCAGCGCGCACCCCAGTCCTTCGTCCGAGACCGATTGCATCTCCCGACCCGGAATCTGGACCGGCTGAGCATGCCGCACCCCACTTATTTGAGCGTATGCTTAATCTTTTGCGATCACAGTGTCAAGCGGTCGAGCCCAGGAGCCATGGCGCTGGTCAGGAGGTCAGGAGGATGCACCCGCACCTGAAACCGCCGCCGGCAGAGGCGACCGCCACCTCTGCGTCGGGAACCTGGCGGGGCCCAGCCTGACCCCGGAGTTGGAGCACTGCCTCGTGGAACAGCCAGAAGCCGTGCAGCCGACCAGCGGAGAGTTGTCCGCCGTAGGTGTTGAGGGGCAACTCACCATCGAGACCGATCCGGTCGCCACCGTCCACGAAAGCGCCGGCCTCTCCCTCTCGGCAAAACCCAAGTGCTTCCAGCCAGGACAGCGTGAGGATGGAGAATCCGTCATAGAGCTCGGCAACGTCGACGTCGGCCGGCCTCAGATCGGTCCGCGCCCACATTTGCGCGGCCGCATCCTTGGCTGCCATGGCCGGGAAGTCCAACCGCGGTTCCCACCCGTGCGTGTCGCGATTTGCACATCCGATAGCCTCGAGGCGGACCGGCGGATTCGGGCAGTCGGCCGCCACGTCGGCCGAGGACAGCACGAGACCCACCGCCCCGTCGATCGGCAGGTCGCAGTCCAGCCGTCCCAACGGGTCACTGACCATGGGAGCATTCAGGTAGTCCTCCATGGTCATCGCCGATCGAAGGACCGCCTTGTCGTTCAGCTCTGCGTGACGACGGCACGTCAGGGCGATCCAGCCCAGCTGCTCCTTCGATGTCCCGTACTCGTGCATGTGGCGGCGAGCCTGCATGGCCATCAAGTTGACGGCTGAGTACTCGTGGAAGGGCACATGCCACTCCCAGGGCCCGGCGGGGTCCGGTAATGCCCCTGATGCGCTGCCAAGCATGCCCCCCAGTTGCCGGACTGAACGGTAGACGAGGACATGGCGGCAGAGCCCGGATGCAATTGCCATGGCTGCGTTCATGATCACGCCAAGCTGGGCGCCCGAATTCGCGCCACCCATCCAATTCAGCTCCAGACCCAACGCGTCAACGATCTCTTCGGGTGGCCTGTCACCGAATGGCATGGCCGCGACCCCATCGATGTCGGACCGATGCAGGCCGGCGTCAGCGATGGCCGCGAGAGCAGCATCGAGGGCGAGGTCGAGGCCATTGCGATCGAGACCCCGGCCCGTCTCCGACAGACCGAGGCCCGAGACGACCACGCGTGATTCGAACTTATCCATCGCGTCCTCTCCGCTCTGACCAGGCTCCTGCCCTCGGGATCAGTGAGACGCTACTCAGGCGTCCGTTCGAGTGCTCCCAACACTCTCTCCGCGTGTTCGTCGACATGTGGAGCGCGTCCACGCACCGTCCACGGCGAGGCCGGGGCTTGAAATGCCGCGCCGGGATAGACGAACGCCTGGCCCAGATCTTCGTGGTGGACCTCGACCGGGAAACCACGGGCAACGAAGTGCGGATCCTCCACGACGTCCTCGGGGGCGAACAGCATGGCGGCTGGAATGCCTCGCCGCTGGGCCTCGAGGAAGAATGCCTTTCCCGGGAGATGCTCCGCGACGAATCGCAATCCGTCCGCTCCTGCCTGGTAGATAGCAGCTGCCTCCGGATCCGATGCGACATCGGGGATCTGGATCCCGCCTCGCTCCACGCCCATCTCCAAGAAGAAGAAGTCCTCGAACTGATCGGTCAGGCCCAGCGCTCCAATCCACTCGCTCAACGCCCGGAACTCGCTGGCGCGTCGCGGCAGGGCCCCGATCACACTCTTCCCGTCGGCTGACGTCATGAGCCGCGGAGGAGTCGGTCGCACTGCAGCATGACGAAAAGTCTGCCGCTGGACCGTCGCCTGGGCGACGAGCCACTCGTAGGTCGCGGCCTCGGTCGTGACGTTGGACGCCGCATGCATGCTCACGTCGACGTGCTGTCCAAACCCGAGTGTCTGACGCACGTAGAGGGCGACCATCGCCGCCTCGAGCGCCCACAAGCATGCCGTGTGATATCCCTGGTTGCCGCCGGGACGCACCGGCGGAAGCGTATGGTCGTCGTACCCGCAGCTCCACGCCGGTCCCCCACCGGCCTGCAACGTGAGGTCCGTCACCGGCTCGTGGGAGCGAGGACTCGAGCGCCCAAACGGCGTGATTGACACCCAGACCAGTTCGGGGTGTTCAGGTTGGAACGTTTCGTAGTCGAGACCAAGCTCGGCCAGCAGCCCCGGCGTCTCGCCCTCCAGGACAATGTCGCACGTCTCCACGAGGCTCCGGAACCGATTGGCACCGAGGTTCTCGCGGAGATTTAGCACCACGCTCAGCTTGCCCGTGTTGTAGTACCACCACCACAGGCTGCGCTCGGGCCCGGGCTCGTCGTCGACGAACGGCCCGTAGCGGCGGGTGTGATGGCCGCCCGGCGGCTCGACCACGACCACGTCGGCACCCAGGTCGGCCAGCAG
>Ga0187879_10002328_pt1 | contig 12919 bp, 11 predicted proteins | sample June2016WEW_19_1_FD_132423 | JGI IMG/M metagenome (GOLD analysis project Ga0187879, IMG submission 132423) | Peatland microbial communities from SPRUCE experiment site at the Marcell Experimental Forest, Minnesota, USA - June2016WEW_19_10 | ecosystem: Environmental > Terrestrial > Soil >... | reverse complement strand
TCAGCCGACTCAGGCTCAGCCGACTCAGCCTTGGTCGACCCCCGCTCAGCCGACTCAGGCTCAGCCGACTCAGCCTTGGTCGACCCGCGCTCAGCCGACTCAGGCTCAGCCGGCTCAGCCTTGGTCGACTCAGCCTTGGTCGACCCGGGCTCAGCCGGTCCAGCGACGGGTGGCCACGGCCGGGACGGCGGCGGCCAGGTCGGCGGCGCCGGCGGCGCGAGGCCAGCGGCACTGGCCGCCGCGCTGACAGCGTGGTCACGTTCCGGGTCAGCCGGGCGCGGCACCTTGCCGGAACGCTCAACTGGCTCAGCCTGACCCGCGCCGCCGGGAGTGGGTACGGCGGCCGACTGCACAGTAGCCGCAGGCGGTGCTGCGCCCAGCCCTTCACTAGGTTCACTAGGTGATGTGACGGATGTTGGTGATGTGAAGGATGTTGCCGCCTGCGTGGCCAGCTTGCGCCACGCTGCACGCTGCGCGGCGGACGTCACCGCGGGCTGGCCGGCCAGTTCCGGAGACCCCTCGCGATCGGCGGCGGACGACGCCGCGGGCTGCCCGGCCGTCTCGCGCCCCGGGGATTGCGCGGACCGTTCCTGCGCGGACCGTTCCTGCGCGGACCGTTCCTGCACTGACTCGACCGGCTCGTCGGAGCTATTGCGAACCGCAGGCTCGGACGGCCTACCGGTATCCGACCGCTCAGCCGGCTCGGTCTGCTGGCCATCCCGGTGCTGCTCTTGCGCGGGCTGCGCCACCTGCTCCGGAGGCGGCGCGATTTCCGACCAGTCGGCGGGCGGTGGCCGGTTGTCAAGCTCGTCTGCCGCGATGCCGACGGTTACTGGCGCGACAGCCGGGCCCGCATCGGAGTCCGTCTCGACCAGGACTCCAGCACCGCCGCCTCCAGGAGCCTGGGCGGGCTGGGATGCCGGAGCGGGCTGGGCCGCCTGGGCGGGCTGGGATGCCGGAACGGGCTGCGCCGCCGGAGCGGGCCTTGCTGCAGCCAACTCCGGCGGCCAGGCGGCCTCAGCCGGGCCGAATATCTCCGCCCGCCATATCACGGCACCGACTGTCAGCATCAATGCCGCAAGGGCGGCCACGCCTATCGCCAGGTAGACGAGCAGCAGGCTGCTAGTAACCATCCCCCAGGCGAGCAGTCCAAGAGCAGCCAGGACGACTGTGAGAACGGCGCCAAAGCGAACCACTAGCGCGCTCCACGAGCCCAGACAGAATGGACCGACCGGCCAAACCTAACGACGGTCGTGCTGCCCGGAATCGGCTGGGTGGAAACCCCCATGGGCGACCGGCTCAGGCGGCGGCGCGTATGAGCCTGCGACGGACGCCTGCCCGCCATTGCGTGCCTCCATACGACCGAGGCCAGCGGAGACGGCCGCCTGCGGCCCGGTGACCACCGCCGGGAACACGCCGCTGTCGGCCGCGCCCGCCTCAAGGTCACGTAGCTGTCCCTCCAGGTAGGCCTTGAGCCTGCTGCGGTACTCACGCTCGAATGCACGCAGGTCGTCCACCCGGCGCTCAAGCTCTTCGCGGGACTGCACGAGCGAGCCCATGGCCTGACGGTGCCGCTCCTGGGCGTCACGCTCAAGGCTCTCGGCGCGAGCTCTGGCGTCACTGGTGATCTGCTCAGACTGGCGCCTGGCCTTGGTGAGGATCTCGTCGGCCTCGCGCCTGGCGCGCCCGAGCGTCTCGTCTGCCTCGCGCCGCGCGTCAGCGATCGCCTGGTCGGCGGTCTGCTGCGCGAGGGCGAGTACCCGGGCGGCCGTGTCCATGTTGTCCTCGACCGGCCTCGGAGCCATCATCACCGGCTCCGGTTGCATCCGCTCAGGCTCGTGCCGTGGCTGCTCGGCTGTAATGAGCTCAGGCGGTGCCTCGGCGTGCGGCGCACCTAGCGCGGCGGGCACCTTGCCGCCGCGGAGCACCTCAGCCAGCTTCGCACGGAGCTCTTCGTTCTCCTGGAGCAGCCGGTCGAGCTCCGCCTCGACCTCGTCGAGGAAGGCATCAACTTCCTCTTCGTCGTAGCCGGGCCTGAGCCTCGTGGTGCTGAACTGCTTGTTCCGCACATCCGCGGGCGTCAGTGGCATGTCGTCTCCTTGGCGCTCTCCGGGCTTAGGTCCCTATGGACGCTACCCGATCAGATCAGCTGCACGGCGTTCAACAGCACAACTAGCACCAAGAACAGCACCATGAAGCTGAGGTCCAAGGCCACACTACCGAGCCGGAGGGTCGGTATGTAGCGCCTTAGAAATCTCAGCGGCGGATCTGTTGCCGTGTAGACGAACTCGGCCAGCACCAGCAAGATGCCGCTCGGGCTCCACGACCGCGAGTAGGCCTGGATCCAGGAGAGGATCAGCCTTCCGATGAGGATCAGCAGGTAGATCGACAGAACATAGTAGAGAACGACCCTCACGATGTTCACGTCACTGTCCTGCCTTACGGCTGATGCCGGGACCGCCACGGTCAGTCACATACGTGATGAAGTCCGTGGCTGTCCGGCTAGCTCTGGTTGAAGAAACCTCGTTCCGCGATGCGGGCCTTATCCTCCGCGGCCACCTCTACATTAGCCGGGGACAGCAGGAACACCTTGTTGGTCACCCGCTCGATGCTGCCGCGCAGCCCGAAGATCAACCCAGCCGAGAAGTCAACGAGCCGCTTGGCGTCGCTGTCGATCATCTCGGTCAAGTTCATGATCACCGGAGTGCCGTCCCGGAAGTGCTCTCCGATGGTCCGGGCCTCGTTGTAAGTCCGCGGATGCAAGGTGGTGATCCGTGCCAGGTCGGTAGTGTGCACCTGAACGGCGGGACGGGACTCGGCCGCCACGCGCCCGTCGTCGGCGTACTCAGGGGTGGCCTTCGGAGCGTCACCAGGATCGATGAACTCAGCGCCATATTCTTCGTACTCTTCGGCTATGTATTCGTCCTGGTAGTGATCGTCGTAACGTTGATCGTCCTCTACCAGGCCGAGATAGACCGCCATCTTGCGCATCGCGCTGGCCATCTGCTCCTCCGTCATGCCCGCCATGCGGCACAGCTCATGGCCGGTGCCACGCGTCGGACATTACCTGACGAAGGCGCGCCGACCACCGAGCAACGCCGTACCGACACGCACGTGTGTCGCGCCGACGGCGATTGCCTCCTCCAGATCCCCGCTCATTCCGGCCGAGATCATCACAGCGCGGGGATGCTGGGACCGCATCGTCTCGGCCGTCTCCTTGAGCCTGCCGAACGCCTTATCGGCCGTCATGCCCAGCGGGGCCACGGCCATTACGCCGCCGAGCGTCAGCCCGCCTTCGCTGGCGAGCGCATCGGCGATCAGTGTCACCTGCTCGCCGTAGGCACCGCCGCGCTCAGGGTCGCCGTCGATGCTCACCTGCACCAGGCAGGTGATGTCGCGGCCGGCGGCCCTGGCGCGCTTGCCTAGCGCGCTAACCAGGCGCAACCTGTCGACCGAGTGGATCACGTTGGCATAGGAGGCGACGCTGCGGCACTTGTTGGTCTGTAGCTGTCCTACGAAATGCCAGGTGATATGCAGTCCGAGGGCCGCGCACTCGGCGGCTTTGGGCGCCGCCTCCTGGTCGCGGTTCTCCCCGATGTCGGTCACCCCGAGCTCGCTCAGCAGCCGGATATCAGCTGCTGGATAGGTCTTGGTGATGGCGACGAGCGTGACCTCGTCGGGGCGACGGCCCGCGGCCACGCAGGCAGCGCTGATCCGCCCGCGCACCTCACGGAGCCGCGCGGACAGTTCGCTGCGCCGGTCCGCGTTGCCGCCGGAGCTGTCAGTCACTCCCCCATCATGACGCCAGCCAGAGCACTCCGGCGAACCGCCCGGTCTTGCCGTCGCGACGGTAGGAGTACAGCTCCGGGTGCTCTGCTGTGCACCGGAGATCACCGGTTACGCTCGCCACGCCAGCCTTGGCGAGCTGCGCCTCGACACCGGCTCTGACGTCGATTCCTGGGGTCCCTGATCTGGTCACGCAGCCTGCCCCGGGCACCGCGTCGTCCACCCGGTCCCTGAGCTGTTCAGGGACCTCGTAACAGGCGCCGCAGATCATCGGGCCGATCGCCGCGTGCATGCGCGACGGCGCCGCGCCCGCCGCTGCCATCGCCGACAGGAGCGCGGGGACAACACCGGCCGCCATTCCCTCCCGGCCCGCATGCGCGGCGCCGACGACTCGCGCCTGGCCATCGGCGATCAGGACCGGCGCGCAGTCCGCGACGAGCACGCCGAGCGGCAAGCCGGGGAACTCCGTGAAAAGCGCATCGGCCTCCTCGGCCACCGGGCCGGGCAGTGCGGCACTCGCGTGACTCACGGCCGATCCGTGTACCTGGCGCATCCAGGTGACCGGATGAGCGCCGCCGCAAGCGGCGGCCAGGATGTCCCTGTTGCGTGCGACGGCTTCAGGAAGGTCACCGACGGCACCGCTCAGGTTCAGCGTGTCGTAAGGCGGCGCGCTGACTCCGCCACTGCGGCTCGTGAACATCGCCATGACCCCAGGGGCCAGCTCGAACTGCGGCCACGGCCGGTCATCTCGCATGGCCGGCCGTGCGGTCACTTGAGAAAGTCTGGGATGTCGAGGTCATCATCCTCTTCGAAGACAACTGACCGGCGGCGGGTAGAAGCGTCGGGCACCCATGTCTCGGCCGCGCGGGCCGCAGGCTTGTCCGGTGCCGCCGCTTCCGGTGCTGTTGCCACCACTGCAGGCGCGGCCTCGGGCGCGCGGGGCGAGGGAACGCCGTCGGCTCCGGGCGGCTCCTGACCGGCCGCGGCATCGGCGCTCAGGCCGCCCGCCGCGGCAGGGGGCGGGTCAGCAGCGGGCGGATAGGCCGCCTGGGCGGCCTGGGCGGCCTGGGCGGGCGGATAGGCGGTCTGGGCGGCCTGGGCGGCCTGGGCGGGCGGATAGGCGGCCTGGGCGGCAGCCTGGCCGGGTGCCGACTGCTGGGCAGGCGCCTCGGTCACGGCCGGGGTGTCGCCACGGTCGGGAAAGGAGAAGGTGCGCCAGCCTCCGGCTGCGGTCAGGCCATCGGGGCTGGCCGGGGCCTGGCCATAGCTACCTGAACGAGTCGACCTGGCGCGGGCCGCCTGGGCCTCGTCGAATCCCGCGGCAATGACGGTGACCCGGACCTCGTCGCCAAGTGCATCGTCGATCACGGCGCCGAAGATAATGTTCGCGTCTGGCGCTGCGGAATTGGCAACTAGCTGCGCGGCCTCGTTGATCTCGAACAAACCGAGATCGGAGCCGCCTTGGATGGACAGCAGCACGCCATGAGCGCCGTCGATGCTCGCCTCGAGAAGCGGGCTTGAGATGGCCATTTCCGCAGCCGCGACCGCCCGGTCGTCGCCACGCGCGGAGCCGATGCCCATGAGGGCCGAGCCCGCGCCTGACATCACCGACTTGACGTCGGCGAAGTCGAGGTTGATCAGGCCGGGCGTGGTGATCAGGTCGGTGATGCCCTGGACACCGGATAGCAGCACCTGGTCCGCCGCCTTGAATGCGTCTAGGACGCTCACTTGCCGGTCCGAGATCGACAGCAGCCTGTCGTTCGGGATGACGATCAGGGTGTCGACTTCGTCGCGCAGCCGCTCTATGCCCAGGTCTGCCTGGGCTGCCCGACGCTTGCCCTCGAAGCCGAACGGCCGGGTGACGACGCCGATCGTAAGGGCGCCGAGCGACCGCGCCACGTTGGCGACCACCGGCGCTCCGCCGGTGCCTGTCCCGCCACCCTCGCCAGCGGTGACGAAGACCATGTCGGCGCCCTTCAGGACCTCCTCGATCTCCTCGCGGTGATCCTCGGCGGCCTTCGAGCCGATGTCGGGATTGGCGCCGGCCCCGAGGCCGCGGGTGAGCTCGCGGCCGACGTCGAGCTTGACGTCGGCATCGCTCATGAGAAGTGCCTGGGCATCCGTATTGATCGCGATGAACTCAACGCCCTTGAGTCCCTCTTCGATCATCCGGTTAACGGCATTGACGCCGCCCCCGCCGATACCGACGACCTTAATTACCGCCAAATAGTTCTGCGGTGCTGCCACGAGGAGAGACCCTTTCCGCTCGTTTTTGCTTATCGCGTTTCCTGACCGCTCGGGCGGTCAGTTACCCCGCCAAGCTCGGAAAACTCTGTCTGAGCAGTCTGCCGAAATACGCCCCCAACTTGCATCGGCGGGCACAGGTCCGCGGTTTCTAGCGAGTCAACTCTCACCCTCAAGTTGAGATTTAGAGTTATGTAAAGCTGCCGATTGATACGGACAGTAGGGTTGCTCGCCGCCCGCGGTCAACTAACTGGGCCCCGAGCGCCCCGGCGTGTCGCGGCGGATCCGCCGAAACGGATGGGCATCGCTCACCCCCCGGTCACCGCGACGCTCGGATCGCTGACGTCGTAGTAGCTCGCGTGGGCGCGCATCAGGATCGACAGTTCACTGACCTTCGCCGCGGGACGGTCGCTGCCGCCCCACAGGATCGTGATGCCGCGGGTGAGTTGCAGCGTCACCGCGGTGGCGGAGGGGGCGCTGACGCTCTTCACCCGATGGCGCAGCTGAGCAGGCAGTTCTCGGACCACGGCCACCGCCGCGCGCACTGCCGGACTGCCGCGCAGCGAGGTGCCCGCACCAGGTACCGGCGCGGTAAGCAGCGGCATCGCGGGCGGCTTGCGTGCCTCCTCACGCACCACCACCCCGAACCCGTCGATCAGCCCGAAACCGCCCTGCATGGCCACCGCGAGGGCAGGCGAGCGCTCCTGCACCGATATCACGACCTTGTCCGGCCAGTCCCTGCTCACCTTCGCGGACTGGACCTGGGTGAGCTGCTCCACGCGGCGCGCCACTTTCGTGGTGTTGACCCGGATGAGCGGGGTGCCGAGCCGAATGCCCGCTGCCTGAAGCACCTCGGCCCTTGATACCTGACGCTCCCCGGTGACCTGCACGGACCGGACCACCAGGAGGCTTGAACCGAGTAGCGCCCAGGCCAGCCCGGCAACGATCGCCACCGCCGCGAAGACGAAGCACGCAGCCTTCCACAACTCGCCCTCGCGGCCCCGGCCGGCCGGCGTTGTATCGTCGCGGCCCCGGCCGGGCGGCTGTGCATCGTCGCGCCCTGCCGTGGTGACTGGCGGCAGGCCGCCGGTGACGTTGCGGCCGCGGGCCATCAGCGCTCACCGCCCCGCTCCGCAAGAGCAGTCAGGATCACCTGGCCAAGCGCGGTGACATCACCGGCGCCCATGGTGAGCACGAGGTCACCTGGCTTGGCGATGCCGGCCACCGCAGCGGGCACGTCGGCCCGGTCCGGCAGGAACTGCGCCCGGCTTCCTGGCACCTCGGCGGCCACCAGCATTCCGGTGACACCCGGCTCGGGATCTTCGCGCGCAGCGTAGACATCGAGGACGAGCGCCTCATCAGCCTGGCCGAGCGCGGCGCCGAACTCAGCCGCGAAGATCCGGGTACGGCTGAACAGATGCGGCTGGAAGACGGCGATCACCCGGCCCCCGCCTGCCACGTCCCTGGCGGCGGCCAGATCGGCGGCTAGCTCCGTCGGATGGTGTGCATAGCTGTCGAGCACGCGCACCCCGTCCGCCTCTCCCTTGAACTCCATCCGCCGCCGCGCGCCGCGGTAGCTAGCTAGGCCCGCTGCCACCTGTTCCGGCGGGAAGCCGAGCTCGACGGCGGTGGCGAACGCGGCGGCCGCGTTGAGGGCATTGTGCCTGCCTGGCACGGCGACCTCCAGCTTGATGCCGTGCTCGAGACCGGCTGCCGCCCGCGGGCCGCCGGTCAGCGTGAGCAGCGTCGCCATGCCACGTGATGCCACGTCGGTTACCTGATAGTCGGCGCTGGCGGACACCCCATACGACCGGAGCAGGATCGGCAGGTCCCCCGAGGCGGCCGCGAGCGATCTCGCTCCCGGATCGTCAGCGCACGTGACAAGCAGGCCGTCGACCGCGATCTTGCGGGCGAAGGCACCGAAGTATGCCTCGATCTCCGCGAGGTTCGCGTAGTTGTCCAGGTGATCGGCCTCGATGCAGGTGACCACCGCCGCGTTCGGCGACAGCATGACGAACGATCCGTCGCTCTCGTCAGCCTCGGCGATGAATGCGCTGCCTCCGCCGTCGTGGGCGCCTAGGCCCGTTTCGGCGAGGATTCCGCCGATGACGTACGTCGGGTCGGCGCCACACCGGCGGAGCACGGTAGTCAGCATGGCCGTGGTCGTGGTCTTACCGTGCGTCCCCGCGACGGTGATGCCCTGGCTGCCGAGCATCACCGACGCCAGTGCCGCCGCCCGGTGCAGAATCCGGAGCCCGCGCCGCCTGGCCTCGGTCAGCTCCGGATTGTCCGGCCGGATCGCGGTGGAGACCACAAGCGTCGCTGCGTCGCCGAGATAGTCTGCCGAATGGCCGACATGCACGTCGGCGCCCAGCGCCGCCAGCTGTTCAAGCTGCTGGCTCGCCACGGAGTCGCTCCCTGACACCACGACTCCCCTGGCCAGCATGATGCGCGCGATCCCGGACATGCCGACGCCGCCGATGCCGGTGAAATGCACCCGGCCGAGATCGCCGATCGGTACCGGTGCTACCGGCGTGACCAGGCCCATAAGTCCGCCCTTCCCGCGTGTCGCCTGCTGCCATGTCCGCGCCGGGCCGCGCCCGCTGCCGTCTCCCGCTGGCCCGACCCGCTGCGATCTGCTTGCCGCCAGGCACGGTCACCCGCTGCGGTGGCCGCCACGGCGTTGGCCACTGCCACGCCGCTGGGCACCGCCGCTCCGCTGGGCACTGCGGTGCCCTCCGGCACCGCCGGGCCCAGTGCTACCGCCATGCCCAGGGGCATTATCTTGCCCAGGGGCACTGCCACGCTCAGGGACACCCCCATGCCCAGGGCCACCGCCGCGCGGCGACTCGTCCCGAAGGACGCCGAGGACCGCCTCGGCCAGCCAGTTGTCCGCGTCCCTGTGACCCGCCCGGCCCGCGGCGCGCGACATCGCAGCGACCAGCTCCGGGTCGAGGAGCACGGGGATCAGCATGTCGCGGATCCACTCCGGGCTGAGGCTGGCATCGTCGACGACCAGGCCGCCGCCCGCGTCCTCGATCGGCGCGGCGTTCAGCCGCTGCTCGCCGTTGCCGTGCGGGAGCGGCACGTAAGCCGCGGGAAGGCCCACCGCGGTCAGCTCCGCGCAGGTCATCGCGCCAGCCCGGCAGAGCGCGAAATCGGCCGCCGCGTAGGCCAGGTCCATCCGGTCCAGGTACGGAAGAGTGATGTAAGGCACCGGGCCGCCGGGCGGCGGGACATCGATGTCCGAGCGCGGTCCGATGATGTGCAGCACCTGGACGCCCGCCGCGCGGATCCAGCCGGCGGCCGCCGTGACCGCATTGTTGATCGAGCGAGCCCCCTGCGAACCGCCGGTGACCAGCAGGACCGGCAGGTCAGGGCGGAGGCCAAAGTGGGCGCGCGCCTTGTCCCCTGCGGCGAGCCGGTCCAGTCCCGATATCTCCCTGCGGAGCGGGATGCCGATGCAGGTAGCGTGCGCGAGCTTGGTACCCGGCTGCCCGGTAAACACATGTGAGGTCAGCAGCGCACCGATCCGGTTGGCCAGGCCAGGGCGGGAGTTGGCCTCGTGCACCACGATCGGGACCCCGCGGCGCTTGGCCGCCAGGTAACCGGGGGTGGCCACGTAGCCGCCGAATCCCACCAGGGCCCTGGCGCGCGTCTGGTCAAGGACCGCAGCCGCCGCGCTGACAGCCGCGCCGAGCCGCCCGGGAACCGACAGCAGCTGGGGAGTCAGCGACCGGGGCAGCGGCACCGCCGGAATCAGCGACAGGTCGTAGCCGCGCAGCGGAACCAGCCTGGTCTCCAGGCCGCGCTCGGTGCCCAGGCAGGTGATCGCGATCTCGGGGTCGGCGCGGCGCAGCGCGTCGGCGAGCGCCAGGGCGGGCTCGATGTGGCCGGCCGTGCCACCGCCCGCAAGGACTACGCTCATCAGCGGGTTCGCCTCCCTCCTCGGTGCCTTGCCAGCCGGGGCAGCCGCCGGGAACTCAGCGGCGCCTGCCTGCCAGGCCTAGCCAGCTTAGGATGCGCAGCGGCACGCCAGGGCCAGCGGCCGCCAGCGCCTGCCTGGCTCCCGGCTCGCGCTTGGCGAAGGACATCAGCATTCCCAGCGCCGCCATAGTGACCAGCAACGACGACAGGCCTGCGGAGACGAGCGGCAGCGGGACCCCGGTGATCGGCAGCAGGCCGATCACCGCGCCGATGTTCACCAGCGCCTGAACCACGATCCACGCCGTTGCCGCCGCGGCGGCCAGCCGCATGAAGGTGTCAGGTACCCGCCTGGCGATCCGCAGTCCCGCATAGGCCAGGCCGCCGTACAGAAACGTGACGCACACCGTGCCGACCAGGCCAAGCTCCTCCCCGAGGATAGCGAAGATGAAGTCGGTGGTGGAGTTCGGCACCCAGCCCCATTTCTGCCTGCTGGCGCCGAGGCCCACTCCGAACAGGCCGCCGGAGCCGACCGCGTACTTCCCCTGGATCGCCTGCCAGCCGGCCGAGGAGGCCTGGGCCTGCGGGTTGAGGAAGCCGGTGATCCGCTTGAGCCGGTAGCTCGCGACCATCACCAGGATGATCATGATGAACACAAGCAGCCCGAGCATGCCGATGAACAGCCGGCCTGGGGTGCCGATCACCCATAGCAGCGCAAGGAAGATGACCAGCAGCAGGAAGGTGGTGCCCAGGTCATCGCCGAGCATGACCAGCATGCAGAGGATGGCGGTGCCGGGCATCAGCGGGGTGAGCAGCTGCCGCCAGTCGGTCAGCTGGCCGAGCTTCTCCTTGCGGGCGAGCAGGTCAGCGCCCCAGAGCAGGAAACCGAGCTTGGCGAACTCCGACGGCTGCAGCTGGAACCCGGCGACCTGGATCCAGCGCTCGGCCCCGTCAACAGTCCGGCCGATGGCCAGGACCGCCACCAGGCCGATCACGGAGGCCACGATCAGCGGGTAGGCGGCCGCCCGGAAGCTCCTCGGCGATGACCTGGCCGTGAGCCACATCAGCGGCAGCCCGACCACCACGCCCATCAGCTGCTTCTGGAAGCCGGCGTACGGCGCGCCGCCGTTGTCCAGTGCCTGCGCTGATGACGTCGACAGCACCATGATCAGGCCGAGCGCGAGCAACAGCACGGTGATGCCGAGAACGAGATAGTAGGACGTGAGCGGCCGGTCGAGCAGGCCCGGGCGAGCCGTCACTCCGTCGCGGGGCCTGAACAGCCCGTGCTTCCTGGCACCGGAGAGTGCAGCCGCGCCGTCCGGGCCGGCCGCTGCCGCCTGCTGCGCTGCGGCGCCGTCGGCCGGCACCGCGCTCATTGCTTCTCCGCCAGCCGCCTGACGGCGGCAGCGAAACTGTCGCCGCGCGCCGGATAGTCGCGGAACATGTCGAACGACTGCGCCGCCGGGGCGAGCAGCACGGTGTCGCCGGGCACGGCTAGCCGGGCCGCCTCCTCTACTACCAGATCCATGATCCCAGTGTCGGTGCCCGCAGCCGCCACGACCGGGACATCCGGCGCGTGTCGCGCGAGGGCCTGACCGAAGACGGCCCGGTCAGCGCCGAGCAGCACGACCCCGCGCAGCCGTGCGGCCGCGGATCTCACCAGCTGATCGATCTGATCATCGGCCCCCCGGAACAGGCCGCCCGCTATCCACACCACGGACGGGTAGGCGGCCAGCGAGGCGGCCGCGGCGTGCGGATTGGTCGCCTTGGAGTCATCGACGTAGTCCACCGCGCCGACGCGCGCGACCAGGCAGATCCGGTGCGGCTCCGGCCGGAAGGCCGCCAGTCCGGCGCTCACCGCCGCGGGCGGGCACCCGTAGGCACGGGCCAGCGCGGCCGCGGCCAGCGCGTCGGCGACGTTGTGCGGCGCGGCAGGATGCACCTCGGCGACCCCCGCCAGCCGGACTGCCTGGCCAAAAGCCCGGTCGGTCAGCGCGTCGCCAGCGACGCCGAGCTCCCCGGGACCGGGGGGACCGAGCCGGAACGCGACCACTCGGGCCGTGCCGGGCGCCGCATGGGCGAGCTGAGCCGACCGCGGATCGTCGGCGTTGCACACGGCGATCGTGCCTGGCGCGTAGATGCGCCCCTTGTCGCTCGCGTAGGACTCGATATCACCGTGCCAGTCGAGATGATGCCCGGCGACATTGAGGACTACCGCCGCCATCGGCCGCACAGTAGAGCTCCAGTGCAGCTGGAAGCTCGACAGCTCGACGGCTAGGACCGGGTAAGGATCGGGTTCGGTCACGGCGTCGACCACCGAGGTGCCGACGTTACCTGCCGCGATGGCCCGGTGCCCGGCCGCGGCCAGCATGGCGGCCAGCATCCTCACGGTCGTGGTCTTGCCGTTGGTGCCGGTCACGCCGAGCCATTGCTGCCTGGTCCCGTCGGGAAGCACCGGCCGCAGCCGCCAGGCCAGCTCAACGTCGCCGATCACCGGTATCCCGGCCGCGGCCGCGACCGCCAGCAGCGGCGAGTCCGGGCGCCAGCCTGGCGAGGTGACCACCAGGTCAGCGCCTGCAGGGAGCTCACGGCCCGGGCCGAGCAGCACCGTGATCCCGGACTCCGACAGCTGGCCCGCGAGCTCACGCCGCTCGGGGTCGTCGCGCGACTCGATGGCCGTCACCTGCGCACCGCGCGCCGCGAGAACGCGGGCTGCGGGCGGCCCCGATACGCCGAGTCCGGCGACGACCACCCGCCGTCCGGCGAACTCCGCCGCCGGGCCCGTCACCTGCACGCGGCCACCTCCCTTCCGGCCGGTTGCCGGACCGGATGTTGCCGGACCGGATGTTGCCGGACCGGATGTTGCCGGACCGGATGGTGCCGGACCGGATGGTGCCGGACCGGATGGTGCCGGACCGGATGGTGCCGGACCGGATGGTGCCGGACCGGATGTGCTGGCGGCGGC
>Ga0187879_10002325_pt1 | contig 12927 bp, 7 predicted proteins | sample June2016WEW_19_1_FD_132423 | JGI IMG/M metagenome (GOLD analysis project Ga0187879, IMG submission 132423) | Peatland microbial communities from SPRUCE experiment site at the Marcell Experimental Forest, Minnesota, USA - June2016WEW_19_10 | ecosystem: Environmental > Terrestrial > Soil >... | reverse complement strand
GGAAACGCATCTGCCGCTGTCGATGCAGCTTCCGGAATGCCGTGCGTACGAGCTCGTGAGCCCGCCGTTCACGGAGGGATACCCGATCTTGGGCGACACCGCGATCTCGAGCGCGGGGGTGGTGGCGATCTCCGGCGATGGCTCTCGTGCCATCGCCGTGTCACTCGGCGCGTTCGCCGGTTCGGCCAGCGATACCGGCTTTGGCGCGTTCTATGAGCTCACACGTGGAGGGTCGGGGTGGGTGGCGTCCCCGCTTGCGCCCAGCCCGACACGGTTTCCCTACCAGAGGTTCCTTGCGGTGAGTGAAGATCTGAGCAGCAGCGCGTGGGCGGTTCGGGAACCGTCGCAGTCGATCAACGCGCAGGAACTCTATCTGCGTGAACCGGACGGATCGTTTGTGAAGGTCGGACCGCTGATATCGCCCTCGGTGGCGTCTGGTCCGGCGGCTGGCGATTACGACGGCGTGGCAGCGGAAGCGCAGTTCGCTGGCGCGTCGAGCGACCTCTCGGACGTGCTGTTCACGATAGCCACGCAAGGTAAGTACTGGCCCTTCGACACGACCATTCAGACCACTGCGCCGCCGAGCCTCTATGAGTACACGGGAACGGGCGATTCGGAACCCGCCCTGGTCGGAGTTTCCGGCGGCGCGGGCAGCCATACATTGATCAGTCAGTGTGGGACCTCGTTGGGAGGGGAACACTCGTATGACACGTATAACGGCGTGTCCAACAGCGGCGCGACGGTGTACTTCACCGCTGAACACAAATCGACCGCATCGTGCCCGGGTGGAGCTCAGCCGGCGGTGGACGAACTCTATGCGCGGATCGATGGGTCGGAAACCGTGGCGATCTCGGAGCCGACATCCGCGCAGTGCGCGGACTGTTCCACGGGGGCGAGAGGCGCGGCTGAGTTCCAGGGCGCCTCGGCGGACGGCTCGAAGGCGTTCTTTACGACGGCGCAGGAACTCTTGCCGGGACAGACGGGGACGAATCTTTACGAGTATGACTTCGACAATCTGCCGGGGGAAAAGGTGGTGCTCGTCTCGAGAGGCGCCGCGAACCCTGAAGTGCAGGGGATGGCGCGTGTCTCGGTTGACGGATCGCACGTCTATTTCGTCGCGAAGGGTGTGCTCACGAACGAACCCGACCTGTCGCTGGCGGCTGGCCACCAGTCCGCGGTCGCGGGCGCAGACAACCTCTATGTGTTTGAGCGTGACGCGAGGTATCCCGATGGGCATGTTTCGTTCGTGGCCGCCCTGTCGCCGTCGGACGCGGCGGACTGGCGCGCGGAAGACGGGCGTCCGGTGCAGGTGAATCAATGCCAGAGCACGGAAGCGGGCTGCGAAGCCGGTCGCTTCCTCGTGTTTCCGAGCAGCGAAGACCTGACCGCGGGAGACACGAGCACCGTGTCGCAACTGTTCGAGTATGACGCTCTCCGAGGAGAACTGGTGCGTGTGTCTGTCGGTCAGAGGGCGGCCGAGGGCTATGAATGTCCCGTGACGCACGTCGTTGAAGAAGGCTATAACTGCGATGGGAACACGGATCGGGACTCTGTGGAAATACCGGCGCCCGGCTACACGGTGAGCAGCGCGCCGTCGAGCACCGAGTCAACGATGGCGTTGTCCAATGACGGCGCGTACGTGTTCTTCACCAGTAGCGACGGGCTCACGCCGCTGGCGCAGTTTACGAGCAACCATGTGATCAATATATTCGGCGGACGGGAAGTCCTCGCCCGCAACGTCTATGAGTATCACAGCGCGGTCGGTGCGGGAGGCGCGATTGGCGAAGGGGACGTGTATCTGATCTCCGATGGGCGTGATCTCACGCTGAGGGGGGACGAAACCTCAGGGGTGCAGCTGTATGGGAGCGATGCGTCGGGTGGCGATGTGTTCTTCTCCTCGGGCGACCAGCTGGTCGGTCAGGACACCGACACGCAGGTCAATGTGTACGACGCGCGGGTGGACGGCGGCTTCCCGGCGCCGGTCTCGCCGGTGGAATGCGCGGGAGAAGGGTGCCTGCCCGGGTCCTCGGCGCCGCCGCCGTTCGGTTCCGCTACGAGTTCATCGGTGGCGGGCGGCGGGAACCTCATCCCTCCGCCGGTCGTGTCCCCGCGGGTCGTGGAAGCGAAAACGAAACCGAAGCTGTTGACGCGGGCTCAGAAGCTCGCAAACGCGCTGCGGGCGTGCAAGAAGGAGCCGCGTAAGCAGCGGGCCGCGTGCAGAGCGCGGGCCGAGAAGCGGTTCGGCGGGAAGGCGAAGGCCAAGAAGAGCGGAAATGGCGGCGGGCGATGACGCGATCGAGAATCCTCGCCAGGCGTTTCGTTCTGCCGCTTGCGGCGGTGGGCGCCCTCGCGTGCTCCCTGTGCTGGGCGGCGCCGGCGCTGGCGACGGTTGGCTGGAGCGTGCACTCGGTCGCGGACCCGACGCGCTTCGCCCCGAACGATAAAACGGAATGCGCGAGCGTTCAGGACAAGTGCGACCGCTACCAGCTCGTCGTCCTGAACACGGGCGACAACGGATCGACCGGGCCGATCACGGTGACCGACGTGCTTCCGGCGGGCCTCACGGGTGGTGGGATCAGTCAATACGGTCCGGAAGGCGAAAGCTGGAGCTGTTCTGGGGAGACGACGGTAGTATGCAACCTCAGCGATCCGGTGCTCGCGGGCGCCTACGCCCCGGTGATCGAAATCTCGGTGTCGGCGCCGGAAGAAACGTCCGGCACGTTGATCAACAATGTGACGGTGGAAGGCGGCGAAACGGCGACCACGCCGGAGGCCTCGACGAGTGAGGAAACCGAGATCGACGCGACGGCCGCGCCGTTCGAAGTCTCCGACTTCAGCCTCGAGGCTGTGAGCGCGAACGGCAGCCTCTTCGGCGAGGCCGCTGGTCATCCGAGCGCGGTGGCGACCAGCATCGACCTCGCCGACGCGTTCACGCCGCCGGGCACCGGTGGCGCTGTCAACCCGGTGATGCCAGTGGAACAGGCCAAGGACGTGGTCGTCGAACTCCCGGCCGGCTTCGTTGGCGATCCGCTGGCGACGCCGCGGTGTCCGCTGTATGTTGGGGGGGCCAGCGTGGAAACCGCGCTGAACTCAGAAGAATTCGAAGCGATCTGCGGGGCGGCGAAGAGCGAAGTGGGGGTGATTGCGTTCGACGGCGCCGGCTCCATCCGGACATCGCTGTCCAGGCACCGCAACACGCCCGCCACGACGACGCCCATCTTCAACATGTCGCCCGAGGCGGGCTACCCGGCGGAGCTCTCCTTCGCCTTCGCCGGTAACGCCGTCAACCTGTACGCGACCGTCGTGCACACCGGCTCGGGCTACCGGCTGCGGGTAGCTGCCGCGGGTATTCCCACCGTGATCAATCTCGTGGGCGTGACACTGGCGTTCTTCGGCGACGCCGCACGGCGCGACGGGTTGGAACCCCACACCGCGTTCCTGACGAACCCCGCCGACTGCTCGCAGGGCCCGCTGGAAGCGAAGGTCGAAGCGAACTCCTGGGAACACCCGGCAAACTGGGTCTCAAAGACGACGGTCTCCTACCCCCAGATCGAAGACTGCAACCTCTTGCAGTTCGAACCGAGGCTGCAGGTGGCGCCGTCGAGCGCCGAAGGCGAAGGCTCCAGCCAGGCGGATGAGCCCTCGGCGTATGATGTGAACCTCGAAGTCCCGCAGAGGTCTCTGTTTGAAGAAACCGCGACACCGGATCTGAAGGACGCGAGCGTAACGCTGCCCGAAGGCGTATCTGTCTCCCCGTCGGCCGCGGACGGTCTGGAAGGGTGCCCGGAACACGGTCCGGACGGGATCGACATGCCGTCGGGTGAACGCCATCCGGACGAAGCGGGCGAAGGCGAAGAAATCGGCCCCGACGGCCTCTCGCATCTCGTCGCCGGCCACTGCCCGAAGGCCTCGACGCTCGGGACGGTGGAAATCGTCACGCCGCTGCTGGAAGAACCGCTGAAGGGCCACGTCTACCTGGCGCAGCCCAAGTGCGGCGGCTCGGGTCAGCCGGCGTGCACCGAAGCGAGCGCCACCAACGGCGAACTGTACGGGCTATACATCGAAGCGGCCGGCTCGGGCGTCGTGATCAAGCTCCCGGGGACGGTGTCGGCGAACCCGTCCACCGGCCAGTTGACGGGCACGTTCTCAGAAAACCCGCAGCTGCCGTTCAGCGATCTGCGGATCCACTTCCACGGTGGCCCCAGGGCGCCGATCGCCAACCCGCAGACGTGCGGGTCCTACGCCACGAGCTCGACGCTGACATCGTGGGCTGGGCAGGAAGTCGCGGGTGTCTCGCCGTCGTTCGGCGTGGACTGGGATGGTCATGGCGGGGCGTGTCCCGCGAGCGTGCCGTTCGCGCCGGTCTTCAGCGCGGGCACGACCGCCACGGAGGGGGGGGCGTTCACCCCGTTCCTGCTGTCCTTCTCGCGCCAGGATCGTGAACAGGATCTCGCGGGTCTGAGCGTGACGTTGCCGCCGGGTCTTTTGGCGAAGATCGCGGGGATCCCGCTGTGCGGCGAAGCGCAGGCGAACGCGGGGACGTGTGGTGCGGAAAGCCAGCTCGGGAGCGCGAGCGTGTTGGCCGGCCCGGGAGAACACCCCCTGTACGTTTCCGGTGGCCGGGTTTACCTGACGACGGGCTATGGGGGCGGGCCGTTCGGCCTGTCGATCGTCGTTCCGGCGGTAGCGGGCCCGTTCAACCTCGGCAACGTGGTCGTGCGCGCGGCGATCCACATCAACCCGGAAACCTCGCAGGTCACGGTCACGACCGACCCGCTGCCGCAGTCCAGGGATGGTGTGCCGTTCCGGTTGCGCACGGTCTACACCGAAATCAACCGGTCGGGGTTCACGTTCAATCCCACCAACTGCGCGCAGCAGCCGATCACGGGCACGATCACCGGATCGCGGGGCGCGGGCGCGGGCGTGTCGAGCCCGTTCGCGGCGACCGGCTGCGCGGGCCTTGCGTTCAAGCCCGCGTTCTCGGCGTCCACCCAGGGAAAGGCGAGCAAAGCGAACGGCGCGAGCCTGGTCGTGAAGGTCGCCTCGGGCGCGGGTCAGGCGAACATCGCCAAAGTCGACCTGCAGCTGCCCGAGGCGCTGCCGTCGCGTCTGACGACGCTCCAGAAAGCGTGTCTGGCGGCGGTGTTCGAATCCAACCCGGCGGCGTGCGATGAAGGCTCGGTGATCGGCTACGCGACGATCCACACCCCGGTGCTCACGAGCCCGCTGAGCGGTCCGGCGTACCTGGTCTCCCGCGGCGGCGCGGCGTTCCCCGATGTCGAGTTCGTGTTGCAGGGCGAAGGGGTCACGATCGTTCTCGACGGGAAGACGGACATCAAAAACGGGATCACCTACTCGCGGTTCGAATCCCTGCCCGACGCGCCGTTCACGACGTTCGAAACGGTCCTGCCGACCGGCCCCCATTCGATCCTTGGGGCATACGTGCCGGTGAAGGACAACTACAGCCTCTGCGGGCAGACCCTGACGATGCCGACCGTGATCACCGGCCAGAACGGCGCGCAGGTCACACAGTCCACCGACATCGCCGTGACAGGGTGCGGAAAGCCCTCGATCAAGATCACCAAGGCCAAGATCAAGGGCAACACCGTCCTCGTCACGGTCACGACCACCCAGCAGGGGACCGTGACCGTCAGCGGCAACGGCCTGAAGACGATCAAGAAGACGCTCGCCGCGGGCGCCCATCAGCTCAAGGTGTCACTCACCAAGAACGGCAGGACCGCCAGCAAGCACCACAGGAAGACCAAGGTCAAGGCCAGCGTGAACGACTCGAACGGATCGTCAAGCAAGACGATGAGCCTCAAACTCTAGGAGAAAGCAGAAGCCATGATCAGTAGCAGAAGCCGTCAAAGCAAGCGGATAGCAGGCCATGCAACGACTTGAGCGCCATCCGTCCCCTCTCCTCCGGTGGCGCTCAGGCGGGAGCAGGCGGGGCTGACCCGTGACCCCATCCGTCTGCTTCAGATGGTGTCGTGGCCTCTCCCCGGGGCCACGGCACCGCTCTTCCAAGCCGCGAGCGGTCGTGTGGACCTGGAGCGCAAGCTGTGGTTCAGGAGCGATACGAACAATGAGCTTGAGTGACCGCGAACCCCTCAAGCGGCGCTCGAGGAAGGCCCGCGGACACGCCGGAACTCGGCGTGTGCGGTCCCTGCTCCCAGCGGGCGCCACGACCCCTCCCTCGGGCCGTGGCGCCCGCGCCCCTCGCAACGACCCCGCGGGTTCGCCCTCAACGGCTCTCTCCACGCGAGCAAAGGGAGGATGAAAGTGTCATCACTCGGCTATGCGCTCGGCAGCTGGGGGCTCTTGAACGTCGTGTTCCTGGCGAGCATGCTTTACTCCGGCCGCCGCGCGGCCGAGGGGCGAGCCTATCAGCAGCCTCGCGCGGCTCGGGGAGCCAGCTTCGATCCAGACGCCCGTATCGCAGCAGGGTCGCGCGCCGATCGGCGCCGTCCACGCACAGACTGTCACTGGCCCGCGCGGCCACCTCACGCGCTACCCCGTCGCCCGGGGAGAGGCCGGTGTCGGCGCGCTGTCTGCGTGCGTGTGCCGGCCGGTTGCCCGACACCTTTGCTTACGAGGATTCCAGTGACGCGTACAGATCCGGGTGGCGTGGGGTGATGAGATGTCGCGTGTAAACCCCGCGGAGCTGTCCGGCAGCATGGCGGTGCTGGGCATCGTCATCGAGCAGCCCGGCGACACCGTCTCGCACATCGGGCGCTGCCTGGGTGAGCGTTTCACGCGGGCGCGGTTCGCGCGGTCTACGGCTCACAGCTCGCTGCCGCGGCTCGCGCACAGCGGACGCGTTCGTTGTACCCACCTGGCGCCGGGGGACGATCGCTCCCTCGACCGCTACGAGGCCACCACGGACGGCGTCGAGGCCTTTCGCGGTTGGATGTTCGAGATGCCGAGCGCCAGGCCCGCGCTGCGGGAGGCGATGTACGGCCGGATCGAGCTCTGCCGGCTGGAGGATCTACCGCGCCTGATCGAGATGGTGCGCCGGGAAGAGGCGGTCAGCGACGATATGTACAGGGAGGCCGCCCTCAGGCTCCGCCGGCAGCGGCTCAGGAAAGCCGACCCGGCCGACTACGCGCGCAGGGTCCGTGAGGTCCTGCTCTACGCCGACCCGATGCACTGGTCCTCGCGCTCGGAACGCTACGCGTTGATCGCCGAGCGCCTCGAGGAGATCGCCAGGGAAGCCGGCCTCACCCCGGAGGTGCCTCGTGGGTGAGGTGCTGCGGCTCGATGGTGTCTGGAAGGCGTTCGACCGTGGTCGCGACCGGGTGCCGGTGCTGGAGGACGTGTCGTTGTCGGTCGCCGCCGGGGAGATCGTGGCGGTCGTCGGTACCCGCGACCAGGGCAAGACGACGTTGATGCGGGTGGCGTCGGGGATGCTGCCGGCGGACCGCGGGAGCGTCCAGGTTGTCGGTCTCGAGTTGACGGGCCTCTCTGACCGTCGCCTCGCGGGCGTGCTGCGCACGGAGGTTGGGGTCGCCGCGAGAGGCGGCCCGGACGTGCGGGTGCGAGTCCGTGACTATGTGGGGCTGCCGTTGGCGACGGGCCGCTGGCTTGGGTGGCGCGAGCGGCGCCTGCGGGTGGCGCAGGCGTTGAAGCAGCTGGATGTCGCGGGCGCCGCGGAGCTGCGCTGGCGGGAGTGCTCTGACTGGCAGCGGGTGCGGGTGGAGCTCGCCCAGGCCGTCGTCGGCCGCCCGCGGGTGCTGCTCATCGACGATGTGATCGACGGGTTGGGACTCGGCAAGAAGCAGGCGGCGATGGAGATCCTGCGCGGCTTCGCCAGCGACCTCGGGTGCGGTGTGCTGATGGCCGTCTCCGATCACGTGGCGGCGTTGCCCGCCGATCGCGTGTGGCAGCTCAACGGCGGGCGGCTCAAGCTGATGGCCGATCTCAGCGACCCCGACGTGATCCCGCTGCACAACGCCAGCGACGGACGCCGGGCATGGTTGACCGGGTCCTGAGATGCTTGAGACTCGCGCTCTCGTCAAGCACTACCACGTAGGCCAGGAGGCCATCCGTGCGGTCGACGGCGTGTCCCTCTCGATCGCGGCCGGCGAGTTCGTCGCGCTCTACGGGCCGAGCGGCTCCGGCAAGTCGACCCTGATCGACCTGATCGCGGGCTTCCAGGCGCCCGACGAGGGAACGGTGCTTGTCGATGGGCGGGACGTCGCGAGCCTCTCCGAAAGCGAGCACGCCGAGTACTTGCTGCGGGTGCTCGGCATCGTCGGGCAGCCGAGCGAGCTGATGCCCGCGGCGCTCGCCCGGGAGAACGCCGCCCTGAAGCTCCTGCGAACCGATCCGCGCAACGCGACGCGCCTGATCGAACCGCTGCTCGAAGAGCTCGGCCTCGGCGACCGCATGAGACAGCCGACGAACAAGCTCTCGATGGGTGAGCGCCAGCGCGTGATGATCGCGCAGGCGCTGTCGCTGAAACCGCGGCTCGTGCTCGCGGACGAGCCGACCGGCAACCTCGACACGCGCCGCAGCAGGGAAGTGCTCTGGCGGATGCGCAGCCTCTGCCGGGACCGTGGCACGGCGGTGCTGCTCGCGACCCACGATCCGCAGGTGGTCGGGTTCGCCGATCGCGCGCACGAGCTTCGCGACGGGCGTCTTCACGAGTACAGCCCGACCGAGCTGTACCTGCACACCGGCCAGGAGCTCGCGGAGCGTTGACGCCGTGATGTCGCTCGGGGAGATCCTGTTCATCTACCGTGCGCGGCTGCGGGAGCGGGTCGTGGTGGTACAGGAGCTGCTGGCGGTGCTCGGGATCGCGGTCGGTGTGGCGCTGCTGTTCGCCTCACAGGTAGCCAGCACGAGCCTCGACAGCTCGGTGCGCCAGCTCACAAAGCAGCTCGTCGGAGCGACGCAATACCAGCTCGACGCTCGCGGCTCGGAAGGCTTCCCGGAACGGGTGCTCACCGAAGCGCGGTCGCTGCCGGGCGTTCGCGCGGCGCTGCCGCTGCTCGAGCAGCAGGCGAGCGTGATCGGCCCAGCCGGCCGGGTCTCTGTCGACCTGATCGGAGCCGACCCGCGGTTTGCGCAGATGGGCGGGCCGCTGCTGCGGCGTCTCAGCACCGGCCAGCTCGCGTTCCAGCAGGTGATCGCGCTAACAGCGCCGATCGCGGCAGCGATCGGCGCCGGCGCCCCACTCGTGCAGTCCGCCGCGCTTCGGCACGCGAGCTCGGGTGTGGTGCGATCGTCCAGCCGCACACTGCCGATCGAGCTGCAGATCGGTGTGCACGTCATCAGAACCATCCTCGGCACCACATTGCAGGAAAGCGACGTCGGGGCGCTGGTTCACAGCCAGATCGCGTTCGCGCCCGTCGCCTACGTCCAGCGGGTCGCCGGCATGCAGGGGCGCATCAGCCGCGTGTTCATCCAGGTGCAGCCGGGCAGCAACACCAACGCCCGGGCTGGCCTGCAGAGACTCGCGGCGGCGCAGCATCTCAACCTCGAGCCCGCCGACTTCGACGCCACGTTGTTCGCGGTCGCGTCCGCTCCGGCCCAGCAGGGCGAGAGCCTCTTCTCCGCTATCAGCGCGATCGTCGGGTTCCTGTTCGCGTTCAACGCGATGCTGCTCACCGTGCCTGAGCGTCGCCGGATGATCGAGGCGATGCGCCGTCGCGGCACCACTCGCACGATGACCGTCCAGGCGCTGATGTTCGACGCGCTCGTGATCGCAGTGCTCGCGTGCGCGCTCGGCCTGCTGTTCGGCGAGCTGTTGTCGATCGAGGTGTTCCGCGCGCAGCCCGGCTACCTGTCGCTTGCGTTTCCCGTCGGCTCGCAGAGGGTCGTGACATGGCCCACGGTAGCCCTCGCAGTCGGTGCAGGCCTGCTCGCGGCGTTCATCGGGGTGCTCGTGCCCGTGCGGGACATTCTCGCCCGTCCTCTACGATTCTCGCCCGCGGCGCAGCGGGCGCCTCGCGGCTGGACCGTGTTTCGCCTCACCGCCGGGGCGGCCTGTCTGGCGATCACGACGCTCATCCTGCTCTTCCGTCCGCAGGCCGCGGTCGCGGGAATCTTCACGTTGCTCGTCGCGCTGCTGGCGTTGCTGCCGTTCCTGTTCAACGGGATCGTCGCTTGCTTTGACAGAGCCCAGCGTCTCTCTCACGCGTCCTCGACCGTGTTCGCGGTCAATGAGCTGCAGGACCCACTCACACGGATTCGCTCACTGGCTGTCGCCGCTACCGGCGCAATCGCGGTCTTCGGCAGCGTCGCAATCGCGGGGGCGCAGCACAACCTGCAGAACGGGCTGGACCGCACCGCCAGCGAATGGAACCATGTGAGCGAGGTGTGGGTGTCGCCGTCCGGAGTCGACAACACGCTCGGGACGACCGCCTTCCCGGCGTCGGTCGCGTCGAAGCTGACCCACCTGCCGGGATTGCGCAGCGTGAGCATCTACCGAGGCAGCTTTCTCGATGTCGGTGACCGGCGCGCCTGGGTGATCGCGCCACCGCGCAGCTCGCCGCGGCTGATCCCGTCCGGTCAGCTGAGCACCGGCAACGCGGCCCAGGTGAACGCGCGCCTACGCGGCCACGGGTGGGCCGTGCTCTCAGAAGCCATCGCGCACGAACTGCACCTTCACGTCGGCGAGGCGTTCACGCTCCCCTCGCCGGACCCCACCACGTTCCGTCTCGCGGGCCTGAGCACAAACGGCGGATGGACACCGGGCGCGATCGTCATCAACGCCGAAGACTACGCCCGCGCCTGGGGCGCAAGCGCCGCGAGCGCCCTCACCATCAACCTCGCGCCCGGCGTCTCGGCCGCACAGGCACGCGTAGAGCTCATCGCTGCCCTCGGCCCCGCCTCCGGTCTGGCGGTGCAGAGCGCAAACGAACGCGAAAGGTCGTGGAAGACGATGAGCCGCCAGGGGCTGGCGCCGCTGACAGAGATAGCGACACTCGTCTTGATAGCCGCGATCCTCGCGATGGCGGGCGTGATGACATCGATGATCTGGCAGCGCCGCGAACGGATCGCCTACATAAAGCGCCAGGGCTTCACCCGCGGACTGCTCTGGCGCGCCCTGTTCTTCGAGAGCGCGATCCTGCTCGGCGCCGGCTGCTCGATCGGCGCTGTGTTCGGGCTCTACGGCCAGCTGTTGATCTCCCACGCGCTGGCCACCGTCACGGGCTTTCCCATCACCATCGGTGTCGGAGCTCTCATCGCGGTTACGAGCTTCGCTGTCGTCAGCGCCGCGGCGCTTGCGATCGTGGCCGTGCCCGGCTATCTCGCGGTTCGCGTGCGCGCAACGATGGTCAGGCCCGCCTAGCCGCTCCCCACATCCAGCGGCCCTATCGGTCCGGACGCTGATCGCTCTGGCTGGCGCCGCGAGCCGCGAGCTGCGGTGGGGTTTGAGAGAGGTATCCCGCGAGGTCGACCGGTGGCGCACCCTCGCGGCGGGCATCCCTGATGACGCACTCCGTCACGACGCGCTTGCGGCAATCGAGGGCAAGCGCGCCAACATCGACGGCGCGGCACTGTTCTGGACCCTGCCACGGGTCCGCTCGCGCGAGCTGCTGCGCCTGCTCGTCTCCTACGAGATCCTGGCGGACTTCCTGGACTGCACCAGCGAGCGCGCCGCTCACATCGGGACCGTGAACGGACGGCAGCTGCACCGTGCTCTGATCGAGGCACTCGACCCCGACCTGGACGTCTCGGACTACTACCGCTATCACCCCTGGGCCCGGGACGGCGGATACGTCCGGGCGCTGGTCGACACGTGCCGCCGGGCATGCGTGCGACTCCCCTCCTATGAGGCGGCCAGGCCGCTTCTGCATCGCGCCGCGTGCCTGACACAGGTCCTCGCGCTCAACCACGAGCCGGACCCCACACGACGCGATGCGGCTCTGAGATCCTGGGCGCAGGAGCACTTTCCCGGTGAGCAGGAGCTCTCGTGGTTTGAGTGGGCGGGCGGCGCGAGCGCCTGGCTGACGATCCTGGCGCTCCTCGCCCTCGCCGCCGATCCCGGCCGCGACGCCAGCGAGGCCAGGGACACCTACACCGTCTACCTGCCGTGGGTGTCGCTCACGGGCACGATGCTCGACAGCTACGGCGACATCGCGCAGGACGCGCAGGACGCCGCACACAGCTACATCGCGCACTACCCCAGCACCGGCGCCGCGGCCAAGCGTATCGCCGAGATCATCCGTCGCTCACTCGACGGGGCGGCGTCGCTGCGCGACGGCGAGCGCCACCTCGTGCTCGCCAGCTGCATGATCGCGATGTACCTCTCCAAGGACAGCGTCCGCACACCGCAGACGCGTGCGATCACCCACAGCCTGACACACGCCGCCGGCCCCCTCACACGCCTGCTCATGCCGGTGCTGCGGGCCTGGCGTCTCATCTACGGACAACGAGCCAGGTAGCAGGAACACATGCCGGACGAGCTTCCACGCGATCGAAGAGCACGCGCGGAGGGTGCAGGAGATCCTGGTGCGCTCGCCTCCTGGCCGCCTCGCGCTGCAGGAGCCCAGCTACGCCGCCTGCCGCGCTGGCGAGGCACATGGCGGAGCTTCCTCGCCGAGCGCGCTCACCTGGACAGGCTGCTGCTCGGCCTGATCGAAGCGGAGGCCCAAGCTTGGTCGCGTGCGCCTTCGACCCGGTCGTGGTGTCTGCACTCAGCGCGCGCCGGCTGCGGCCTCCGCGCGGAAGCGCGCGAGATCTTTTCTCTCTTACTCTCCGTCAATTTTCCCACGCCGAACCGCATGGAGGCTTCGAGCGCCGCTCCCTTATATCCCTCCCCGGCGGCGCTCATATCGCCACGGCCCCCGACGCGTTACTATGGCTGATCTCGGCTGGCGCTCACCCCGGTGGCCTGCAAGTCCTGCTGCTATCGGACACGTGTCCAGTGTTCAGCCACGTAACCCCGAAACTGCGAATCCTACGGTTTGCAGGGAG
>Ga0187879_10002318_pt1 | contig 12952 bp, 12 predicted proteins | sample June2016WEW_19_1_FD_132423 | JGI IMG/M metagenome (GOLD analysis project Ga0187879, IMG submission 132423) | Peatland microbial communities from SPRUCE experiment site at the Marcell Experimental Forest, Minnesota, USA - June2016WEW_19_10 | ecosystem: Environmental > Terrestrial > Soil >... | reverse complement strand
TGCCAGCCATGGCGGGTTCATGGCCGCCTGGGCGATCGGGCAGACCGACCGGTTCAAGGCCGCCATGATGGCCGCCGGGATCAGCGACTGGGGGATGCTCGTCGCGACCGGCGAAGGGGGAACTCTAGAAGCTGAGCTCAGCGGCAGTTGCGGCTGGGAGAGGGCAGCGGCCCGCACCCGCACGACCAAGTGAGCCCGATCTCGTTTGCGTCGAAGATCCGGACCCCGGTGCTGATCGTGCACGGCGAGGAGGACACCAACGTGCCGGTCAGCCAGGCGATCTACTTCCACCGTGCGCTCAGCTGGTACGGGGCCGAGCACGAACTCGTCATCTACCCGCGTGAGGGACACGGGTTCGCGGAGCGCAATCACCAGCTCGACCTGCTCCGGCGCACGCGTGCATGGTTCGACCGGTGGCTTCGCGATGAAGCGTCCGATGGCCGAGGATCACCGGCTTGACCAGCGGGCGCCCTGGCGCCCAACAAAGCCGCTGCCACCTCGCCCGCACTGGGGAGCCGCAGCCAGTACAGACAGCCGTGAGGCCGGGACCGACCCCACCCAGCCTCACCAGCCGCGTACCGCATCGTTCAGCTTGCGGCGTCCGCGCAGCGGATTAGGGCTTAGAAGATGAAGGGCACGAGCATCTTGGTCGAGCGCCTGTACATCGGGTAGGTGTCGGGGAACTGCTTGGTCAGGTAGCGCTCCTCGACGGTCGCGCTGTAAACGAAGTAGACCCCGGCCAGGACCATGACGATAAGCCACATCCAGCTCAGCGCCACCGCGGTGCCGACACCCGCGAGCAGGATGCCAGCGTAGATAGGGTGGCGGACCAGGCGGTAGGGGCCGCTGGTCACCAGCTCCGGTTCGTCCTTTTGCGACATCGGGGTGCCCCAGTTCCGCCCGATGTGCAGGCGGGCCCAGATCGCGAACCCCAGCCCGAGTGCGAAGAGGAAGAGCCCGAGGCCAGCGCGCCACGGATCCGAATTAAGTCCGCCGTCTCGGAAGGCTCCCAAGCGGAGCAACAGAATCGTCAAGACGACGACTACGGCCCTGATACGCAGCTCGCGGGACCAAAAAACGTGGCCCCTTTTCATGGAGAAGGCCGCCACGAGCCAGTAGATCCAGAACCCAGCCCATCCGATAGCAAAGACGAGCTCGACCGCGTGCATGCCAGTCATGCTTCCATGAGTACCGTGCGGCATCGCCTGCCGGACCAGGTCTTCGATCCGGACCTTGTGCTCGCTGGCCGCCCGGGTCAGCCGGTCACACGCCCGCCAGAGGGAGACATTGACGAGGGTACTGCTCGTCGAAGATCACCAAGAGCTGGCCGAGACGGTTTCCGAGGTGCTGCGCGGCGAGGGCATAGCCGCCGATGTGGCCCGGGATGGCCGGGCCGCCCTGGACCGCTCCAGGGTCAACTGCTACGACGTGATCGTGCTGGACCGCGACCTGCCAGGCGTGCACGGCGACGAGGTCTGCCGCGCCCTGGTAGCCGGAGGGAGCAGAGCCAGGTGCTCATGCTCACCGCCGCTAGCAGCATCGAGGCCCGGGTCAACGGGCTCGAGGCGCTGCTCGGCGATGAGTCCGGGCCGGAGACCCGCCTGCTTCGGCGGTGCCCACTATGGTCCCTTCATGGACGCCAAGACCGAAGTGACCTGACGCTGGCCGCAGACCTTGGCGCCAATGTCGGGGATGTCGGCTGCGGGACGGGACGGCTCGAGCCCTACCTGGCAGCACAGGGCCTCTTCCCGCGGGGGATCGACCTTTCACCCGAGATGATCCGGGTGGCCCGCCGGGACCATCCCGGCTTCGACTTCGATGTCGCCGACCTGCGTGAGCTGCCTTTCGGGGACGCCTCGCTGGCAGGCGTGGTCTGCTGGTACTCCCTCATGTACCTCGCGCCGCCCGGTAGACCGGCTGCTTTCCGCGAGCTTGCCCGTGTTCTCAAGCCGGGAGGCTATCTGGTGACTGCATTTAAGGCCGGTGACAGCCAGGTCCGGCGCGGGGGCCGCAGTACCGGCCTTGGCATCGAATTCGACGTCTACTGGCTGTCTCCGGGCGAGATGGAACGCCGGGCGATCGGCGCCGGCTTCACGACCGTGTTCTGGGGCGGGCGCCCCGCCGAGGACGCAGAGGGTTCCCCGCAGGGCTACCTGCTCGCCCAGAGGACCTGAAGCCCACCCGATCCGCGTCGGCGAACACCCTCAAATCAGGACCAGCGGAGATCTCCGAAGCGCCCAGCAGGGGACGGGGACCACGCCTCACCGGACTAACCTGATCTCTGCCGCTTTCGGAAAGCGGCAGATGAGTGCGCCGGGCGGAAGACCTGTGACAGATCTCCGCCACTTGATGCGCGACGGGGTTGCCCAGGAAACTGAGGGGACCGTCCAGTCCTCGGGGACGACCAGGTCTCGGTTGGCGGCGGCACGCACACGATCGTGCGCGCGAGCGCCGCCCCTGACTCATTCTCTTTGCGCCGCGGCCCCGGGCGCCTGGCGTTGCTTTCTCCATGGGCGCGGAGGACATGCCCTGTCTGCGGCTTCGAGTCAGCAGATCGGAGGTGCGGAGCGGGATGCCTTGTCACCTCATCGCGCTCTGCTTCAATGCGAACGACCCGCTCCGTCTCGCGCGCTTCTGGGCCGACGTCCTGGGCTCGGAGATGGCCGACGACGACCCCCAAGACGGCATTGCGCTCCTGCCGGGCGATGACGCCGGCTTCCGGATCCGGTCTCTTCCAACTCAGGAGCAGAAGGCCGGCCAGAACCAGATGCACTTCGATCTGACGAGCACGTCCCTTGAAGACCAGCAGCTGGCGGTGGCGAGATCGCTCGGGCTCGGCGCCCGGCACCTCGACATCGGTCAGCGCCCGGAGGTGGGTCATGTTGTGCTCGCGGACCCCGAAGGCAACGAGTTCCGCATCATCGGGCCGGGCAACAACTTCCTCGCCGACTGCGGATTCATCGGAGCGCTTGCGTGCGACGGGTCGCTGGAGGCCGGGTACTTCTGGAGCGGAGCGCTGGGCTGGCCGTTGGTCTGGGATCAGGACCAAGAGACCGCGATTCGGTCGCCGCGCGGCGGTCCGAAGATCACCTGGGGCGGTCCGCCGCTGATGCCAAAGACTGGGAGGGTGCGGCTGCATTTCGACCTCGCTCCACCCGTCCACGGTGATCAGCAAGCGGAGGTCGACCGCCTGGTCTCCCTCGGGGCGACTCGCATCGACATTGGCCAGGGCGAGGTCAGCTGGGTGGTCATGGCCGATCCCGATGGCCATGAGTTCTGCGTGCTGACCCCGCGATAGCGCGACCAGATCCCGGGTAACCGGCGACCCGCACAATCGCTCCGGGGGCCGACTCAGTACGAGGGGAATCGGGCGCTCGTGAGCCGAGAACTGGAGCCGGGGCCGTTACGGCACGATCGCGATGGCGTACGGGACGGGCCCGGCCACGATCGGGGATCCTGCGGTGTTGGTGGCGGTCTGGATCGGGATGACCCGGCCCGAGGTTTCGTCGTCGCCAGCGTCGACGACGTAGGCGGTCTTCCCGTCCGGCGTGATCGCGATGGCCATGGGGCAGATCCCGACCGGGATCTGGGGCCCCGCGGTATTGGTGGCCGTCTGGATCGGGGTGACGGTGCTCGGGTGCTCCCCGTCGCCCATATCGGCGATGTAGGCGGTCTTCCCGTCCGGCGTAGCCGCGATGAGGAACGGATAGTCCCCGACGTTGATCGGGGGTCCGGGAGTGTTGGTGGCGGCCAGGATAGGGGTGACCGTAGTAGAGCCTGCGTCGGCGATATAAGCGGTCACCGGGTTCGCAGTCCGGGAGGTGGCCGGGCCAACGGCGGCGGCCGGGGCGGCGGCGGCCGGGGCGGCGGCGGCGGCCAGGGCCAGTGACGTCATCGCTGCCGCAGCCGCGGCGGCGCGCGAAGCGCGGGTGGTACGCGCGCGCCTCATGGGATTCCCCTCGCCCGTTTCCTATGACCACTCATGCGGCCCCAGGATATGAGCCATTCATTTACCGCGGATTGCCGAAGGCGTAATACACCAGCTCGGCCGGAGTTTCCCATGATCGTGGCGGATTTTCGCGATTATCGCTGAGAGGACAACACGATAATAAGAATCCGCGGCGCGGGCAGACTGGTAGCGCGGGCGGAAGTCCGCGTAATCGAAGCCGGGAACCACCACGCAGCTGACCAGCCGGCAGATGCTCTGCGCAAGCGCCTCGCTGGCTGACCACTCCACTCGCGGCACTAGCGGATGCCGAGGATGGTGCGAGAACCGCTTGGGGCTGGATTCAGGCGTGGCGGGTGGCGAGGATGACTCCGGAGCCGTGATCGAGTTCGATCGAGGTGAGCAGCGGGCTGGTGAGCAGGGCCTGCCGTACGCCGTCCTGCTTGGCGTGCTGCTCAGCGGTCCATTCCGGGGTGGCGGTCATGTCGTCCACCACGAGCAGGCCATGCGGGCGGAGCGCGGCGATCGTGCGGTCAAGGCCTGCCCATTTGCCGCCCTGCGCGTCGGCGAATATCAGATCGAAGGCCCCGGCCTTGCCAAGCATGTCAAGCGCGTCGCCCACTCGCAGGTCAACGAACTGCGGCCAGGCCGCCCGGGCGGCCAGAGCCGCCGTCTGCGGGTCCTTTTCGATGGTGGTCACCGTGACGTCCGTGCGGGGCAGCAGCCCACCGGCAATCCAGGCAGTACCTACCCCCGCGCCAGTACCGAGTTCCAGAACGCGCGCGCCGGCCGGCAGGTGCGCCGCCAGGACGGCCAGCAGCTGCCCGACGGCGGGCTCGCATGAGAGCCGGAACCCGGCCGAGCGTGCCCTGCTGGTAGCGGCGGCGGCGAGCGCAGGCATGGTGGCCTCCATGACACGGTCAACCTAGCAGCCCACCCCGCAGCCGCATCACCGCAGCCGTGCGCGCTCGCGGCAGCATGTGAGTGCACCGGGCAGGTATGAGCTGCGACGGCCAGGCAGATGCGGTAACCGTGGCGCTAAAGCTCTGGCGCTCGCCTGGGTGGATCTCCATCATGAGGGCATGGACTCATTCGATGCCGTGTGGCAGCGGATCGAGGCGCACGCTGCCACAAGGAGTTCCGGACAACGACCGGGTTGCCGTTCACGTACGAGGTTCCCGCGACGCGAAGCTTGCCAGGCCCCACTCACCGGCCCGAACGATTCGACAGAGCACCCGCACAGGTGCGCACGCTGCGGCATGCGAGTCTGACTTCAGTGACCCGCTGGGCTGGATCTTGCCTTGTCCAGGCTGACTGTCCACGCAGCGATGGGGACGACCTCTGCCTGGCGGGGAAACACCTTCTCCAGGAGTACCCGGTGCACTTCGGGGTCGGCGTCAAGGCAGCCGTCGGCCAGAACGGTGAGCGAGTAGTCCAGGTCGGCGGCCTGGCGGAGGGTTGATAGCACCACGCCACTGGTCGCGATGCCCGCCAGTACCAGGCTGTCGGCGTGGCTGGCCCGCAGCACCACATCCAGATCGCTGCCGGTGAACGCCGATACCCGGCGTTTAGTGACGATAACATCGCCGGAGGCCGGGGCGATGGCAGGATGAACGCGTGCGCCAGGCCGCCTTCGGTGTACCGCCCGGTCCCGGTGACGGCCGCGAAGCTCTTATTTCGCTGGCTGACCTCGGGATATCCCGGGCGGAACGCGACGGTCACGTAAATGACCCGGATCCCTGCGCCGCGGGCAGCATCGATGGCGGCAGCCATCCGGGCCAGGTAGTCCCCGTCGCCGGCGACGCGCTCGACAATGCTCTGCTGCACATCCATGACAAGCATGGCGGTTGATGGCATTGCTGGCTCACTTCCAGGAGGCTCCAGGACAGCCAGCGCAGCAGGCCGATGCCAGCGGCCAGCCAAAATGTCACCGTACTCCGCAGGACGCCGGACGTCGGGCTGAGGGCCTTGGAGCGAGCCGGAGGGCGAGCACGCGATCCTGCGGCTGGCGGCAGAAGCCCACGTGGTGCGCTTGCCAACAGGAAAATTCCCCATATCCGCAGGCACTCCGGAGCACGTGCGCGCACTCGACCACCTCGCGGCAGACGCGGATGGCCATGCGACTTGTGAGCAGCGCGGGATTTGAGGCAATTCGACTTACCCACGGCTAGCGATCTTGCTGGATGAGGTGGAGAAGGGGCTGGGCCGGGCGAGCAGGTGGTGGACGCTGGCGGTAGTGGCGCGGCGGCGGTATGGTCCGTGGCCGTGGACAGCAGCGAGGTGAGCCGGTGGTTTAGTGAGTACCTTGACGCGTTCGCGGCGTGTGGGCGAGGCGAGAGCGACACTGGTTCGCTGCTCGCCTACTACGGCGTTCCGCTGTTGCTCACCACCGACGAGGGGTTCTTCGCGCTGACGAGCGACGACCAGGTCGTTGCGGTGGTGCAGCAGCAATTTGATGGGATGCGCGCGGCCGGCTACTACGGCAGCGAGATTCTCGGCTCTGAGGTAACCGTCCTGAACTCCACGTCGGCTCTTTACCGTGGGACGTTCTCGCGCCACATGAGCGACGGCGGCGAGATCAGCCGGCTCACCGCGACCTATCTGGTGACCGACGGGGCGGCTGGCTGCCGCATTTCAGTGCTGGCGGTTCATAGCCCCTGATTCCTTATCTGGGGTCACTTGATTCCCTCGTCTGGGGTCATTGCCGGGCCGCGCCGGCCAGCCAGGTCCACGGTGTCGGCCCGGCTGCCGCGGCCGCGTCCCAGGCTTCCTGCTTGGCCCGCTGCACCTCGCGGCGGACCCGATCCTCGGCGGCGAGCCGGTCCCGGCCCAGGCCAGCCGCTGCCGCTCGGCCCAGCGGGTCAAGGTCGTGCCCATCGGCCATCCAATCCGGACAGCCCGACGCGAGTTTTACCTCAGCGTCTCGGCCCAGTCCTGGCCCAGGCCGAACCATCGGCTAAGCGCCTATCCAACGGCTCCATCGCGTTGCTGCGCCGGAACCGCGACGTCGGTCCCAGAGAGCGCGGTCTCCAGCACTTCCCGCAGCAGGGCGGCCTTGCGCCGGACGGTTACGTACACCGTGTCGACCGCGACACGTGCGTGCCGGGCGATGTCGGCCACCGTAGTGCCGCCGTATCCCTGGGATACGAACAGCTCGCGGGCGGCAGACAGGACAGCCGCCCGGGCGTGACCTCAGCCACAGGACGAGCAAGGATGTGGATGAAGGAAGGAGCCGAGCATGGGCGGCCCGAGGCCAGCGCAGCCCGCGGCAGGTGACGGCGCTGCCGGTGGCGAGGCACTGTTGATCTTGCTCGCCGAGCCGGCGGGCGAGGTAGAGCGCGCGCTGGTAAAACGGTGGCTGGATGAGGTGGACCTCCAGCCGTCCGAGGTGTTGCCACTGGACGGCCCGGAACTGGCCTGGTCGCTAGCCGCAACGGCGCCGGATACGGTCGTGACTGCCGCTCGCGTCGCGTGGCTGCCGCGCGAGCGGGACGGCGAGCGGCGGGTCCGCTGGGCGGACATCCTGTCGCAGGTCAATCCACGTCGGCCACCGGTGTTCTGGCAGACCCGCATCATCCGGCGCGAGCCCGACCGGGCACGGATGGTGGTCGCGGAACCCGCCACCGTGGCAGCGCTGCGCGAGCGCTGGGGCGGCGCTGGCTCGTTCGCGCATTTCGTGTCCCGGCAAGCCAGGCTCGCACTAGATCGTTCCGAGCGGGCGCTACTCGGATACCGCTACAAGGTGCCGAAAGACGTCATCGAGGCGATCGAGGACAGCCGGGACTTCCGCGCCGAGGTCGCCACGCTCGCCGCCCGGCTTGATCTGACCGAGCCGGAGGCGGCGGAACGCACCCGGGCGGCCCTTGACGGCTTGGTTGCCTCCATGAGCCCGATCGCGGTCGACCTGCTCTCCGGCGCGCTGCGCCCGCTGCACGCCTACGCGTGGGACGTCCAGGCCGACGCGGTCGGGCTTGGCCGGCTGCGTGAGCTGAACCGTCACCATGCGCTAGTCTTCCTCCCCAGTCACCGCTCATACGCGGACCCGCTCCTGCTCGCCGACGTCCTCGCCGAGCATGATTTCCCCCGAAACCACGTCCTTGGTGGCGACAACCTCCGCATCTGGCCGATCAGCTTGCTGGCCAGGCGCGCCGGGATCATTTTCATGCGGCGCAGCGTCGGCAACGACGAGATTTACAAGTTGGCGCTGCGCGAGTACCTCGGCTACCTGCTCGCCAAGCGCTTCAACCTCGAGTGGTACATGGAGGGTGGCCGCTCGCGGACCGGCAAGCTGCGCCCGCCACGCTACGGCCTGCTGGCCTACATCGCCGAGGCAGTCGCGCGCAGCCAGGCCGACGATGCCTATCTGGTGCCGGTGGCAATCACCTACGACCAGCTCCGCGAGGTGTCGGCAATGGCAGCCGAGCAGGGCGGGGCGGCCAAAAAGGCCGAAGGGCTTGGCTGGCTGGCGTCCTACGCCAAGGGACAGCTCACCCGGATCGGCACGGTAGCCGTGCGGTTTGCGGAACCGCTTTCGCTGCGGGAGGCCCTCGGCCCCGGGAGCCACCACGACGACCCGGATACCCGGCGGCTTGCGCTGCAGAAGGTGGCGTTCGAGGTGGCTGTCCGGATCAACCGGGTCACCCCGGTGACAGCAACAGCGCTGGTCACGCTCGCGCTACTGGGTGTCCGCGACCGAGCGCTCACCCTGGGCCAGGTGCGCGGGGTCCTTGAGCCGCTGCGCGGCTACCTGGCCGAGCGGGGGCTGCCCCATTCGGGTGACCTGCTGCGAACCGAGGCCGGGGTGCGACGCGTCCTTGACGCGCTGGCCCAGCAGGCCGTGGTCACGGTCTACACCGGCGGGGAGGAGCCGGTCTACGCCATCGAACGGGGCCAGCACCTGGTTGCCGCGTTCTACCGCAACAGCGCGATTCACCATTTCATCGATCGCGCGGTGGCGGAACTCGTTTTGCTCAGTGCGCCCGCTGACCGCTGGGATGAGGCGATGCGGCTGCGTGACCAGCTGAAGTTTGAGTTCTTTTTCCCAGACAAGGCGTCCTATCGCGCGGAGCTAGGCACCGAACTTGAGCGGCTGGATCCCGGCTGGGAGACGGTGGCCGATGGGCGCGCCGTGCTGCAGCGTTCGGAGGTCCTGGTGGCCAATCGTGTGTTGCGGTCGTTCCTGGACGCGCAGCTCGTTGTCGCCGAGCGGCTCGCCGTGCGCCTCCCGAGCCTTCCGATCGTGGAAAATGAGTTCCTCGGCGAATGTGGCGGTGTCGGGCAGCAGATGCTGCTCCAGGGGCGCCTGCACGGGCCGGAGTCGCTGTCGCGAGAATTGTTCTCCAGCGCGGTGAAGCTCGCCGCGAACCTGGACTTGATCGATCCCGGCCGGGATGAGCTGGCCGTAAGCAGGCAGGCCTTCGCCGCGCGTCTGCGTGGCGTCGTCGCCCGGCTGATCATGATTGACGAGATCGATGCAGCGCATCGACGGGAGGCAGTTGGTGTCGCACCCTAGCCAGCCCGCCGCCGGGCTGTGGTCAGAAGAGCAGCTGATCGCCGACGTCGAGGCCGGGCCGCAGGGCCCGCACGTGGGGTCATTCCTCGACTTCGACGGCACCCTGATCGACGGCTACTCGCTAACGGCGTTCGCCCGCCATCACCTGAGGTCGCTGCAGATCGCACCGGCCGACCTGGGGCGGATGCTCCTCACGGGCCTTCGCGGCGTGACCACCGAGGAGGACTTCGAGCGGTTCACCGTACTGGGCATGCGCGCCTGGGCGGGGCGCAGTGAGGAGGAGCTCGCCGAGCTCGGAGAGCGGCTGTTCGTCCAGGGAATCTCCGGCTCACTGTACCCGGAGGGGTGGCGGCTGGTCGAGGCCCACCGCAGGGCCGGGCATACGGTCGTGCTGGCCTCGTCGGCGACCCGGTTCCAGGTAGAGCCCGCGGCCAGGGCGATGGGCGTGGAGTACATCCTGGTTTCACCGGTGGAGATGGTGAACGGCATCTGCACCGGCCGTCCCGGCGGTCCGCTGCTGTGGCGGGCAGGCAAGGCCACCGCGGTGCGAGCGTTCGCTGATGAGCACGACATCGACCTGCCGGAGAGCTACGCATACTCCAACGGCAACGAGGACGTGCTGTTCCTGCGGACCGCCGGGCGGCCGCGGGCTATCAATCCCGGTCGTGACCTGGAAGCGGCGGCGCGGCATTACGGGTGGCCGGTGGCCCGGTTCCGCTCCCGCGGCCGGCCGGGGGTCGGGGACATCGCCCGGACAGCGGGGGGACTTGCCGGCATGCTGGGCGGCTTCGCCACGGGCGCAGCGCTGGGGGCGGTAACTGGTTCCCGGCGCGACGCTGTCGACCTTGGCATCACTCTGGCCGGCGAGGTAGGCAGTGTGCTGGCCGGTGTGCGGCTGGACGTCCACGGCGCTGAGCACCTCGCTACCAGGCCCGCCGTCTTCATTTTCAACCACCAGAGCCAGCTCGACGTGCTCATCCTGGCCAAGTTGCTGCGCGGCGCGTTCACCGGCGTGGCGAAGAAGGAACTGGCCAACACCCCCGGGTTCGGGCTGATGTTCCGGCTCGCCGACGTGGCGTTCATCGATCGGCACGACACCGCGCAGGCGCTTAAGGCCCTCCAACCGGCGGTGCAGAAGCTGCGTGAGGGGATCTCGCTGGCCATCGCGCCGGAGGGTACCCGGTCGGCGACCCCGGCACCCGGGCCCTTCAAGAAGGGCGCCTTTCACGTCGCGATGCAGGCCGGAGTGCCGATCGTGCCGATCGTCATCCGCAACTCCGGCGAGCTGATGTGGCGCGGGGCAACGACGATCCACGCGGGCACGGTGCAAGTCGCGGTCCTTCCCCCGGTCCCCACCACCGGCTGGGTGGCCGGGGAGCTCGACTCCCGCATCCACGAGGTCCGCGGGCAGTACCTGGCGACGCTCGCCAGCTGGCCAACTGCCGGTTCCGGTCGGGTGGAGGCTACGGCGCTGGCCAGCCCCGGTCCGCCGCCGGCGATGCCGCTGGACTGGGGCGCCTCCACCCAGATGAATCCGCTGGAAACAGCCATGTGGCGCGCCGAGGCGGCTGACCCCCGGCTGCGTGTCAATGTCAGCCTGCTTGAGCTGCTCGACCCGGCCCCCGACTGGGACCGGCTGCTTGCTGCACACGAGTGGGCCTCCCGCATGGTGCCGCGGATGCGGCAGCGGGTGGTCGAGCCGGTGTTCGCGCTCGGTACCCCGACCTGGGTAACAGTCGGCGACCTGGACCTGTCCTGGCACGTTCATCGTGTCCACCTGCCCGCCCCCGGCTCGCTGCGCCAGCTGCTCGACGTTGTGCAAGAATTCGCCGCTGCACCCTTCGACCGTGACCGGCCGCTGTGGCAAGCGCTATTCGTGGAGGGCCTCGCAGGCGGGCGGGCCGGATACGCGGTCAAGAGCCACCACAGCGTCACCGACGGGCTCGGCGCGGTCCAGCTGATGATGCGGCTGCACAGTCGCAGCGCCGAGCATGACCCGCATCGGCCCGAGCCTGCGGTCCCGGCAGCGTCCGAGACGTCGCGCGCAGGGCTGCTCGCCACGCAGGTCGCGGGCGCGGCCCGGTCCGCACCTCTGACGGTGCTGCGTGAGGGTGCGGGGCTCCTTGGCGCGCTGGCACGGCCCTGGGATTCGGCCTCGCGGGTAGCAGGGCGGGCACTTGGCGCCGCCCGCTGGGCAGGCCAGAACGCGGCCCCCCCGCAAGGCTCGGCGCTGCTTGCCCGGCGCGGCGGCGGCTGGCACTTCGACGTCATCGACGTGCCACTGACTGACCTCAAGGCCGGAGCGAAGGCGGCCGGCGGGTCCGTCAACGACGGACTGCTGGCCGCGGTGATCGGCGGGTTCCGCCGTTACCACGAGCGGTACGACGCCCCCCTCGACCGTCTCACCGTCGGATTCCCGATCAGCCTGCGCACCCAGGATGACCCGCAGGGCGGGAACCGCTTCACCGGCGCCAGATTCGCCGCGCCCATGGCCGAGCGCAACCCGGCCGCCAGGATCGCTACCGTGAGGCAGTTCGTACTGACCGCCCGCGCGGCCGGTGCCGCTGCGGCCGACGCGGTGCCAGCGGCGCTAGCCCCGGCGCTCGGCTTGCTGCCCGCGCCTGTCATCGGCATCGTCTCGGGCTGGCTAACCAGCATGAACGACGTCCAGGTTGCCGGTATCCCCGGGGTGCCCTACCCGGTGTACATCGCGGGCTCGCGGATCACGCGCATCTACCCGTTCGGCCCGCTGCCCGGCTGCGCCGCGATGATCACCCTTGTCTCCCACGACGGGGAGTGCTGTATCGGCCTCAACACCGATACGTCGGCGATCGCCGATCCCGGCGGACTCGCCGATGACCTCCGGGCAGGGGTGGACGAGGTGGTGGCGCTTCGGGGCTAATAACTCCAAGCTCAAGGAGCGACACGCGATACGTGCGTTATGCTCTCGGAGCGCTCAGGGCTGACCTGTGCGCGATGAGTTGCCTGGCCGGTTCGGCGTCGCGCGGTATGCCGCTCCCGCTACGTGCACGTCCTCGGCGTGACTGCGAATCCGGACGGGCCGTGGACTGTGCAGCAGATCCGGAACCTCCTGATGGACCTCGGTGACCGCGCCGCGAAATTTCCGGTTCCTGGTCCGCGACCGGGCTGGGCAGTTCACCGAGTCCTTCGACACGGCGCTGGTCAGCGCCGGTATCCAGCCGGTGAAGATCCCGCCCCGAAATCCTCGGGGCGAACGCTTATGCGGAGCGATTCGTGCTCACTGCCCGGACCGAGGTCACCGACCGGATGCTGATCCTCGGAGACCGCCCGGGAACCTACCCGGGGGTGGCCTATTCTTCTTTGCCGCAGCCGCTAGCCTCGCCCATGCTTGCGGAGGGCACGCCACGTCTGGGTCTTGTCGCCCTCATCGGGCCCGGCCTCGCCCCGGGCCGCTGCCTCCACCTGCTCGGTCAGCTTCTCAGGGCTGCTGGCTGCGACAAGCGTCCGCTTGC
>Ga0187879_10002317_pt1 | contig 12956 bp, 17 predicted proteins | sample June2016WEW_19_1_FD_132423 | JGI IMG/M metagenome (GOLD analysis project Ga0187879, IMG submission 132423) | Peatland microbial communities from SPRUCE experiment site at the Marcell Experimental Forest, Minnesota, USA - June2016WEW_19_10 | ecosystem: Environmental > Terrestrial > Soil >... | reverse complement strand
GCATGTCGAGATCCTGCATCTCGTTGCCGCCACCGCCGCCACCGCCCGCTTCCAGGTTCACCATGATCAACTCGCGCCCGCGCCGCTCGTGCACCGTGATGATCAGGAAGAACAGCAGCACCACATGAAGCGCGACTGAGAGCGGGAACGGGCCGATCATGAATCGTACCGCGCTGCGGATCGTTGGCCAGAATCCGCCGGCTTCCTCGCGAGCTTCGTCGGCATCGACAGTTTCGATTTCTGGCTGCGAAGCGACCGCTGCTGCAGGCGCCCCGATCGCACCCGCTCGCGCGAGCACCGCGAGCTGGCGCTGACAAATCGCGCATACAGCGACGTGAGTATTCCATTTGGCGCGCTCATCCGGCGCGAGTATGTTTTCCGCAAGCGCCGCGAGCAGGTCCTGATCGGGACATCCCGCCCCTGACGCGTCGAGGCCCGACGCGAGACTCGTGCGAATCATCGCATCAAGGCGGTTATCTGAAGCCTTTTCGTCTCCCATCATTTTCCCAGCGCGAGCATACGACCGAGGTCGAAGGGCCAATCGCCGGTCGCATACTCGAAGCATTGGCTGATCTGATCGTCGCTAAAATGATACTCGCGGCGCAGCGTGCGCGTGACGCGATCGCGGATCGCAGTCCTTGCGCGCGCGAGATTGCGCGACGCGCTCGACTCGTGCTCGCCGATCAAAGCTGCGGTCTGTGCAAGCGTAAGATTCTGGACGCAATAATACGGAAGCCTGAGCCGATCGTCCGGGGATAGCGCGTTCAGCGCTCCGCGCAGCGATCGCTCGAGGGCCGAGATCAGCCTTGCCCGATCGGGATCGGGCGAATCGGTCGCATCGATAAGGACGCTGGAATTGCCGTCGCGCTCTTCGTCCAGCACTTCCATGCGCCGCGTCGCGCGCCATTGATCGGCTTCGAGCCTGGTGACCACTACCCGGAGCCACGACATCAGCGAGCTGCGCCCCCCGTAATGCTCAAGCGGCGAGCGGCGCTGGCTGTCGTGGGATCGGAAGCCATAAAGATCCGCCCAGAGTGAATCCGCGATTTCGCTTGCGCGCGAGGGGTTGCCGAGTACTGCCCGCGCGAAGGCGTCGACCGGAGCGCGATACGTCGATACGAGATGACGCCAGGCCTCGGCGTCGCCGTCACGGCATCCGATGGCGAGCGCAAGGTCGGCGGCATGCAGCGAGTCGAGAAAGCGTGTGACTTCTGCGTGTTCGGCAGAACCCGTATCCTCGCCGAATCGGCGTTCGAAGCTCCGCCACAACGCACTGGCGAAGGACGAGCGTGATACGCGCCACTCCGCCGCATTGCTCGCGGAATACAATCGATCAATCGTGTCGCGGTAGTTTTCGAGGAATTGTTCCAGCGACATCGCCGCCATGATTTCCCGACCGCTGCGTCCACGACCATCGCGCCGGTCATCCGCTATGCTGAGCCTGCCTCAGGCCAATCTCAATCCCGTCCGCGCGGTTCGATCGGCTCCATCAGCCGGCCCGAGCGTTGGCGTCTCCCGAAACTAAGATCGTGGGAGGGGGAATTTCTTGCGCTTTATTTTGCCGGGAACGGAAGTCTGGCCGGCCGCCGACGCGCGTGCGTCGCGCAACTGCGACCGTCCACGGCCTCATTTTCTGTTTCTGTGATCCCGTGGCTGTCAAATGTGGCTGTCAAACGCCCTGAAAAAGGGAAAACCCTTGGCGTCCCCGACGGGATTTGAACCCGTGTTACCGACGTGAAAGAACGAGCCCAGCTTGCCACCGAATGTCACCAGGTGCCACTAGGCGCATGAATAAAGGGTTTTTCCTTGGGGCCGCGCACTGCGTACACTGGATGACAGCGAATGGGCTCAAAAGATGGCACTCATTTGGCACCAGGATGGCACCGGGTTTTTTCGCTCGCGCGTGGCAAGGAGTCGGGGTTGGCTATCTGGCCGGTTCTGGCTGGTCTATGTGACGTTGACTTGAAAGTAGCTAGTCCCGCCAGGCTCGTAAGGTCTCCGAAGCCAAAACGGTTCCTCCAGGGAAAATTGTCTGGCCAGCTCGGCGACCATTCCTCGGACCGCACTTAGGGACCCTTCCGCTTCTCCGATGGTAAGACCGAGTTCGCCCAGGAAGGAAGGGACACCCGGAGCGTGCCAATCTTCGACGCGACTCCGGTAGTGAACCAACGAGTTTCGGAAACCGACCAAGCGATGAAATCCCTGGAAAGGCTGCGCACCGGGGTCAAATCCCGGTCTCGCAGGTTCAATCAGCCTTGGAAAGATCAGCCACAGCATCTATTGCGTTTCTTTGATCTCAACCTGCCACAGACTATAGTCTCGAACCCAGAACGGAGTCCGAAAATTAGGAATCTCAAATGGGAAGATTCATGAAACCCCGACATGCCGCCGTCCTCGCGCTTGTAGGCTGGTATCTGATGGTGCTGCCGAAGAGCGGTCACACCTTCTTCCCCGTCCCCGTCCCCTGGAACGCGATTCAAAAGAGTTTCGACACTGCGAAAGAATGCGAAGAAGCTCGCGCTCGCGAGCCAGCGGTTCCGCTGACCGATCCTGCGCTTGCCGCTTCAATCGCACGGCTCGCCGGCCAGCCACAACCGAGCCCGAAGGCTGTGCCAGATCCGACAAGTGCTTTTTATTGCATTTCCTCCGATGATGTCAGGCTCCACGCCAAGTTCTGACACCGGCGCTATACCAAGGCTATTCCGACGCTTCTTGCAGAGCTTGGAGCGCGGGGATCGTACCGAGCCCGGAGCAGAGGCCGAGGCACGCTGAAACGCGAAAAAAAGCTACATGCGCCAAGGGGGTCACGCGCGATCGAGCCCGGCCCTCTGATTTTGGGGCTCCGCCCTTCCGCCGGCCGCAAAAGCATGCTTTCAATTTCAGGATTATCGCCTATGAAAAATCGCAATATGCTGTCCGATATGATCGGCAACCGCCGACGCACTATGTTCTGGCTGGTGATCGCCACTGTGTTGTGCATCCAGGCGGCTGAGCGCTGGCCGAAGGCTACGGCCTTTATGGAGCGGCGACGAGCCTGTGCCGCAGGGCTCAGGCACGGAGCGGAGACCAACGCCTACAACGAGAAAATGTGCCTCAAGAGCTGCGATGCCGGCGAGAACGTCAGCCAGAACGTCAGCGGCGCTCTCGATTGCATGGCGGATTGCTTTTCTCAGCACAAATACTACGACGATGAAGACGGCCACCTTGAAGCTCTCTGCAACGACGGCGACAAGGCCGATTACGCCCGCGCTCAAATGATCTGGGCGCTTCGGCCGCGCAGCGGCAACGAGACTGTGCCGTAGGGCTTAGGCGTCGTGGTCTCGATCCCCGACCGCCAGAACTGCCAAATAGGCGGAAACATCGGCCTCGGCGCCCGCCTCCTCACCCTTGTCGGTCGCTCCGCCCGCGCCGTTTTGGAACGGCTTTTCATGCGGTGCCGCCAAGGCATGCACACCCCCGTGCGCCCGCGCGCCATCCCTGATTCACCGGCCATCCCCGCGCTTGTCCATCGCCATCGACGCCGCGCTCGCGACGACCAGCTCCGTCAGCTCGCTCCGCTCTGCCGTGTAGAGGCAACCCGTCGCCGGGCATCCGCCGTGCGTGCATCGCCTCTTTCCTTCCTTTCCTTCGCCGGTTGATTTATCAACCGTCCGACCGCCCGGAGGATCACTGATGGTTCTTGACGGATCATAGGATAGATGCGACCGGCCCTTAGTGTCGCCGGTTGCACCTTTTTGTGCACCGATTGCACCTTTTTCTGTCTCAGGCTGCACCTTTCCCCCGCCAATAAGGTGCAACGGCTGCACCTTTTTCCGACGCCGATAAGGTGCAACCGCAAGACCTCTTTTCGCGCGTTCCTCCATCGCCCGCCGACGCGCCGCGCGCTTCGCTCCGCTGGCGATCGACTCGGCGCTGAGCGTCCACTTCGATACGTCCATCACGATCCGCCATACCGAACGCATGCCCCGACCACGGCCCCCGCGATCCAGCGCTATGACACCTTCCTGCTGCATATCGTGAAGCGCGCCCCAAACCGCCCTGCGCGAGTATCCGGCGTCGAGCGCAAGCCGTTCGAGCCCCGGCCACGCCGTAGCGTTCTCCAGGTCCGCGTAGTTCGCCAACTCCTTGAGCACGGCGCGCTTGACGCCCGCCCCATACGGCGCATGCTCATTGACCCAGGCCTGCGCCTGATAGCTCATCGCGCTCCCCCGTTTTCAAGCGCGCGTGCGTCGGCCTCAGAATTTGGCCTTCGTGCGCGTTTAGAGGCCCGCTGACGCTGCGCGCGCGTGCCGGCCGCGTCCATGTTCGTACCCTCGACGCCTTGCCCGCCGCGCGTTCCCGGCGTCGTCTGCCGATTCGCGAGGTATCGGTCAAGCTCGACGCGCGTGAGCACGATCCGCCGGCCGAGCCGCGTAGCGCTCAAGTTTCCCCGTGCCAGCTCCAGCCGCACGAATGCCGCGCTCACGCCGATTAGAGCCGCCGCTTCCGTCACCCTGAAAGCCAAACGGCCTGCCAGAATTTCGCCATTCGTAACACTTTCTGCACCCACTGCTTGACACCTCATCCTCATTGGTGATACTGAATTCTCATTGATAGACAGTAATTTCGCAACACAAGGCGATACAAAACGTCGATGAGAATATCGGTAAGAAAGCGCTACGCAAAACTGATACAGTTGGTCGCGATCGCAAACGGAGAGGCGATGCGCAGCATATCGATACCCAAGGTTGGTCCTCGATTTGAGACCCTCGGATGGACCACATACACACGCACTGATGCGCGCGTGCAGCAGATTCGCGACGCGCTGGTCAGCCTGGCGCGGGCGGACAATCCACAGAAAGGCGAGCTGCGGTTCTCTGTCACTTTGCCCGAACCGGCCGCCGCTCGTGTCGTTGTCAACTCCGACGGCACCATCCGGATCGTGCTCACGCGAGTCGAGCTTGACCGGGACGCGATGAACTTCTTCCGCGACGAATTTCTGCCAGCCTTGGAAAGCTGCGACGTGAGACGAATCAGAGTGTGTCCGATCTGTGAGAAGTTGTTCTTCGCACTCCGACTCGACCAACCAGCTTGCTCGCGGACGTGTGGCCGCGCTTATCGAGCGCGCGAATTTCGACGCAAAGCGAAACTCTATGAACAGAACCGCAAAGAGAACCGACGCCGCAAGGCTGCGCGCAAGGAGCTAAGGAGAAAACGGAGATGAGCAGAGTATTTCAACGTGATGGCGGCCGGGACTGGTGGGTCGATTTCAAAGACGCGCGTGGCATCCGCCGACGGCGCAAGATTGGGCCGTCAAAGCGCGTCGCCCAGGAAGTGTTGGACGGGCTGCTTGGTAACGTCGCGCGCCGCGTTCACCTTGGCGTCATCGAGGATTCGGCAATCAGCTTTGCCGACTTCGCGAAAATATGGAGCGAGCGAGTCACGCCGATGCTCAAGCCGCGTTCGCGTGAGCGCTGGTTCGGCATTCTGAACAAGTACCTTGTCCCGGCGTTCCCCGGCGCGTTGCGGGCCATCACGGCGGCAGATGCCGAAGCGTACCTGAGACTGCGCCGCACGCCTGAGAAATGCCCTCGATGCGGCGGCAAGGGGACAGTTTCAACCGGCCGGCGGAATGAACGCGAAGCGCTGGCGTGCCCTAGATGCAAGGGAGCCAAGGAAATCGCCCCGTCGCCTTCAACGCTCAACCGCGAAGTGACCGTGCTCAAACACATGATGCGCCGCGCTGTCGTGTGGGAATATCTGAGTCGCAACCCGTTCCTTGATTCGCAAGGCGGTGTGTTGGCCGGCCTCAAGGCGCTACGGGAACCCGGCGGCCGGACACGCTTCCTGAACCTCGATGAAATCGATCGCCTGCTCGCGGCCTGTGAGCCGGTCCCGTATCTCAAGGCATTCGCCACTGTGGCGCTCAACACTGGCATGAGGCGCAACGAAATCCTGAGCCTCACCCGCAAGTCCATCGACTGGCAGAATCGAACCGTCCTGCTAACCGAAACCAAGAACGGGGAACCCCGGCAAGTCTATCTGAACGATGCGGCCCTTGAAGCGTTGAAGGCGCTCCCGCCGCGAATCGACGGGCGGCTGTTTCCGCTCCATGCCAACCAGGTCAGCGTCGCCTTCATGCGCGCCGTGCGCCGCGCGGGAATCGAGGATTTCCGCCTTCACGATTGCCGCCATACATTCGCGAGCTACCAAGCGATGGCCGGTATCCAGGCGCGCGGTCTGCAAACCCTGCTCGGACACCGGGACGGCCGCATGACCGCGCGCTACTCGCACCTGAGCGACGCCTACCTGAAAGCGGCCGTCGATGGCGTCGTGCTTGGGCGCTCGAACCGTGATCGAGCCAAGGAAGCATCGGATGCGGCAGCAAGCTGACGGCCGGATTCGGAAATGTCTTCGCGAACAAAAACACCCTTTCCAACGCGGAGATTGACAAGGTTGACAGGACCCGTACCCGGCACTAGATTAATTAGTGAACCACCGACGGCAGGTCGAGAGTATTGGTTGGTGGAGTTGCCATGTGCCTGACCAGCATGTGGCGCACGGGCGCTTTCTAATCGATCAGATCGTCATTTTCTGACGACGCTCTCACAAGCTGTCCCGAACAAGTAACTGAGATGAGCGGAGAGTCCAAGGCGAGAGCCTTGGGCTCTCGTATTGCTCACGGAGGTGACTATGTCGGGAACAGACGCAAACGATCTCCAAGCACTGGCATCGAGTCTCGTAGAGGCAGCCAAGCGCGCCGGCGAGCGAAGGGGTCTCTACGGTGCTGAAGCCGGCATCGAACTACGCCGAGTGCGGCCGGAATTTAACCCCGAACGATTTGGCGTTGGCTCGGTTCGGGAGTTCATAGAGAAGTGCGTTCCGGAGCTGCGCATCATCGCAAAATCTGGATCAGACTTCATTTATGGCCTTCGCGAATGGGTGAGTCCGCCAGTTCGGGAACGTCCGCCGCGAATAGATGAAGACGAGAGAGCGCTGGCATGGAAGGTATGGGTAAGTCCGTCAAGCCAGTTCTCGATCGCGGTCGCCAAAAACGGCGCGGGCATTCGCCCGATACTGAAGGGACAGAAAACTGACCAGGAAGTCGAAATCGAACCAGCGCGATCCGAAGTTCACCGGCGAATAGCGCGTGAATTTCTGGTTGCCGAAGCGGAAAGCCTCGGTGCTGTTCGGGCCGATCTCGATCGAATCGTCGATAACCCAAATTCCTCATGGTGGCCGAATTGGACGCAACAGATCAGAGCGGTTTCGCGTGATCTGAGCCGACGATGGTTCGACTATCGCCGCGCGGCTCTTGAGCAAGAGCTCGTGCAGCAGATGACACGGGCCGGCATCGATGAACAGACGGCCAAGAAGGTTCTTGACGCGATCGGCGGCGCCCGCGAGGCGTGGCACCGGGCAAAGGCCAGTGCCATGCCCGCCGCTCAAGCTTCTTTGCCCGCGCGGGGGCCTGTCGAGCCTCTTTCAGCGCAAGTCGACGCGGTCAGCCTTGTCCATGATTTAACGTCACGCATGGCCGAACGCGAATTACGCAGTCTGTCCCTTCTGCTCGGTCTGATGCTCGACGCAATCATTGACCGGGAGCGTCGATAGCCGTCCCGCCACGCACAATGTGGTGGCCCATCGATGCGCTTCCTACTGGTTTATCATGCCCAACTGTCGGTTGCGCAAAACCTCGTGGACGACTTAGATATCCTTGAGAGCGAAATCGAAATCATCCCATACCACGGAGAAAATAAACCTAGCGCTAGCCCCGAAGCTAGTAAGCGGTTCGAGCGCCTCCTCAAGCGACTTCGGGGTTTCTCTGGTGCCGAACTGGCGCTTGTGGGAGTCAAAGGTAAGTACCGCGACGCCCTCATCAGAGAAAGCGCTAGCTGCGGCTTCTCGATCCTGCACAACTTCTCCTCCATGTTGGTCGCGGGCCAGACGCTCCGTGAATGGCTCGCTCCGGCTGAAGGAGCAGCCTCCGCCGTGCTGCTCAACCCTCGCGCGGCCTTTCTCAGCGCGGCGGAGCAGCAGCCTCGGCTAATCCTCGCTCCTGGCGCTCTCGATAGTGCGGATCAACTTACGGAGCTTCGGTTCGCATTCGCGAATAGAGCGGCCACTGCTCTCTCTGAGTACGCCGCGCGGGCCGGCACGCGCATTGGTGACCTTGAAGTGTTTTTCGCGGATCGGCAAGTCATCTATGCAAAGAACGGCGAACACTGCGTCAGCTACACCGTCATCGCAGATGGCCATGTCGTCAAGCGAGGCTCGACGGAGCAGCATCTCAAAAAGGGAGACCATACGACGGAGCAGAACGCGGCACGCGTGTACTTCGAGACGGTCGAGGTTCAAGGAAGGAGCTTGGTGCTCGTGTTCTATTGCGGACCACACCCAAGCTCAAGTTTTGAAGTCCGAATCGATCTCACGGGCGCCCACCTCGATTAGGCCCTCCGCACCCGAAAAGAGCGGCCCCGCGGACGGGGAAACCGCCTCCTGCACACCGATTGAGCGCCGTCGTGAACACACTGGCGATAAGGAGACTTTGCTTATTAGCGGCCATATCTGCATTCTTGTCCCTGCCCTGATGAGGCGGGGGTAGACCCGGGACCAGTGCGCCGCCCACCTTATGAAACGAAGCGCGCTAATGCTTCCCTGACCGAGAACCGCCCATCCGCCGCATCGATATTTTTCAAAGAGATGGCACCCATTTGGCACCGTATGCGCCGAACATCGAAAAACCTGAGCGTCCCCGACGGGATTTGAACCCGTGTTACCGACGTGAAAGGCCGGTGTCCTAGGCCGAGCTAGACGACGGGGACGTTAGGATCGAAGCCCGAAAATACGAACGCGCGCGATGCGCGCGCCGGACAGCCAAAAGTATCAGAGCCGCAAGAAGGGGAGCAAGTCATCGCGGCCCGCGATCGAACGGCCTCAACGCGGCGGCGTTGTCTGGCGAATCGGCTACCGATAACTTCGACACGATGTCCGACTCTTCCATCTTGATCGCGGGCGCCGGCGCGATTGGCTCGATTCTCGGCGGGATGCTGCATGATGCTGGGCACGACGTCACGCTGCTTGGCCGGCGAGCGCATCTCGAGGCGATTGCACGCGGGGGCTTAAGAATTTCGGGACTGCTTGGCGATCGAGCCGTCGCCGGCATGACGCTGGCCGACGACGCCGCGAGACTTGGCAGGCGGTTCGGATTAATCGTCTGCGCGGTCAAGAGTTATGACACCGAATCGATCGCGGCCCGGCTGGCCGGCCGTTTGACCGACGACGGCGCGGTGGTCTCGATGCAAAATGGCCTGGGCAATATCGAGTCGTTGATCGAGAGCTTCGGACGGCGGCGGGTATTGGGCGCGCGCGTGATCTTCGGCGCGGAAATACCCACGCCCGGGAGCGCGCACGTGACGGTTTTCGCGCAGCCGGTCGCAATCGGACCCGCGCCCGCGATTCATCGCGAGGACTCACCGGCACTGGCGGCGCGTGCCCGCGCGATCGCCGCAATGATCGACGCCGCCGGCGTTCCCGCGGTCGGTGTCGACGACATCATGCCCGTGCTGTGGACCAAGGTTCTGTACAACGTGGCGCTGAATCCGCTCGGCGCGATTTTGCAGCAGCACTATGGAGCGCTGGCGAGGGATCCGGACGTGAAGCCGATCATGGATCGAGCGATCGAGGAGGCATTCGCGGTCGCGCGCGCGCTCGGCATCGCCCTCCCCTTTTCGAGTGCGGCAGAATATCAAAAAGTCTTTTACGAGCAGATGATCCCGGCGACGTTTAGCCATCGGCCGACGATGCTGCACGATCTTCATGTGCGCGGGCGCACCGAGATCGGCGCGCTGAACGGCAAGATCGTCGAGCTGGCCGATCGCCTGGGAGTCGGCGCGGAGACGAATCGGATGCTGACGCGGCTGATCAGGGCCGCCGAGCGCGCGCGCCAGCGAACACTGAAGGAGCACCGATGAAGGCAGCATCGATACGCCGCGCGAGCATGGATGCGATCGTCGCACAGGCTGAGCGCGAGTTCCCCTTCGAATGCTGCGGCTTCATCATCGGCGACAGCTCGGTCGAGGAAGTCCGCCCGGTCGCCAACATCCAGAACCGCATGCACGCCGAAGATGCGGCGGCGTTCCCGCGCGACGCGCACACGGCTTTCCTGATGGAGCCGAAGGAGCATCTGGCGGTGATGCTCGAGGTCGATCGCCGCAAACTCACGATCCGCGCCGTTTACCATTCGCATCCCGATCACGACGCGTATTTTTCCGCGACCGATCGCGCGCAAGCGTGCTCATTCGATCCATCGGAGCCCGACTATCCCGACATCGTTTACATCGTGATGTCGATTCGCGCCGGCAAATTCGCGCGCGCAGCGGCGTTCGCCTGGGATTTCGAAAAGAAGGACTTCGCCGAGACGAAGCTGACCGTCGAATGAATGCGCGAATCAGCGCGGCCATGAGGTCGAGCGCGTGAGGATTTGAGACGTTGTATGATCGGCGGCAGGAGGGTGACTCTATGAGAATCGAGAACATTCGCGAGGTCAAGACGCGGTTCAGCCGCTACGTCAAGGAGCTGCCCAAAAGCGGCTCGGTCCTGATCACCAAGAACGGCCGGCCGTGCGCGGCACTGGTGCCGGTCACCGAGGACACCGACCTCGAAGCCCTGGCGCTGTCCCAGAACAAGCGCTTCTGGAAACTGATCGACGACGCGATCGCGCGCGGCAGGGGTGACCCCTGCACCCAATGTTAAGAGGAAGATGGAGATGGCGCGCTGTATAAGGTGGCGTGAGGCGTTGCGAAATATGGCGATGAAGAATCCGCCGCATGTCTAAGGAGAGAGACGTCATGACTAGTGGGTTGAGCCCGCGGGTGAAGCGCAACGCCAAGCCAAAGGCGGTGAAGTCCGAGAATGTAATCCTCTACGAGGTGAGGGACGAAATCGCCTTCATCACGCTGAATCGACCGGAAAAGATGAACGCGCTCAACGGCGCTCTCAGCGACGCGTTGTGCGCGACCTGGAGCCGGTTCGAGGCCGACCCGGCCGCCAAGGTCGCCATCCTCACGGGCGCCGGCAAGCACTTTTGCGCCGGCGCGGACGTGAGCCCCGGTGCGATCGATCGCGAAGTGCCATTCCAGGTCCATCAAGGCTATCCGCAGAACGGCATCACCGTGTTCAAGCCTATAGTCGGCGCGATCAAGGGCTACACGCTCGGGGCAGGCTATGCACTCGCCGTGCGCGGCTGCGACATTACGATCGCCGGCGAGAGCATGCTGATGGGTTTTCCGGAAGCGCGGATTGGCACGCCGCTACCACCGATGGAGTATCTACCGTACATGCCCTTCAAGATCAGCCTCGAGTTCATGCTGCTAGCGTGGAACGGCGGGCAGATCATGGACGCGCAGCGCGCCTATGAGGTCGGGCTGGTCAACAAGGTCGTAGCGGATGAGCACCTGATGGACGAGGCGGTGCGGTGGGCTGAGCTGCTCAAGAAGATTCCGCCGCTCTACATCAAGTCGGTCAAGTACGGGCACTACAAGACGACGGACAACAAGATCCGAGTCGATGAGCGAGAATATATCCTATTCACCCATCCACAGGAGATAAGCCGGGACCGTCAAGAAGGGCTGCAATCGTTCTTGCAGCGGCGGGAGCCGAAATTCACCGGCCGCTGAGGCATGGGTGACCCCCGCAATGCTAAGAGCAGGGTTGCCCGGTCGAGCCCGAATCAAGACAGCGCCAGGCGCCGCATTTCGGTTGACGGTGCAAGCTTTTTCTGATTGAACCCAAGCTCCTCAACCAAACGGTCAATTGATTCGTCCCTGGGGTCGCGATGAGGGTCGCGCGGTTATGGCACCGAAACGGTTCGGAGACCTGCTGCTCGTGGCTATGGCCGGATTCATTCTGGCGGTGGCCGGATTTCTTGCCGGCGCTCCCGAGGCTGCCGCCGCCGACTGGTTGTCAGGTGCGTCGCAATACGGGAATAACCAGGATTGGCACGGACTCCAGAGCTATGGGCAGCGCTGGACGCAGGCTGAGCCCCAAAATCCTCTTGCCTGGGCGACTCTCGCCGACGCCTACTGCCGGTTGAGTCAGCCGGATCAGGCGGCCGAAGCGTTCAAGAAAGCGGCGGCGCTCGCGCCCGGAGATTCGCGGCCGTGGGAGGCGATGTCCGGATGCTATGTTAACGCCAAGCAATTCGAGAAAGCGGTGTACGCACTGCAGACCGCGGTGAAAATCGCTCCCAACAGCGGTCGCGTTTGGCTGGGGTTTGCCACCCAGCTTCAAAACCTCGCGACCCAGCAACAAATGGCGGCACATGCGCTGGTCGGTGGCGCCCTCCCGGTTCAAACCAAGAAGAATTTTGAGGACTCGGCCCAGGCATACCAGCGCGCCCTGCAACTTGGCATGGGCGATCCAAAGGAGATGTGGACCGAAATCGGATCCGATTACTACTACGCGCTGGACTACATCCCCGCCATGAAAGCCTACATGAGCGCGCTGCAGATCGACCCGCACTATTCATACGCCCTCAATGGCCTGGCGCTGAGCAACGGCGCGATAAAGACGCAGTGCACAAGCATACACGTAGGGCCGAGAACAGGCGACCTAGCCGGAAGCAACAAAACCTGGACTTGGGGTGCTCCAACCCCCGCGCTGGGCCATCAAGGAGACGGGTTTGTGGCCGGCGGCAGCTAGTAAAATTGGGCACGCGCCGCCGCGCCCAGTGAAGCGCGGCGTTGTGCGGTGGCCCGTCAGAAGTTTTGCAAGTCCCCGAAACAGCGCTCCAACGTAAGCGGACGAAAGCCATAATGATAAAGTGTAGCCCTCACGGGTTGCTTAAAGAGATCGACACGATTGCGACGGTTCGACCAGTGAATGTGGTTTTCCCAGTAAATGTTGCGATCCACGTAATAGGGTATAGAGATGACGAGCCTGGTGTCGCCCGGATAAATCTGTTGTTCGCTGTTGCG
>Ga0187879_10002316_pt1 | contig 12958 bp, 7 predicted proteins | sample June2016WEW_19_1_FD_132423 | JGI IMG/M metagenome (GOLD analysis project Ga0187879, IMG submission 132423) | Peatland microbial communities from SPRUCE experiment site at the Marcell Experimental Forest, Minnesota, USA - June2016WEW_19_10 | ecosystem: Environmental > Terrestrial > Soil >... | reverse complement strand
GAAGAGATCATGTCGCTCGGCAAGCAGTCCTTCACGCGCATCAATCAATTCCAGCACAATATCGCCAAGGGCCTGGAGAACAACTGGCGCTGTCGCGCTGGCTCGCGTTACCTCTATATTTGCGAGGACGGCCTGGTGCATTATTGCTCGCAGCAGCGCGGCTATCCGGGCGTCCCGCTGGCGCAGTACACCGACGAGCAACGCCACCGCGAATTCCTCACCAAGAAAGGCTGCGCGCCGCGTTGCACCGTCTCCTGCGTGCATCAAACTTCGGCAATGGATTTCTGGCGCTCCCCGCAAACCTATGAACCCGGCGCCACGCCTCCCATGACCGCCCCAGAAAACCTGGTGCAGCTCACGGGCCCGTCGAATCGCCCTTCGTAATCTCTCCGCGCTACCGAAATTCCCCGAAAATGCACCCGTTCCTCCCCTGTTGCTCTTTCGCGCCGCACCAAGCTAATTGCTTGGGCAATTTCTATCGAACCTATTAAAGTTTCCTATTGCAAAGATTTACACGTAAGCGTAAAAGTCGCTCATCTGTCCTTTACTTCTGCTCCGCGGGGTCCGGAGCGGATCCAAAAATTTTGGCGCGGACGCGGCGATGCGGCTGAATGTCTGGCACAAAGAACTCAGGGATTTCTTGGGGGTGTGACGATGAGCCTGCGCAAATGGATGGTTTTGATGCTGTCGCTTTGTGTTGCGATCGCGCTGGTTCCCACGCGCAGTTCTGCGCAGGTGAACACGGTGAATTTGTCCGGCACCGTCCTGGATCCGCAGAGCCTCGCGGTGAAGGACGCGAAGCTCACGCTGCAGAATCCTGCCAAGGGCATCGAGCGCACCACCACTAGCGACGCCAATGGACGATACGAATTCGTCGGCTTGCCGCCTGGAACCTACACTCTCACCGTCGAAGCCGCCGGCTTCGCCATTCTCACCGACACATCTTTCACCTTGACGCTTGGGCAAGTGGCCGAATTCAGCCCGCGGTTGCAGCTCCAGACCACAGCGGCGTCCGTAAGCGTTACGGCCGCGCCCGACCTGGTGGAAACCAGCAAGACGGACGTTTCCATGACCGTTTCGCAGAATCAGATTGATAATTTGCCGATCAACGGACGCAACTACATCAACTTCACGCTGCTGGATTCACGCGCGGCGCGCGACAACACGCCTTCCATCGGCGCGGCACCCAACACCGGCCTGAACCTGGGCGGCCAGCGCGGCCGCTCCAATGAAATTTCCGTGGACGGCGCCGACGCCGTGGATAGTTCGGTGAACGGAGTGCGCGCCACGGTCTCGCAGGAAGGCGTGCAGGAATTCCAAGTGATCACCAGCAGCTACATGCCAGAGTACGGGCGGGCGATGGGCGGCGTCGTTAACATCGTCACCAAATCAGGCTCGAATGAAATTCACGGTAATGCGTTCGGCTTCCTGCGCAATGGCGGCATCCAGGCGCAGAGTCCATTTTCAGTGACGGCGTCTTGTAGTCCCACCACGCTTGAGTGCGGCACCACGCCCGTAAAGCAGTCCTACACGCGCGTGCAGTCCGGCCTCACTCTCGGCGGGCCGATTCAGAAAGACAAGACTTTTTTCTTTTTCAGCTACGAACTTACGCGTCGCGAGGAAACCGGATTCACCGCGATCGGCCAAGACAATTTCGGGCTTATCAATTCGAATACTCTGCCGCCATTTTCAGCGCCGTGCCCGCTTCCTGCATATCTCGTGACGCCCACTCAGCAAGCATTCGTTTCGGCTACGGGGGCTGCGGGGATCCCCTATCTTTGCGCGGCGGCGGCGAGCTCTTTTACTGCCATCTTTGGCAACACGCCGTTCTATCCCGGCTCCACATTTCCTAGCACCGGCGCGCCAGTCCCCGCCTCGTTCGCGGGCCTGGCTTCCACGATCGGAAATTTCCCCATCTCCGAAAAGGGAAGCATCTACTCCCTGCGCGTTGATCACATCTGGAATTCGCGGAACAACACCTTCGTGCGCGCGATGGTCTCGCCAGACAGCGTGGACGGCATCCAGGTGAACGCGCAGAACCAGACGTTCGGCCAGAACTCCGGCAGCCGCACCTCTTCACAGCAAACCCACGATTGGGCATTGATTGCGCAACACACCACTACGATCAGCAGTAATGTGTTCAACGAGGTGCACTTCCAGTTTGCGCGGCGCAGTCTGTTTTACGGCTTCTCGGATCTTCCCGGAGGCTCCGATCCTGCGGTCAATATCGCCGGAGCGGCCTACATCGGGCGCGAACCTTTCTCCACCGAGGATCGCCTCGAAAAACGCTACCAGCTCACCGACAATTTGACATGGATCAAGGGAAAGCACTCGCTGAAGTTCGGCGTGGACTTCAACTTCATTCAGCTGCAGTCACCTTCCTCGCAGATTTTCACGCTGAACTACGGCGGCGTGTATGACTTCGGCAGTGTGAGCGCGGGATCTCTTGGTTTCCCGTCGCAGGTCGGACCTCTCACAACCCCTGGATTCACTCCTCTCCAAGCCTACGGGCTGGGGCTTCCCACGATTTTCTTCCAGGGCATCGGCCAATCGAGCAGTCCGTTTAACAATAAATTGCTGGGAGTTTTCGCGCAGGACAGCTGGAAAATAAATCAACGGCTCACGCTGAATTACGGCGTGCGTTACGACATCGGCTGGCAGCCGACTTTTGCGGCGGCCACTGCTTCGAACGCGGCCGCGGAGAAAGCCTTCGGCGTCCAGGAAGGCGTTCCGATTGACTCCAACAACGTTTCCCCCCGCATTGGAATCGCTTGGGACCCGTTCGGCAACGGCAAGACAGTCGTTCGCGCGGGCTACGGATTTTTCTACGACAATCCCGCTCTAGCGCTCACTTTTCTTGCCACTGCAGAAGACGGCGCACGCTCTTCGCTGCTGCAGTTTCCCGGCGGCACGCCCGACGGCTCTTTGAATGCGGCGTCGATTTTTCAGGGAATCCTGAATGTGCCGGACATGGGCTGTTCCACGGCCACGCCGAACATGTGCTACCAGGCCAATCAGCAGCGCTTCAATGCGTTCCAGCCCAATTCCCTTTTCATCAATCAAAATTATTTGACGGTGCCGAATCCCGAAGTCCCCGGAGCGCTTGGTTATCCGCTGGTGGGCATCCCCTACACGATTCCCATCAAAAATAATTTCCAGTACGCGCTGGCGCAGCAGGCCAATCTTTCGATCGAGCGCGAGCTTTCGCGCGACTGGAAAGTCAGCGCCGGTTACAACTACACGCACGGCACGCATCTCGATCGCACCATCAATATTAATGTCACCAACCCAGCGATTCTTGATTCCAACGCGACCAATGCGATCGAAGCCGGATTGATTGCGCCCGGGACAAATCCTCTTACTGTTCAGGTTCCGACGAACGGAGGAGTGCCGGGCTGCGTGAATACCGGCACGGGCAGCGTTCTCGTCGAAGCTCCCGGCGTTTTCGGTATCGGCTCTTCCGCGCCGGGATGCGGGACCCCCATCGGAGCGATCGGTACGGCGGCCGCGTTTAATTTCTTCCGCCCATCGGGTCCGAATCCCTCGTTTGCCGGACTCGTGGGCGGTTACGCGAATCTGCTTGGGCTGGCGCAGGCGGGCGGATTCCCCACGGGCTTCGCGGGAGTGCAGGTTCCCTGGAGCGACGTGAATCCGCAAACCTCCACGGGCAATTCTCTATACAACGGCTTTACGCTGACGGTGACGAAGCGTTTCTCGCATGGATTTGAAATGGTTTCGGGTTGGACCTGGTCGCACACGATTGATGATTCCACCGACCTTTCCACACTGCTAAATCCGCAGGACAACAGCAATCCCAATGGCGACCGCGGCAACTCCGATTTCGACCAGCGCCATCGCTGGATCACCAGCGTTGTATATCAGACGCCTTTCCGCCAGAGCGATTCCGCGATGTGGAAGAAAATACTGGCGAATTTCACCGTGTCGCCGGTGATCGAAGTGGCCTCAGGCCGGCCCTACAACGTCCTGCTCGGTTACGATACGAACCTGGACTTCGGCTCGTCCACTGGGCGCCCGTCCGCGCTTCCATCTGGCGCCGCGGTTCCAGCGGGATTCCCAGCGGCGACCACCTCACCTTACATTTCCAAGGATGAGTTCATCATTCCGACGAACTGCTTCGGCAGCGACGGCTCTCCGATTCCGTTCAGTGCCGCCGTCCCCGTTCCGCCCACGGGCTGCACCGGCAATCTTGGCCGCAACGCTTTCAATCAGCCGGGCTTCTTCGAGATTGACCTGCGCATCGCCAGGGAAATCCCGATCACCGAGCGCGTGAATCTGCAAGTCATCGCTGACGGCTTTAACATGCTGAATCGCTTCAATGTGAGCGGCGTGAATCCGGTCTGCGATTCCACCGCGGGCGCGACCACCTGCTCCGCCGGCCAGCCCACATCGGCCTACGATCCGCGAACGTTCCAATTCGCGCTGAAGCTTAACTTCTAGTTCCGCATGACAGAGGCAATCTTGCCTGTGCTGGAATAGCTGGGCGCATCGGAAACGGCAGGGGTTTCACTTCGTCCGCAGTTCGTTCGGCTGTCGAAGGCTCGATTTTTCAGCTAGAGCGCAGCATTCTCAATCCTCTATTATTCCGCTGGAATTTTGCGCTCTGCGCGGGTTCGCGCTAAAGTGATTGCAAGCGCTCCGCAGGAGCGTTCGGTCCGATAGGAATAATATTGATGAGCTCCATCGTGTGGTTGATCCTCGGCTTGGTTGCTATCGGCGTGGTTGCGGCCATCGTGTGGTCGGCGGCGCGGCGCTCCGATGCGCAACTCTCCGCAGTCCGCCAGGAAATGCAGAATTCGCTCGCGACGCAAGGCCAGTCCGTAAACGCGCAGATCAATCACCTGATGCAGTCCGTCACGACGCAACTGGGCCAAGTGCGCCAGGAACTGCAAACCGGCGTGGCCTCCTCCGGAAAGCTCGCCAGCGACGCGCAAATCGCCATGGCGCAACAGCTGCAATCCTCGAATGAGACCATTCGCAAAATCAGCATGCAGATCGCGGAAGTGCAGCAGGCGGGCAATGCAATGTCACAATCCGCGCAGACCCTGCAAAATGTGCTGGGCGGGGCGAAAACGCGCGGCGTGCTCGGCGAGGTCGTGCTGGAGCGTCTGCTGCAGGATGCGTTGCCGCGTAGCGCCTACGAGACGCAGTACCGCTTCGATTCCACCGGCTCGGTTGTGGACGCAATCGTGCGCAGCGGCGATCGGATTCTTTCTGTCGACTCGAAATTCCCGCTGGACGCATATCGCCGGCTCTTTGATGCGGGCGAGTCCGCGCGGCGCGAATTTTCCCTAGCCGTTCGCAAGCACGCCGATTCCATCGCCGAAAAATACATTCTGCCGGACGAGCACACCTTCGATTACGCGCTGATGTTCGTGCCGTCCGAGGGCGTTTATTACGAGTTGCTGATGACTGAAGATTCAAAATACGGACAAATCGACGAGTATTGCCGCGCCAAGCGCGTGTTCCCCGTTTCGCCGAACACTTTTTATGCGTGCCTCAGCGCCGTGGCCATCAGCCTGCAAGGTCAGAAAATCGAAGAAAACACGCGGCACTTGCTGGCCGGCATGGGCGGCTTGAAAAAACAATTCGAAGCCTTCGCGGAAGTTTACGACCGCCTTGGCACGCATCTGCGCCACGCGCAGCAGAGTTACGAGGACGCCGACAGCCGCCTGAGCCGCTCGCGCAATGCGCTGGAACAAATGGCGCAGGGCGCCCTGCCCGAAGCGCAAGCGCCCCCGAAGATCCTTAGCGCCACGAACGAGAAATAGCCGCGATCACAACCTCTCAGCCATTCCTACTGCAACGCTGCGGCCGCGCTTTCCAGCAACGTCCGAAAATCCCCTGCCATCGTGGTGGAAAGAATCGCCTCCGTATCGCGCAACACTTTTTGTGTGTCACCCGGATGATGCGTGAGCCGGTCCGCCAGGTTCTTCACTTCGTGCTGCAGGGCTTTAGGAGCGAGGCTTCCCGCCGCAATGAGGTAGAGCCGCGCCATCGCCGCATCGGGCGCGGCTAAAATTCGCCCGTGAAACGAAAAATCCCCGGTCGCAACGGCTTGCACTTCAATTTCCGCGGAATTCTGAGGTCCGCCTGAAGTCAGCACTTCCTGGCGGTCCCCACGCAAGAATCGCAGTACGCCCGGAGTTTGATTTTCCACCCACACGCGCAGCGCCTGGTCCGTGCCCTGGACGTGCAAGGCGAGCTTGCTGCGTTTTTCTGGCACCAGCGGCGGCAAGGGAGGATCAAAATGCAGACTTGCAAGTGTCGTGTTCGCGCTCCATTGCGCGTCGGGTGTCTCGATCAATATTTTCGCGGGGCCGGGAAGCGCACGCGGGCTTGCCAGAACCACGATGCATTCCGGCGAGGACGCCAGCACAAACGCGCGCTCGCCATTAATGCTGGCGCGGTTCGCGTCCACGTCACCGCGAAATCCGCCGCCGCAAACGGAAAAGCGATCCACCTGCGACACCACTGGCGCGACGATCGCAGCCTGCTCGCCCATGCCGGTCCTGGGCGAATCGATCAGCGCTGCGGCTGAATTACCCGCGGCGCTGGCAATTACTACCGTCGCATTCGTCGGAACGGTGAACAATGCGCGCCCGCTTTTGTCCGTTTTTACCCGCTGTCCTGCTCCCACGTCCACGGCGATTCCGTCCGCCAGCCGCCCGTCCACGCCGAGAACGGCAAGTGTCGCGGGTTGCCCAGCGACGAGCCGGGGAGGCAGGACGATCGAAACGGTCCACGTAGTGGCGGCCGTCGATTGAGCGTGTTCGGCCGGTGCGCAGATCAGGCCCAAGCAGCCGCACCCGATGCACAGTATAAGCGCGCGCGATAGGAACGCAGGCGTCCACGCGCGCGGCATCGTTCGAGCCAACACTCCGCAGGAAGATCGCATGTCTCGCATTATTTGGGCGGCGGTGGAGCCATCAGGCGCTCGTACACCTTGGATTCGCAGAACAACCGGTAAAGTTCAGCGTCAATTTCGTTGGCGCGCACGCATTCCTCCAGGATGCTCAGCGCGCGCTCGACGGGAACTGCTCGTTTGTAGGGCCGGTCGGAAGCTGTTAATGCATCGAAGATATCGCAGATCGTCATCATCTTGGTGGGCAGCGGAATCTGATCGCCGTGCAATTTGTAAGGATAGCCGAGACCATTCAGTTTTTCATGATGTGCCCGCGCAATCTCCGGCACGCCGCGCAATTCTTTCGTCCACGGAATCTGGCTCAGAAAATTGAACGTGTAAACGACGTGCGATTCAATCTGCTGGCGCTCGGACGCGTCGAGGCTTCCTTTGGGTATCGAAAGCAGCCGCACTTCGTCGGCATTGATGTAGGGCAGCTCGCTGCCCTTGCTGTCCTCGAAAAACTGGTGCGCGATTTCGCTCAGCTTCCGGAATTGCCCCTGCTCCATCAGCGTCGGCTCGTTCGCTTCCAGGATGAACCGCAGATAATCCTGAATGCGCTCGAGGCGCTGCTCGTAATCCTCGCTGAGTCGCGCGATTTCAGACAGTGCGTCGCCGCGATCGCGCTCCAGAAACATCTGCAGCTTGCGCCGCACCATGCCCACTTCCACTTCCTTGCGGATGTAATCGAAACGCTGCTTCACCAGCTCCATCTGCAACGGGTACAACTTTTTTGCCTTCACCAGCACTTCTTCGCGCACTCCAACTTTTCCGAAATCGTGCAGCAATGCAGCGTAGCGAATTTCCTTCATCTGCTCGTGATCGAAATGGCTGCCGCTGTACGGGCCGGTCGAAACCTGGTCTACAATTTCCGCCAAGCCTTGCGTATACGCGGCCACGCGCAACGAATGTCCGGACGTAGTCGGATCGCGCTGCTCGATCGCGGTTACGGCGGCTTTCACGAAGCCTTCGAACAGCGTTTGAATATCGTTGTAAAGCTTGCGGTTTTCGTAAGCCACCGCGGCTTGCGAAGCGAGCGACAAAGCCAGCCGCACCGATCGTTCGCGAAAGGGCCGCACGTGCTGCGCCACATCCGCTTCGTTGCGTAGACGCGCCGCTGGATCGTTTTTCGCATTGATCAGTTGCAGCACGCCCAGCACTTCGCCTTTGGCGTTGCGCATCGGCAAAGTGAGCAGCGATTTCGTGCGATAGCCTGATTCGCGGTCGTAGTGATCGTTGAAGCGAAACGGCATCTCCGGCGGGATGTTGTAAGCATCGGCGAAATTCAGCACTTCGCCGCGCAGCGCGCTGTAGCCCGCCATGGAATCTTCCGCCATCGGCAGCGCAAATTCCTTGAACGGAAACACCAGGCTGTCGTTCTGCGTCAGCATGAAGCGCAAATTCCGCCCGTCTTCGCCTTCGCCCTCATCCTCCATCAGGTAGAGAGAACCGGCATCCGCCCGCGTGATCTCCCGGGCCTTAGCCAGAATCAGGTTGAGCAGTTCGCGAATATCGCGCTGCGACGAAAGAGCGATTCCGATTTCATTCAGTTGCTCGCGCTCGCGTTCCGCGCTTTCCAGTTCCTCGCGGGCGGCGCGTTCACGCGCCCGCAACTCAAGATTCTCAAAAGCGATTCCCAGCGTCTTTTCCAATTCTTCGATGGAAGCACTGCTGGAAACGAACGCGAAAACGGACGCCGCCGCTTTCGCGCCGTGTGATTCGGATGTCTTCGCAGAGCCGAGTCCAGTCGCGGGCACCACGCCGATCACGCGATAATTGCTGCCCGAACCATTCCAGGAGGCGGGCAGCACAGGACCGCCCTCGCGCATGTCCGCGAGCACCACGCCATAATTTGCCGCGCCTTCCGCCACGGGTGTTACGCTTGCATCGCTCTGCTTGTTCGCGCCGAGGCTCCGCAAATCATAGCTCCGCCGCAAAGGCGCGACGAGCTCCTCCGCGGTCGAGCCTTCCAGAAACCAGATTTCTCTTTTTTCGCTCATAACCACATGCCTGCCGCGCCCCCGAGTGTGGAAGTATAGCGGAACCCGCCAGCAAGGCACACGCTGCCGATTCTATATCCTTTTTGTTCGTGAGGGGCAGGCGTCGCGGGTGCGGCACATTCGCGGGCCTCGCGTCTTGAATCAGGCGCAGGCGTTTGTTAGCCTTGCGCGGATTTCAATTTCCATCCCGGTCAGCGCGGCACACTGCATTCGCGGCAAACATGGCCCAACCCAAAAGCATAATCAACCGCACCGCGCGCTTGCTTCGCGAATGGTGGGAGCACAAAGGCTCGCTCGCGATCAGCCTGCTGGTCACCCTGTTCGCGCTCGGCACCTACTACGTCACTTTTCTGGGTGAACGACCCATGCCGGTCGCCGATTTCGTCAAACGCATGGAATTATCCACTCTCGATACGCGCTACGAGTTCCGCGGCAGGACGCGCACCGATCCGCGCATCATCATTGTGGACGTGGACCAGGAATCGCAGGAACAGCTGGGCCGCTGGCCTTTTCCGCGCATCCATTTCGCGCACTTGCTGGACGCGCTGCGCGAAGATGGCGCGCGCGTCGTCGCCTTCGATATAACTTTCAGCAAGCCCGACGAAACGGTACTGCCGCTGCAGGAACTTTCCGGCGATCTGGCGGCGCAGCAAAAAAAGGGCCGCGCAGTCAGCTCCGCAGTACTCTCCACGATCGAAAACAAGGAAAAACAATACAACTACGACCAGCAGGTGGCCGAAGCCATCCAGCGATTCGGTAACGTCGTCCTAGGCAGCTATTTTCTTTACACCAAGGCGGACCTCGCCGGAGTCTCCAGCCAGTCGCTCGACGAATACGCGAATCAGATTGCTTATTTCCCCTTTCCGCAGGTGCGCCCGTTGCCCTCCGCCGGAGGCGAACAGGGTCGCGTGCACGCAATTCAGCTTTACGAAGACCTGAACTTCGTGCCCCGCGGTGCCGAAGCCAATGCCGCGATTTTCACAGAGGCCGTCGCGGCAAAAAAAGGTGTCGGCTTCTTCAACGTGTTTCTGGACGCCGACTCGGTCGTGCGCCACGTGCCGCTCGCAATTCCTTACGGCCGCGATCCGGATCGCGCCAACTGGGATTTCTACGCCTCACTGGAAGTGCAAACGGTACGCCTGTATCTCGGCCTCAGCGACGAACAAGTCGCACTGACCTACGGCGGCAGCGGAATCGTCGGGGTGGAGTTCGGGAAGCAACGCTTCGTTCGCACCGACGACATCAGCCGCCTGCTGGTGAATTATCGCGGCCCGGTGCGCACTTATCCTTACGTTTCGTTCGCCAACGCCGCGCTGAAGAAATTTCCGCCCGGCACATTTAAAGACAAGATCGTCCTGGTCGGCGCGTCCGCCACCGGAATCGGCGATTTGCGCGCCACTCCGTTTGGCGGTATTGATTTTCCGGGCACGGAGATTCACGCCAACGTGATTGACAATATTTTGAACCAACAGTTCATCGCGCAGGGCGGCATGCAAGCGCTAACCGACGTTGGATTTATTCTTCTGTTTGGCATTCCACTGGGAATCTGGCTGGCCATGGTGCAACCGCGCTGGATGATACTGGGCCTCGCGTTTCTTTTTCCGTTTGCTGGAATCGTGTACTGGGCCTTTCTTCAGGGTTGGTGGCTTAATTTCATCGTTCCCGCCGTGTTCGTGCTGATCCCCAACGTCAGCCTGGTGGCGCTTTACCGCGTGCTCATTGAAGAGCAGGAAAAACGCAAAGTGCGCGGTGCGTTCCAGCAGTACGTCAGCCCGGAAGTGATTCGCCGCTTGCTCAGCGATCCCGAGCGCGTGAAACCGCGCAAGACGGAAGTGACCGTGCTCTTCAGCGACATTCGCGGCTTTACTACCATTTCCGAGACGCTCGACGCGCAAACGCTGGCCGACCTGCTCAACGGCTACCTGACAGAAATGACCCGCATCATTTTTCGCCACCAGGGCACGCTCGATAAATATATCGGTGACGCGGTAATGGCCATCTGGGGCGCGCCATTCGATGAACCCAATCACGCCGAGCGCTGTTGCCTGAGCGCGGTGAGCATGCTGGCGCGCCTCTCGGAATTGCAGGTGCAGTGGCGCGCGCAAGATAGCCCAGTGCTGGAAATCGGTATCGGCATCAATACCGGCATCGCGTCGGTGGGAAATATGGGCTCGTCGCTGCGTCACGGCTATACCGCTTTGGGCGACGCGGTGAATCTGGCGGCGCGGCTCGAAGGCCTGAACAAAGAATACGGCACACAAATACTGATCAGCGAGTTCACGCGGCGCGAACTTCGCGACGATCAATTCATTTTTCGCGAGATCGATTTCATCCGCGTGAAAGGCAAGCTGCAGCCCGTAACCATATACGAAATCCTGGGACCGCGCGCCAACGAGAATGGCGGCGAAGAACTCGTCGCACTATTTGCATCGGCGCGCGAAGCCTACAAACGCCGCGACTGGCGCGCCGCGCGGTCCGCCTGGGTGACTATTCTGCAGCGCTGGCCGGACGATGGCCCTTCGCGAGTGTTCCTTGCGCGCTGCGAGGAATACATTGCGGAAGAACCGCCTGCTGCTTGGGACGGCGTTTACGCGATGAAACACAAGTAAGAGCCGGGCGCGCCGCGAATAAGGATCAGTCGTCCAAGCGCACGACAAATGTGGTGAGTTGTTCGTCGTTGTGCAATTTGTCCGCTAGCTCCTGCGCCGCAGCTTCGCTGGGCAAACGGCCGACGCGCACGCGATAGAATGTTCCGTTGGGCGAGTCGTACGTCGCGATGCTCACCGGCGGGTAGGTTGCTTCCATCTGCGCTTTCAGCCGCTCGGCATTTTCCTGCACTTTGAACGCGCCGATCTGCACCGCGAAGAAGCCAACATTCGGATTCGGTCCCGACAATATCTCCAGGCGTACGTTCGCCGTTCCGGTTCCCACCATTTCGATCGCTTGCGCCGCTGAAAGCGACAAATCGATCACGCGATTGGCCACGAACGGCCCGCGATCGTTGATGCGTACCTCCGTGTGCTTTCCGTTATTCAGATTGGTGACGCGCACGACGCAATTGAATGGCAGCGTGCGGTGCGCCGCGGTGAATTCGTGCATATCGTAAATCTCGCCGTTCGAAGTACGCCGTCCGTTGAACGGGACGCCGTACCATGATGCGACGCCTTCCTCGACATACGCTCCCGGCACCGCAGGCTGGCGTTCGATTGCAGGCGGAGGTCCGGAGGGACGCGACGCGCCGGGCTGGCCCGGCTGCGGCGCGGAAGCTGATGGCGCGCCCGACGGCTGTGACGCAGGAGTGCTCGCCGGCGGTCGCGCAGCCACGTTGTGTTTTGCGCATCCCGACACAGCCACAAGCGCAAGAAATATTGTCAGCGCAAGCTGCGCGCAACCGCTTCGCTCGTTGCGCAACCCGTACATGAATTGTGTGGGAAATTTCTCCGGCTGACTCGCTGGCCTCACGCACTTTCCCGATTCACAGGTTTTCTCTCATTTCGGTATTATAGGAAGGCACTCACACTCTCGCAAGGAACCCCATTTGGATATCTCGCCGCGTCTGCGTTGGAAGCTGGACCGATTCAAGGAACAGATGAGCGGTTTTTTCGGTGGCGGCGCCAAGGAAAACCCGCGCCCCAAGCTTTGCCCCGCCTGCGGCACGCTCGTCGGCGCCACCGCCACGAAATGCCATCAGTGCGGTGCGAGCTTGACCTTTGGCATGGCCGCCGCGAGCCGCTCGCTCGGCCGCCTGCTGCCCACCACGTCCCCCGCAACCTACGGAATTTTGACTTTGAGCTGCTTGCTCTATGGCGTGAGCCTGATCGCTACCATTCGCACTAGCGGATTTCAGGCACCGGCTGGCGGCGGATTTTCCGCGCTGATGAGCCTCGGCGCAATCAGCGGCGAGGTCTTGGCGGGGGGGGGATACAGAGCTACCTACCTACCTGCTCCTCCGTGTTTACCTTGGAGTAACTGGAAAAACGTACAAATGGCAATAAACTGCCCACTTCAGAGATAATTGAACAATCAAGTTTCCTCT
>Ga0187879_10002315_pt1 | contig 12959 bp, 9 predicted proteins | sample June2016WEW_19_1_FD_132423 | JGI IMG/M metagenome (GOLD analysis project Ga0187879, IMG submission 132423) | Peatland microbial communities from SPRUCE experiment site at the Marcell Experimental Forest, Minnesota, USA - June2016WEW_19_10 | ecosystem: Environmental > Terrestrial > Soil >... | reverse complement strand
TCTGCTTCGAGGTCTTGGAACACTTGCGGCGCGACCGAGACGTAGTGACGGAGTTTTATAGGATTTTGCGTCCAGGCGGCGCCCTGCATCTGTGCAGCCCAAATCGACTACACCCGCGGCACCAGGTTGAGGTGCTGGACGAGAAAGAATCTGGCGGTCATGTGAGGGCAGGATACACCGAAGAGGAGTATCGAACGTTGCTTGAGCCCGTGGGGTTCCAAATTGAATTTGTAGTCGGCATTGGCCCTGGGGCGCTCTATCGTGCAGACCGGATACTTCGCGCAATTCGTAATCGAGTCGGCGACTGGGCCGCCTTGCCTCTGTTCCCAATTGCACTTCCCGCGGTTTGGTTAGCGACATTGAATCCTCTCGTTCCCTTTAGCTTGTGCGTCAAAGCGATTAAACCTGCAGGTCGCTCATGAGCCGTCGGGTATTGATCGTCACCAGCTCGTACGCTCCCACAATGATCGCTGACATGCAAAGAGCACGCCAACTGGTATGGGAGTTACCTGAGCTGGGTTGGGAAGCGGAAGTACTGAGCCCCTCTGCGGAATATCAACCTGCCTCATGCATTGACGAGGACAGCGCCGGGTTTTTCTCGCTTTATTCCGACGCACATTACGTGCCGCTAGTGTGGCCGGCCCTGTTCAGAATGGTAGGCGTCGGAAACATTGGTTGGCGGGCGTTGTTGCCTCTGCGGTCGGCGGGCAAGCGTTTGTTGGCGCAGAGGCATTTCGATTTGGTCTATATCTCGACGGCCCAATTTCCGTTGTTTCTACTCGGGCCGATCTGGCAACGACAGTTTGGTGTGCCATATGTTTTTGACCTTCACGATCCTCTGTACAAAGGGGGCTCGCGTCACCCAGTGTGGGCAAAGCCCAGTCTCAAGCACCGTGTCAGCAACGCGCTGGTCAAGCATCTCGTAGCCCACGCCGCCAAGGGCGCGCAGGGATTAATTGCCGTTTCCCCCAACTATATCGATACTCTGCGCCGGCGTTACCAAGCAAGACACCCAGCATGGCTAGGCCCGGGTCGTTGTGAGGCGATCCCCTTCTCAGCTCTGCCGCGTGACCTTTGTGAGGCGGCCAAGGGCTTGGAACGCAGCGCTGAGAGGAATGGGCCGCCGTACCGGATAGTTTACGTCGGCGTCGGCGGGTCTGTAATGGCGAGGTCTTTTACTTTGCTCAGCCGAGCACTGTCGCGGTTACGAAAGCGAGCTGCAAAGCTGTGCGAGTCAATTCGCATAGAACTGTTCGGCACGATCCTGGGATGGCGGCCCGGCGAGGCTCGCGGTCTAGCGGATATTGCAGCGAAGTGGGGGATAGACGATCTGGTTCGGGAAGAGCCAGGCCGATTGTCTTACCGGCGCTCTCTTGAGTTACTGTTGCGGAGCGATGGAGCCCTTATTTTCGGAGTCGAGGATGCCGGGTATATGCCCTCAAAGTTGTTTAGCTATGCACTCTCGGGTAAGCCGTTGCTGGCCACTCTGCATCGCGAAGGTCAGGCTTTTTCAAAGTTTCAGGACATTCCGGATCTGGGGCATGCTCTTTGGATCGGGCAGAACGATGACATGCCTATTGAGGAAGCAATGAAAGTGTTGGAGACTTTCCTGCGCGAGGTCGTCGCGCGAAAGACTTTCGACCGTGTCGCCAGTATCAACTCTTATTTAGCGCCCACCATGGCGCGCCGTCACGTTGAGGTGTTTGAGTCATGCCTTTGACGCGGCCGATCGCATTATCGGCTTTAGATTACGTGCCACCAACGGTGGTCTCGTGACCGTTCTATTTGGCCATCCGGGCGGTAGTCCTTTTTCCCACCATGCCTCACTCGCATATTTTGAGGCCCATCAGTTGGAGGCATTTTGCGTACCCTGGATGCCATCAGCCCTGACCATAAAACTCCTTGAGTCTCTTGCTCCCCTGCGACCGATGGCGCAACGGTTCAGGCGCAGGCATTTCCCCGCGCTTGCCGGTGCTCCCAAGATTCAAGGCCGGCTGGGCGAGATGCGCCGGTTGATCATACGCGGATTTGGACGTGGCGACGAGGCGCTCTCCTACCAAGCCAACGACTGGCTCATGCGCACCATGCGCAGAGAATGCCGACGCGTCAGCGTGCACGCAGTTCACGCCTACGAAGATTGTTCGCTCTGGCAATTTCAAGAGGCCAAGCGTCTAGGAAAGGCATGTATCTATGACATGCCGATCGGCTACTATCCCGCATGGGAGCATATCCAGGCGGAGCTCGTGCGACAATTTGTCGACTGGCTGCCCGCCGGTGAACTACCGTCCAGCAACTACGTGCGTCCCCAGCAAAAACGCCAGGAGATGGAACTCGCTGATCTCGTGCTAGCGCCAAGCACCTTCGTCGCGAATACCGTTCGGGCGTTCCATCCGAACAAGCCGCTTGCCTTGGCGCCTTACGGCGTCGACCTTGAATTCTGGCGGGGAGGCGCAGGGAATGAGGGCTCAGAAGTGCTGCGCTTCATCTACGCCGGACAAATTTCACTACGCAAAGGTATCCCGAGCTTGTTACGGGCGTGGGAGAAGGCTGCGCTGCGGTCTGCGGAACTCAACCTGGTCGGGTCATGGTACTTAAGCGATAGTAAGAAGGCCACGCTGCCGCGCGGCGTCGGTTATGTGCCAGCATGTTCGTCAGAAGCGCTCCGTGATCATTATCGCCGGGCGGACGTGTTCGTGTTCCCGTCCTTCTTCGAAGGATTTGGGTTGGTACTGCTCGAAGCTATGGCATGCGGCTTGCCCGCGATTGCTTCCACCGCCACTGCCGGGGCTGATGTGCTCACCCAGGCTTCCGGCTGGTTGCTGCCCGCCGGGGATCTGGACGGTCTGGTGGACGCATTGCGGTGGTTCGATCAGAATCGTAGCCTGCTACCCGCTATGGGCCGCGCCGCACGCAAACAGGCGGAGATCTGCACTTGGGAACGCTACCGTCGCGCTGTTACAGAGGCGACAACAGGATTTGTGTAATCCAGTTCGTTGGGAAGGAGACTAATTTGGCCTCACTCCTTTTCCGGTCAATACCAGTCCAGTGTCATCCAATTTTGATGGAGCTGCCGGTCTGCTGATAGCATGTACTGTTATAGCTCAAGACGGCAGGTTCTGAAGGGAAGCATCAGAATCTTTACGAGCATTGTGGTGTGGTTCTCTGTGACTACACGATGGCCTATATGTCGATGGTCTCTGAGTTGCTGAAACCGTTGGGTATGGGATCTTGGTCGGCCTCCAGTCGGTGGTGTTTCCACGAAGATAAAGACGCTCGGCGAGTTTGCTGTCATTTCTAGGCAATGACAAACATAAGCGACAATGCTCCTTTGACATCCTCCGCCTGCTCATTGACACCGAAAGTATGCTCCCAGGCACCTACGAGAGCGTCTCGGGTCCTCGTCCCGCTAATCACCCCGTATCTGTACGGCATGGAGCGGGCGGTAATTGAAGCTTTCGATGCGCTCCGGCCAGATGTCGAGCCGCACTTTGTTCAAAGCAGTCGGATAGCCGGAAGAAATCCTCCAATTATCCAGGAGTTGCGCAAGCGCGGATTTCACATGGTGCTGTTACCAGACAAGTCAGACTGGGAGTCTCCCGCCAGGCCTCATTCCATACGGCATTTTTTCGCTATTCTGGTTGCCTTGGTCCGATCGAACGCCACGATTTTAAGAGCAGCCAGAGGTAAAAATATTCTGTACGTACCTGGTGTCCGTGCGGGTCTCCTTTCTGTCTGCGCTGCTTTAATGTTCCGTATTAGGGGACGTCGCGTGGTCCACCACTTTCATGATTTGGGTACATCCATGCCAGGCGCCGGCTTCTGGTTTTCGCTCGTCACGGATTGCGTTCACAATACGGCGTTCGGCTATAACGTTGTTAGCAAGAAGTTCCCTCAAATTATGCGCAAACGCAATGTTGTAATGCCTTACATTCTTGAAGTCGAGCGTCAGATTCCAGAGGATCAGAAGGCTTGTCGCATTATGGAAGGCAAACGCAATCTTTTTTTTGTTGGCCAGATTTCGCAGCACAAGGGCGTGGACATTCTTTTGCAAGCGTTCAAACCGATCGCGCGTGAGCACCAGGACGTCGTGCTTCACTTGGTCGGTGGGTGCCGCGAACACTTTCGGCGCCAGCTGCACTTGGACTTGCTGGCCGAATCTGCACTCATCGACCGCGTCAAGTTCTGGGGTTATCGCGAAGACGTCCTCCATCTGCTCCGCTCAGCCTTTCTATACGTGCACAGCAGCCCACCGAGCCGGTTTCATGAATCTTTTGGGCGTAGCGTCGTCGAGGCGATGGCTCTTGGAATACCAACCGTGTGTTTTCGCAGCGGTGCCCTGCAGGAAATTGTAGTCCATGAACAAACTGGACTAATCTGTGACGAGAGTGTGGCATCTCTAACGGCGGCGTTGAATCGGTTCCTGACGGACGTAAGCTTCCGGAATAGATGCGGCGATAATGCTAGGCGGCGATACGACGAACTGTATTCGCCGCTCGTCGTCCGCGATCGTTGGATACAATTCTTCAAGTCCGGCGAAGAGGCAGCTCAACAGGCATGAAATCTCTGGGTCACTGTATTAGGTATGTTCTAGGCCTCGACACTCCTCACTCCCAGGTGACCGAGCCCGAGCTCCAGATGCTCCTGAAGTACTGTCGAAGCGCAAAGGTCCTTTGCGAAATAGGGTGCTATGAAGGGAAAACCAGTGTCACCTTGGCACAGAATACGACAGGTGCGGTGTACTCAGTGGATCCATTTTTTGGAGGTCGACTAGGGATTTCTTATGGAGAGTGCATTGCACGCTTGCACCGCAAGCGCAGCGGCGTCAAGAATCTTTCATTCCTAAAGGGCTTTAGCGCGAATGTCGCTCCAGAATTCAAGTGTGCGATCGATTTTTTGTTCATCGATGCCAATCACTCTTACGATGCCATCAAGGCTGACTGGGACAGCTGGGCGCCCAAGGTCGTCGACGGCGGCATAATCGCTTTACACGATTCCAGGATCGCCACGAACTCGCCTGTTGCTGTCGGAAGTGTGAAATTTTATTCGGATATTCCGCGCTTTGCGGGCCTGATGGAACTGGACTTTGTGGATTCCCTAAGTATCTTGAGAGTTGGACGAACGGCGCCTTGGGTGAACGATGCCCAGTCGAGTGTTGCAGGATCCGAGATCTCTCTTGGTCCGCATAATGGTTTTTCATGAATCCGTGGACACCGGCGGTTGAGAGGCCTACGCGATTAGCGATCGTTAGCACGCACCCGATCCAATATCACACTGCATGGTTTCGGGCGTTAGCTGCGCATCCGGGTTTGGACATCCATGTGTACTACTGCCACCAGGCTACCCCTCGGGAACAGGCTCGCGCTGGGTTCGGCGTGGAATTCGATTGGGATGTGCCCCTGCTTGAAGGATACCCTTATAGCTTCCTGAGGAACGTCGCTCATTCGCCAGGACACGGGAAATTTGGCGGGTTCGATACGCCGGAGATTGAGGAAATCATTCGACGGCGCGAATACGATGCCATATTGGTGAACGGTTGGCATTACAAGAGCGCCTGGCAGGCGATCTGGGCCTGCTGGAGATCGAAAGTGAAAGTGATGGTCAGAGGTGACTCGCACTTACACACACCGCGAAGCATTGGGAAAGTAGCTGTCAAATTCTTCACATATCGACGTTTCATTCCGCGGTTTGATGCCTGTCTGGCAGCCGGCAAGTGGTCTCGGGAGTACTTTCTGCATTACGGTGCCCGCCCGGAGCGAATTTTCTTTGTGCCACACGCCATCGATAGTAGAAGATGGCAGATTGAGGCAGAGCGTCTTGAGCCGCGGCGCGGCAAACTGCGAAAGGAAAAAGATCTGGACGAGAATGCAATAGTATTCATGTTTTCAGGAAAGTTCATTCCTGAGAAGCGGCCTACGAATTTCATAGGGGCGATTGAACGGGCCGCACGACGCAATCCCCGTATCCAAGGTTTGATGGCAGGGAATGGTCCGCTGCGTGCTGAGTGTGAGGACCTCGTTCGAGCGCGGACCGCACCGATTCGGTTTACGGGATTTTTGAACCAATCACAAATCACCGAGGCGTACGTTGCATCTGATGCGCTAGTCCTCCCCTCTGAAGAAACCTGGGGTCTGGTCGTAAATGAGGCTATGGCTTGTGCCCGACCATGTATAGTGAGCGACAAAGTCGGCTGCGGCCCCGATTTGGTCATTCCGCGAGAGACTGGAATCGTTTTCCCGCTAAAGGATATAGACGCATTAGCGAATTCGATGCTTGAGTTGGCAGGAAGTTCTGAGCGCATGATTTCTATGGGTTTCGAGGCCCGGAGCAGGTTGAGAAACTATTCTGTCGAGACAGCAGTTGATGGCATCATACACTCGCTAGTAGCGACACTGGATCCCAGGGGCTGGCGTGCAAGTGTTTAAGATCGCGAATAACGCGAGAACCCCGCCTGTGCTGCTCTACACCGGCGTCCCGTTAATCATCACTGTAGCTCTGTGGGCAACTAGTCTTTATGACGTAACCCTGCCGCAGGTGATTGCTGCGTTCATCCTGTGTTGGATACCATGGGCCGCATACCAGGAATGGGTCAGAGGAACGCGAGTGAAGGTTCCGCTGTTCGTTCTAATAGGTGTCATGTATTGGCTTGCCTATGCGGTGCCATTGTTTTGGCTGAGGCACGACATTGGTCTGGTCACGGGAAGGCATCAACTATCCGAGAACGCCATAACGCAATCACTTTACTTGGTCGTTTTCGGGGTGGCTGCACTCGGGATTGGCATGGCGGGAGCCGGGCGCTTGCGCTTTATGGAATCTTTCAGTTTAGACATCCATCGGAGTCCGGCACGATGGCATTACTTGAGATTTATATTGTTAGCATCGGTAGTGCTGAAAATTGCGGTGCCGATCAATATGCTTGGCGGGGGAGGCCGCCAGTTCCTAGCCATTATTGAGACGATTGTTCCGTCGGTCGCGTTTGTAATTCTCTTACGCTATTACCTACGCGGCACGGCGATTCCTGTGGATAAGATCTTACTGGCGGGCTACGCCGGCATAGCGCTGGTCGGGGGAATCTCTTCAGGCTGGCTGGGAAGTTTCATTGGCGTGGCAATCATGGCTACGGCGGTCTATGTATACGAGAGACGAAAACTCCCGCTCGTGGCGATCATGATCGGTATTCCCATTGTTCTTTTCCTGCAGCCCGGCAAAGAGAAGTTTCGCCAGCAGTATTGGCGCGCAGGTGCTTCCGAGAGCTACGTCGAGCGATTCAACTTTTGGATGGCTAGCTCCGGGAGGGCATGGGGAGAGGCTCTGTCGAATTCAGACGAGGAACAAGCGAGGAATTTGGCCAATCAGACGCTAGGGCGACTCTCGTTACTGCCGCAGACTGCGAACGTGATGGAATCAACACCCGAACGCGTTCCATACCAGAATGGGCGGCTGTATTCGTATATGTTGGTCACATTCGTCCCTCGGTTTTTCTGGCCTGACAAACCTTCTGTCAATGATTCGAACAGATGGTACCAAGTCGCATACCGACTGACGTTGCGCAACGAATTGAACGGCGTATCGATTGCCGTAGGGTACTTGCCTGAAAGTTACATAAACTTTGGCTGGTTTGGACCGCCCGTTGTGATGTTCTGCTTGGGAATACTCCTTGGTCTGTTCGACAAGATCTTACTGCGCCCTGGTTCGGGGTTGCTTCTAAATAGTATTGGCGTGTCTCTATTACCCCAGCTTTTGCCGGTGGAAGCACAACTAGCGCAGTACATAGCAGGTTTCGGGCAGCAAGTCGCGGTCGCATTGATCACGTTGGCTCCCATGTTTGATCTTCACCGGAATGAGGCGTATCGAGGAGCGCGATCTTTCTTTGCCGCCGGCACCAATTACAAAAAGGGGCGCCCTGTGCTGATTGAAAATCGCACACGGGCAGAGTTTTTACATCGACATTTCAAGTGAAGGTGAGCATCTGCTCTGCCGACGGTGCATCTGCGGAAGGACTCAGTGTTTTGAAATTTTCTTGGTTGACAGCCTGTCGCTACGGGTTATAAACGGCAGGAGGCTCCAGCGTTCGCCGAAGACGCAATCGGGTAAGGCCGCTCCTCGTCCGGGAGGTGTCCAGCGCCAAATTCGTCATGGGTAACGAATTTCCGGAATTTCCGTCTCTCCGGGTCTGGCTTTCTCGACGAGCACGAGAAGTCAATATCCATTGCGATTGATTAATACTGTGCACTGCCAAGCCCGTTTGTAAGCACGTTTTCCTCCCAACGAGTTTCCACTCTGCTCGTCATCATTTACCTCCCAATTCCCTAATTGTCCGCCCTGCTATATACGTCGACCCCACCCAAGAACGAGGGAACGAGGAGACATGATCGGCTCATCTTGGTGTACCATAATCAGAATGTTTGCCAGCACTCTTGCCGGGATCGCTGCAAAGTTGCCTAGCTCTGTTAAGTACAAGATGGGCAAGTTGAAGCCGCTCTATACGCGAACGATGTGGCTCGGACAATCCAGTACCATAGTGGAAACTTCGGTGGGGCAATTTCGGTGGCGAATTGACGCGCTCACGTCGCAGGAATTTTTACGTGGGACCTATGAACCATACATGCAGAATGCATTCCTCAAATATGTCCTTCCAGGAAATACAGTTTTCGATATTGGGGCGTATGCTGGTTTTCATTCGATCTTCTGTGGTCTCTTGGTTGGGGCTGCGGGCCGAGTGTTCGCCTTTGAACCGAATCCGATTTCGAGACACTCTCTTGAGGGACAAATCCGCCTGAATCGAATCTTGTGGGTGGAGGTTGTTTCCTATGCATTAAGCGATACCGTGGGATTGGCTGACTTTGACGCCACGCAAGGCAGCCAATCACGCATCACTTTCACGGGAAAATCCAAGGTAGAAATGAAAACTTTAGATAGCCTGGTCTCTGTTGAGTTACCCGTTCCAGATGTGATCAAGATTGACGTGGAAGGCGAAGAAGAGAGAGTCCTTCGTGGTTCCCTGAAGACCCTATCCAAGTTTCGGCCGATCGTTCTTTGTGACTACAACGATGACAAAACTCTTTTGTCTCTTTCAAGAATCCTCCTACCTCTGGATTACGAGGTCTTGCCCGGTCCTCCGGTGATCGGAATACCTCATTAATTGGTCCTTGAATGGTTGAATGCGAGCGAACCAGCGGTTGTGCGGCATCAGTCGAACCTGGATGCCTCGCATTAATCAGTGCTTGAGCCGAGTTCTGCGGCTAGCTTGGACGCGCGGTTATTTGAACGAGCTGACGAAAGAAACGAGGTCGTCAGCAGAATCGCCGAATCGCCAAACTCTCATGCACATCAAATTGCGCAGCTTCATTTTCGCTCAGTGAACAGCTAAAACAGAGTAGATGCCTCGCGGAGGACTAACGCTGGAGGCGCTGGGATTGCAGAAATGCAACAGCAACGTATCTCGCGCCGAAATGTAAGCGCTGAGCGAGATATTGCCCAGCATGCCCGGAGGCGTCACGTTCGACACTCGGTCCGCTATTGTTACCCCCTCCAATGCAAAGGTTTGATCCATGCACGTTGCCGCGGGTACCGCCGTCGGAGTGATAGACGAAGTTGAATAGATTTTCATTTGGGAGAGGTCTGAACCCGATGCACCCAACTTCAAGCCAGAAAAATCAGCTGTTCCTCGGGTATCTATACCCCACGTTTTCGTGATTCCCTTATCACTGAACCCGTTCAGTGGCATTCCGTATTGAAAATCAAGTTCTTTGCCTCTAAACAAGAATGCCAGCGTTTTGTTGTACAAGCTCTCGGGAGTTCTAATTGGGAAGGACTCCGGATATGAGGTTACCCGGTACATGCCTGACGATGCGCAATTCACATGAGTGGCGATCCGCTTCACCAGGCGCGCGTCGTTCGTGTTGACCGCGTACACATTGCAACTGGAAGCATTTGGAGAACCTAGCCACTTCAAAGTTAGATAGTGGCTTGCATCCAGAGTAGAAGGCCCATGACAGGCAAAATAAGGAGAGCCGCCGCGGAGCAATGTTTCGTTCCCGGAAGAATCTTGCGCGGAAATATAAAAGCCGTAGATTTTGCGGCTATCTTCCCCGGTGACGGTACAGCTTAGGCCTTCCGGCGTATCGGTCCCAGTCACTTCGAGTGCGCCTTCCATACCGCACCAGGAGTTGACCCCGCACGGGGTCACCGCTTGTCCGCCACCCGAAGCGCTGGTCAGGCCGTCGATTACGTCTCCGGGCAAGTAGAAAACTCCTCGCTCCAAGAACAAAGAACCGGTGCTTTTCATCAAGAACGATGGAATGCTCGAAGTTCCGTCACCAAAAATGCCGTTGTGAACGTTCTGCGCCATCACTAAGTTTGAGAAATCGGCGGAGGAGAGAGAATAGAGCGAACCGTTCAAGGAGGCAGGATTTCCTGCCCCAGAAGCGTTGCAGACCTTTGTGCCACCCGCGCCCATCCCGAACGCTGGATACCACTTATTCCCTACAGGCATTTTCACTGAGGCATTGCTGATGTTCATAGCACAGGTGTCGTTCAGCGGGATATTATTCCCCGAAATCTCGATCGGGTGTGATGGCGCGGGTCCCGAAATATTTAGAAATCGCGCCCCTTTGGTGTCCGATTCTGACAGATTGTGACTGATAACTTCGTTGGGATCACTCCAATCATCGACTCTTATATCCAGATCGTTGCCGCCAAGTTCACTGTACTCGAGATCCATTGCACCGTTTTTTTGCCACACGCCGATGGCGCATTGATGTATCTCGTTGTGGATAAACTGAAAGTTCTTGGCGTTAAAGGACGCACCGATAACGATGCCCGCAACTCCTGAGGAACTGGAGGGCCCGCAATACATGGTCGAATCAAGAACCCGCATATCTTCGACATTCTGACCAGAAACATTGGAGAAAACTATCCCCTCCCAGTTCGCGTTTGCCGTCTTCCCCGAAGCGTTGCCATGGACAAAAAGTCTGCGGAAGATCCCATCTGTGGTGTTGACGGCACCTCCCATTCCAGTCTTGTCCACATTGATCCCAACGGCCGCGATGCCGTTGCCGTCAATGGCCAGGCTCTCGACTACAAACCCGTCGACATATTCCATGTCTATCATGGTGCCGCCCGGTGCTCCGATCCAAGTAATCGCGGGGATCCGGAAGCCGTAGTAGCCAGCGGCTCCGGCACCAGAGGTTCCGCGGATCGAGAACCCGGCAAGATTCTTGACCAACCATGTTTTGGCCAGCTTCACATGGCAGCCGGGCGGAAAGACTATCGCTAATCCGTTGGACGAGGCCCGAGCGGTTATCGCATTCAGCGCGACAGAGCTATCGCTGGAAAAACCACAGTCTACTCCAGCATCTCGCACGTCAAGGCTGTCCCTGGTTTGCGTTCCAAAGCCGGAGTTGGCTGTTTCCTGCCCAGCTGGTTTGTTCTCGACCAGGCGGCCGGAGGCTTGCGATTGGGCGGCGGGTTCAACGGTCAACCACGCAACGGTCAAAAGGCTAAATAACCATAATCTCTTCAACATTCGTCGGACCTCGATCGAGAGCGAGCAAGCTTGGCGCTTAAACTGACTGCTATGGAAGCCCTTTCTTGAGTGGCTCTCTTCGAAATCATGCTACCGCATTCGGCAATTGCCGACTTGCGAATCGGGTACACAAGAGATGCTAAACCCGTCTTGGATTCCACTACGAACACCTGGGGCACAACTATCACCGGCGGAGGGTCAGATCACTTCTCTCGTATTGTGACTGGACCAACTGGAGAGTGGCTGCCAAATGAACTTCTGGGACTATCTCGCACATCGAGTTATCTCTCCGGGAGGAGAAGCGAAGGCCACACGCCTGATCTTCTTTCGGACGTCTATTATCTCTGCGTGCCCTTCGCCTACGCCCCATCCCGAAGGGAGCTGGGCCTTGAATTCTAGAAGAGCTGCAGATGGATGACGCCTAGCGCTTGCTACGGGATTAAATTGGACTAACTCTGGACGGGTGTCCTCGCTTGAATTTGTACCGGGTCTAGTCCAAGCGCGGCCTTGGCAGCTACATCGTCGAGGGTTGTCGGCTTTTGGAGGAGGCTACTTGAGCAGATGCCGAAGCATTTCTTTTTCGCAGATCTGTGCGCGGGATGTCTGTGGCCACTGCCTCGTATACTGACAGCCGTGGCGCCAACGCTCGCCGAAGACGGCTAGCAAAGTGCTCTCTTAGAAAGACTGCGTTTACCCTGGTCGCCGCGGCGCTTCCCAACTCTTGCGCGTACTGCGCGTTTCTCAAAAGAGGGATTGCGGCTTCCGCGATGCTCTCCCTCGAAAGATCCTTAGCGACCACGGCGCCCGTTCCGTTCGGAAAGAGCTCTTCTGTGACGGTACCGGCAAGTCCTAGTACAGGTAAGCCGAAGCTGGCTGCTTCGGCTCCCGCCAGTCCGTATCCTTCCTGCTTGGAAGGATAAAAGAGCATACGACAGGACCGATACATCAGATCGCGCTGTGCATCATCGACCCAGCCGCAAAATTCGACCCCAGTCAGGTGTTCCGTTTTCACTCTATTCTCTAAGCGGTGCTTGTCGTTCCCAGTTCCGACAATTATCAGCTTAGCATCGGGAACCGAAGACTTGATGAGCGGCCAGGCATCCATGACTGAATCATGGCCTTTGAGGCGCTCAGAATCAGCCATCCGGCCGACGATTAGGCCGACCGGAGGATTAGATCCGACGCTCGCCATTTCGTTTTGCCGCTCGACGCCAAGCCATGTAACTTCCGCTTTTGGCAACCACGGATTGAAAACGCGGGCTTCGTTTTGGGTCGTGGCCGAGTTCACGAGGAGAAGGTTTGCGCCCAAAAGGGCTTCTCGGCGGCGACAGACGATAGGCTTCCAAACTTCTATGCCATGCAAGAACACCGCATAAGGAATGGGCCGCAAACGGGGTATGATAGCGTGCAAAATAGCGAGGTCGACGTGATCGTA
>Ga0187879_10002313_pt1 | contig 12964 bp, 9 predicted proteins | sample June2016WEW_19_1_FD_132423 | JGI IMG/M metagenome (GOLD analysis project Ga0187879, IMG submission 132423) | Peatland microbial communities from SPRUCE experiment site at the Marcell Experimental Forest, Minnesota, USA - June2016WEW_19_10 | ecosystem: Environmental > Terrestrial > Soil >... | reverse complement strand
TTCGCCGGGCCGACCTTCTTCGCCAACATGCTGCGCGCCGATCTGCCCGCCGATGCGATCGCCGGGGTGCGGCTGGCGGTGTCGGCGGGGGAGGCGCTGCCGGCCTCCTTGTATCACCGGTGGACGAAGCACTTCGGCATCGACATCCTCGACGGCCTCGGGACGACGGAGATGCTGAATACCTTCCTGTCCAACCGGGAGGGCGCGGTCCGTCCCGGGACGTCAGGCGTCGCCGTGCCGGGATATGAGCTGAAGATCCTTGACGAGGATGGTGCCATCGTGCCGACCGGGACGCCCGGCACGCTCTTCGTGCGGGGCGACTCAACCGCGACGGGCTACTGGTCGGCCTACGCCGCGAGCCGGAGCGCGTTCCAGGGCGAATGGCTGCGCACCGGCGACACCTACGTCCAGGACGACGACGGCTACTACACCTGCCTCGGCCGGACCAACGACATGCTCAAGGTCAGCGGCATCTGGATGTCACCCGCCGAGGTCGAGGAACGGCTGCTCGCCCATCCGTCGGTCAGCTATGCGGCCGTCGTGGCCGGGCCTGACCGCGACGGGCTGCAGAAGCCGGTCGCGTTCGTGCTGCTCGAACCAGGCATGGTGGCCACCGAGGACGAGCTCATCGAGTTCTGCCGGGTCGGCCTGCCGTCGTTCAAGCGGCCCCGCAGGGTCGTTTTCGTGGACGGCTACCCGTCCACCGCAAGCGGTAAGATCCGGCGCGTCGAGCTGCGGCAGATGGCCGCAGCTGTCCTCGCCGACCCGCAGCCCGCCGCAGGAGCCAGCGCATGACCAGCAGGGTCCGTGGCATCGGTACCTTCACCCCGCGGCCGTCCCCGGGCGATCAGGCCTCTTCGGTGCAAGCCATGCCGCGCTGCGTAAGCAGTACTGATCGCATGACATGATCCGATAGGCCGCTCGCGTCCGGAATACGCGGCCCGCCGGTCTCGCCGTTCTGGTCGGAGGATCCGGAAGGAATCGCAGCCATGAGGTCAGTGCCCGCGCCGTCCCGTAGCGCACGATTCAAGGTCCACCGCGGGATGCTCGCCGCGTGTGCTGCAGCGCTGGCGCTCGTCGCGGCCGGCTGCAGCAGCGGCAGCTCCGCATCGGGCGGGACCACCCCGGTCAGCGGCGGCACTGCCGTCTGGGCGGAGCCGCCAGCGGAAACGCCGAGCTACATCTTCCCGTACATGAGTAGCGCCAACCTCAGCAATGTCAACCTCTTCGATTTCCAGTACTTGATGTACCGGCCGCTGTATTGGTTCGGCCTGGGCAGCCAGCCGGTGGTGAACAGCTCGCTGAGCGTGGCCAACCCGCCGGTCTTCAACGGCACCAAGGTCACGATCACGCTGAAGCCTTACATGTGGTCCAACGGCACCCCGGTGACCGCGCAGGACGTGGTGTTCTGGCTGAACATGGAGCTCGCCGAGCCGGCCAACTACGGTGCCTACACCGGGTTCCCGGCCAACGTGAAGGACATCAAGGCGGTCAGCTCGACCGAGCTGACCATGACGATGGACAAGGCCTACTCGCCGACCTGGTTCCTCTACAACGACCTGAGCCAGGTCACGCCGATGCCGACCGCATGGGACCGGACCGCGTCCGGGCCCAGCAGCTGCGCCACGACGGTCAGCGACTGCGCGAAGGTGTACGCCTACCTGGATGCCCAGTCCAGGGACATGACCGGGTACGTGTCCTCGCCGCTGTGGAGCATCGTGGACGGGCCGTGGAAGCTTAGCGCGTTCAACGCCGACGGGCATGTCACGTTCGTGCCGAACAAGTCCTACTCTGGGCCGGTGAAGCCGCGGCTGGCGGCGTTCCAGGAGGCGCCGTTCACCACCGATGCGGCCGAGTACAACGTACTGCAGTCACCCAGCGGCGCCAGCAAGATCGACTTCGGCTACCTGCCCGACCAGGATGCCCCGGCCAAGTCGCCCGGCGCGGCGGTGGGCGCCAACCCGCTGGCGTCCAGGGGCTACACGCTGGCCCCGGTTTACCCCTGGGGCATCGATTACTACGCGCTGGATTTCCAGTCCACCGTCTCCGACCACGCCGCGATCTTCAAGCAGCTGTACTTCCGCCAGGCGCTGGCGTACCTGATGAACCAGTCCGCGGTGATCAGCGGCCCGCTGCGCGGGTACGGGGCGCTCACCGTGGGCCCGGTCGCCGCCACCCCGGTGACGTCGTGGCTATCGGCCAAGGGCCGGCAGGGCGACCCGTTCCCGTACAACCCGGGCAAGGCCAAGAGCCTGCTGGCCAGTCATGGCTGGAATGTGGTCCCGAGCGGGGTCACCACCTGTGTCGACCCGGCCAAATGCGGGGCCGGTATCACCAAGGGCAGCGGCCTGAGCTTTGGCTTCCTGTACGAGAGCGGTGTCTCCTGGGTCACGTCGGAGATGACCCAGCTGCAGTCCAACGCTGCGCCGATCGGGATCAAGCTGAACCTGGAGTCCAAGCCGTTCAACCAGGTGATTGCGGTGGCCGGGGGCAACTGCGTGGTCGCCAAGGTCCCATGCAACTGGGACCTGGCGAACTGGGGGTTCGGCTGGTCGTTCTCTCCCGACTACCAGCCGACCGGCGAGGAGCTGTTCCTGTGCGGCGTGCCCGCCAACTCCGGCGGATTCTGCGACCAGACCAACGACGCTCTGATCAACCAGACGCTGACGAGCTCCAACCTGCAGTACATGTACAACTGGCAGGACTACCTGGCACCCCAGCTGCCGGTCGAGTACCAGCCCAACGCCGCCTATACCCTGACCGAGGTCTCCAACAGCCTCAAGGGCGTCCTGCCACAGAGCCCGACGCTCAGCATCACCCCAGAGAACTGGTATTTCGCGAAATGACCACGACCGGCTAGGCGGGGCGAGCTCAACGTGCGGGTGTTCGACGCGAACTGGATGCAGATCGAGGAGTACCTGAAGCGGGACGACCGCATTGTCCTGCCGACCGGCTCGACCGAACAGCACGGCTACCTGTCCCTGGGAACCGACGCCATCCTCGCTGAGCGGGTGGCAGTCGAGGCCGCCCAGCCGCTCGGCGTCCCGGTCCTCCCGGTACTCCCCTTCGGCATGGCTCCCTACTTCGCGGCCTTCCCCGGCAGCATGAGCTTGCGGATAACGACCTACATCGAAGTCCTCAGGGACCTCCTCGACGGTCTCGCGGCGCAGGGCTTCCGTCGCATTGCCATCGTCAACGGGCATGGCGGCAACTCGCCAGTCACCGGGTTCATTCGCGAGTGGCTCTGCCAGCCGCGCCAGGACCGGGTCCGGGTGCTTTTTCACAGCTGGTACGACGCGCCGCAGACAGTAGCTGCCGCCGGCCAGTTCGACCGAGATCAGGCGCATGGCGGCTGGGTGGAGAACTTTCCCTGGACCCGGCTACCAGGAGTCGACGTGCCGGCTGACCCGCGGCCGGTCATTCCCCCGGATCTCGTCGGGCTGCTCGACGCCGAGCGGGTCCGGGCCGCGGCGCCGGACGGCATGCTGGGCGGCGCCTACTCGCGTCTGGACGAGGACATGCAGGTGGTCTGGGCTGCCGGGGTGGCCGAGGTCCGGTCGCTCCTCGAGAACGGCTGGGTGCCATGACGGCGAGCCTGGCCGGGAAGACGGCGGTGGTGACCGGCATCTCGCACGGCATCGGCGCCGCGATCGCCGAGGCGCTCCGCGCCGACGGGGCAGCCGTCCACGGTGTCGACAAGGAGACCGCCGACCTGACCAGAGCCGATGCAGTGCGGGAGTTCTTCTCCGGGCTCGGCGCCGTCGACATCCTGGTCAATAATGCGGGAGGCGTCTGCGGGCAGGTCGGCCGCCCGCTGGAAGAGGTAACCGACGACCACTGGCGTGCGGTGGTCGATGCCAACTTGACCAGTACCTTCCTCTGCACGCGGGCGGCAGTGCCGGCGATGAAGGAACGCCGGTGGGGCCGGATCGTCAACATCTCCTCCGGAGCCGGGCGCACCGTCAGCCTGACCGGAATCCAGGCGTACGCCAGCGCCAAGGCTGCCCAGATCGGGTTCACCCGGCAGATGGCGCACGAGCTCGGGCCGTTCGGCATTACGGTCAACTGCATCGCCCCCGGCTTCATCCTGTCCAACCCGACGACCGAGCGGCAGTGGGCGAGCTACGGCGAGGCAGGCCAGCAGGAGCTGGTGCAGGGCATTGCCATGCGGAGGCTGGGCGAGCCCGCGGACATTGCCAACGGCGTGCAGTTCTTCGTCGCGGAGCGGTCCTCCTGGGTGACCGGGCAGACGATCTCCATCGACGGCGGCCATGCTTTCCTTTGACCCCGGCGATGCCGGCTACCTGCGGGAGCTCGCCGAATTCGTCGCCGTGCCCAGCGTCAGCCGGGACGCGAGCCGGGACACGATGCGCGCCGCGGCGCGGTGGCTCGCCGGGCAGCTTGAGTTCGCTCATGGCCGGGTGGCCGAAACCGATGGCCATCCCGTCGTCCTAGGCGAGTGGCTCGGCGCCGATGGGGCGCCGACCGTCCTCGTTTACGGGCACTACGACGTGCAGCCGACCGGCGCGGAGGCTGAGTGGGCAACTCCCCCGTTTGAGTTGCGCATCGACGGCGATGTCGTCCGCGGGCGCGGCGCCACGGACGACAAGGGTCCTGTCTACATCGTTCTCAAGACCGCTCAGGCGTTCTTGGCCCAGGAGCGTGGCCTGCCGCTCAACGTAAAATTCCTCTTCGAGGGCGAGGAGGAGATCGGAAGCCCGCATCTTCCGGCTTTCGTCACCAGTCACGCCAGCGAGCTGGCGGCCGATCTGGTCATATCCGCGGACGGGGCCATGTGGCGGCCGAGCGAGCCTTCCTTGTCGCTGGCGTCCAAGGGCCTCGTCGCGATGGACATCACCGTCGAGGGCGCCAGCGCAGACCTGCATTCGGGACGGTACGGGGGGACGGTCGCCAATCCGATCCACGCGCTCAGCGAGATCCTGGCAAGCCTCCATCGCGCGGACGGGACGGTCGCCGTCGACGGCTTCTACCACGGCATTCCCGAGCTGAGCCAGGCGCGCCGCGCGGAGATCGCCGCTGTCTCGTTTGATGAAGCGGAGTACCTCAGCGAACTCGGGCTGCGCCAGGTGCATGGCGAGGCGGGGTTCAGCACCCTCGAGCGCCTCTGGGAACGGCCAACGCTGGAGATCAACGGCGTGCAGGGCGGCGGAAAGTACAGTGTGATACCCCATGTCGCCATGGCTCATGTGTCCTGCCGCCTGGTACCCGGCCAGCATCCGGAAGCGGTGATCGATGCCATCGTTGCTCACGTGGGCGCGCAGGCACCGCCGGGCGTGCGCGTCGAGGTCCACGCGGACGACGTGCGGGTGCCGGCTTACACCATCCCCGCCGACCACCCGGCTATCCGCGCGGCCACCGCCGCGCTCGAGGCGGTCTACCCCGGCGAGCGAGTCCTGCTGGCCTGCATAGGCGGGACGCTTCCGGCCACCGCACTGTTCGAGCAAGTGCTCGGAGTAAAGACGCTGTTCTTCTCGTTCTCGACCGCCGACGAGAAGCTGCACGCGCCCAACGAGTACCTGCGCATCCGGCGGCTGCGCGAGGGAATGCGGGCGTGGGAACAGCTATGGCGCCTGCTCGCCGCCGGGCCGCACCATCTCGCCGCCACCGGAGGGCCTGCCCGAGGATGACTGACTTCCCGCAGCCCGGACCGCCTGGCCGCCCGGGCGCCCAGAGCAGCTACACCGCCTACTCCTATCTCACCGCGGGCGAGGACTTCCGGCGTTTCGAGCTGGCGCCCGAGTTCGGCCGGGTGGCCCCGCACAACGCCAGGCTGACCGGGGAACAGCAGCAGCGATCGCAGCTGCTGCTGCGGGACAGCATCGTGATCAGCCTGCACGACCATCCGGTCCGGTTCCCGCTCCGGATGGAGGAAACCCCCGAGTACAACCGCGCCGGGCGCCAGCACGCCGCGTACGCAGGCCTGGCGGCCTCGGGCATGACCGTCGTGTTCGACAACATGATGGACGGCACTGCCTGCGTCACCGGGAACGCCCCGTGGCGGTGGGACGACGTCATCACTGACCTCGGGATGCGCCAGGCAGACCTAGCCCACCAAAGCCACGTCATGGTGATCCGTACCGTGGCTGACATCGACGAGGCGCACCGCTCCGGGCGGGTTGGGCTCGTGTTCGGGCTGGAGGCGGCCACGCCGATCGAGAACGAGATTGACCGCCTGGATGTTCTTTACGGCCTCGGCCTCAGGCAGATCGGGATCGCCTACTCGGACGCCAACGCGCTCGGCAGCGGACTGAGCGAGGATCGCGATGGCGGCCTCACCGCCTTCGGCCGGCGGGCGGTGACGCGGATGAACAAGCTCGGACTGGCCATCGACGTTTCCCACTCGTCGGACCGCACAGCTCTCGACGCGTGCCAGCAGAGCGACCGGCCGGTGTTCGTGACCCATGCCGGGGCACGGGCGGTCTGGGACACCCCCCGCATGAAGCCCGACGATGTACTGCGGGCGATAGCGGAGACCGGAGGAGTGATAGGAATGTCGGCTGCCCCGCACACGACGCTGTCGGGTGCGCATCCCCGGCATTCGATCGAATCGGTCATGGACCACTTCCGGTACTGCGTTGATCTCGTCGGCATCGATCATGTGGCGTTCGGCCCGGATACGCTCTACGGCGATCACGTGCAGCTGCACCAGATTTTCGCCGACCTGCTCGGCCTGGGACGCATCACCCGCGGGCCGGAATTCGACCCCGTCGCCTATGTCGATGGGCTGGAAAATCCCACCGAGAACTTCACGAACATCTGCGGCTGGCTGGTCCGGCACGGGTTCGACGACGAGGCGGTGCGAGCCGTCATCGGCGGGAACGTCTACCGGGCCCTGCAGACGGCCTGGATCGGCTAGCCACTGCCGCGTCCGCCCGGTGGCTTGTCCCGCTCACCGGACCACCGGTTCGTGTCGCTCGAAAGCCAGCGCCTCTTCGATAATGCCCGCGGCGGCCAGCAGCGGCATATCAGCTCCACGGGGAGCGGACAGCTGTATCCCGATGGGGAGTCCTTGGTCATCCCACCCGCAGGGCAGCACGAGCGCCGGTTCCCCGGTGAGGTTGAAAATGGAGGTGAAGAGCCCCTCCATCGCTCCTTCCGGCGTGTCCGCCGGCGGGGTCGTCACCGGGGCGGTGACCGGGGCGGCCGGGGTGAGCAGCACATCAGCGCTCTGGTACACATCAGCCGCGCGCGGAAGCAGCTCGTCGCGGCGGCGACAGGCGGCCCGGTAGCTACCGTCATCGATCTTGGACGCCGTCTGGAGCAGCCGGAGCGTTTCCGGCCCGTAGCGTTCCGGGTGACTCTGCACCTGGCCGCGGTGGACCTTCCAGGCCTCCCGCAAGAAGATGTCGTCGAAGGTCCCCGCTATCTCGATCAAGGCTGACCCGTCCACCTCGACTACCGAAAAGGCCTGGCCCAGCCGTTCGGTCGCGGCTCGCAGGGCGGCTGCGACGCCGGGCCGGATGGCCGGATGCTCCATCTGCTGCCGGGCAACTCCCACCCGCAGCGTGGCCGGACGGGCCGCGGGCGCCTGGTCGGTGATGGCAGCGACGACCCTCGCGGTCACCGCGATGTCAGCGCCCAGGATGCCGACATGATCGAGTGACGGCGAGAGAGGCTGCACGCCGGTGACATCGATGACCCCGAACGATGGCTTGAAACCGACGATCCCGCAGTAGTGAGCGGGAATGCGGATCGATCCGCCGGTGTCGGTGCCGAGAGTCACGTCGCATGCGCCGGCGCCAACAAGGGCGGCCGAGCCGCCGCTGGAGCCCCCGGCGGTCCGCCCGAGGTCGAAGGGGTTGCGCGCTTCGGGCACGTCGGGGTGCGTCGCCCCGGCGGCGTACTCGAGCAGGGACGTAGTCGCGAAGACCTCGGCCCCCGCCTCGCGCAGGGCCGTGATCACGGGGGCGTCACTCGCCGCGGGCGCTCCGCTCATGTCGTGCGGGTTCCCGTTACCGCGCGGGCTTCCGGCGATGTCGATCAAGTCTTTCACCGCTATGGGAACACCGTGCAGGACGCCGTCCGGTCGGCGGGCAGGTGACGGAAACAGGCTGACCACGGCGTTCAGCGGCGGTCCGAGGCGGAGCGTTCGCTCGTATGCGGCCAGGAGCTCCAGGTTGGCGACTTCGCAGGTCCGCTCCCCCCGCTCGATCGCGCGGATCAGCTCCCCGGCGAAGGTCGTCAGCGGGCCCTGCAGGTCCCGGAGCAGGTCGTCGACTTCGGTCTTGCGCCTGCGGACCATCAGGTCGCGGTAGATGCCGCTGTGCGATTTCGCAGTCTCCCGGTTGAACGTGACGAGGCGGGCCAGGGAGCCCTCGAGATCGGCCGGGTCGAAGCCGTCGAATCCCTCGGGGAGGACCGGCGCCTGGGCCAGTACCTCCTGCGCGATCGCGAGCATCAGCGGCCGCCACCTCGGGTCCTCGAGGGAGTCGGCGATCGAGAGGTCCGACACCGCTCCGGCGTAGAGCATGGCTCCGTACGCCTCCTTGCCCCAGAGAAAGCCCATGATGTTGTCAGTGGGCTCGGCATAGGGCAGCGCCTCGGCCAGCTCGAGGACCCGGGCGCTGATGGCGCCTTCAGGTTCCCCGACCCGGAAGGTGCCGATATTGCCCTGCATGATCCGCCCGGGTTCAAGCCAGTCCGCGCCGAAGTTGACGAAACTGACGACAACCCGGCCCGGTCCCACCGCCGCAGACAACGTGCCATACGTCAGCCCGTTCTGGAAGCTGACCACGTACCCGTCAGGCTCGAGGCGCCCGCGCAGCAGCTCGGCCGCGGCCGCGGTGTGGTGACTCTTCACGGCAACGGCCGCCCGCGGCAGCGAGGCAGGAAGGTCAACTGGCAGCACGGCCGTCGCCTGCACGGTGAAGTTCTCGACTGGTCCGCAGATGGTGAGGCCCCGCTCGTTGATCGCCTCGACGTGGGCGGGATCGGCGTCGCAGAGGAGGATGTCGTGGCCGTCACGGATCAGGTGGGCACCGATCGTGCCACCGATGGCACCGGCGCCGATGATTGCCAGCTGCATGAAGCTCCTCGTGCCCTGTGACCGCAGGGTACGCCCCGCGGCAGCTGACTCCGACCGCAGCCGGAACTTGTGGCCGCGGGGTCCGCCCGGGCAGGATGCGATCAGTTCAGCCGCCGCGTCCGGCGGGCTGCCGGGCCCGTGCAGGCCCACGGCCGGGGTCAGGCAGCAGGCTGGCACCGTGAAGGAGGATGAGCCGATGCCACCAGCAGTGGTCCGTCGCGAGCTTGCGCTCGCCGGGCTCGCCGTTCCCCTGGTCGAGCTGGCCGGTTCCGATGACGGCCCGTTGCTGACGGTGCTGGCCGGTGTGCATGGCTGTGAGTACGCGTCGATGGCCGCCGTCCGCCGGTGGGTTCGCGATCTTGAGACACGCGAACTGCGCGGTCGGGTCCGGGCTGTGCCCGTGCTTAACGTGTCGGCGTTCGCGGCCCGGAGCCCGTTCGTGGTGCCCGAGGACGGCAAGAACCTCAACCGGTGCTTTCCCGGTGACGCTCGCGGCTCGCTCGCCGAGCGCCTCGCGTATGACACGTTCAGCCAGCTCATCTCTGGCTCGGACGCGCTGGTCGATGCACATTGCGGTGACCTGGTCGAGGCGTTGCAGCCGTTCACGCTGTATGAGGCGGGGCCTGCTGAGGGCAGGGCCCGTGAGCTTGCCGTTGCCTATGGCCTGTCGTACGTGATCCGGCAGGAGCCCGGACCGGACCGGGCGGTTGCCGGAACCACCAGCGGGGCGGCTGCCGGGGCTGGCATTCCGGCCATTACCGCCGAGGCCGGAGGCTGCGGCCTGGTGGAAGAGCTCGCAGTTCACCTGCACGTCGCAGGGCTGAACCGGGTGCTCAACGTCCTGGGCATGGCGGACGGCCACCCGGACGGCGAGGCCAGCGGACAGGAACCGGCCTACCTGGGGCGCTTCCTGTGGCTGCGCTGCCGGGAAGCCGGCTGGTGGGAGCCCGCTGTCCGGCCAGGCGATGCCGTGGCCGAAGGCCAGGTCATCGGCACGGTCAGCAGCCTGGATGGCGCCGAGGTGCTGGAGACGATCACCGCGCCCGCAGCTGGTATCGCCATCTTTCTGACCAGTTCGCCGTCGGTGGCGGACGGGGGCCTTCTGCTCGGGCTCGGCGCGATCTAGTAGCTCACGTCTACCCTGGCCAAAGGGAGGAACCGCCATGGCTGCAGCACCTGCCGATGACCCGATGATTCGGCTGCTGGCCGACGACCTGTACGGGCTTTTGACCCGCGAGCACCTGATTGAGGGTGCGAACCTGCTCCTCACCACACAGGACGACCGGCTAGTGATCCAGATCATGGCCATATCCACCGGGACGCTCGGCGTGTTACTGGCCAGCCTCTCCGACTCCGCAGAGCTGGACGACTCCGGCAGCCTCACCCGCCGGATTACTCCCGGTGAGGCGCGTAGTGGAGCGGACCAATGGGGGTATGAGCTGGTAGCCACCCGGTACCCCGTGGATCACAGCATCGTGTTCCTGGCAAAAGTACAGCTACCCGTCAGCGACCTGCCGGAGGTGGTCTCGCGCTTGCGCCGGAATCGCTAGCTCACCATGAAGCAGCCAAGCGATGCATTCTCGATAAGAGGTAACCGCGTCAGCCGCGGGCATCGCAACCGCGCGCTGCCCGCCCAACTGGCCATCAGGTTGTGAAGGCCCGTCGCTGCTTCGTGCAGGCCGTTGGCGTCTTGGTCTTGTTCAGCGTCGCGCGCGTTCGGGCTGTTAGGCCCGCCGGTACTAGCTGTCACCCTGCTCACTTCAGCGCTGGCCCTGATCGCCTGGAGCGCGCGCGCGACGCTTGCTGACCTTGGACTTGGCCGAACGGACATGGTTGCGGGATTGCGTTATGGAGCTGGTGCCTTCGGGATTGTCCTGCTGGTCTTGATTGTGGCTGCCGTCATCCCGGCGACGGACGGCTTCCTTCACGATTCGCGAGCACAGATCCACGGCGGGCGGCTGCTTTACGAACTGGGAGTGTCGATCGTGCTGCTCACGGCGATCCCCGAGGAGTTCGCGTTTCGCAGCGTCCTGCTGGGGCCGGCGCTGAGACTATGGGGTCCATGGCGCGCGAGCCTGATCACCTCGGCGCTGTTCGGCCTCTGGCACATGGCGCCGGCCTTGCACGCCATGTCGGACAACCATGAATTCAGGGGCGCAGCCGCCGGACATCAAAACCACGCCACCCCCATCCATCCGGAGGTTAGCGATATGGCGAAGAAGGAGAAGGACAAGCAGAAGCAGTACGACGGGGAGGTCCAGGCGTCGCCGGCCGTAGCCCAGGAGGAGGCCGGGGCCGGCCCGCCACCGAAGATGAAGCGCAAGGAGTACGAGCGGGAGATGAGACTCCTGCACGGCGAACTGGTGGCCATGCAGGAGTGGGTCAAGGCGTCCGGAGCCAAGATCTGCATCGTGTTCGAGGGCCGGGACACCGCCGGGAAGGGCGGCACGATCAAGCGGATCACCGAGCGGGTGAGCCCGCGGGTGTTCCGGGTCGTCGCCCTGCCCGCCCCGACCGAGCGCGAGAAGTCGCAGATGTACATTCAGCGGTACGTCTCGCACTTCCCGGCCGCCGGCGAAGTCGTGATCTTCGACCGCAGCTGGTACAACCGGGCGGGCGTCGAGCCGGTGATGGGCTTTTGCACGCCGGAGGAGACCGAACGGTTCCTCGACCTGGTGCCCGGAGTCGAGAAGGCGATGGCCGATAACGGGATCCTGATGCTGAAGTACTGGCTCGAGGTCAGCGCCAGCGAGCAGACCCGGCGGCTAGAGAGCCGCATCCACGATCCGCGGAAGATCTGGAAGCTCTCGGACCTGGACTTGAAGTCCTACCGCCGCTGGTATGACTACTCCAGGGCCAGGGATGCGATGTTCGCAGCCACCGACACCGCGTGGGCGCCCTGGTACATCGCGCACACCGACGACAAGAAACGCGGCCGCCTCAACATCATCAGCCACCTGCTCAGCCAGGTCCCCTACAAGCCCCTCACTCCCCGGGACGTCACGCTGCCCAAACGGCAGCGGGCCGGCGGCTACACCGAGCCGGACCTGCCGCTGCGGCACATCCCGGCACAGTACTAGGAGGCTGGCAGGCCAGCCACCGCTGATACGCTCCCCTGCCAGCCCGGGTCGTGGGGCAGTAATCTCGGCTGCGGCGGCTCGCAAGCAACCGGATCCGGCCGTATCTGGTGAACATCTGGGCCAATATCAAGACGATCGCCATGATCAGGGCAAGCCGCGCAGATGAGCGCCTGCACTCATGACTACGGACGTCAGCATGCCAGTGTCCTGGCTAATTCAACGTGGCCGGCGTACGCCGCCGCCAGATACTGCGGGTGTGGCCGGCTCGCCATGTAGGCCCGCTTACCTGTGTGCAATTTTTGCGCTGTTGCCGCCAGGGCCAGTCGGATCACCTAGCGCGAGCAGTGGAATTGCCACGGCTCCAGGTCCACGAACAGCCCGGGGTCAGCCAGTTCGCCGCCATCGCGGTTGAACATGCATGCATGCTTCCATTGCTTCCCGCTCCGGTACCAGTCGGCGAGGCCCATATCCGGTGGTTCGCCAGGACGGCGCGACAGGAACACCGGTGGCCGTACGCGCCGGCCCTCGAACTGTCCCTCGTGCCACAAGGTCACGCCGGGCAGCGTGGCAATGGTCACCGCGGCGGCGCGCCCGGCATCGGCTGGCATGCGGGTGGCGATGCGGGGCTCGTCATGGTTTTCCAGGAAACGCAGGAGCCGCGACTGGTAGCTCAGGCCGGCGCGCAGGTGATCGCGGACGGCAGGCGCGTCGGCTCCGACTATCCGGTCGTACAGCCGCTTGTCGTAGCAGAAGTCGAAACCCTGCTGCTGAAGCTCCCACTCCAGGTCCCAGTAGGCCTCGGCGACCAGCACCGTCTCCGGGTGCTGGGTGCGCAGCT
>Ga0187879_10002311_pt1 | contig 12965 bp, 16 predicted proteins | sample June2016WEW_19_1_FD_132423 | JGI IMG/M metagenome (GOLD analysis project Ga0187879, IMG submission 132423) | Peatland microbial communities from SPRUCE experiment site at the Marcell Experimental Forest, Minnesota, USA - June2016WEW_19_10 | ecosystem: Environmental > Terrestrial > Soil >... | reverse complement strand
GCGGACGAGATGCAGGCGCAGGAGGAGAAAGACGCAATTGCGCGGGACTCGTGCCTCGCTCCGGAGGACGAGACGGCGAACATGGTGCTGCGCCTGGAAATGGCGCTCGACCGGGCGATCGACCGCAAGGTGAGGATTCTGCTGACCATGCGGAAAGAACACGCCCGCGAGTGTAGGGGCGGTTCGCGAACCGCCCCTACGGAACCGTCAGCAATCCCACCCGAGGATCAGCCGAACGACCGGGAGGCGCAGGAACTCAGTAAGCTCGTAGGTCTCGAGGCCAGCGCAGACACGCCGTCCAGTGTCTGCGATTCAGGGCAGGGTATTGAAGCGCCACCTTCCCTTCGGGAAACGCAGACCCCAAACGGCGGGGGTCTGCGCCAGCCAGTCAGCGCTACGAATCATGGGACAGAAAGTCCGGCAGAGGAGAACGGCGAAGAAACACCAAAATCGCCGGAACAAAGCCAGAATGTTATAGAAAACAAAGGACCGGCGGCGGAGGCGGTCAAGGCATGAGACGAGGCGCGGGCGATCCAACGGCAACTTCACTACGGGGGTTGGTCAGATGCAGCACGTAACGATGGTCCTGCACTGCTCCCTCAGGTTTTCCCGTGGAGCCGGAGGTGTAAACCACATACGCCAGCGCGTCGCTGGCGATGGGCAAACCGGGGTTCTCTTCGGAGAGTCCGGCCTCGAGCGTGTCCAGATTGAGCAACGGTATGACCGGAGGATCAAGGCCGTCGCACATCCTCTCGGCTTGCTCCAGGCGTTCGTTATCTACAATAAGCAGGGCCGGCCGGCAATCCGCGAGAATCGTTGCCGTCCTCGCCTGGGGTTGCGACACATCCAAAGAGACGTAAAACTTCCCCGCTTTCAGCACGCCCAGCATCGCTGCAGCAACCTGGACGCCATTACCCACCATGAGCGCCACTGGCTCCGGCCCGGCTCCCCTCCTGGCCAGCACGGCGTGGGCGATGCGATTAGCCACGGCGTTCAGGTTGCGGTAGGTGAGTGCGGATTCGGCGTCCGCAACGCCAACCCTCTCCGCATACAGGCGCACCTGACGTTCGAACTCGGAAGCGATCGATGGCAGTGAATCCTCTGGCGAGAAGCGGGCGGCGTCACTCGTGTCTGCGGCCGGCGTCGCGGAGATGATTGTCACACCAGATTGCAGCACGTCAGGCATGGCTAAGGGCTTCCTCCAGGGGGTCGACGATCTTCACACGGGAAAGGAAGGCGGCCACCGCCGGACTGCCGCGGCGCTTGAGGAGGTCGATCGTGAGGGGGAGTTCCGTGCAGCCTGCCAGAAGGCAATCGTAGTCTTGCCCGATTTTTTTTATGCGTTCAAAAAACTCGTCGCCGAGTTCTACCGCACGGCGCTCGTCGAGCGACTTGATGCCTTCAAATATGGCCCTCATCAGGAGGCAGCTCAGATTGGGCGGCGGCTCGTCAAAAACGATGCCGGCGTCGCGGCAAGGCCTGGAAAACACCCTTCCGGCGCGGGCACCCTCAGTGGCCAACAGCAGCGCTCGCCGGGAGGAGCGGCGTAGAAGCGCCACAACAGATGACGTCACTAACGAGATCATACGTACTTTGCACGGAGCCTCGCCGGCGAGGCGAAGGTCATCCGTCAGCAGGCGCCAGAAGTAGTGGGCGGAATTGCAGGCAATGATGCAAGCAGCCGGCCGACCGGACGGGGAGGCAAAATCCACCGCCCGGCGCACGGCGTCGGCCAGCGTCCTGGCCACTTCGCGGCACAGGGGAGTGTCCGGCCGACCCTCACCCAAAATAACCGTGGAGCGGTCCGGCACCGAGCAGGCCTGATAGAGCACCACGGCACGGGAATCCTGGAAGCGTGTGCAAGCCTGGCGGAAAGCCAAAGCTCCGGCCAGGGGGCCCATGCCGCCGATGATCGCGAGCGGCGGGTCGTGCGCATGAGGCGGGAAGAGGCAGAACACCTCTTCCCGGTGATCCTGGTCGGTGACGGTCAAGCCGTGGTTGGGCCTCCGCGAGGCGCTTTCGCACATTTCCGCCTGGTAGTCCGCTATGGCCTCGAGAGCGGCTTCATAATGCTGGAATCGCCGGGCAGGGGCCGCATCCACCGAGGGAACGAGGGCGGATAGAGACGTGGCCATCACGCGCCTCCAGTCGCGGCCTTAGCCTTGGATCTTGCCGGCCGGCCGGCCAGTTCGGTCCGCATCATCCCCGTCAGCTTTTGCATGACCGCCCCGAGGCTCCGCAAATACGTGCGGAAAACGCAACTCGCGCGTTGTGAATCGAACTGCGTTTTGCTGGCCGCCAGGTAGCGATCGAGAGCCTCCACTACCACCAGAAAGTGCGCGGCTTCGACCTCGTCTTCCACATGGGCGGCGATGTAGGTGATGGCCTTGCGGCGGTCATATTCCTTGAGGGGAGTTTGTTGCTGGAAATAGGCAGTCGCCTCCGGCAGAGCAATGGTGTATTCGCCGTGGTTGTAGATCTCCGAGAACATATTGGTCAGCAGGCCATCAGCGATGGGTTCTACAACCATGTTGCGGTAAATCCACTTGCTGAACTGCTGGGCTTCCGGGAGACGGTATTCTCGCAACTGCCACAAGTCGCCGCCCGTCAGCGCCTCGGCAAAATCTTCATAGAGTTCCGCGTGGGTGTGGCCATCGAAATCCAGGCCGAGATCCTCGTAGCTGGTTGAGGCGTTCCTTGCCGCAGCAAGATACAGGTCGGCGCGCTCGCGATCTCCCGCCCCGTCAGCAGCTCTTTGCAGGCGGCAGGAAAGCCCATAAATCGCCAGCATCTTCAGGTGAGTGGCCTTCCAGGAACAAGCAAATGTACTCAGCAGTTCCTTTGACCATGCCGCAGCGGGGAGAGTGCGGAAGAACTCCTCGATGCTTTTCACCGCGGCTTGCTCCTCGGCGAATGACTGGCGCAAGGTGTCGCGGAGCTCCGGGGTAGGGACCAATGAGATTACAGGGTCAACGACGGTGGTTAGAGACTTAGTACTATCCATATTCAGACTCCTTTTCTTTTGAATTACAAGACTTACAAGCCCTTTGGGTTACTGCGTAGACCGCCTTCTTTTTCAGAGCGTCTTTCAATATGAGGACGCACAGGCAGCGGTCGATTTCAATCCTGTCGTTTGGGAGAAAAGCTCCGCCGCCTGGTGCAGCATTTCCATCTGGCCCGCCGCCGCAATTGGCGGCCAAACCAGCCCCAGCCGGGCCAGCAGCATTTGGGTTCGTCCGGAAACGATCTCCTGCCGGCGCGCGATCGCCTCGGGATCGAACCTACTTGGGTCAGTCGCGAGCCCTCCGTTTCTCAAACCTGTAACCCCCAAAATCTCTTGCCTTATAGCCGCCCTTGTGGTAATTGTCATCGCCTAATGCAAGCTGGTTTGATACGGCGCGCGGTCCTGAAGGGCGAGCTTCCAATCCGGCAGCTCCAGCGATAGACCTCACCGCCGCGTCCAAACAGCCATTCAGTTGCGGGTCTGCCGCGGGTTCCGGCATGGACGTGACTCAAGCCTCCGCAAACCTTCCGCTCTTGGTATTGCGCCTACGGATTACACCGAAACAGGTCCTGAAGCTTCCGGCAGCAAACAAAGGGAACACTCTTCGCGGCGCATTCGGCGGCGCGCTGCGGAGGTTAGTTTGCATTCCACAGTGGCGTGACGCGCGCCAGTGCCCCCTTGACGGCGTCTGTCCTTACCGGCTCATTTTCGAGCCCTCTCCGCCCCCTGGTGCGGATCGTCTCTCGAAAAACCAGGACACGCCGCGGCCCTTTGTTTTTCAACCTCCCCTGGGCTCCCAGGCGACCTACAACGCCGGCGAGGCCTTTGACTTTTCTCTCACCCTGCTGGGGAAGGCGGTGCATTATCTGCCCTATTTCGTACTGGCTTTCCGCGAAGTCGCCCGCGAAGGCATCGGCCTCAATCGCGCCCCCTGCGAGCTCGAACAGGTCGAGTCCCTCGCACCCGAAAGCACCGCCCTTGAGCCCGCAAACGAAGAAGTTTGCCCTCTCCCTCTTGGGGGAGAGGGTGACCCGCAGCCGGCGTTGTCATCGGCCGGGGCGGGCCGGGTGAGGGGGTTGCTACCGCTTGACCCGCAGGTCATTTACAACCGTCAAGAGGACCTCTTCCGGCAGCCCGCCTCCCTGACCCTGGCAGACTGGGTTCGGCCACGCTTGCTCGAGTGGACAAACGCTAATCGCCGCTTTCGAGTCTCCTTCCTCACGCCCACCTACCTCAAGTTCAATGAGCAGGCCGTGCTCAAGCCGGACTTCCACCACCTCTTCAAGCGCGTGCGCGACCGCCTCAACGCGGTCTGCACCTTCTTTGGCCCCGGCCCCATCGACGCCGACTTCAAGGCTCTTGGCGAGCGCGCCGAACAGGTTCGAACTGTCAACTCCGACGTGCACTGGCTCGAACGCTCCCGCCGCTCCTCCAAAACCGGCCAGCGCCACGAACTCTCCGGCTTCATCGGCGAGTGTACTTACGAGCTTCCACCCACCGAAAGTGAATCTTGTAATTTGGAATTATTAAGGTGGATAATCTGCGGCGAACTCCTCCACGCCGGCCGCCACACCGCTTGGGGGAATGGGTGGTACGTGGCAAATAGCGGAGGCGTGACTTGAGGACCTCGTTGCAAGTCTACCGAGAATTCTGGGAAAAGGGGGAGGACGCCAGCCCACAGCTTCCGTCCGATTATCCCGGGTGGCCAGAATCTGGTGTTGCGCTATTGGGGGACTTTGCGGGGATTCAGTCATTTGTGCTGCGCCCTGTCCCCGGTGCGGGTGGCGCGGCGAAGCGTCTTCGCAGCCGGTCTTTCAGAGTGAGCGCGTACACGGAGTTGATATGGCGTTGGTGCGTGGAGCGGCTGTCCTCGGCACGAGCGCGCCTTCTCTACTCGGCAGGTGGACGCTTTCTCATCGGAGCGGAGCGATTAGCGGACTGGCAAAACGTCGTAAGGCAAATGCAAAAGGAGATCGACCTATGGGCGTGGAGCAGGTTCCAGGGTGAGCTCGCGTTCCATCTCGTTGGAGCCGAATTCAACTCGGGGAAGATTCCGGTGTCGGCGCTCATGTCGGCGTTGGAGGAGCGGCGGTCCCAACCGCGGGCCGAGGTTCTGGCCGGCGATCGGGCCTGGGACTCGACGGCCTTCTTCCGCGCGGCAGGCCCAGGGGAACGCAAATGCCAAGCCTGTGGTGTGACGGATAAAGTCATCACAACCTCGGACGGAGAGGAAATTTGCAAATCCTGCGACGACGATGAGCGGCGCGGCCTGCGGTTGGCTCATGCAAACTTCGCACACATCTCTGAGGGCGGCGAGGGTGACTTAAGGGCACCGGGGCTGTCGATGTCCGTCCACGAGGGGTGGACCGGCGAGGCCAGTGGAACGTGGTTATCCTTAGGGGACCATCGAAAGGGAGCGGAGCCTTGGCACCTTCTTCGCCATCTGCCAGTCGACAACACGGGGCGGCCTTTGGACTTCGAAGAGATCGCCAACTTTTGTCCCGGCTCGCGCAAATGGCTTGGATATCTGCGTATTGATGTTGACGGCGCGGGGCGGCATTTCCGGAACTTGAATGGCGACCCCGTGCGCACCTGGGCTCTCAGCCGACTTCTACACCTGTTCTTCGCAAAGAACGCGAATGACAAGCTCAGCGACCCACGATACAAGAACATCTACGCAGTCTACGGCGGCGGGGACGACCTGTTCGTAATCGGCCCCTGGCCCGATACTCTGGATTTCGCGGCCGATTTGCGAAAATCGTTGGTCGAAGTGGCCGGGACGTCGCTCGCGTTCTCTGCTGGCATGGCCCTGGCAAAACCGCGCGACCACATTTTGACCCAGGCGGAATTCGCTCACGCGCTTCTTGATGAAGCAAAGAACAAGTTATCGTACGGGCGCGGGTGCGGGCGTAACCAGATCAACGCGCTTGGCAACATTGCCGATTGGGAAACTTTCCAAGGGCTATTGGAGACTGGGAAAAAGCTCACGAAATGGATCCAGGAGCGAGAAATTCCTTCCAGCATTCTCCATCGGATTCTTGAACTGCATCATGGATGGAAAGGTACAATGGCGTTGCCGCCGGAGAAGAGGCGGCGTAATGCCGACCGTTATCGCCCGCTGTTGTACTACCAAATCCAGAGGAACATTAAACGAGGAGACGCCAGAGACTGGGCGCAAACCCTGTTGTCGGCAAGCTCGCAATGGCCGTGGGCTGATTTCATCGCACGTTACGCCATGCTCGCGAGAGAAGCCGAGAAGGGCGAGGGAGGATAGCTATGCCCGACATGAATGATGCCGTCAAGAAAGCCGGATTTGGTGGCTCAAACCAGGCAAAGTGCAAAAACTGCGGAAAGGCCTTTACGCCCAAAGAGCCATGGCACCGGCTTTGCCCCGAGTGTTCCTCGAAAGGGCGCCCGCAGGGAGCGTCACCCGGTCGGCGTGCCTCCGGCGACCTATTTCCGCCGGGTTACCCCGACTACTTCGACAGCTATGGCGTACTTCGGACGGAGTACCTCACTTCGCTGGCGCAAAAGATCGCGGAGGAGTTAGGCGACGAACGACCCAAGATGACGATGCACCAAGTGCGTGCGTTCTACGGTCACGTCAAGCGCCAGGAGAAAGCGATCACCAATGGTCGGCCATACCGGGAAGTCTTGCCCGAAATCAGCAAGCTGAAACCCATCGCGCACGAAAGAGCAAGCAAAGATAAGATTCCGACCGCCTTCAAGGACTTCATTGAGCGCAATGTTGACAAGTGCAAGGACGAGAAGGCGTTCGTAAGAGGCTTCGTCGAGCATTTCCAGGCCGTCGTGGCCTATTGTGCCGGAACTATTCGAGAGAGGTGAGGATATGAATAAGTGGCATCAGGTAATTCGGCTGACCTTTCAGATCAGGTTGGCTGAGGGAACCCGCATCGGTGGCAGCGGCGGCGGATTGGACATCGGAGAGATTGTCGAGCCCAATCTCATGGCCATCCGAAACCCCGCCAACGGGGAATTCTACATTCCCGGTTCTTCCTTAAAAGGGAAACTTCGCTGCGTTTTGGAGCGCGAACTCGGTAAGTACGAAGGCGGCAGCCCCTGCACCTGTGGTAGCAAGGATTGCATGGTGTGCACGGTCTTCGGAGCGCATCTCAAGCCCAAGCCTGAGTGTGCACCCACGAGAATTGTCGTCCGCGATTCCCCGATGACGGAGGAGTCAAGGAAGCGGTTTCTTGAAGACCAGAAGACAGGCAAGCCGACGGTCGAGGAGAAGACTGAGAACATCATCAACCGCACCTTCGGCGCGGCAGAACACCCCCGAACGGGAGAGCGGGTGCTCCCCGAGACGACCTTTAATGGAGAAATACTTCTGCACGTCTACGAAGGTGACAATGCACGGAATTTCGCCGATTTCGTGCGCCATGGTTTGGGCATCGTTCAGGACGCAAGCTCCATCGGCGCCAGCGGAAGCCGAGGCTATGGAAAGGTGCGGTTCGAGAACGTCAGTGAAAAAACGCTCGAGGTGAGCACCCTCACAGTATGAAGACCTATCGCTTCACACTCAAACCGCTTGGACCGTGGAGTACGCCTTGGGATGCGGACACGGTCTTTGCCGCCCTGTGCTGGCAGGTGTTGCGTTTGGCGGGTGCCGCGGAGCTCACGAAGTTTCTGCACGCTTACCGAGAGGGCTCCCCTCCTTTCGTTCTGTCTAGCGCCTTTCCTGAGGGGTGGCTCCCCTGCCCGCTCTCCGCCCGCGTAAAAGAACTCAACGATTCCAACGTCAAGCGGAAGCGCCCAGCGTTGGTTCCCGAGGAGCAATTTCGCGCGCTGATCACAGGGCAAGGGGAGATCATCCCTTCCAGCACGCCGCCTCCTGACCCGATACGCTCGCATGCGCGCCTGCATGCCGCCATCGATCGCGTGTCCGGGACCACCGGGGGAGCCGGCAACCTCTTCGAGGTTGAGGAGTGGTGCCTGAACGAATCGGTTTGCAAGAATCTCGCGCTGTTCATCAAGACTGAAAACGGACCGTTCCAGGTGATGGGGCTTCTTGACTCGCTCTCCAAAGAGGGCCTCGGCAAGAAGCGCTCAACCGGCAGAGGGGCTTTTGAGCTCACTGGAGAGCCCACGCCCTGTGAATGGATGGACACGTTGGAGGGCGCCAATGGTTTTGTGTCGCTTAGCCCATTCATTCCCGCCTCCGACGATCCAAAGAGTGGTCGCTATAGTCTGATTGCGAAATACCCCAAGTTCTCGCCGGAGGCCCGCGTGCCACATGTTTTTAAGGGGCGCATGATCATGATAAGGCCAGGCTCGACTTTCCAAAGCGCTGCCGCCATCAAGCCGTTTTATGGACGCATTATTGAGGGAATCAGCGCGGAATTCACCGAGGCAATCCACTACGCTCTAGCCTTTGCCGTGCCGATGCGTTGGCCCCTGACGCAGGAGCAGGCCTAACGTTCGCGTCGAGGTATTCATCATGATCGACTGGCAGCGGTGGGAAGACAGAGCTGGTGGATTACTTGTTGGCGGCTTGCTCCCCAATCTGGTCATCGGGGTAGCCCTGTCGGACTTGTCGGAGAACGCCGCACGCTTGCGTGCCATCATCGCCCTGGGTCTCCTGCTCATATTCACGATCGTGTGGGTGGTATTCCGCTGGCTCAAAATCAGGACCATTCGGGCCATGCGCTCGCAGATTCGCGTGGAGCAACTTCCTGAGGAGGCCCCGCGCAAGGGCCTCATCGTTTTGAGCAGTCCCGGCTCGCGAGTCACACCGGCCGAAAACGCTATTAAGGCGCACTTGCAGAAGCTGGAGAAGTGCTGGATCATTACGGGGCCGGGGTCCGGACCGGCAACGCCCACTTCGCTTGAAAATGCTGAAAGAATCAAGAAGCTATACGAAGGAATTAAGCCCGGCGCCAAATTCTTTATCGAGTCCGTCGATGACGAGCATAATCCAGAGATGGTGTTTCTCACAGTACAATCGATCTACTACAAGGCGCGTTCTCTTGGTTTGACCGAAAGTAATGTGATAGCTGACTACACCGGCGGTACGAAATCCATGACCGCGGGCATGGCGTTGGCGTGTAGCGCCGTTCCCGGTCGCGATGCAGAATACATGAGGGCTGCCGACCTCTCGGCGATCGGCACCGCGAAGGCCACTAGCGACGCACAAGCGATCCCCATTAAGCTCCAATTCCCGGGATGAAATGCCGATGGACGTGACAAACAATGTCGCGAGCCCCAGTTCTCCCAGCAGCGCCGGCGAGGTGGTGCTCGACATTCGAACCTTGTATGCCGACAATGCGAAGCTACAGGAACTCCTAACCTACGTTCGCGCCGCGGAGAGAATTGCGGGCGAAGGGAAGGTGGTGGTGCTGACCGGCCAGGGGCCGATTTGGCTCTATTTGAAGATTGCTCATGCATTGCATGGGAAGGCTCGCAAGCTCATTTATCGCTCGCCCGTAACCGGCGACGTGGCGATCTTCGATCATGACCCGTTTTGACCCGAGGAAGTTCCCCGATGAAGAGGGGACCAAAGTTACATGATCTTTGGAACCGCGTGGAGGTCGAAGGTGCTGTCAGAGGAATTTCCCCGATGAAGAGGGGACTGAAACTGGGCCAGCAGGTACTGCAGGATCGCTTGCTTCATGGTTGAAGATACCGCCCCGACAAAGAGGGGACTGAAACAACTCTGCCGTCCAGCTTGAAACCACCGGTGCCGTGGTTGAAGAGGCCGCCCCGACCAAGAGGGGACCGAAGGGAAGTTCAGCTTAACGGCAGATTGGCGTACAGACAAAGTACAAAGCGCTTCCCCGATGAAGAGGGGACCAAGTTTTGGTTGGTTTCACGGCGATCAGCGCCCTGCCGTAGTGCTGGGTCAGAGGAAGTTTCCCGACGAAGAGGGGACTGAGGCTTCCACGTGTTAAACTCCCCGTGGACGAAGAAGTATGGTTGAACGGACCGCCCCGACAAAGAGGGGACTGAAACTCTTTCAGACTTGCCATGTGATCGCAGACGGCGTAGTTGAAGCGGATTCCCCGACCAAGAGGGGACTGAAACGGGAGGATGCACTGTTGGATGTTGCCGTTCGCATCGCGTTGAAGAGACGGCCCCGACAAAGAGGGGACCGAAACTCCGGATGCCGCGCCACGATGTGGACCCACTTAGGGTTGAAGAGACCGCCCCGACCAAGAGGGGACTGAGACTCGCTGACCAGAGCAGTTACACCGTTGTTGTAATCGTGTCGGAAAGACCTCCCCGATGAAGAGGGGACCAAAGGTCCGGCGCGAATGAGGCGACGAAGGCCACAAAAGAAACGTGAGAGGAAGTTCCTCGATGAAGAGGGGACCTCACGCGCATTGGCCCATTGAGTCATTGAGGGATTGCGTGATCTGGAATCTCGCAAACCGGCCGGGATTTCTCGCAGACTGGGGGTTTGCGAAACTCTTCACGATGGTTGGCTTGTATCCCACAGAAAACAGGCGTAGAGTTGAGCTGTTGAAGCGTATTCCCCGACCAAGAGGGGACTGAAACTCGTGATCGTCCCCGCAGATAAAGCGCGTAGTGACGTTGAAGCGTATTCCCCGACCAAGAGGGGACTGAAACGCGTGCACCCGGTCGTGGTGCAGAAGGTGTAATAGAGTTGAAGCGTATTCCCCGACCAAGAGGGGACTGAAACCCAGTAAAAGAAACCGTGGCGCAGACGTTCCTGCAGGTTGAAGCGTATTCCCCGACCAAGAGGGGACTGAAACATCCACGACAGAGGTAATAACATCTTGGAAACTTAGTTGAAGCGTATTCCCCGACCAAGAGGGGACTGAAACAGTTACTACTAGCTTGCCATTGGTTTCATGGGCACGGTTGAAGCGGATTCCCCGACCAAGAGGGGACTGAAACATAACGTTACGGGCAAGCCACACCACGCCCTGGCCGAGTTGAAGCGGATTCCCCGACCAAGAGGGGACTGAAACTCACGGCCAGGCCACTGGACTGAAGCCGGCCAGCCGTTGAAGCGGATTCCCCGACCAAGAGGGGACTGAAACTAGATCCCTCCAAGGTTGGATTGTCGTCACTTGCTGGTTGAAGCGGATTCCCCGACCAAGAGGGGACTGAAACGTATTCCCCGCGCCAGGATAGATAGGGCCGGTGATGTTGAAGCGGATTCCCCGACCAAGAGGGGACTGAAACCTCATTCAGTTCAACTGGCCTACACCGGACTACATGTTGAAGCGGATTCCCCGACCAAGAGGGGACTGAAACGCGGCGAACGAACTGACAAACAACAGACCGATTGCAGGTTGAAGCGGATTCCCCGACCAAGAGGGGACTGAAACTGCATCTGAAAGACACGCTCCTGCACGTCGGCGGGCGTTGAAGCGTATTCCCCGACCAAGAGGGGACTGAAATGACCACGCGCTCGATCGGCATGATGATGGCAAGTGGTAGAAGCTTATTCCCCGACCAATAGGGGACTGAAATGTGGCCGTGGCTGCGTTGCCGGTGGTGCTGCCCGAGGTTGAAGCGGATTCCCCGACCAAGAGGGGACTGAAACGCTTGGGTCCAATTAGAGGGTGTTTTTAGGGTATTGTTGAAGCCCGTTCCCCGACCAAGAGGGGCCTGAAGCGCCACCGGGACTGGATTTGAGATCGGAGATTTCAGAGTTGAAGCGGATCCCCCGACCAAGAGGGGACTGATGCTTGGTGGCGAGCAACTGGACGCTCGGCATTGCCGAGCAGGCAGCAAGTTGCGCAGACCGTCGCATTCCAGAGACCCTACGGCTTTCCCCCAGGTTCACTTCCCGCGGCGTGCAGACGCCTGCCACATGGCGGACGAAGGGGACTTTGTGTCTCTGCGCACTTTTCTCTTGACAAATTGGAAAGCATAGGCTAGAATTGTGAGGTGGGGTTAGGCAGGGTGTCAGGCCCTGCAAGTTAGGTTATGCCAGGAAGTCCTCTTTTGTACTCGTCCGTAGTTCCTGCCTGTGGTTTCTGCCTCCAAGTACAGTCGAGAAGTCGAGGTGTCGAAAAGTCGAGGAGCGGGAGACCCAGAGCCGACCGCCACCGTCGCGCGCGGGCCAGAGGCCGGAAGTTGGCGGAGGGCCCACCAACGTCTCGACTCCTCGACTTCTCGACTGCAAAATCAAGGGAACAAAGCGAGAATGTCTATGAAAACAAAGGATGAGTACAAAAAGCCTGGTAGCGCAGACCGCCGGTTCTGCGGTCTGCGGCTCTTCCATGGTCCGCTGGGGCAGGCCGCGGACCGCAAATTCGGCGGTCCGCGCTACACCAGAATCGGGGGAACAAAGCGAGAATGTCTATCAAAACAAAGGATGAGGCCTGCTCTACTTGAAAAGGCTTGGTCAGGACCGAGCGATGCTAACCAATCGAGCTCACGGCGTGTACAGATCGTTTCATATAGGTCTGGTCCGACAGCGCCAACCCACTCTGCATCAATCCCAATGCCAAGAATGTGATATTTCAATGCCGCGGCCGCAGCGGTGTAGCCCGAAGTATGAGTGATACTCCCTACCACCAATGGAGGCCAGGCAGGGGTTCGGTCGCTCCGTGACGGCAATGGGGAATGCTTGACTTCCAACTGCCTTAGCGCGGCATGCGCGCAGCAACGGCCTGCGGCGAACTCCCGCCGGCGTTTGGGGACGGCGCGCAGGACTGAAACTTCTTCTTCCTGCAATAGCCACGCTTCTGACCCAGTGCCGTGAAGCTCAGCCCTCGCCACTTCGGGAGGGAAGAGTCGACGCAGTACGCCGCCAGGTGTTACATGATGCGTTGGGTTTCCAACCATTGGAAGATGCTTTTCCTTCTGACCGTTTTGCTCGTCGTGGCCTTTCATCTAACCCGAAGTTCCCCTGACAATTAGGCCGAACCTCCGGGTCAACCCTTGATTACGCACGGCTTGGCAGGATCGTGATTTTTATTATGTTCCCATGTAATTGCAAATATTATGCTTGACAGTGGCT
>Ga0187879_10002309_pt1 | contig 12978 bp, 9 predicted proteins | sample June2016WEW_19_1_FD_132423 | JGI IMG/M metagenome (GOLD analysis project Ga0187879, IMG submission 132423) | Peatland microbial communities from SPRUCE experiment site at the Marcell Experimental Forest, Minnesota, USA - June2016WEW_19_10 | ecosystem: Environmental > Terrestrial > Soil >... | reverse complement strand
TGAATATTAACGCCACGTTCCGTCCCACGGCTCACGCCGTGGGCTACTTTCTGGCGCCGCTCCGCGGCTTTCGAAGTCCCGGCGCCTTAAGTAAACGCTTATGAGGGCAAGCCCTACCCCTACTGCATCAAGGAGTGCTACCATGCTCGCGGTGTAAAAGTGCACGTCACGGGGGTGTGCTATGGAAGTTCGAAAACATCATCGCAAGAAAGAGGACTACAAGCTGCGCACACACATGATCCACGGGAGCTTCGACAGCAAGAAGTGGGACTATGACCACCACGTCGTCCCGCCCGTCTCGCACTCGACAGCGTTTCGCTTGACTTCACTCGAGCGCGGCGCCAAAGGCTTCGTGCAATTCGCTTCCGCCGACGAAGCGTTAAGCGGCCACATGCCGATCTACATCTACGACCGGCTGGACGAACCCACACGGGCGATGCTGGAGGAAAATCTGGCCTACGCCGAGGGCGGCGACGTCTGCGTGACTTTTGCCTCCGGCATGGCTGCGATCAGTGCGGCACTAGGTTCGGCGCTGCGCCAGGGGCAGGAGGTGTTGGCTCACCACACCCTCTATGGCTGCACGTACAGCCTGATGACCAACTGGCTGCCCAGGTTCGGCATGCAAGCCCGGTTTACGGACTTCCTGAAGATCGAATCCTTGCAGGAGCAGATAACGCCCGCCACACGGGTTCTCTACTTTGAAACTCCGACCAATCCGACCATGGAACTGATTGACGTCGCCGGCGTGCGCCGCCTCGCCGACCAGGTCAATTCCGGCCGCGAGGAGCGCGATCGAGTCCTGGTGATCGTGGACAACACTTTTGCCACGCCTTACTGCCAGAAGCCTCTGAATCTCGGAGCCGACATCGTGGTGGAAAGCCTCACCAAAGGAATCGGGGGATTCGGAACGGATATGGGCGGAGCCGTGGTTGCGCCTGCGGAGTGGTATAACAAACTCATGCTTTTCCGCAAGGATTTCGGCGGGGTGCTTTCACCGCGCGCCGCCTGGGGCATCCTGGTTTACGGACTGCCCACACTGGCCACTCGCATGTCGAATATGCAAAAGACAGCGCAACACGTGGCGGACTTTCTCTCGAAGCATCCTAAGGTAGCCTGCGTCCGCTACCCCGGCACCGATTGCTTCCCGCAGAAGGAGTTGGCGCATCGGCAGATGGTCAGTTCGGATGGCAAATTTGCTCCCGGCAGCATGCTGTATTTCGTTCTTAAAGGAAGCGGGGGCAAGCAGACTCAAGCCGAGAAGCTGGTGGATTACCTTGCCGAACACGCGTATTCCATCACCTTGGCGGTCAGCCTGGGCCAAGTCAAGACGCTGATCGAACATCCCTTCTCAATGACGCATTCGGCACTCCCCGATGAGCAGAAACGCGCCTTCGGTATGCATCCCGAGGGCATCAGGCTATCGCTTGGCCTCGAGGATTGGCACGACATTATTCGCGATCTGGAAATTGCGCTGGAGAAGGTCTGAGGCAGTGGGCAGCAGGCGCTGGGGAGTAGTAAGCGAACGTCACACTGACTCCCCTCCTTGGCTAAGGAGGGGTAGGGGGTGGTTGGTCCCGTCGTGACGCGGCGCCCACCACGCCCTACTCCTCCGGAGGAGGGGAGCTTAGCTATTTCCCCGACCCCACGCTTGCCTGGGTGGCGATTCGCTCGTTGCGCAGCACTTCACGATAGAAGCGCCCGGCGATTTCCGCGGCATGCGGGCCGAACATCATGCGTCCACCACGCAGGAGAACCACAGCCACATACTTGGGCTGTTGCTCCTGCGCGAAGGAGACGAACCAGCCCAGCCGCGCTCCGTCTTCGCTGCAGGTCCCAGTCTTTCCGTAAATCTGCACTTCGGGGTCGTAAGCCTGGTGGCCCGTTCCGTAGAGCACTGCGGCCTCGAGGCCCGCTTTGACCTGGGGCAGGTACGGGACCAAGTCACTCAACTGGCGCCGGACCTTGGGCTCGAATTCAGAGAGATCATCTGCGGTGCGTGGATACTGCAGTTCGTAGAGCGTACCCCCGTTGGCGACGGCTGAAATCACCGCGGCCATCTGGAGCGGGGTTACTTCCATATCCATCCCGTAGTACGCCAGATAACCTGCCCCGCCTTCTTTGGGGGAAGTGGTTGGGAATTTGCCTGGTGACTCGCCTGGAATGTTCTCGCTGGTCCTTTCGCCCAGGTCGAATTCGTGAGCGTACTGCGCCAGGCGCGTGAACCCCAGCATCTCACCCAGTTTATGGAAGAATACGTTATTGGAGCGGGCCAGTGCCTCGGTGACGTCCATCCGCTGACGGCTGCCGACGTAGAGTTTTGTATTTGGGGTGATGATGCCTTCCTTCAAGGCGGCTAATGCCACCACAGGCTTGAAAGTCGAACAAGGTGTGAAACCGCTGGAAAGCGCCAGCTTTTGATTAACGATGCTGAGCACACGTCCAGTATTGGGGTTCACGACGACCAGGCTGCCGTTCCAGTTGCCCAGTGCCGTTAGCGCGGCCTGGCGCACGGCGGGATCGTCGCCGATGGGGTTGTCTTCCGCCGCCGGATCGCCGAACGAGCTGAAACGATAGCCCGCATCGCTCCTCAGCCGGCGCCGGTTGTGTCTGCGACTGATTGCTAGTCGGCTTGCGGATTCTTGCTTCCTCGCGGTGTGGAGCTTGGAAGTTGAGGGGTGTTTAAGAGAGGAGCGCGCGCGTGTGGATGCCGTAGAAGGTGGCGTCCGGGAGTCCAGCGCGACCCCAGAGCGGGTGTTTATTCCAAACAGGAAAAAAGCGGCCACGGCCAGGATGGCTATTCTTTTACACAAGGTTATGATCATGACCTCCTTGGTCTGTGTCGAGTTGGACCCGCTCCCACGCCGGTAGCTGGCGACTGCCGGCAGGGAGAAACTCCAAAATTCCCGAAAAACGGTAAGACAAACTTGCTTTCGCGTCTGCGGCTCGACCCAGATATCGAGTTGGCAGCGCACCCCTGCTATTTAAGATCGGCGGCTTCTCCGGAATGATGAATCCCGGAGTCGCAGACCTTGAACTGCCGGTCTGCGCTACCGTCGACCTGCACTTACTTCTTACTCTTTGCGGCAGCGGCGCTTTCCGCCGCCGCAGCAACAGCCTCATGGGACGCAGGCAGGTTGAGCGCCTTACGCACTTCGCCATCAAGCTTCTTGCGCACGTCAACGTTATCGCGCAAGAACTGCCTGGCGTTTTCGCGGCCCTGCCCAATGCGCTCACCTCCGTAGGAAAACCACGCCCCACTTTTTTCGAGGATATTGTGCTCGGCAGCTACGTCGATCAGATCACCTTCTTTTGAGATCCCCTCGCCATATAGAATATCAAATTCTGCCTCCCGAAAGGGAGCGGCAATTTTATTTTTTACTATTTTTACCTTGGTTCGATTCCCGACCACCCGTTCGGCATCCTTAATGGAGGCGATCCGCCGGATATCCACCCGCACGGTGGCGTAGAACTTCAGCGCCCGGCCGCCGGTGGTCGTTTCAGGGTTCCCAAACATGACACCGATCTTTTCCCGTATCTGGTTAATGAAGATCAGACAGGTCTTGGATTTTGACACGATGCCGGCAAGCTTTCGAAGGGCTTGCGACATCAGCCGCGCCTGAAGGCCAGGCAGCGAGTCGCCCATGTCGCCGTCCAGTTCGGCCTTAGGCACCAGCGCAGCGACCGAATCAATGACTATAACGTCGATGGCGTTGGAGCGTACCAGCGCTTCGGCGATTTCGAGCCCTTGCTCGCCGTAGTCCGGCTGCGAAACCAGCAGGTTATCGATGTCCACACCCAGCCTTTTGGCATAGGGCGCGTCGAGAGCGTGCTCGGCGTCTACAAATGCTGCCATTCCGCCGCGTTGTTGGGCCTGCGCCACCACATGCAACGCGATCGTCGTCTTGCCGCTCGACTCCGGACCGAAAATCTCAACGATCCGTCCCCGCGGCATCCCGCCAACTCCCAGTGCCGAATCAAAGGAGATGGACCCGGTGGGGATCACTTCCACGGGGACGAAGGCGTCCTTGCTCCCCAGGCGCATGATCGAACCCTTGCCGAATTGTTTCTCGATCTGTGTCAACGCGAGTTCGATGGCCTTACCTTTTTCGCTTAGCTCTAGAGGCATGTGGCTATCCTTGTTTGTGTCGGAATCCCCTCATATGATGCTTTGTTTCTACTCCTCGATTCGTCAGCCCCTTGCGAGCCCGAATTCGGCTAAGCTAAGAACGGCCACGCTGACCTCTTGGGTGAGCGCAACAGCGGCTATCGGAGTCGCCGCCGCCGGACTTGCGGCTGAAAAATCGCTCAGCCCACATCATCCATATACCCTTTAGTAAACTACGTCAATGGTACTTTCGTAAATTCCTGTGAGAACCAGTGTCGTATCTCAGTGATTCGCGTTCTAGGTCGACATGCTTCGGCCACACGCCAGCAGCGCCGTCAGGGGCGCCATAAAGTAGCCCGGGGCGTAAGCCCTGGGTTGGGCGGCCCTCACCCCTCCTGCGCCACCCCTCTCCCGCCCGAGCGGGAGAGGGGACGGGGGTGAGGGAGGGCCTAACGAACCCACGGCTTACGCCGTGGGCTATTTGCTTACGCCCGCTCCGCGGGCTGACGTGTTCAACGACCTTCTGAAACGCAACACTACCGGTATTCATAGAACCCTTGTCCCATTTTGCGCCCCAAGCGTCCGGCGTTGACTATCTTCTCGAGCAATGGGCAAGGCCGGTACTTCGAGTCGCGGAAGCTCTCGTAGAGGACTTTCATGATATCCAGACAAACGTCCAGGCCGATCAGGTCGGCCAGTTCGAGCGGCCCCATGGGGTGGTTCATGCCCAGCTTCATCACATCATCGATTCCCTTGGCGTCCGCAACGCCTTCCATCAGGCAGTATACAGCTTCATTGATCAAGGGCATCAGCAAGCGATTTGAGATGAATCCCGGTGCGTCATTCACGCGTACGGGAGTCTTGCCTGCCGCGGTGGCAAGGCGCTCAGCGGCTTCCACGGTTGGTGGGGAGGTGGCTAGGCCGGGAACGACTTCGACCAGCTTCATTACCGGCACGGGGTTGAAAAAGTGCAGCCCAATGAAGCGATCCGGGCGCTGGGTCGCAGCCGCGAGGCGGGTGATGGATATGGAAGAAGTGTTGGAGGCAAAGATAGTCCCGGACCCGCAGTGAGGTTCAATCGCCCGGAAGACCCCTACCTTTGCTTCGATGGTCTCCGTCACCGCCTCGATGATGAAGTCGGCGGCCGCGAGGTCTGAAACTCGCGTTGTGGTCGTCAGCCGGCGGAGTGCCAGTTCGCGTTCTTCGCCGCTCAGGCGATTCTTTTCGACGTCGCGGTTGAGGCCTTTGGCGATTCTCGCCGCTCCCGAATCGAGGAATTGCTGCGAGACATCGCTAAGCAACACCGTGTAGCCGGTTCGCACCAGGATCTGGGCGATGCCGCGCCCCATAATTCCCGCACCAATTACCCCCACAGTTTTGGTTTCCAGCTCAGGCTCCGCAACTAACCGTGTTTGACCTTGCGCATAATGAGTCACTTTGCCGCCAAAAGTCAAGGCGTTAAGGTACTCCCCAATCCGTCGATAACACCCCGCCGTAGGGGGACGGCTTGCCGTCCCCGCGTTTCTGCTGGCCCCGACGCGGGTAGGGCAAGCCCTACCCCTACAACGCCCGGTCCAGGTATCAGTTCACGAAACAGCTTGACACGGGTTGCGGGTTCGCGAGAAATAGTCGAAACTACACAGCAAGGGGGTGACATGGTCGCCTGGGTCTTGGTGTTCCACCTGATCGGACTGGTTTTTTGGCTGGGCAGCTTAATGGTCGTTACGCGCGTTCTGGCCCTCCATTCGGACGAACCTTCTCCGGAAGCGCGAGCGGCGTTCGGGCGATTGGAGATGAGGCTGTTCAAAGGCATGGCACATCCCGGCGCCGCGCTGATGGTGATTACGGGAGTAATTCTGATCGGTCAAAACCCTCATTACCTGCTCGAGCACTGGCTGCACGCAAAGTTGCTGCTTGTCCTGGTTCTGATCGTCTTGGACTTGAGGGTCTATTTCCGTACCGCCGCATTCTTGGCGGGCCGCGTGCAGTTGCGGCGCCGCGAATGCATGGCTATGCACGGCGTAATTTCGTTGGTGTTTTTCGGCATCCTGATTCTCGTTCTGCTTAAGCCGTTTGGCGCCGGCGGGTCGCCCAAGCAGCGGTCCGCATCGAGTTCTGGAGCCGAGGCGGGTCTGCGCCGCTAGTTGCCGCAGGGGCAACCCTGGTGGTTGCGACAGGGCGGCCACAAAGGCCACCCCTACAACGTTCTCATTGGAGGATTATTTGATGAAGATTACCGTAAACAAGAACGGCTCACTGCGGGTTGAAGGGGATTTCACAATCTGCGATGCCGAGGGCAATGCCTTCGACTTGGCGGGGCGAACCTCGATCTCACTTTGCCGCTGCGGCCAATCCGGAAACAAACCTTTCTGCGACGGGACCCACAAACAGATTCCATTCCAATCGGAAGTGAAGGCTCACGCCCTTCCCCCTCCCGTCCCGAAACCTCCGACGCTTTAGGCAATCGCGATGCTTCGCGGGCGCCTTAAGATCGACTTATCACTCTGCGCGAAGATTCCCCTCCTTGGCTAAGGAGGGGGTAGGGGGTGGTTGGTCCTGTCGGGACGCTGGCACCCACCACCCCTAACCCTCCTCCCGCTGAGGAGGGGAGTTATTCTCAGATCGACGGTTCAGGTTCGGCGCTCCCCTAAAGGAGGGTCCGATGCGGATAACGAACTGGCTCTTGATGATGTCTGTGTTGGGTGTGAGCAGCCTGCCGGGACAAATCCCGTCGTATCGTCGCTCGCAGCTTCTGATTGAAAGCCCGCAGCTCACGCAACTGCTCTCGGGCCACCAATTGTGTCTTTTGGATGCGAGGCCTGCCGCGGAATACCAGGTCGGGCACCTGCCGGGAGCCGTAAACCTTCCGGCCCTCGAAACCGACGACTTGGAAGCCAACCGTCACGGTTTCCCGATACCACCCGAACGGGCAGAGCGCCTGTTTCGCGGCGCGGGGATCACGTCAAGCTCCGAGATCGTCATCTACGACGACCAAGGCAATCGTTTGGCCGCGCGCGTGTTTTACGTTCTTGAATTCTTCGGGCATCAACATGTGCAAATCCTGAACGGTGGACTCAAGAAGTGGCAAAGCGAAGGACGCCCCCTTAGCACAGATTCGCCACACGTTGTTGCCGGTGATTTCAAGCCCCAGGCGAACCCCGCCATGATCGCTACCTCCGAGTGGTTGAACGCTCACCTCCACGATCCCCATATCAAGCTTCTGGATGCGCGGTCCGCACCGGAATTCAGCGGAGAGAGGGTGGAAGGACCGCGCGGGGGTCACATACCCGGCGCCGTCAATCTCGAATGGACGCGAGTGATTAATCCCGGCGAGATCAAGACCTTTCTGGACGCCCCCTCGCTCGAAAAGATCTTCTCCGACGCCCAGGTTTCACCCGGGCAGGAGGTGGTGACCTACTGCCAGATCGGAATTCGCGCCGCCGAACTCTATTTTGCCCTGCGCCTGCTAGGCTTTGAGCACGTCCGGATCTACGACGGCTCCTGGGAGGATTGGAGCAGCCGTGCGGACTTGCCGGTGGAGAAATGAGACTGTCATCGCGCGCGGGGACTGCATGATCCTTCCGCTCACCATCCGCGATGAAAACGATTCCCCTCCTTGGTAAGGAGGGGTTAGGGGTGGTTTCCATTCGCCGGCGATACCACCCTCCACCACTGCCCCTCCTCACGTCGAGGAGGGGAATCGTTTCCATGGCAGCCGCGCATGCCCTTCCGCTGACGGGCATCCAGAGACCATGAAAATGAAGTCATCGCCGCACGGGTGTGGTAGCGTGGACCCCCGGTTTTGGGGTCCGCGGTTCTTCCATGGGGCCACAGACAAGCCGCGGACCCCAAAACCGGGGGTCCGCGCTACCCAGCTTTTTCGTTACTGGAATCGGCGGCGAACTGCGGAGATCCTTCGCTCCGCTCAGGATGACAGACATGGCCTTGACGACAGACATGCCGTTCGTTGACTAGAGCAGGACCGTATGCTACGGTAGCGCATGGTTTTCTGTTGTACCGGGGACGCGGAGCGTACGAATGGCTTTTAACAAAGCCAGGGCACTGCAAGAGGCGGAAAGCCTCGCCAGCCAGGGCAAGATCAGTCAGGCGATCGACCGATATTTTCGCATCCTCGACAAGGATTCCTCCGAGCTAATTCTGCTGAACACCATCGGCGACCTTTACGTTCGCGACAAAAATGTCGCCGAGGGTCTCAAACACTTTTACAAGCTCGCCGAGGCCTACGTCCACAACGGGTACGCCCTCAAGGCCATTGCCATTTACAAAAAGATCGTCAAGCTGGAGCCGGACTCAGTCGGCCCTCTGCTGAAAGCTGGCGAGCTTTACCAGGCGCAGAGAATGGTCCGCGAGACCCGCGATCTCTATTACCAGGTCGTCGAATTTTACAAGAAGCGAAAACAGAACGACAAAGCACTCGAGACGCTGCGGAAGATTGTACAGCTCGATCCCGAGAACGCCGGGGCGAGATCGCGCCTGGCGGCGTTCTGCGAGGAGTTGGGGCGTAAGGACGACGCCTTAGAGGTTTACGTGGAGAGCGCACAGCTTGCGCTGCGCCGGGAGGACTCGGCAGCCGCAGAGGTTGCCCTAAGAAAGGCGCAGGAATTAAATCCCGACGCACCCCAAATACAACTGCTCAGGGCCCAGCTGGCATTTGCGCTCAAGCACCCGGAGGAAACGGAAGCAATCCTGAATAGTACGCCAGGCTTAAGGGGCGATCCTGCCGCGCGCACGCTCCTCGTCGAGTCCTACGTTGCCTTGCGCGAGATCAAGAAAGCAGAGATCCTGGCACTGGAGCTCTTTCGGGCCAAGCCGCCCGACATTCCGCCGCTGGCTTGCTTCGTATCCGCGTGCGTCGAGGCGGGCCAATTCGACGCGGCCTCCGAGACCTTGTCCCTGGTCGCAAACGAGCTTATCGCGCAAGGGAACACCAGCCCTTTGATGGAATCTCTGCGTCTGATCCGGCGCAAATCCCCCCAGCATCTTCCCGCTCTCGAGCTGATTTACCGCATTTGCGACCAGAGCGGAGACGTGAATGCGCTTGTCGAAATCCTGGAGGCGTTGGGCCACGCTTATCTTCAGTGCGGGCAATTCGAGAAGGCCAGACAGGCGTTTCAAAAGCTGATCGATCACGATCCTGGGAACGAGCATTACGACGTGCTACGCAAAGATGTCATCCAGAAGCAAGGCGAGAAATTCGGCCAGGCGCCACTTGCCGATCTGCCATCCGCCATCGATCTGACGGCAGAAGAAACTTCACTCCCCCCCGCCTCGCCCGTGCCTGCGACGGACCGGGCAGGAATGGTCAGGGAGGCACTTGAGAATAGCGAGCTTTTTGCGCGCTACCATTTGTTGAGCAGGGCGGTTGCCGAACTCGAGAGGGTCCTGGAAGTTTATCCGGACGAAATCGAGATCCACAAACGCCTGGTGGGGATGTGCTGGAAAGACTTGCCGGAACGAGCTGAGCAGGCCGCCCAGGCGCTGGCGGTGATTTATGCGCAGCAGGGCGATACGGAGGGGGCCCAACGATTTGCACAGATGGCCGGGGAACCGGAGACGGTGGCCGCACTGGCAGCTCGGACCGCGGCGCTTCAGGCCCTGGCAGAGATACCGCAACCGGAGCCGTTGCCGCCAACTCCGGCACAGCCTGCGCCATCTCCTCCAGGTGATACCAGCATCACTTACGATTTCTCACCTGCCCCGAGTCAAGCAGGTCAACAAACCTCCTTGGATCCCCATCTCTCCCCCGATTCCCAGGCGTCACCACCGGCTTTCCCGGAACCGGCGCTCGACTTGGCAACGCCCCCCCCAGACACATCGCCGTCCGCCTCCTATTCTGAAATTCAGATGGTCGACCTTTCGCAGGATCTGGAGGCCTTTCTGGCTGCCAAGCGCGCGGAAGCGGAGGCCCCGGAGTCGCCTCAACAGGCGCCGGCATTCAACTTTGATGACAGCAGGGTCGAGATCAGCTTCTATCTCGAGCAGGGGTTCTTTGAGGAGGCGAGAGGAGCCGTCGAATCATTAGAGGCGAAGTTTCGAGGCGACCCCCGAATTGCCGAACTTCGGTCCCTCGTCGACGCGTACACGGCGGGCGGGCCTTTAAAAGCTCCCCCCAAACCGGAGGAAGCTCAGGAACGAGCGACTGCGAGAGTTACTCAGCCTGGCGCACAAGCTGTTGACCAGCGGGAAGCGGCGAGCAGGCCTGCGGCGCCGAGACCTGAAGGACAACCTGCCTTCGCCCCCTCGGCACTTCCCGGCGAGGAAAGGCGTCAGTTGGAGCCGCCCACTGGCGTGGGCGCCGAAACATCCACGTATCTCCTAAACGAGGTCACTGCGGCGGTCGAGACTGCGATGGGACAACCGGCAGCACCGCTGCCCGTACCTCCTTCGTTGGCTCAGCCGCCCGTCATGCCGAGTGAATCGAGCGATCTCGCTCCGCCTTCGGCTCGAGCCGACGAACAACGCGAGGGTTCTCGCTCCGTTCCAAGTTATAGTGTTCCGGAGTCTGGCTGCGAGGAGAATGCGGAAGCTCATTTCAACTTGGGAATGGCTTTCTGGGAGATGAAACTCCTGGACCAGGCGATCGGAGAATTTCAAAAAGCTGTGAATGGCGCGGAAAAGACACCCCAACCGGCAAACTACCTCCAGGCTTGCTCTCTGCTTGCCGACTGCTTCATGCAGAAGGATATGGCCCCAATCGCTGTGAAGTGGTACTGCCGGGCGCTGGAGACTCCCCGCCTCGACAAGGAGGCCCGACTGGCTCTCCAGTACGACCTCGGAGTCGCCTATGAGCGGGCAGGCGACCTGCCGCGCGCGCTCGAGATCTTCTCCGAGGTTTACGGCCAGAAGATCGATTTTCGCGATGTCGCCGAGAAGATCCGCGCACTTCAGCAGAAAGGTTCTCACGACGCGATCCAACGACGCTGACATCGCCGAATAGACATGCGCAGACTGCTAACCATCATCTACATCATATTCTGCTTGGAGCTGGGAATTTTCCTCTTCATCCTTCCCTGGGCCGCTTTTTGGAGTCAGAACTATTTCACCGACCACCTCCGAGTACTTTCGGGGCTCTCGCATAACAATTTTCTGCGCGGGGCGGTTTCTGGACTCGGGTTAGCTGATATCTGGCTGGCGATTCTTGAGATCTGGCATCTTATCCGCCCTGCCCCAACCTCCGATCCCAGCTTAAACAAATGAGTAGTCTTGTTATCTGCTACATCACCGACCGCAGCCAGATAACGTCAGTCCCTCTCGCGGCAGTCATTCGGGAAACGCTGCGCGCCGGGGTGGACATGGTGCAAATCCGCGAGAAAGATCTCCCCACCCGTGAGTTGACAGCGCTCGTGGAAGAAGCTGTGAGCGCCGCGAGCGAAATTCCGTCTGTAGCGCGGCCGTCTCGTCTCCCGAGCGTGCATGACGAACCTCCCCGCCAGCCTGTCATCCTGAGCGAAGCGAAGGATCTCCGCAGTTCGCCTCTCGCACACGCCTGCATTTTGGTCAATGACCGGCTGGATGTGGCCTTGGCGGCAAGTGCAGGCGGAGTGCACCTGGGGGGGCAATCCATGCCCGCCGGGGAGGTCCGCAAAGTTGCCCCCCGCCCTTTCGTTGTCGGGGTCTCCTGCCATTCACTGGCTGAGGCAGTGGCCGCTGAATCAGCCGGAGCGGATTACCTTCTGCTCGGTCCGGTCTTCGAAACGCCGTCCAAGCTCAAGTACGGGCCACCGCTGGGTTTGGATGAGTTGCGGAAAGTAACAGGGCAAATGAGAATACCGGTCCTGGCTCTCGGGGGAATCACCGTGGAACGTGTCCAGCCTTGTCTCGAAGCGGGAGCCACAGGCATTGCCGGTATCCGCATCTTTCAGGACTGCGAGTCCATCGAAGCTCTTGTCAGGGAATTGCGCACGCAGGGGGAGTAGAGCAGTCGCTCATGCCCGTCGGGTGACGGGCACCCAGAAAGCATGAAGTACCCGGGAGCGCGGGCATCCTGCCCGCAGAGTGCATGCAATTGCGGCGCGAAAGGCGGGCAGGATGCCCGCGCTCCCGGATATCTTCAGAGCAGTCAAAAGTCGAGAGTCGAAAGTTGCGGAGGCGAAGATCAAAAATCGAGAAATCACAAACATCTATCTCAAATGCCAAATTTCAAATTTGAGACCATTTGAATTTTGCCATTTGCGATTTGCCATTTGAAATCGCTTTATTCATTCGCGCGCGTTAGTCAGCTTTTCAACTTTTCGACTCTTGAACGTCTCGACCCCGCGACTCTTCAAACTGTCAACTGTCGACTGTCGACTTTTGACTGTCGACTCTCGACTCAACTCACCCCTCGCCCATCCACGCCCCGTAGGGTTTCAGCTTTTCAACGTTGTCGCACACCGCTTTGATGGCGGCGGTGATGGGCACGGCGAGGATCAGCCCAAACCCTCCCCACAGCCAAGCCCAGAACATCATCGCGAGGGTGACCGCCAAGGCATTCAGGTTCAGGCGATGTCCCACAAGTCGCGGAGTCAGGACATTCACGGCAATAAAGTGCGCCGCGGCGACCGTGGCCGCAAGGATCAGAAACGGCTTCACCGAGTCGTACTGCATCAGCGCGACCATCAGAGGAGGAACCAGCGCCAGCGCCACTCCGATGTAAGGGAGAAGGCCTACAAACGCCGCCAACAACCCTAACACCAAGGCGTATTGCAGGCGAAGATAGGCGAAGACCAGGCAGATCGGAACCGCCGTGATGAGAGCCACCAGAAGATTCCCCAACGCGAACTGGCGCAGCATCAGGCCGATGTAGTGAATGACATCCTCCGCCTGCTGCCGGTTCTGGCGCGGAAAGAGGTTCAGCGTGGCCGCCCATAAGT
>Ga0187879_10002307_pt1 | contig 12988 bp, 10 predicted proteins | sample June2016WEW_19_1_FD_132423 | JGI IMG/M metagenome (GOLD analysis project Ga0187879, IMG submission 132423) | Peatland microbial communities from SPRUCE experiment site at the Marcell Experimental Forest, Minnesota, USA - June2016WEW_19_10 | ecosystem: Environmental > Terrestrial > Soil >... | reverse complement strand
GGCCGCCTCATGGCCGCCGGATCAAAAGGATACACCTGCCCGCCAATTACCCCGATCGCGCGATCTGACACCGCTCGGCGAAGCCGTTCCGTCCAACGATTGGGAGTGGAAATCATGCCCTGTCCATCGGTCAATGAAGAGCCCATGACCGGCGCCGAGCGTCAGGCACGCTATCGTGCCGCGCACGCGGCCGGCGCACCGGTTGTTCGCACACGCCGTCCCACCGACCGGCGCTCGCGGATCCAGCGGTGGAACGACACCATCGCCGCCGCCGTGGAGTTACAGGCAGAGTATGCCGGCTGGCTGGACGCGCTGCCGGACAACCAGCAGGACAGTGCGCTCGCCGACGCGTTGCGCGCGATTGTCGAGCTCGATCTCTCCGAACTCCAGGCGGTCGAGCCGCCGCGGGGCTTCGGTCGTGATTGAGCAACGAGATGGCCCGGACGGCATGGGCCACGATGACGCGCGTCGCGGTTCGCTGGCCTCGGCCGGTGAACGCCGCGAACGTGCGTTGGTGCCGGGATGAAAGAGCTGAATGAGATGACGATCGGTCGAACCGACGATCCAGAGAACCCGTTTAGAGTCTCGGCTTTCAAAGCCGCCGGACTGTTTGGGGCTGGATCGCGGAACCCATCTGGGCCAGCGGTCATGATGCCGCGTCAACAGGCCGGACACATGATCGCAGTCGACCGCCCGTCAAAATTCTCACTTTCGCTCTTGAACCCAAGGGGCCGTCCACACAAGGACTCTAAGGCCGATGGGCTGTATGGTTGCAACCGCGAACGTCATGTCGCGCAGCGGAAAACGAAATCGGCCAGCAACGGGACCCGTTTACCAAATGCCATCACCCTGGCGCCGATCGTGCCCTCCGCGTAGCAGGGGCGATGATCCTCCGTATCCCCAGACAAGCCTGACCGATCGTTCGTATCGCGTTGAGGACGGACATGGCGATGATCGGACGCATCGCACGCGGGGAGTGATTGCCACGACCACCTGCGGCCCCGACGATCTGATCGAGGCCCATGACATGGATACAGACCATCGACATCGCGTCGAGCGACACCCGGTTGCCTGAGACCCGATCAGCGCTGCCGCGGCCATAGGGTTCGGTGATGTCCAACAGCGCCACCGCCAATCCCCGGACAGCCGCCATGGCTGCGACCACGGCGTCGAGCGACCCCGGATCCGCATGGCCACCTGGAAGCAGGATAAAGGGCCGTCCGGTCTCGGTGGCGATCGATGCTGCCATGGCATGCCAGTCCGGCTCGGACAAATCTGAGCTGTCACTCGCCGCGCCGCTGACGATCTCGTGCAGACCCCCCTCGGCCTCGTCGATCCGCGCCAGTGCGGCACGCAACCGTTGCGCGAGAGACGACACCCGGGTCCGATCGAGCGCTCGTACCAGCGTCGCCGCTGCCGGCATCAGCCCTTCTTCGAGCTCCAGCACTGTCGCGATGTGCAACGACGTGGTGAACATCCCGGCCAGGCTTTGTCCCAGATTCACATCTCCGGCGGGGTCAATAGGTACCCGGCTGCCGATCGCTCCGCCTAATAGCTGGATTGCGCGGTTCGCCAGGACTTCGTTGACATTCGTGTCGGTCTCTCGACCGGAACCGGACTGCCAGGCAGTAAGCGGAAAGTGATCCGCAAGCCTGCCGGCGATCAGATCGTCAGCCGCGCGGACAACAGCTTCGACCTTCCACGATGGCAGGCGGCCGGCGAGTCCATTTGCAGTGGCCGCCGCCTTCTTCGTGATGCCATAACAGCTATGAAAGCGGTCCGGAAGGTGATCGGTCGCAGCGAAGCCAGCGTTCAGCGAACGTTGCGTCGAAGCGCCCCAATACCTGTCCGCTTTGACTGAAACGGAGCCTGGGGTGACTATTTCCCGTCGTACCCCAGTAGCCGCAATGCCAACTGGTACATCGCGCAGAAAATAGCCGCTCAAGTGATCCGGCCTTTCCGCCGTAGTCATGTTGGGCGGAGAAACCGTCGCCTGCTTAGCCGCCGCCCGCAGCATATATCCTCCCGATGTTGGTTTGCAAAATCGCACGTGTCTTTCGAAATTGCACGATCGGAACGCCAACCAACGATCCGACTAAGATTCAGAGACAGGAAACTCGATCTCGGCGATCGTCCAGCCCGCCATCCGATCGTAGGCGAGATCTGCCTCCAGCAAGCAGGCGAGTCCGGCGCCCACTCCGCAATCGAGATTGGGCGTTGAGTTGGTAAAGCCGCGGCCGTTGTCGGCCACACGCAGACACGCTGACGTGGGGCCAAGGGCGGCCAAATCGACCTCGATCAAGCCGGCCATGCGTCCCCGAAACGCGTGCATCAGAGCATTGCTGACCAGTTCGGACGCCGCCAGGACAAGCGCGCGTCGTTTGTAGGCCGGCAGCCACACCTCCTCGATTTTGGCATCAAGGGTGATGTTGGCCGGACCACCGAACAGCGCGCCCAGGGCGGTGATGACATTGCGCAGGGCATCGGAGCAGGGTAGCACCTCGCGTTCTCCGGCGACCGTCAGGTCCCTGAAACAAACCGCCAGTTCACAGGCGATGGCATCCTCAACCTGGGCAACGACAGGGTTCTCGCCTATCGATTCGCTGCGGCGGTTCCTGGTGTCGACCAGCCGCACGAAATTGTATGCCCGGTGCATCGCCTCTTCAGTCCACAGTGGACGCAGCACCCGGCATCCGTGACGATGCCGTGGAAACGTGGAGGCAAGCAGGACACCGAGCAGGTCCCCGGCCTCCGGTGGCACGTTGCCCGCTCGTAGCGCCATGCTTTCGAACCTGGACCGCACGGTCGGCCGGTCTGCCCTGTCCGGAATGCGCCGCGACACCGTCAACCGCGAGGTCCACGGCATAGTCAGGTCATCGGAATACAAACTGGGCGCTGCATTGCCGGGGTAGCAGACTACGTTCATGCCGCCATCTCCACGCGTACGTCCGCGAACAGGTCGGCGGGCCAGTCGAGCGTTGGGACCCGGCTGATTGTCGCCCTCTCGAGCCCGATGGCCACCAGGCGACGAAGGTAGAAAGCCTCGTCTTCACCGTGACTTCGCCGATTCCCCGTTTGCTGCCGAGGGGGCTCGCGGAAGGCTACCGTGTCATGGGTAAGCACTTGTGTGAGCATTGGATTTCTCCTCTGAGGCGGACGACGAAAGCCACGTCCGCGCATGCCACGATGCATGCCTCACGGCGCGGCCGGCGTCTTTTGGGATCGCATTTTCGCTTCCCGAACCGCACGGTCGTTCCACTGACAGTATCGGTGCGCTAACGGATGTCGCGTCTGCATCGTGCCTTTTCGAAAAACGTGGGTTTTGCAAAGATGTAGGCTCGGATGATTGCCATGTGCTCAGTCGCAAGCATCTTGTTGCCCACGGATGGCGCCGTCAGCGCGGTCTGCGCAACGCTTTGAATCGGCATCGCCAGAGTGTGGTGATGATCACGAAATCATAAAGTGCAATTGCGAAAGGACCCGGGCGAAATGGAAATATCACGCGAGCCTGGAGCGATAGGAACCAATTGCTGGAGCCCCATCCATCGGAATGGAAAGCCTTCGACGCCGGGCGGCTGCATATGCGGCCGAATCTGTCACCCGCTCATGATGCCGCTCGTTACCGGGTACGTCAGAGTCATTAGCACGGCATAGAAATCTTGTCAGTTCTAGTGCGACTTCGAAACGTCGAGGAACCTGTCATGATCCAACTGGAAAAGGTGTTGTATACCGCTAAAGCTCACACCACGGGTGGGCGCGACGGCGGCACCTCCCGCACTGACGATGGCCGGCTGGAGGTCAGGCTTTCGGTGCCAGGCACGTTGGGCAGCGGGACCAACCCCGAGCAATTGTTCGCCGCTGGTTGGTCGGCCTGCTTCCTGAGTGCGATCAAGCTCGTGGCCCATAAAATGAAGGTGACGCTGCCCCCGGACGTGGCGATTGACGCCGAAGTGGACCTCGGTCCGGCGGACGGTGCTTATGGGCTGGCGGCTCGTCTGAATATCGTCCTGCCGGGTGTCGAGCGCGAAGTTGCCCGCAGGGTGGTTGATGAGGCGCACCAGGTCTGTCCGTACTCCCGCGCCACAAGCGGCAACATTGCGGTCGCGATCAATCTGGTCTGAGCCCGACCCGTAGCGGATCCACCGCGAGGTGTTGGGTGGGCAGTAACCGACGTGGAGGACAGGTTCTCGCGACCGTGCCGCTTACAATAGCGGTAGCAAGGTGGACGTCGCCGCCTCGGTGTGACAACGCCCGCTTCAGCTTGCTTCGACTGATGATGGTTATTTCCGCAAAAAGGGCCATTCGGAAATCTGCGCGAACAACGCCGGCTGCGGTCGGGTACGCGTCCTTGCGTCGCACCGGATTTGTGAATAAAGCGGGAAAAGCAGTCACCCGCGAGTTGTGGCAATGCCAGAACAGGACCGCCCGGCTGTATATCAGGCAGGCGAGTGTGAAATTGATCTCGCGCGACGCGAGTTGCGCACGCACGGAGTACCTGTCCCGATCGGCGGAAGGGCGTTCGAGATTATCGAGGTTCTGGTCCGGGCCGCCGGTGATCTTGTAACGAAGAGCGACCTGATGGATCGCGTCTGGCCGGGCATGATCATCGGGGATAACACACTTCAGGTGCACATCTCCGCGCTACGCAAGGCACTCGGCCCGTTTCGGGTCATGTTGAAGACCGAGTCGGGCCGCGGCTATCGCCTGCTGCAAAACTGGACGGTCCGGCGTCAGGACGAAGCTGTTCCGTCGGTCGTTCCTGAGCCGTTACGGGAAAACCGCGGAGCTGCGGCAACCAATTTTCCGGTTATCGTTACGCGCCTCATTGGCCGGTCCGCCACCGCAAAGCGATTGCGCGATCTCGTATCCGCCTGGCGTGTGGTGACGCTGACCGGCCCCGGCGGCATCGGCAAAACCACCCTCGCCATTGAAGTCGCAAGCGGCCTCCTCGCCAACTTTCGCGGCGGCGTGTGGTTTGTCGAACTGGGCTCGCTGCCCGATCCCGACCTCGTACCGTCGACGGTGGCCAGCGTAATCGGCCTGAACATCAGCGGCGAAACGATTTCCGCCGAGACTGTCGCTCGGGCCATCGACGGACAGCATCTTCTGCTCGTGCTCGATAACTGCGAGCACGTGATTGATGCGGTGGCGAACCTGACGGAGATGCTCGTGCGTCTATGCCCACGCACCACGATATTGTCAACCAGTCAGGAAGTTTTGCGGATCGACGGCGAGTACGTCTATCGCGTTCCGCCACTCGAAGTACCGGCCTCGGCAGCCGAGGAACCGGCCCACATTTTGGGGCACAGCGCGGTGGAACTTTTCATTACCAGAACGAAAGCTCTGGAATCTAGCTTCTCGCCGCGCGCCGAAGACCTCCCGCTGATCGCGGGAATCTGCCGGCAACTCGACGGCATACCGCTGGCCATCGAGTTTGCCGCAGCACGCGCCGCCACGCTTGGCATTCGGCAGGTGGCAATCGGTCTGAACGATCGCTTCGCGCTGTTGATTTCCGGACGCCGTGGTGCGCTGTCGCGGCATCGCACGCTGCGTGCAACGCTCGATTGGAGCCATGGCCTGCTTTCCGAGCCAGAACAGCTATTGCTGCGCCACCTGGCCGTCTTCAACGGTGGATTCACCCTTGAATCGGTGGTGGCGGTCACCGGCGGCACAGAATTGACTTCGGCTTCGGTTGTCGAAAACATCGCCAGTCTCGTCGCCCGGTGCCTTGTTACATTCGAGGGCTCGGCGACGCCAAACCGCTGGCGGCTGCTCGAAACCATCCGGGCTTATGCACTCGAAAAGCTCGACGAAAGCGGCGAGATCGACGGCGCCAGGCGACGCCACGCGGAATATTATTGTGATCTCTTCGCGCCCGAACCTGGTTCCGGATCGCGGTTGACCCAGGACGATCTGGCAAACCGTGTGCGCGAAATCGACAATGTTCGCGCTGCCCTCGACTGGGCTTTTTCCCGCGATGGCGACAGGGAAATCGGTGTCGATCTCACGATCGCGTACGGTCCGATCTGGCTGCATAAGTCACTGGCGGCTGAATGTCGCGACCGCTGCGAGCGCGCGCTGTTCGGATTGCTGCCTGGCGGCGAGTTGAACAGGCGCCGCCTGGTTCACCTGGAAGCCGCGCTTGGGTCCGCGCTGCTGACGACGACGGGACCCTCTGAGCAAACCAAAGCCGTCCTGACCAGGGCCCTCGAAAATGCTGAGGCCCTGGACGACCTCGACGTGCAGGTGCGGGTTTTGTTGAGCCTTGCGGGCGCACTGGTGTTTCGCGGCGAATACGGTGAGGCGTCGGCTGCGGTGGAGCGGCTGCACCAGGTCGCTGACCAGATTGGCGATCCAGCCCTGGCTGTTGTCGCCGATCGCCGGCTGGGCCAAATGCTTTCGACGACCGGGCGGCTTCGCGAAGCTCAGGCATGCTTTGAACGGCTTCTGCGACACCCGGCCCAGCCGGCAGATCGACCGCGAACGGTCCTGCACCAAACGGATGACCGCCCGATGGCCCGAGCCATGCTGGCTCGGGTGCTTTGCCTGCGAGGCTTCGTGGAAAGGGCCCACGACGAGGCCCGGGCCAGCGTCGAAGAGGCTACGGAGCGCCGGCTATCGTTCTGCTACGTGCTCTATTTTGGCCTGTGCCGTATCACTTTCATGACCGCGGACCTTGCCGCCGCGGAGCAAGCGATCGAGCTGTTGCGCAATACGGCGACGCGTTCGAACATGCCGTTTTTTCAGGTTGTGGCTCGCTTTCTGGAAGGCAAGCTGCTGGTCGCGCGTGGCGAGTTCGCGAGCGGCACGGCTGTGCTGCGTGAGGCCTTCGACACCTGCCGTCGGAATGGCTGGCGTGCGTCTTATCCGGAGTTCATGGGTGCATTGGCGGACGGGCTTGCCGGGCTTGGACGGCTCGGCGAAGCGCTCGACGCCGTGAATGACGCGGTGGCAGGCGCCGGCCATAGCGCCAACGGTCAGGTTTGGTATGTTCCGGAACTGTTACGCAACAAGGGCGAATTGCTGCTCCGGCAGGACGCTGATCGGTTTTATATCGAGGCCGAAGACTGCTTTGCACAGGCAGCCGATATGGCCCGCGAACAAGGCGCTTTGTTCTGGGAGTTGCGGATCGCCCTCAGCCTTGCCCGTTTGAAGGTGGCCCGGGGACGCCACGCCGCCGCCCGAGACATTCTGCAACCCGTCTATGATCGGTTTACCGAAGGTTTCGCGACTGCGGATTTGCGGGCCGCCCGCAAAATGCTCGACTTGCTGCCGTCATAACGTCGTTCGCCGGCTGGTTCCTGCACACGTGGCGGTCCCGCCAAAACCCCCGCCGGTGCTTTCTGCCCGTGTCGGGCGACAAGCGCTCGAGCACTGCTTGAGGGGCTACCAACATGATATTGTGCGCGGAGTGATACCCCGTCGGCGCATATGCCGCGCGAGACGAACGGCCCGCTGGCTGGTCATTACGGTATTGGTGCGAGTGACTTAACGGTCAGGCAGTGTATGCGGCGCCGCACATCCAAATGAGATCCGGCGCTCGGATATGATCCGATCACCTCCTTACAACGATGCGAATGTGATTTCGTCGAGCTTCTTGCAACACTGCAGGAACGTCGTCTGCGTGGTTCGCATGGTTTGTCCGGAAGTCACGCGTTCTCGCATGTCCGTGACCAAGGCCAGCGGGGCAGAGCTCACGACCTGGCACCTTTCGCCAATGCCATGCCTTTGTGTGATTCCGATATGGCCGTGCCGGCAGGAAAGACTGTCGACCGGCGGTCACCCAGACTCGAAAACCGACCTCACGCAGAAACTCTATGGCTACGTGCAGTCCTGTCCACTCCCACCAAGGATGATGATCATGTCGGACAGTGCGCTTTCGCCGAATCGGCAGAACTTTCATGCCGGCACCACAGCCAACGTCGCCGTCGGCCGGTTTCCTGCACCTCCGGTCGCGGAGGCCGGGGACGACACATTCCGCCCTTTTCGTCTGACCAGACTCATAAACCAGCCTTTGGTCTTTTTCGGGCGCCTCGGGGTTCGTGACTCAGGTTTTTTTCAGGTTCCTCCCTCGCCGGTCCCGTAGGTCAGGATTCCACAACTCCGCGGCCAGATCCGACGTGTCGAGGGCGTCGCGGGACCACCGGTGGAGCGGTCCGGGAAATGTCCTTGCAGTGAACGAACGACCATCATCGCGTTGACTGCTATCATGGATCCGGTTCGAGTTTCTGTCTCCCCGATGAACCGTGCTTGTTGACCCGAATTGTTGCCTGCCATGACGACTGTTTGACCCAGATCAACGTGTTCGGGGTGGAATAGCTGCAATTTCGGTCTTGACTGGATCGGAGAGTATCTCGTGCCAACTGCGCTACCTCAATACGGGCCCAATGCGATTGACCTTATCGCACTTGCGCTGGATCACCGTGTTCGGGCGGAATGTTCCACATGCCCAGCGGAACAACTTGAGCTTCATCGCGTCGCTGACATATATGAAGCTTTGGCGACAATCGACTTTCCCATATCAATGGTCGCGGAGGTATCCGGCCCGTCAGAGGCAACCGGTCGTCAATTGGCCGACCAGGTCGAGTGACGTCATGACGGCAGCGAGTCGAGCAACGCCTTTGCGGCGCGCAAATCCCTCGTCGCGATTGCCCGAAAACTGGCCTGCGGGACGGGTTTCCGCAACCCCCGCCACCGCCGCCGTGGGGTAGGTGGAGCGTGTGCGCGTCATTCTGCAGCACGGTTGACGTGAGCAGATCAGCAAAGGGTTTAGCGACACGCTGAGCGCCGCGCCGCCTCACTTCTTGCCGGAAATAGAACCGGCATCGGAGCGACTGGCGTTGTCCCGAGGGACGAATAAGACCAAGGCGACCGGTCATATCCGGCCGATTGTCGACAAATTCCTCACCCGAAGGCCACGCAGGGCAAATTTCCGCGCCCGGGCCAGACTCACCCTCGCCAGGCCAAGACGCCAGCGGTAATTGTGAATTCGATGCCTTTGGCGATATATTCATAACTCGCCCCGCCGACACAGGCAGGTAACCTGCCGTTCGTTCGGTGACAATAGCGCGGTGGGCGATAATATCCCGATGACGCCTTAATCTTGTGCTTTGCCGGATGCCTCCGAGGGACGCCGTCGGCCCTCATGCCAACAAATAAAGCCTTATTCCCATGAAAATGGGTGGACCATCACGCTGCTTTCAGGATCCCAGTGTCCAAGGCCCCATGGTTGCGTTGCCGCCAGGCATTCGGCGTTTCCCCGACGAAGCGCGCAAACACGGTCGTGAAGTGAGCCTGGGTCTTGAAGCCGACCTCGAAAGCGATTTCCACCAGCGGCAGGCGGGAAGTCAAAAGCAGCTCTCGAGCACGCTCGATCCTCAGTTGCAGCAGGTAATCGTGCGGCCGCTGGCCGGTCGCCGCCCGGAACTGCGCCGCGAAGTGCATGCGCGATAGTCCTGTCGCAGCCGCGATGTCGGCCAGGCCGATCGGGTCGGCGAGGTTGGCCACCATATACTCCTTCGCCCGTTTCAGGCGCCATTTGGAAAGCCCAGACACGCGCGAACGCTGTGCTGGCGCATCATCGGAACCTCCGCCAAACAACAGGGCGGTTATGGCGAGACTGATGCCATCGGCGTAGCTCTGGCCGAATGCGCCGCCCAACTCTTCAGCATGGATCAGTGCACGCGCCAACCGTTCAATCACCGGGTCCACGATGGCGTGGTCGTTGATCGGCGAGGTTGTACGCCTTTGGCCACATCCCGCATTTGCGGATTCGGCGGCGTATTCGGCGATCATCGTGTTTGGGACATGCAGGTGCAGAGCGTCGTACGATCCCCGAAAGATCCCGCGCATAGGCAGGCCGGGTTCGTACACTCGCATGCTCCCTGCTGGAAGGGGTCCGGTCTGAATCAGCTTTCGCGCGGCGAAGACTGTTACGTCCTCCATCGGCTGGAGCGCGATGCCGATAACATGGCAATCCTGTTCGATTTCCGACTCTTGCTCGCACCGACCCTCAACGTGCCCATTCCAACGTGATGCCGAGATCCGCGGTTCAGCGAGGTCGACGCCAGCGCCGCCGGGTATATCGAACCATCGCCCTTCGCGATGGATGATCTGAGCAACCGGGCCCCCATCGCCTCCTGCCACCAGTGTCAACATGTGAATACCTCCTTCCCCGACGGGATTATTTTTCCCGCACTGTCAATCTAGTCGCCGACGACGCAGGATTCCTTGGGATGCTGCTGAAGATTCCTAAAAACTTGCTCGCGTCTTTTCAGGATCGACCCTGGGCGCGTGAATCAAACGGCTGGCGCGAGACCGCGCCACCAACTCGGTCCGGTTGAATGGGACCACCGAATCCGTCGTCTGGCGTACCGGATCAAAGGGTGCTGGGATGTGCACACCGGTCAGAGGCCGCCGGGAAGGCGACGACGCCACCGCGAGCTCAACAAAGGCTGTTGCGCACTTTGCCCTGGTCGTCCAGGTATTGCGTATGCGGTAGCGATGTACGGACAGAGCCTTCAGCCCACGGTGATTCGCTCTCGGCGCGCCCTCCGCCGCGGCTTTATGAAGCGGGTTCACGCCACCGATAGGGACCGCGGTCCGGCGGGTTCACTGCTGGTCGCGGGATATCAGGTTCTCATTGCCTTGAAGAGCGCCCAAGCAGCCGGGCTCTGGTGCCAGTGCCTCTGTGGCACCAATTCAGGTTTTTTAAGGCTTGGCCTGGACTGATTCGGATACCATCAAGCCAACGGACATCAGGCAGGCATTGAATACGTTTCGTTCTTCATATTCGATGGCCGGCGCAGTGTTTCCCCGCGGGTTTGCCGGCGCAATCCCGCGCAGGACGTGAGGCGCGCAAGTCGCGGTATTGTCTGGCAAAGATTTTGTCCACTGGTCGCGGCGGAAGTGTAATCTGCTGTAACGCCGGCCCAAGCCTCCCGCTCGGTCACCGCGTCATGGGCAATTCCGATCATCACGTCTTCGCTGGTCACCTTTGGGGCGGAGGCGACCTGGTCCCATAGCAGGACCGATGTACTGGGAATCAGCGGCATTGGCTCTGATAATTCGGGCGGCTGCGATCACGACCTCGGCCAGAGCGACGAGCCGGAATGGCCTCGTTCTGTTTCGTGCACTGCCCCGGCGTGAAATTCGCACATCCGTGATCCGTCCCCCCGCGCCCTGGTCGGAGCGCGGGGTGCGGTTTCAGCCACAGTCCGCGATCCACCAGGCCGAACATGTTGGGGCAGCCGGGAGATCAAATGCCAATCGGCACGGGCACTTTGGTTGCCATGACAATCGTATCAATCAGGGATGGCGATTGACATCCAGTGGAGTTGTTTCTGGTGTTCCACGAGGACTGCAGCAAAATGGTGTTGCAGGGACGTCTGCGCCCGGAAGATGCGCAGTGCCTGATCGGGTTCCGAGACAGGCGTCTCCTGAACCTCGACGATGACGTCACCTTTTTGTATTCCGCTGTCAGCGGCCGTACCGTCCGGCTCCACCGCGTCCACTTTCACCACCTGGCCGCCGTCGTTATTCCGGGCGGAATCTAGTTTCAGACCAAGTGCCCGCGGTCCATCGTCGTCCAGGACAATCGGCTTCGCCTCGGGTAGGGCCTGCATTGTAACGTGCACGTTTTGAATCACGCCGCCCCGGCAAATTTCCAGCGCAGCATCACTACCAATCGGAGTTTTTACAGCCTTGCGTGCCAGGTCGCGGGGATCCAGGACAATTTCTCCATTGAACTTCCGGATCACGTCGCCGGCCTTGATCTTGCCCTGTAGCATCGTGCCATTCTGATCTTGCACTGACGTAACGAGCGCGCCGAGGCGGTCCGGATCGCCCAGAGCCTGTTGCAGCATCCAGGTCATCTGCTGGGTGTGAATTGGCAGCATGCCCCCGTTGATCTTGCCGGTTTTCATGAGGCGTTCGAAGACGAATTGAAGGCTACTCGACGGTATGGCGAAGCCGATTCCGGCGGACGCCGGATCAGGCGAAAATATCACGCTGGTCATGCCGATGACCTCACCCTCCATGTTGAACAGCGGGCCGCCGGAGTTGCCGTGATTGATCGCCGCGTCGGTTTGTATATAATCGTCGAACGGGCTTTCCATGATATCGCGATGGAGGGCGCTGACGATGCCAGCGGTCACCGTGTTGTCGAATCCGAACGGACTGCCGATCGCGACGACCTTGTCGCCTATGTGAACCTTGTCGATGTCGCCAAATTTGACGAATGGCAACGGATGTCCAGCGTCAATCTTCAGCAGGGCCATATCGGCATCTTCCGTCACACCGACGATTTTAGCCGGGTAGCGCACGCCATCGGCGGTTTTCACGAACACGGCGATCCCGCCATCGACCACATGCTTATTGGTGCCGATGTATCCGGACGGATCGATGATGTACCCAGAACCGAAGGAAGTGTATGTCCCCGCCGTGGTGGCGGCAGTCGCGACTTTGCCGCTGCTTCCATTTGCTTCCTGCATCTCAGGCCGCACGGTAGTGACTCGGACAACCGCCGGCGATACTCTGGCAAGCATTGCCGCGATCGGGTCGGGCTCCGCGCCGGCGTACGCGAGCCGGGAGAAAAGCAAAATCAACGCCAGCGCCGGCACAATCGCCGAACCGTGGCGCATCCATCTGGTGATTGAGCAAACCATAAGCACCTCCGACTGACTAATTGCTGGCTAATTTTCGGGTCGTCGTTCAACGAGGATTACGACGATCTCGGATGACGGCGTTCCATCCCGATTGCCTTGCGACATCCGGGATGAATACGGCGGCCTAGTCGTTATTTGTGACTGTTGTCTGCTTCGCTGGGCGACGGGCTTACGTTCTGCGTGTGCTGCTTGCAGTCCGGATCGGCAGCAGGGTTGGCGTTGTAGGGCAGACTGCAATGCTCCGAAAACGCGGGGGCGCCTTCCTGCGTCGGTTGCTTTTGCACCTGGGCGGTTTGGGCGAAAGCTGGGGCTGCCATGAGCAG
>Ga0187879_10002302_pt1 | contig 13001 bp, 5 predicted proteins | sample June2016WEW_19_1_FD_132423 | JGI IMG/M metagenome (GOLD analysis project Ga0187879, IMG submission 132423) | Peatland microbial communities from SPRUCE experiment site at the Marcell Experimental Forest, Minnesota, USA - June2016WEW_19_10 | ecosystem: Environmental > Terrestrial > Soil >... | reverse complement strand
TCGCGCGAGACCTTCCAAAACCATTCCCCGCGTTGGCGGTCGACGATGTATTTCTCAATGAACTCCCAACTCCTTTCGGCGGCCTTGCGAAAATGTTCTCGCCGGGAGAGTTGGTAGGCGTTCAAGAATCCGACCACGGCTTCCGCCTGCGGCCACCATTCCTTGCCGGTGTCGATGATTCCGCTCGGGTCGGCCTCGTAGAGAAGCCCGCCGTCGGGATCGATCGCCTGGTCGAGAACGGCTTGCGCCATTTGGACCGCCTCTTGTCGTGCCTCGGCGAGTATCTGCTCGTCGCCGAGTATCTCGGCGGCTTCACAGAGCAGCCACGATCCCTCAATGTCATGTCCAAAGGAGATATGATCTGATTTGGAATGCCACTCTTCGTCAAAGAACATTCGGAAGTGATGGGACGTACGGTCAATGATGTGCTCGAGGAAAATCTCGATAAGCTCCTGCAGGCGGCAGCGCAGGAGGCGGTTGTCTCCGCAACGCAGCAGATTCGCGCAGGCCTCGAGCAGGTGAAGGTGCGTGTTCATGGACTTCTTTTCGTCCATATCGACTTGGCTCAGGCGTTGGTCTTGAGCCAGCCCCCAGTCGCGCTCATAGGTTTCGAAGTATCCTCCATGGAGCGAATCGTGGCTCGAGGATTCGATGGCCTCAAAGAGTCGGAACGCCTTAGTCAACGCTTCCTGATCGCCGATGGCGCGGTAGTATTCGGCCAGCGCGTACACCGTAAATGCCTGGCCGTAGATGCGCTTCTTGGTTTCCAGCGGCTGGCCGAGATAGTCTAACTTCCAGAAAACACCGCCGAATTCCGCATCCCAGAAATGCAATGTGATGTAGTCGTAGGCGCGGCGTGCGGTTTGACGATAAATCTCCTCGCCGTACACGCTAAAGGCTTTCGAGAAAGTCCACAGAATGCGCGCGTTCAAGATCAGCCCTTTGTGCGCGAGTGGGTTGACGGTGAGGTCGTTCGAGATCTGTCCCCTGAAACCTCCGTACTGCTCGTCAATTGCGTTCTTTAGCCAGAACGGCAAGATGTTGGTTCGTAGTTCGGATTCGACCTGTCCTCGCAGATTCATCGAGGCATTTCTCTCCGCTCCCGAAAGCACTAAACCCTCTCCCCCAAGGGGACGAGGACTACGCGCGGCAGGGGACGCCGCTCCCTTTGACTTTTGACTCTCGACTTTCGACTTTTCTCACGCTACCGCCACGGGCTCAGTCGTCCCTTTCTGGCCGGCCGGTTGGCCAAAGGTCTCTCGATCCTTCAGGTGGTCGTACCAGGTGAACTTGAGCACAATCGAGGTTACGGCAATGATTACCGCCGTCTCTGCAGCGTTGCGGAATTTCTGAATCACCACGTACATCGGCAAGGCAACGAGGCTGACCTGCCAGGTTATGCCGACGACGATATTGAACATATCGCGCCAGAAGTCCTTGTTGCGCTCGAAGCTGGGATCTTCGGCGCGAACTTTGGCGAGGACCGGGCCCCAGAAACCCCAAGGCCGCACGCGCCGATAAAAGTCCTTCAGGACTTCGTCGTCTTCCGGCTTGGTCAACCATGTCCCGGCCAGGCAACCGGCCAGGGAGATCGCAAAAGTGACCGGGAAAACCAGCGCAACATCGGAGTTCAGCGAGTGCGCCTGCAAAATTCCCCTGACCAGCGAAATGTTGGGGAGCAGCGACGGCAGAATCAAGGAACTGGCGATGCCGGTGACCATTCCCCAGAAATAGCCGTAGCCGTTGAACCGCCACCAGTACCACTTGAGAACGTTGGAAGCCGTGTAGCCGCCCCACAGCCCGGAAACGATCCAAAGCACGACGGAGTTTACCGAGGCGACGTACCAACCGATCGCCGCACCTACCAACACCACGACGAAGGAACTCAGATAACTCAGGCGGACGTAAGTTCTGGCGCTGGCATTCGGATTGATGAAACGCTTGTAGATGTCGTTCACGAAGTACGGCGGCGCGGCGTTTACCGTGGCCGCAAAATTCGACATGAACGCCGCCAGCAAACCGGCAATCAGGAACCCGAGCAGGCCCGCCGGAACGAATCGGCCAAGCGCGTAGGGAAGCACCAACTCGAAATCCATGTTCGTTCCCATGCCCCGAATCTGGTCGCTGAAGAAAACCAACGCCAAAACGGTGAGTCCGGTGATTAGAAAATAGCGGGGAAGAGTCAGGACGACATTCACCCAACTACTCATCAGGGACGCCTCGCGCGCATCCTTGGAAGAAAGAACGCGCTGCATATCGTAGTTCGGCGCCGGGCCGGCCATGCTGATCAGCACGCCTTTGAACAATAACATCATGACGAAAAAGCCGAAGATGCCATAGCCGTCTTCCGCTATCTTGGCATTTGCTGAAGCGAGCAGGGAGGACCAATCGACATTCAGATGCCAGCCAAAGAAGATATGGTCCCAGCCGGGTGGGACGACATGCTGAAGCGTGCCTGGAGCGACTTTGGAGATGGCAATGATGCCCACCGCAAAGGAGGCAATCGAAAGAATGCAAAATTGGATGACCTCGGTGACCACCACGCTGAACATGCCGCCCTTGATTACGTAAATGGCCGTGATGGCGATCAAAATCGTGGCGTACAGGTTGGGCGACAGGTGCCAGGGCAGGAATATCGAAGCGAACTTTCCGATCCCTTTGAACCCGTAGCTGAAGAAGCCGATGATGCTCACGAAGGCATAGACGACCACGATCAAATGAGAGAGTTGCGCGCCACGGCCCGTGCCGAAGCGCGTCTTGATCCACTCCGCACCGGTCATCACATTCGAGCGTCGCAGCCACGCCGACAAGTAAACCATCAGAAAAACCTGGTTGAAGGTCGGCCACAGCCACGGGATCCACACACTCTTCAGGCCGTAGACGAACATCCAGTAGACCAGCAGCATGGTGCCGCTGATGTCGAACATGCCGGAGGCGTTCGAAATGCCCAGCACGTACCATGGCAAGACGTTGCCACCCAGAAAGTACGCCCTGATGTCGCGGGACGCGCGGTGGGAAACCCAATAGCCCACCAGCACCGAAGTGACGAGGTACGCCAGTATGATCGCAATATCGATAGGATGAAGGTTCATGGAACCTCTTTTCTACTGCATGACTCCCGCCAGCAAAAACACCAGCATCGCCTGCCAGTTGATGCAGACTTCGTTGCTGGCGTAGGATCCTTGCTCGTCGCTATACACTTTGGCTGGGGGCAAACCGGCGGGCAGGGCTGCGAGAATGGCGTCTTGGCGGTCGGCATTTGGGCCGCCCGAGAGCAGTCCGGGCCAAGGCTCCGGATTCTTGTCCGCGCCGCTCGGGCGATGATGAGGGTGGCGGAAGGGATGCTCGCCGACTTGCGTCACCCACGAAATCGAGAAGGTGTTGCGGCCCAAAAGGTAATGGAGGTTGTCAAGCGCAGCCTCCACGCTCGCGCGGTCCGGGGAAAGCGCGTTGGCAACCAGCAACTCCATGCCGTAATTCGCCACCAGGCCGTTCGAGCCCCAATGAAAATCCCCCTCACCCAGGCTGATGTGGTAGGGATTGCGGCGAGTGCGCTCGACGGTCTTGCTGGCTGCTCCCAAGACTGCCTCACGGACGGTGGCCAGCGCGCGCGAATCGGAGTCCGGGCGCGCCGCGAGGGCATACGCCCACAAGCCCATCGGCGCCACCAGTCGCCAAGTCTCGGGATCGAGCGCGCGCAGGGACGCCAGGTAGCTCGAATAATGGTCCACAAAGTAACGATCGTATTGGGCCTCGCCGGTGGTTCGCCATAACTCCGCGGCCGCCCACAACCGCTCATCCCCGCAATCGGGATCACCGTATTCGCCGGTGGAGATTCCGGGCGGATTCTTGAAAGTCACGTTCGGATAGCGCTCGGTCCACTCCCAAGCCGCCCGCGCGGCGCGCAGGTTCCGAGCGGCAAAATCCTCGTCGAACGGTTGGTACACGCGCGCAGCAATGGCTGCGACTGCGGCCAGGTCAGCGGTTGCGCAAGTGCTCTTGAAGGGCGGCTTGCCCATGCCGATCACTTCGCTCGGCAAGCGATCGTCCTCTGGCATTATGAAATCGCAAAAGTGCTCGCTGGTTTGCTTGTGCCACGCGCCGCCGTCCTCGTCCTGCATCTTAAGCATCCACTCGAGGTTCCAGCGAGCTTCGTTGAGGATGTCGGGCGTGCCATTGCCGCTCTCAGGAATATTCAACTTGATGTTTTTCAACTTCGACCCAAACATTTCGAAGGCCCAAAGCAGCGTGCCGGTCGCGATCCCCGAGTTCACCATATAGCGGCCGTAATCCCCGGCGTCGTGCCAGCCGCCGGCGTTATCGCGCCGGCCCTGTCTCCCGGAAGAAGCATGGAAGCTTCCCTCGAGGTGACACGCCGCATGTTTATACTGTGGAAACTCCGGTCCCAGTTCCACCGCCGTTCCGCAGCGTTGTCCGTAAAAGGCGCGCATGGCTAGATAATAAGTGCGCGAGAAAACGTCCGAGCCGATGGAAAAATCCCAACTGCGGCCCACGCCGGGCACCACGAGGTAATACGTCCCAGCGGTCCGAAGGCCCGAAAAATCCGCAGCCTGCACCACGTCCCGCGAGTTCAGGTCCGTGGCGCCCGCGCTCAATGTTCCCGTGAAGACCGCCTCATTGTCGCCGTTTCGCTTCACCTGGAAGGTCCGCGCCGGAACGCTTACCAGGGCAACTTTCGGGGCATCTGCGGGATAACCCACCTGATCCAACTTAATGTTGAGGCCTTCATTCTTTTGCCCGCAGGCAAGCGCCGGCAACAAGACAAGAAGAAGAACGAAGCGGGCCAACGTCGTTGAGGGGTGACGACACTGTGCGTAGGTGGAGGATTCACTGGGGGAATCGCACATGCCTGTGTCTCCGTTCGCAGCAAGGGCGGTATTAAGGAGAATGAGTGTCTCAGTTTCCTCGCGTCTTTGCAAATGGATTTGGACTGGGCGGCCCGCGCCGGCGGTCTTGATGTCCTTGGCTAGTCGCTATGAGGATGCGACCCCCTCACCCAGCCCCCGACGGCCGATGAACACGCCGTCGCGGGTCACCCTCTCCCCCAAGGGGGAGAGGGTTTACTCGCCAGGGGGGGGCCAGCCCCGAAGAGGCTGGACTTGAGTAGCCGGGGGTAGGGTCCCCGGAAACGTCGCCCCTCACTCCCTTCCCCCTCTCCCCGCTGGCGGGGAGAAGGGTGCCGAAGGCAGGGTGTGGGGGTCTGGTCCGGGGGTTTCACCCCCGGCTACTCAATTTGCTCCCCTCCGGGGAGCCCTTGTCGTCCTGCGCCGCACTCCCAAGATTCGGGTATAATTGCGCGTCCATTGAAAAGCAGTCATTCCCGTGGAGGCGGGAATCCACTTCGCGAGACCGGCATTTATTCCTGGAGCGCTCCTTATGAAATATGGATATTTCGACGACGCAAATCGAGAATACGTTATTACGCAACCGGATACCCCCTTGCCCTGGATCAATTACCTCGGATGCCAGGCCTATTTTGGAATCATCTCGAACACGGCAGGGGGCTATTCCTTTTATCGTGATGCGCGGCTGCGGCGTGTCACGCGCTATCGCTACAACAACGTTCCCTATGATTTGGGTGGCCGGTACATCTATTTGCGGGATGAGGAATCCGGCGAATTCTGGTCGCCCTCCTGGCAGCCGACCCGGCACATTCTTGAGAACTACAGCTGCCGTCACGGCTTGGGCTACACCATCATCGGGTCGAGCTATAAAGGGATCGAAGCACGGACCAATTACTTCGTCCCCTTAGACGAAGACCTCGAGATTTGGCGGCTCACCGCGACCAACCGGCGTTCTCAGCCTGCCTCGCTCTCTGTATTTTCCAGCATCGAATTCTGCTTGTGGGATGCCAATGACGACGCCACGAATTTTCAACGTAATTTCAGCATCGGCCAAGTTGAGATTGAAGACGGCGTGATCTACCACAAGACGGAATACCGCGAGCGGCGCAATCACTTCGCTTACTTCGCCTGCTCGCGCAAGGCAGTAGGATTTGACACGCAACGGGAGGCCTTCGTGGGACCGTACCGCGGCTGGGAGAAGCCGCTGGCCGTCGAGCGCGGACGGTTGTCGAATTCTGTCGCGCACGGTTGGGCGCCCATAGGTGCGCATCATGTCAAGCTCGACCTGGGACCAGGCGAGACTCAAGAGGTCATTTTTTTATTGGGCTACCACGAAAACCCGCAGGAGCAGAAGTTCGACCCGCCCGATTCGCAGACCGTCAACAAGAAAACGGTGAAGCCGGTTATTGCGAAATACCTGAATTCCGCCAACGCCGAGGCGGCCTTCGAACGATTGCGACTATACTGGGACGGGCTGCTCGCGATCTGCCAGGTGGAGACGCCGGACGTGCACACCAACCGCATGGTCAACGTCTGGAATGCCTACCAGTGTATGGCCACCTTCAACATGTCGCGTTCGGCGTCCTTCTATGAGTCCGGCATTGGACGCGGTCTTGGCTTTCGCGATTCCAACCAGGACCTGCTGGGCTTCGTGCAGATGGTTCCGGCGCGCGCGCGCGAACGCATCCTGGACCTTGCAGCCACGCAATTGCCCAGCGGCGGCGCTTATCATCAGTACCAGCCCCTCACCAAGCGCGGCAACAACGATGTGGGAAGCAATTTCAACGACGATCCGCACTGGCTCATCGTGGGTGTGGCGGCGTATCTGAAAGAAACGGGCGACTGGAGCATTCTGGACGAACCCGTCCCCTACGACAACGCGCCGGGCTCGGAGCAGCCGCTTTACGAGCATTTGCAGCGCAGCTTCCAATACACGCTCGACCGCCTGGGGCCGCATGGGCTTCCACTGATCGGCCGCGCCGACTGGAACGATTGCCTGAATCTCAATTGCTTCTCCGACACCCCCGGACAATCGTTTCAGACCACCACCAACAAGGAAGGCAAGGTCGCTGAATCGGTTTTCATTGCCGCGCTGTTTGTGCTCGCGGGCAGGGAACTGGCGGAGATTGCCCGGCGTCGTGGGCGCGAGGACGAAGCGCGACGCTATCTTGCCGAAGTGGCCAAGATGGAGGACACGGTCCGCAAATATGGGTGGGATGGCGAGTGGTTCCTGCGCGCCTACGACGACTTCGGCCGCAAAGTTGGCTCGAAAGAATGCGCCGAGGGAAAGATTTTCATCGAGACGCAGGGCTTTTGCGTGCTGGCCGGAATCGGGCTCGACGATGGCCGGGCGCAAACGGCGATGGACTCGGTCGCGAAACGTCTCGCCACCAAGCACGGCATCATTCTGCAGCAACCCGCGTATTCGAAGTACTATCTCGAACTGGGCGAAATCTCCTCTTACCCGCCTGGGTACAAGGAAAACGCCGGCATCTTCTGCCACAACAATCCCTGGGTGATGATTGCCGAGACGCGAGTCGGCAACGGCGATCGTGCTCACGATTATTACGCGCGAATCAACCCTTCCGCGCGCGAATCGATCAGCGACCTGCACCGTTGCGAGCCGTACGTTTATTCGCAGATGATCGCCGGGCGCGATGCCCCCACGCACGGCGAAGCGAAGAATTCCTGGCTGACGGGGACCGCAGCCTGGAATTACTACGCCATCACGCAGTGGATTCTGGGCATTCGTCCGTCTTTTGAAGGGCTCGAGATCCGTCCCGTCATACCCAAGAGTTGGCGGGGATTCAAAGCTACTCGTATGTTCCGCGGCGTAACTTACCACATCACCGTGACACGCGAAGGTGAAGGCAATCAAGCGGCGCTGAGAGTTAATGGCGTGGCGACTGAGGGCGCGGTGGTGCCGCCGCCGGCGAAAGGACAGCGCGAAATCGCGGTAGACGTGACATTAAAATAGGGTGGGTATCTCGCCGCTTCATTGCCACAGCGGCGAGTTTCCATCGCCCGGTGGGACGTAAACTCGCCGCAGTGGAGTAGAATGATTTGCATGCTACGCGCCAAACGCCTCTTGATGGTTTTGGCTCTGGCCACATTGTTCACTCCCTGCGTGGCTGCCCAGGGGCCTAGTTATAATGTTGTCCTAATTACGCTCGACACGCTTCGTCCCGATCACTTGCGGTGTTACGGATATGACGCGATCGAGACGCCCAATATTGACCGGCTTGCCGCGCAGGGCGCGCGCTTCACCGAGGCTTTCACGCCTGTGCCCATCACGTTGCCGGCGCACACCTCGCTCCTCACCGGAATGTATCCGCTTGCCACCGGCGTACACGATTTCGTGGGCAATCGGGTGCCGCCGGGCATCGTCACGTTAGCCGGAATTCTGCACGATCACGGCTACGCCACGGCGGCTTTTCTTGGCGCGCCCGTGCTGGATTCGCGTTTCGGCCTGAACCAGGGTTTCGATACTTATTTTGATCATTTTCGGTTGGCGGGCACGGAAGAAGTGCACCTGGATGACATGAAGCGTCCCGGCGACAAGGTCGTGGATGAGGCGCAGAAATGGCTGAAGCGCCATCCGCCGCAGCCCCTGTTTTTGTGGGTTCACCTCTACGACGCGCACAGCCCGTACCGTCCTCCGGCGCCCTATGCGGAGCGCTACCGCGGCCGTCCTTATGACGGGGAAATCGCCTTTGCCGACGAGCAGGTCGGGCGGCTCACGACCGCACTCGAGCGACAGGGGTTGCTCGAGAAGTCAGTCGTGGTGGTGGTGAGCGATCACGGTGAAAGTCTCGGTGAGCATGGCGAGAAAACGCACGGATTCTTTGTTTACAACTCCACCCTGCACGTCGTCTGCATCATAAAAATCCCAGGCGACGCGCCTCGTATGGTTCCGGACGAGGTATCGCTGGTGGATGTCATGCCCACTGTTCTGCAAGGGCTCGGAATCCCCACCCCAGCCGGCGTCCAGGGACGCAGCCTGCTGAGCTTGGTGGCCGGGCGCGCGAGCGAGGGCGCCTCAAACCTATATGCGGAGAGCTATCCTCCCTTGCTTCACTTCGGCTGGAACTCCCTGCGCAGCGTCCAAGCGCGCGGCTGGAAGTATATCGAGACGACACGCCCTGAACTCTACGACACGCACGCCGACCCGAAGGAATTGAACAATCTCGTTTCTGCCCGCCCGGCGCTGGCTCAGGACATGAGGAATCGCTTGCGCAATCTGCTCAGCCGCTACACGCCTTCGACCGGCGGTCGTGCCAGCGAAAATGCTGTTGCTGATCCTGCGCTCATGAAGAGTCTGCGCTCCCTTGGTTACGTGGCAGTCTCTACGGGAACTTTCGCGGACGCGAGCGGTAGGACTCTGCCCGATCCTAAGGATCGCATCCAGGCTTATGAGTTGGTTTCCGCGGCGCTCATCGACGAGGAGCAAAAGCATTACGCGGAATCGCTCCGTAAACTCCAGCAGGCGGAAAAGGCGGGATCGCGTTCTGGCACCATTCGATTTCTCTTGGCGGGTGAGTACTTCCACTTGAACGATTTTCCCCACGCTGCCGAGTATTACCAGTCGGCTCTCGAATTGGACCCCAAGAACTCCGTCGCCGCATATTACCTGGGGGTTTCGCGACTCGAGACGGGCGATCTGGAAGCTGCGGAGCGAGCCTTCGAGCGAACGCTCGAACTCGATCCTAAAAACTTCTCGGCCGCTTTCAATCTGGGGGTCGTATATTCCCGCCGCCGGCAAGCGCAGCCCGCCATTCAGGCTTTCGAACAGGCGATCAAAATCCTCCCCAATTACGCCGAGGCGCATGAAGCGTTGGGAGAACTCTACCTCTATCTGAACCGCCCGCAAGATGCGGCGCGTGAACTGGAAAGGGCAGTCGAGATTGCTCCCCATATGGCCAAGGCACACTCCGCATTGGCGCAAGCCTATTCGGCCTTGGGGCTTCACGACAAGGCGCAACAGGAGATGGAGCGCGCCAAGAGCAGGCAGTAGGAATTGGCAGTAGGCGCGGCCCCACGGGCAGCGTATCTCGAAACCGGTTCAGGGATTTCAAACTTAGGAGGGCTTGCTACGTGGGGGGGTGCGAAGGGACCTGCACCGAGAACAGCAGCTTTTCCATCGGGAAGGGCGGCGTTTGATCCGCAGTGGGATGGGCCTGCTTGACGCGGAGGATTTCCTTGAGCTCCGCGGCGGATTTTTCTCTTTCGCCCATAGCTCGATACACTCCCGCCAATGTTTCGTGCGCCTCCGTCATTTCGGGCCACAAACGCACCGCGGCGTTGAGGTGCTCCAACGCAGAGGGATAATCCTTTCGCAGGTAGTCGATTTTCCCCGCCAGTGACTGAACGTAGACATCGTCCGGGCTCATTTGCAGTGCCTTCGCAATGGCCTGGTGGGCTTCCTCGACTCTCTCGGGGTTGCTGTTTACGATGACCAAAGCCAAATAATAATTGGCAATACCGTCATCGGCGCCCAGGGCGATGGCGTTCTTGAGCACCGGTTCGGCCTCCGCCGAGCGCAAACGGATGGCGAGCGTGATGCCCTGGATCATATAGGGCAGAGCCCACTCGGGCCAGCGTGACTCGATCCCCGTCAGGATATGCATGGTGGTTTCGTGGTCGCGAACCAGTTCATGAGCCATGGCCTGGAGCAGTTCGAGTTCGGGCGCGTCCGCGATGGCCTGGTTGGCTTGATCGAGAAATGCGATGGCCTGCTTATAGTGCTCGTGTTTGATGAGGAATAGGGCAGCCTGATAATAGAGGTCCGGTCGCGTGGGCGCAGTCGCAAAGCCCCGAGCCAGGTCCTGAGCGGCTTCCTCCGGCTTGTTCATGCTATCCAGGATTTGAGCGCGCAGCAGGAAGTAGTTTCCCTTGCGCTCGGCCGGGGGCGTCTGGTCCAAAGTATTTAGCCCGGCCTCGGGCCCGGCGGAGTTGAAGACCGCGATGGCAAGGTCCAACCGTAGCTCGGCTGAAGCAGGATATGCGGTCACAGCGGGCTCCAGGAATTCCCGCGACGCTGCGTATTGCTCACCGTCAAGCAGGGCTTTTCCGCAGGAGGCAAGGATGTCAGGGTCAGAGGTCATCTTACTGGCAGCGCGAAAAGCCTCGATGGCCGCCTCGGGTTTCCCTTGCTCGAGGTAGGTGTTGCCCAATTGCACGCGCAGCGCGGGATCGTTCGGGCGGAGACCGATATTTCGCTGTAGGTTCTCCATGTACTTCGCGTATTGCTTCTCCGGCGCGAGGTTGAGGTAATCGAACAACCCTCGATTGGGCCGCGGCCCTTGTGCCGACGAGAAGGTCCGAAAATCTGCCAGAACCTTTTCCGCTTCTTCCTTGCGGCCCAGGCGCGTGAGGACGTGGGCGTAGTGAGTGAGGATCTTGGCGTCTTTGGGCGCAAGTTTGGCGGCGCGATCGAGGACCTCGGCAGCCTCCCGGTAGCGCTCTAGCCGCGCGTAGTCCTGGCCGAGCACGTCAAGCGCGCGGAAGTTGTCGGGCTCCTTGGAGAGCACGAGCTTCAACTCGGTGACGGACTGTTCCGTCCGGCCCTTTTCGTAATAGAGGACTGCACGCGCGAACCGGGCCGCGCTCAACTTCGGATCGATGGCGAGTGCCTGGTCCAGATGCTGAAGCGCCTGGTCGGGCGTGCGCACGGTCTCACCGATCGCCAGTTCGTAAAGGCCGCGAGCGTCCTTGGGGTGTCGCTGCGCGTACCAGCGCAGGTCCTCGAGCCCCTGGTCGAGGCTCGTGGAGCGGATCAGGCAGAACCCGCGCTCCCGCCGCGCCACGTCATCGTGTGGTTTCAGTTTGAGGTACTCATCAATGGCTGTGGCCGCGTCGCCGTAGAAGCCGATCTCCTGGCTGGCCTGAGCCAAAGCGAACAGAATCTCCGGGCGGTCCGGGGCCGCTTTATGGGCTTGCATCAGCGGCATCATCGCCTCGTCAAAGTGGCCGCTTCGTGTGTAGATGCTCGCCAGGTTGAAAAGGCAGTCGACGTCATTGGGGCGCTGTTGGAGCGCGATTCGATAAACCTCCTCAGCACGTTTCAGATCTCCCGCGTTTTGCGCCGCGAGCCCGAGGTTGTAGAGGATGTCGAAGTTGGCGGGATCGCCCTCGAGTGCGCGAGTGAAGGCGTTCTCTGCGTCCGTGTAAGATTTCCAGCCGGCAAAAGCGACGCCCACCGAGAACGCCACGTTAGAGTCCTTCGAAGCTTTGTTCTCGACATCGCGGAGAAGCGTGACGGCGGCCGCTTCCTGACCGGTGAGCTTCAGCGCCTGTGCATTCAGAATCGCGACCGGCGGTGACGCCTTGCTTTCCGAAGGCAAGCGGTCAAGATACTTGAGCGCGGCGGCGCCTTGCCAGGCTGCCACGCACAGTTGGCCTAACTGAAGATTGGCGTTTGGGTGGCGGGGATCGGCGGCGAGCACTTTCAGAAACGCGGCTCGTGCCTGGTCGGTCTTGCCCTGTGCCATGTAGTGATTTCCCAGGTTGTTCAGAACCCCGGGATTGCCCGGCGCTACCGCGAGCGCCTGATGGTAAGCGGATTCGGCATCGCTGTAGCGCTGCTGGGCATCCAGAAGAACGCCCAGCAAGCTCAGGGCGGCGGGATCGCGCGGAGCTTGCTTCAAAGCTGCACGCAGGCTCTGCTCCGCCTCCGAGACGTTCCCCTGCTGGAACTCCACGGCGATCTGGTGCAGCACTTCAGACGGAACCTGCCCGGGCGGCGATTGAGCGATACCCGCGACTACGAAGAGAAGGAGAGCGAACGAGCGGTTCAATGGACAACTCATATTACCAGTCAACTGCGAGGGGCGGACCGGGAAGCAAGGGCTATTCTACCTCAGGATCGGCGGATTGAGGAAGCGTTGATCGGCAGATTGAAGAAGCATGGACGGGCAGGGTTGCTTTCGAGCGTAGCGGTGCGCCCATAGAGCGCAGGCGAGAGGCTCGCGCTCGAGCCCGCCACCTCACCGAAAACAAAAAAAGGGAGGGGCGAAGCCCCATAAGCGTTCACTTAACGCCTCAACTGGTCAAGTGGTGGCAATTTGGGTCTCGTTCGCCACTAAATTCAGGCCCGGAGGGCCGACAGGGAGTAGCCCACGGCGTGAGCCGTGGGAC
>Ga0187879_10002301_pt1 | contig 13001 bp, 8 predicted proteins | sample June2016WEW_19_1_FD_132423 | JGI IMG/M metagenome (GOLD analysis project Ga0187879, IMG submission 132423) | Peatland microbial communities from SPRUCE experiment site at the Marcell Experimental Forest, Minnesota, USA - June2016WEW_19_10 | ecosystem: Environmental > Terrestrial > Soil >... | reverse complement strand
GTTCGACGCCAACGCTCAGAGACTTTGCTTGCACGAAAGCGGTCTGGCTGAAAGCGGGATCATCCGCTATGGAAATATCGTCCGCCTTCACCGCGCCCGAAAACAAAGACAGGGAAAGGGTTCCTACCTTCACCGGGCGCCCCAACGCATCGCTCAACTCGGATTCTAACTTCGGCCGAAAGGCATTAGCGTCGATGAAGAAGGGAATTGCGATTACGATCAGGATCAAAACGCCAATGATGATCGCTGCGATTTTGAGGTTGCGATTCATGGGTTAGTTCTCCTGCACAGGTTATAAACACCCGTCGATGCCGCGGGAAGTCAACGTTAAGCCATTCAGCTTTATTGCTCCTCCCCAAGAAGTTCAGGCGACGGTACGGAACCGGTCTCCACTTGTTTCTGGCGCTCGGCCCGGCGTTCGTTGTCAATGCGGACCGAGGTTTCCAGTTCCTTCTTACCTTCCTCTTTGCGTCCCATGTGAAGCAGGATCTGTCCTCTGAGGTAATGAATGTCGGTGCGAACGGAGTCGAGTTTGCCCGCGGAATCAATGGCGGTGAGCGCTTTCTGGTGCTTTTGCGCGCGCAAGTAGATCTTAGCCAGCCCGACATAAGAATTCACCAGGCGCGGGTCACGGCGCAGGGCCTCGCGGTAATTTTTCTCGGCGTCGCTGTCTTGCTGCATCAAAGCGTAGACATTTCCGAGTTCGTCGTAGTCGAAGGCCAGGTCAGGTTCCACCGCCGCATCCTTGAGAAACTCGTCGCGTGCGTGCTCGTAATCCTGCTTTTTCAAATAAGTCAGGCCCAGGTTGAAATGAATAAAAGCCAAGGTCGGATTCGCCTGGGCAGCTGCCTGGAAATCGTCAAGTGCGAGATCGTACTGCTCGAGATTCAGGTGCGCCTTGCCCATGAATAAATGGAACTCGGGCGAGCCTTCGCCGATCTTGATCAACTGCGCCGTAGCTTGCTCATCCAGTTCTTTCATCCCGGCCCGATGAGCCGCGATGGAGAGCACGTAGAGATAACTCAACTGCTCGGACTCGTTCGTCCAGAGCGGTTCCAGCATGTTCGCGGTATCCGCCCAGCGCTCCGCGAAAAAATAACAGAGTCCCAGCAGATGACGAGGCTGGGTAGCGTCCTGCTGATCTCTGATGACGGACTCGAAGAGCGGAATAGCGTTTAGAAATTCATTTTGCCGAAAGTAGACGAGGCCGATGTTGAGTCGAACGCCCGGCACTCGCGGCAGCAGATGTTCCGCCGTTCGCAGCGCCTCCAAAGCTTTAGCCCACTGCTTGCGCCGCATGTACACCACGCCCAGATTTGCATAAGCGGCGCCCACTCGTGGATTCACGGCAATCACCCGCCGGAAGTCGCGCTCCGCTTCGTCCAGCCGGTTTTGATTCAGTGCTTCCTGGCCGGATTGAAAAATTTGTGCCGGGTCAGTGGAGGCGCCAGAAACGGTAATGGGAGCGCTATTTGGAGCTTTCGCTGCCGCTGTCCGGGATGACACTTGCGGCGGCCGGGCTGCTGCCGCGCTGCCCATGATGACGCAGGCCAGCAATCCCCATCGGATGTGCGCGCTTGACACTGGTCTCACTCTCTGCTGTAGTGTCCGCCAACCTCCGCAATGAATTCAAGCGCGAGGGATGCAGTGCAGGATTTGGCAGCGCGGCACTCCAAGGCAAGGCTTTGATGGTCACGATTCGCGATGTAGCGAAGGAAAGCGGTTTCTCTTCCACCACAGTTTCGATCGTGCTCAATGACGCTCCGCTGGCGCGGTATATTCCCGCTGTCACTAAGAAGCGCATCGAGCGAGCGGCGGAAAAACTTGGCTATCGCCCCAATCAATTTGCGCGCTCCCTGCGCAGCAAACGCAGTCACACGGTTGGCGTTATGGTTTTTGACATGACCGACCCTTACTGCACGCTGGTGCTGCGCGGCATTGAGAACACACTCTACCAGGCTTCCTACCTGCCGATTCTCACCGACGTGCATAACGAACGCAGCCGCTTTGAGCGCTACCTCGAGATGTTGCTGGACCGCCGCATCGAAGGCTTGATCATTGTGGCGAACTGGCTCTTTCTCAATATCAATTTGCTGGCCGACCTGGAGAAGAGCAGCATCCCTACGGCCATTATCGGCTGCGAACTCAAGGGCGACGCGATGAGTTCGGTTGTTGTCGACAATGAGGTGGGTGGGTACATCGCACTCGAGCATCTCTATTCCCTCGGTCATCGCAAGATTGCCTTTATTCGGGGTCCGAAAACTCTAACCGACAGTTCCCCGCGATGGCGCGGCATTCGCAATAGTGCAAAGGCCTGTGGCCTGGAGCTCGACTCGAAACTGATTCTTGATCTGCCGGAATCGCGCGACCCGCTTTCCAGTTTCGAGATGGGCCAGAAATTGACTGAAGATTTGCTGAAGCAAAAGCGGCAGTTCACAGCGCTGCTCGCCTTCGACGATATGACGGCCTTTGGGGCGATCCGCGCTCTGAGCAAAGGCGGTTTGCGCGTGCCCGAACACTGCTCGGTGATCGGCTTCGACGATGTGGCTCCATCAGCCCTCTACACCCCTCCGCTGACCACGGTACGCCAGCCGATGGAAGCGATGGGCACGAACGCGGTAGGACTCGTGCTGGATGGAATTAAGTGCGTGCTGGAAAAAAAGGAAGTTTCCGCTCACCATCGAAAAGTCGCCCCTGAGTTGGTGATCCGCGGGTCCACGCGCAGCCTGATCTAAATCCTTTTTGCCAGGCCGGATTGCTTTTTTTCTTGACATCAGATGCCCCATAAAAGCACTATTCATACGTTTTAATAAACTTTTTGGTTGGCGCGTGAACGACGGTAATCCGGTAATCCAGGGTGGGGAAGGCAATAGCGAACCGCCTGTAGCAACGGCAGGCTAGGAGAAGGAATTCACCATGAAATTCAACTCAATGCTGCAGCGAATCGGGTCCTTGATCGTCATGCTGATTTTATGCGCGGCGGCTTGGGCCCAGGATACGGCTTCCATCACCGGAACGGTCACGGATCCGACCGGAGCGGCCGTCCCAAATGTGCAAGTCGCGCTCAAGAATTCGGAACATGGCATCAATCGCACCGGTACCAGCAACGGCAGTGGCGATTTTCTCTTCAGCTCCTTGCCCATCGGTTCCTACGATCTAACCGTCAGCGCAACCGGGTTCAAAAAGTATGAAGCCAAGTCCGTTGTGCTGAACATCGCAGAGAAAGCCCGCATCAATGTAGCCCTGGAAGTCGGCACAATTAGCACCGAAGTCGTTGTCGAAGGCTCGGAAGTTGCCCAGGTGGAAACCCAATCTTCCGACTTGAGTAATACAGTCAGCGGCAAGGAAATCAGCCAACTGGAACTGAACGGGCGTGACTTCACCCAGCTCGTGGCGCTGGTCCCCGGAGTTACCGATCAGTCGGGAGCGGATGAAGGCGAGCCGGGCGCATCCACCGTGGCCTTCAGCATCAACGGCGGCCGCACGGAGTACAACAATTTCGAGGTGGATGGCGGCGACGCCCTCGACAATGGCAGCAATACCACGCTCAACGTCTATCCCAGCATTGACGCGATCGCCGAAGTGAAGGTACTCACTTCCAATTACGGCGCACAGTATGGGCGAAACGGTTCCGGCACGGTTGAGGTTGAGACCAAGTCAGGAACCAATCACTTCCACGGCGATTTGTACGAGTTCTTGCGCAATGATGCCTTCAACGCCACCCCAGAGTTCCTGACTTCAGTTCCTGCGTACAAGAAAAACGACTTTGGTTTCACCATCGGGGGGCCGGTTTTCATTCCCGGGCACTACAATACCGAAAAGCAGAAAACATTCTTCTTTTGGTCGGAAGAGTGGCGCCGGGAACTCACTCCGGCATCCGGATTCTTTTCCTCGACATCGGTTCCAACCTTGGCCGAGCGCGGAGGAAATTTCAGCGATGTATGCCCGACTGGAACGACGTTCCAGACCTCGGACCCCGCATTCACGACCAGTTCTTATAATCCCAACTGTCCTACCACTGGTCAGATCAGCACCGTTTTTGACCCGAACCCGGGTTTCGGAACCAACATTCCGGTCTATGGAACTTACCCGAGTAACCAGGTGCCGATCGCGAATCCAACGGTCACCAACTCGCTCTTGGCCATGATCCCCGAACCCAATATTTCCTCGGGAGCACTCGGCAGCGGCGTTCTTGATACGTGGTTCGCAACGCCTACGTTGCCGACGCACTGGCGCCAGGAACTGTTTAAAGTCGACCAAAATATAGGCGAGAAAGTTCGCGCGAGCTTCCGCTACATCCACGACTCCTGGAATCAGCAGTACCCCGTTCCTCTTTGGACCAACGGTACGACTTTTCCAACCATTCAGACCAACTTCAACAATCCTGGCGTCAGCATGGTGGCGCGCATTACGGCGAACGTTACCCCCACCCTCTTAAACGAATTTGTAGCGAGCTACACTACCGACCACATCAGCACCAACCTGACCGGCCCATGGCAGCGCCCTAGCGGATTTCCCGCGATCGGACTTTACAATAACGGCTACGGCAGCAAAGTTCCGGGCATCAGTGTTACTGGGGGAGAGTACGGTGGTGGCTTTTCCGAAGACCCCGGCTACGTTCCGCAGGGACCTTTGAACTCAAATCCTACCTTCAGCTTCCGCGATAATGTCACCAAAATTATCGGTCCTCACAATCTTCAGTTCGGCGTCTACGTAGTAAACGCACATAAGAATGAAATTCCTCAGCCCCAATATGGCGTGAATGGCCAATTATCTTTCAGCAATACCAGCGCTGTGACCAGTGGGAACGCCTTTGCCGATCTGCTGTTGGGCAACATCAGCGGGTATACCCAGGAAGGCGCAGCCCTCAAGATGCACGAGGAATACAACATCTACGAAACCTTCCTGCAAGATGACTGGCATGCGACCAAGCGCCTGACTCTAAATTTGGGACTGCGGTTCAGCTTCTTTGGCACTTATCGTGAGAAGAACAACTTGGCGTGGAATTTCGATCCCTCGCTTTACGTCGCGGGAGCGAGCAGCGTCGATCCCTCGACCGGCCTGGTGGTTGGCAACCCGTTCAACGGATGGGTGGATTGCGGGGTTACCCCGGGCGTCCCCACCGGGTGCCTCAAAAACAAATGGTGGAATCCCGCGCCCCGCATCGGCTTCGCGTTCGATCCCAAAGGCGACGGCAAGTGGGCCATCCGTGGCGGCTATGGAATTTTCTTCGAACACACCAACGGCAACGAATCCAACACGGAGTCTCTGGAGTATGAAAGCAAGAGCACTCCGCTCACCAGCATCCCGAGCCCCTTGTCCGCTGCGAGTTGCGGCGGAACGACCGGGTATGACTGCCTCAACTCGAGTCTGCTCGGCGTCTCTGGCGCCACCACGACCCCGTTGCAGTTCGTATCGTTGCCGAACAAGGCTATCTGGCCCTACATGCAACAGTGGCACTTTGATCTTCAGCACGATCTTGGCAAGAGCACCGTGGCCGCGCTTTCCTATGTGGGCAGCGCGGGCGTGCATCTTACTCGCTCCTACGAATACAACCAAATGTTTCCCGTGCTAGCTAACCAGAATCCCTATGCGCCGGGCCAAGTCATTAGCTCGACAGACTGCGCCAACATAACGAACGGCGTCGATGCTGTTGATGCGTACGGTGTTCCGACGAATGCCGTAACTTCCTATGGAACGCCGGTTCCGTACAGCGCCGGAGTAGGCGGTGGACCCCCGTCGGGCGCAGCGGTAAACCTGTTCGTAGCCTGCGGAAACACCGCGAATCCGTTTCGTCCCTATGCCGGCATCGGCAGCATTCAGCGCAAGGACCAGACAGGGTCTTCTAATTACAATGCCTTGCAACTCTCACTGCGTCACAGTATTGGCGGTTTGGAGCTGAACGCCTCCTACACTTACAGCCATTCGATCGACGATTCCTCCGACTACAATGACACCGGCTTCGTAAACTCTTACGACCTCAATGCCTACCGGGCGAGCTCCAATTTTGATCAGCGCCATAACATCACGCTGGCCTACGTGTACGATCTCCCATTCTTTAAAGAAAAGGGATTGGCACACTCGCTTGCCGGCGGCTGGCAATGGTCTGGCATCACTTTGATCCAGAGTGGTTCGCCCTTCAGCGTATACAACGAAGGCCTTCTAGCTACCGCCGATAACGCCGGCGTAGGCAACGGATTCTCTACCGCCGGTTCCTATCCCGACTTGGTCGGGAATCCCAAGCAGGGAGTTTCAAGCAGCGCTTTGGCCGGCCCCCTGTCGGGGTTCGGTCCACTTCTCTTCAATCCAAGTGCGTTCGTGCTGCCAACCGGCCTCACCTTCGGCGATGCCGGCAGAAACATCCTGCGTAATCCCTGGCGCACGAATTTTGACATGGCATTGATCAAGCATTTCGCCGTCACCGAAGACAAGTACTTTGAATTCCGGGCGGAGGCTTTCAATGTCTTCAATCACGTGGAATACACCTGGTTGGGAGGCGATGCGGGTTCGGCAGCCGATAACTCCGGCCGGGGAACAAATTCCAACGAAATCGCATGCTATGGCGGAGCCAATAACTCCGCTGGCGATCCCAGTTGCGCAGGCAGCAGCTACCTGCGCTCGGCAGGTACGCATCTTCCGCGCATCATGCAACTCGCGCTGAAGTTTATTTTCTAGCAGACTTGAAAATCCTGACATGGCCTGCGCTTTGAAAGGGCGCGGCTTCGAGCCGCGCCGCGAAGCCGGTCGGTCAGCAAGCTTCTCACCCCACAGGCACTCGCTGCGGAACCGCGACAGCCTGGAGTGCGTGTTCCAGGTCGGCGATCAGATCATCTGCGTTCTCGATGCCCACCGAGAGCCGGATCATCTGCTCCGTCACTCCCATCTTGGCGCGCTCTGCGGGGGGAATCATGGCATGCGAGGTCAGCACTGGAATCGATACCAGCGATTCGACTCCTCCCAGGCTCGGCGCCAGCGTGAACAGGCGCATTGCCTCGCTCACGCGTCGCGCGTCTTCGCCCGTGCCTTCGACCTCAAAGCTGACCATGCCTCCGCCGCCGCTCATCTGCTCGCGCGCTACGGCGTATTGCGGATGGCGCTTCAGAAACGGATAATGCACGCTCCGCACCTTGGCATGATCGGCGAGGAACTCCGCGACGCGCTGCGCGTTCTCATTCTGTCGCGCCACTCGCACCGCCAGCGTCTTCAAGCCGCGCACCAGCATCCACGAGGCGTGCGGATCCATGCAATTGCCCAGGGTCGTTCGCGTCTCCCAGATTCGTTCGATCAATTCGTGGCGGCTGGCCACTACGCCGCAAATCAAGTCGGCATGCCCGGCCAGATACTTCGTACCCGAATGCATGATCAGATCAATGCCGAATTCCGCAGGGTGCTGATTGACGGGGGTGCCGAACGTTGCGTCAATCATGCTGAGCAACAGTTTGTGCTGCTTCGCCAGGGCAGCGACTTTCTTGAAATCAACCACGCGCAAGGTAGGGTTGGTCGGCGACTCCAGATAAAGCAACCTCGTGTTGGGACGGATCGCCCGCGCGTGCTGGTCGTAGTCGACAGTATCGACAAACGTGGTCTCAATTCCCATCTTCGGCAGCCATTGCGAGAGAAACTTATTCGCTCCGCCATAGATGTCACGCTGCGCCACCACGTGGTCGCCGCTCTGGAGCAGAGCCATCAGCGTGGTCGTGATCGCGCCCATGCCGGAAGCGAAGGTCAGCGCCGCATCGACGCCCTCTAACGCCGCGATTGTCTTTTCGGCAACCGTATTCGTTGGATTCCCATATCGCGTGTAGAAGTGATCCGTGTGGGTGGCGCTCAATTGCTCGTCATTGTCGGTGACTTCGAACGTGGAAGTCTGATAAATCGGCGGGGAGAGCGGTCCGTTCTTCTTGTTCAGATCTGCGGCGCCCCGGACTGCCTTCGTCTCGGAGTGATGGGAGTGCTGTTTCATGGATGCCTCGCTGCTTCCAGATTAATTGCGTAACGGAACTCCGGCAAGAGAAGGAAATGCTCCACACCATTTATAATTCCTGCTTCATGAATCTTGGTTTGAAAGATCGCGTAGCCCTCGTGGCCGCCTCCAGTCAGGGCATTGGCCGCGCCACGGCGGAAGCCTTTGCCGCCGAGGGTTGCCGCGTTGCGATGTGCGCGCGCAATCAACAAACCTTGCAGGCGGCCGCGGAGAAAATAAGAGAGCAGCACGAGGCAGACGTTCTAGCCGAAGCCTTGGACGTCACGGATGCCGCGGCGGTGAGAAGATTTGTAGCTGCGGTTGCGAATAAATTCGGCAGCGTCGATATTTGCGTCACCAATGCTGGCGGCCCGCCTGCCAAAGGATTTCTTTCGGCGAGCCTGGAAGAATGGCAGCGCGCTCTCGACCTGAACTTTCTCAGCACCGTTTACTTTGCGCGCGAAGTCATCCCGCACATGCAGCGAAAGCAATGGGGACGCATTATTACGCTCACATCGATTACGACCAAGCAGCCGGTGACGGATCTGGTGCTTTCGAATGCCGTGCGAGCCGCGGTAGTCGGGTTGGTAAAGAGCCTAGCGAATGAATTTGGCAAAGACGGTATTCTGGTGAATAACGTTGGCCCCGGCTTTACTGCAACCGATCGGCTGAAGGAGTTGGCCACGGCCCGCTCCTCCGCCTCAGGAAAAAGCGAGCAGGAGATTTTTGACGGATGGGCAGCTGACACTCCGCTGAAACGTTTGGGCGAGCCTCGCGAAGTAGCGGAAACGATTGCCTGGCTCGCGTCGGAGCGCGCGTCTTACATCACTGGTCAAACCATCCTCGTAGATGGGGGCATGTACAAAGGCTTATAGATTTCTCGGAGAGAGCATGCGATCGATAGCATCCCGGATGTCGGTTATGAGTGGCGAAGGCGCATTGTCCGTCTTCGCTCGGGCCAAAGAACTGGAAGGTCAAGGACGCTCCATCATCCATCTGGAACTAGGCGAGCCGGACTTCCATCCGGGCGCGTCGGTGGTCGAGTCCGCGGCCAGAGCGCTCGCCGAGGGCAAAGACCGTTATTGCGCCGTGGCTGGCCTTCCGGCCCTTCGTGAAGAGATCGCTCAATACTTGCAACGCACGCGTAGCCTCGATGTTTCCGCGGCGAACATCGTGATCGCTCCGGGCTGCAAGGCTGCGCTCTTCTTCGCTATGATGGTGCTGCTCGAAGCGGGGGACGAAGTACTTTATCCCGATCCTGGTTTTCCCGGCTATTCTTCGATCACGCTCGGTCTCGGCGCGGTGCCGGTACCTTTCGAGCTTTCTTCCAGCAACCATTTCCAGCCTGACGTGACCGAGATCGCCGCCAGGATTACGCGGCGCACGCGCATGCTTATTGCCAACTCTCCTGGCAATCCCACCGGTACGGTCTATACCGACGCGGTGCAGCAAGGGCTGGCAGACCTCGCGGTCAAGCACGATCTCTGGGTTCTCTCCGACGAAATTTATGCGCGCATCACTTACGGCGGCGAGTATCACTCCATGCTGAAGTATGCCGGCATGAAAGAGCGCACGCTGATCATTGATGGTTTCTCCAAGAGCTTCGCTATGACCGGATGGCGGCTCGGCTACACGGTTTCGCCGCGGGAAGTGGTGCCCGCACTGGCCCTGATGGCGGTCAATAGTTACACCTGCGTCGCCGAGTTCACCCAGTACGCCGCCATCGATGCGCTGCGCGATCGCGAGGGAAATACACCGCGCATGGTCGCCGAGTTCACCCGACGCCGGGAACAATTTGTTCGTGATCTGAATGAGGTTCCCGGATTTCGCTGCGCAGCTCCGGAGGGAGCTTTCTATGCCTGGGTCGACATTCGCGGCACTGGCAGCAGCGCCGAGGAAGTCTGCCGGATCCTGTTGGAAGATGCCGGCGTCGCAGCCATCCCCGGAGCCGCGTTCGGCCCGTCAGGCAAGGACTTTGTGCGCTTCTCGTTTGCTTCGTCGGTGGAAAATCTGCGGGAGGCGGCTGCCAGAATCATGAAAGTGTCCGCGGCCTGGCAGGGATCTCTGGTCTGAAAATCGTCGCTGTCAATGAGTGGGAACGCTTTTTTCCGCATAAAGTAAAGTAAGGAACCGTGAACATGAGAAAAATACTCTTTGGAATTCTCGCCGTAGCCAGTGCCGCGATCGGCCAGGAAACCTTCGCAGCGGCTCAGGCCAGTCCTTTTCCCGGTCCGGACGTGCAGCAAATCTACCAGCGTCTTCTGCCACAGATTGAGAAGATCCAGGCTTTCGACCATCACGCTCATCCAGGTTTTTCCGATGACCCCGACGTGGACGCCATGGCCGCGCCTCCTGGCGCCAGCGAAGCGTTGCGCACGCGCGACGACAATCCGGAACTGATTGCCGCGGCCAAAGCTCTGTTTGGGTATCCCTACGCCGATCTTTCCCCGGAACATGCCAAGTGGCTGGTCGCGAAGAAGGCAGAACTGAAGAAGCAATACGCAGGCACGGCGTACTTCAACATGATTCTCGACAAAATTAACACCGAGAGCTCCGTCGCCAACCGAGCCATGATGCCGGACTACCTCGATCCCAAGCGTTTTCCCTGGGTGTTCTTTGCGGATTCTTTCATGTGGCCCTTTAACAACCAGCACGAGACCGCACGCAATCCCGACGAAGGAGTCTTCATCCCGCTGCAGGAGAAAATGCTGCACCGCTGGATGCAGCAGGAAAACGTTACGAAACTTCCGGCCGATTTTGATGGCTATCTGAAGTTCATCAGCCACGTGCTGGAAGACAATCAAAGCAGAGGCGGCATCGCCATGAAGTTTGAGGTGGCCTACTTTCGGCCGACGACCTTCAGCGATCCTGCCCGCGATGAGGCCGCAGATCTTTACCAGCGCTATGCGGCCGGTGGAATTCCCGGCGAAAAAGGCTACCGCACATTCCAGGATTACATTTTCCGCTATCTCGTTCTGGAAGGCGGCCGCTTGCACCTTCCGGTGCACATTCACACCGCGGTGGGCATCGGCGACTACTTCAACCTGTCGCAGAGCAACATCATGAACCTGGAGAGCGTGCTGCGCGACCCGCGCTACCGGGGCACAACATTTGTCATGATCCACGGAGGTTATCCGCTGGAGCGTGAGGCCATCTGGCTCGCCGCCATGAAGAATGTTTATATGGATTCGTCGTTTGGCGAACTCGCCCAGTATCCCTCGGCTTTCAAAGACACGCTCAAAATGTGGCTGGAGACTTTCCCGGACAAGATCACCTTCGGTACCGACTGTTTCCCGTACAATGAGGTTCTGGGTGCGGAAGAGAGCTACTGGCTGGGCGCGGAATCAACACGAATGGCTCTGGCCGCTGCGCTCGCGGAGATGATTTCAGAAAACGAAATCAACGAAGCCCGGGCGCTCGAGCTTGCCCACGCTTATCTTCATGACACAGCCGTGAAGCTATACGGAGGCAAAGTTCACTAACCAAACCGCGTGCTTGCGAAAATCCAGGTACAAATCCAATGGCAATACAAGTGAAATCCAAGAGTTCAGCTAGCAGAAAAAGGAAAGACAATAAGTCCCACTCGCGGGCGCAACGCGCCGTCGCCAAACATGCGGCCAGCAAGACGCCACTGCAATACATTCCGTGGCACACGATCCCGCTGGAAGAACTGAACCCGCTTCTGCAGCGGCAATTCGTGGTCGGGCAGGAAATTATGCTGGCGCGCGTGCTGTTGAAAAAGGGATGCATCGTTCCCGAGCACAGCCACCATAACGAGCAACTGACTTACATTCTGGACGGAATCTTGAAATTCTGGATCGACGGCACGGAAATTGTCGTGCACGCCGGCGAAGTGCTCTGTATTCCGGCGAACATGCCGCACAAAGCGGAAGCGCTGGAAGACACGGTGGACCTTGACGTTTTCACTCCGCCCCGCGCCGATTGGATCAACAAGAGCGACCAATATCTGCGGGGCCAGAAATAACCCGCCACTCCATGCCGCGCTCCGCCACTTCTGATCGAGACTCGGACAGGCAGGGTAGACCAGTGAGCCCGCCTAAGGCTGGGTTTAGCTTTCGCTGCATCGGATGCTGTTTGCTCAGCGCCACTGCGGCTCGGGATTTTCGTTGCGCGCAGTGCAACAATTTATTGGAGATTACCGACCCGTCGTGGAAGTTATCCAGCCTGAACGCGACCGCTTTGAAATCAATGTGGCGGGAACGCCGTTCCTCCAACGCAACTCTCGACCTGAGCGGCGTCTGGCGGTTCCGCGAACTTTTGCCAGTGCCCGACTCCGTGCAACAGGTCGTCACCTTGCGCGAAGGCAACACTCCACTCTACGAACTTCCTCTGTCATCCCGGATCACTGGTGTGTCCCGGCTCTACGGCAAGCATCAGGGGATGAATCCGACAGGTTCGTTCAAAGATGCGGGCATGACGGTGGCCGCCACCTTTGCGAGGCAAGCAGGATATCGCTGGGTGGCCTGCGCCTCTACCGGCAACACATCCGCGTCCATGGCTGCCTATGCGGCGCGGGGCGGCATGCGCAGCTTGGTTCTCGTGCCCGAGGGAAAAATCTCCTGGAGCAAACTGTCGCAGGCGCTCGACTATGGTGCCCTCACCTGCCAACTTCGCACCGACTTCGATGGCTGTCTTCGTCTGCTCCAGGAACTCGTCCGGCGCGCCCCTGTCTATCAACTGAACTCCATTAACCCCTTTCGCCTGGAAGGACAGAAAACTCTCGCCCTTGAATTGCTGGAACAACTAGACTGGCAGCCGCCCGACCACATCGTCCTGCCGGGGGGAAACCTGGGGAATAGTTCTGCGATTGGAAAGGCCCTGCTCGAAATGCTCGACATCGGACTCATCTCGCATCTGCCCAAGTTGTCGGTAATCCAAGCCGAAGGCGCGAATTCCTTGGTGCGCACGTTGCGCGAAGCTGAAGGCAAGCGCTTAATCAGCGTGCCGGCAGAGACTCGTGCCACCGCGATCCGCATCGGCAATCCTGCTTCGTGGGAAAAGGCCGTGAAAGTGATTC
>Ga0187879_10002295_pt1 | contig 13017 bp, 13 predicted proteins | sample June2016WEW_19_1_FD_132423 | JGI IMG/M metagenome (GOLD analysis project Ga0187879, IMG submission 132423) | Peatland microbial communities from SPRUCE experiment site at the Marcell Experimental Forest, Minnesota, USA - June2016WEW_19_10 | ecosystem: Environmental > Terrestrial > Soil >... | reverse complement strand
TGTTACGAAAACCGAACAGATGCTTACAGGTGCCAGCCCACATGGCGCGACGGATGGTGTCTGCGCCGATCCATTGCGAAGTAATTGCACTGTAACCGCGCATGCTTTTCTGTTCCAAAATCAGAAATCCAATCGCGAGCTCGCGTTCATTGCGCCATCAAAACCGGTGATAGAATGCTCCCGGAGGTCAGCGATGGTGCAACTTAATGGTGGCCAGAGGTTGCGAGCGCTGAGAGAAACCCTCGGATATCGTATGCGGGACGTGGAACTGGCCAGCAATCAGATTGCGCGGAGATTTGAGAGTGAGGAATTCGCAATTCCGCCCAGCCGCTTGTCCGACATCGAAACCAAAGGCATAATCCCGAGTATTTTTCGTCTCTATTCGCTGGCCGCTATTTATCGGCGGGAATATCGGGAGTTACTCTCCTTCTATGGTCTCGAACTTGATGACATCTCAGCGGACATCAGCTTTGGACATCCGCAGAAGTCTCACCTCTCCGAAGCTTTGAGTGACGTCAGACAAGTGCGGATGCCGACGAGGCTCGATCCAGGATTCTCACTCCAGAAGACGACGGACTTGAGACGCGCCATCGAGCAATGGGGCACCGTGCCCATGGCTTACCTTACGCTGTTTGCCGATGACCGATACACCTATGGATATATTGGATCGGAAGATTTCACGATGTATCCCATTCTTCCGCCTGGCAGTTTTGTGCAAGTGGACGAAGCCAAGAACAAGGTAGCGGAAGGAGTATGGCGTTCGGAGTTCGAGCGTCCTATTTACTTTGTGGAAATGCGCGACGGATTTACGTGTTGCTGGTGCTCGGTCAAGCGTGACTCCATCGTCCTGCAACCTCATCCCCTGTCTCCCGTGCCGGTGCGAGTCTTTAGATACCCGCAGGAGGCCGAGATTCTGGGGCAGGTTGTGGGGGTTGCGATGCGCCTTGGGGATTGGCAGTATTCCGACTTTCAAGCAACGCCGAAAGTGCGCCCAGCACTGACCCGAGATGTGCCCGGGCAGCTGGGGAAAGAAGCTTAGGTGAGGATTGCGCCAAGCTGGCGAGGAACTCCCTCTCTGTCACTTGCTCGTTCGAGCAGGACGCCACCACGTCTTTGAGCAGCACAGCCAGAGGTTTCTTCAAGACCTCGGAGAGCAGTACCCGATGCGACGCGCGGATCGCGCCTTGTGCGGCCTCGCGCCCATAGACCTTCGCCAAACCCCAGTGACCGTACGTTCCATCGCCGTGATGCAATCTACCCACGTAGGAAAGCCTGCCCAACAACCCGGGGACACCGCCTAGGGTATTGGCTTCAAAATCCTCGAGAGCGGATTTTAGTCTCATACAATTTACGATTCCGGAAATGACACCGGAAGTGAACTAAATTCAGAAAACGCCGCTGCCGCCTGCAATGTACCACGGTGCGAATTCTTTCGCAAAGGAGAACAATCATGACAGAATTCATGCTGGTTTTGGTTGTACTGGCGCAGCTTCTGACACCGGGGGCACGTCCGCTTGATGGCAATCCCATGGATCCCCCCAGCCCCGTTTCGCAGTCGCCAAACTAGGGAAAAGATCGCGGCAGGTTTCTCAGTTGAAAAGGAGCAATGTCGGAGCTATAGTGCTCTGCAATGCTCCCCATGGATTGGTATAAGGCGCTCTTGCTTTTCCTCTGGATCACTCCGCACCTGCTTCTCGGGGCGCTGGCGGTGGTTCTATACAGGCGCCGCTTATTCCGCGAATTCCCGTGCTTTTTCGCCTATGCGCTTTACGAGATTGGCGAGTTTATTCTGCTGTTCACTTTGCACGCCGCCCCTATCGTGACTAGGGAGCAATATAGGTATGCATACTGCGCCACGTTATTGTTGAGCATCGCTCTGCGTTTCGGGGTGATTGACGAGGTTTCTAAAGATTTGTTCCGGGAGTCTCAGTTTCTGAAGATGGCAGCCAGGCGATCACTGTTGTGCGTGACAGGTTTGCTGCTTTTAATTGGTGTTCTGCTCACTGTCTATGCGCCCGGAGGCTATAGTGACGGGTGGTGGTATACCGGCGCAGCTGTCATCAACCGGGGAGCGGCTATGATTCAATCTGGCTTGCTCCTCGCCTTGTTGCTTTCTTCCCGCTTCTTGGGTCTTTCCTGGCGTCGCCCCGCGTTCGGGATCGCGTTGGGTCTTGCCGTTCTGACCAGCGCCGATCTTGCTACGTTTGCCCTTCGCGCGGCATTCGCCAGTGAGGCGATGAAGGACATTTTGAATTTGCTGATGACCGGCACCTACCTCGTTTGTGTTTTGATCTGGATCGGGTATTCGCTGGCGCCCGAACTTGAACTTGCGTCGCTTACGATTGTTTCCCATGATGAGGTGGAGAATTGGAACACGGAGCTTCAACACTTGCTCAGGGATTGATCGCCGCTTGGACTTTTGTCGCCGTTGCATTCGTCGCGCTTGGGATCCTGGCATATGTTGCCATCCGTAGCCGAACGCGTCGGGTGGACTTGGAAAATGCCGTCCGGGCGTTCCGGTCGCTCGACATCGAGGCCTTCAGAAACCTGGTTGACTCAGCCGAAGAAGCGTTTCTTCGCGATAATTTATCGCCGAAAAAGTTCCGCGAGATTAAGCGGCAGCGTGCGTGGGCAGCATTCATCTATGCCTGGGAAGCCGGAGGGGCCGCGACCGCGCTTGCCCGGGTCGGTCAAGCTGCGCAACGGAGTTCCAACCCAGAAGTTGCAGCCTCCGGCGTTCAGCTTTCTGAGAGTGCTTTTCGGCTTCGGTTGCAGACCATCCGGGCTTGCCTCCATCTGCTCACCGAAATCCTGTTGCCTGACTGGCAAGGCCGATCACTTCCGCCCTTACTGGATCAGTATGAGCAGGCGGCACAAACACTGTTTCGACTCGGCGGATTTTCATCGGGAAGGCCCCGTTTAATTCCCCGGTAATGTCAGTTCCCCGGAGAACAACAACGAGAGCGGTACGTATGGATTTCAAATGGCACGCGGCTGGGAGAGTAAATCCGTCGAACAGCAACAAGAAGAAATGGCGGAGCAGCGGAAAACCGTCCGCCCTCCGCTCCCGCTTGGCGAGCAGAAACGCAAACGGAAACGCGAGGGCCTGCTCCTTTCCCGGCAATGCCTCGCCCAACAGTTAGAGGCAGCCGTCAACTCCCGTCACCGCCAGATGCTGGAGCAGGCCATCGCCGAGTTAGACCGCCAACTATCATCCTTTAAATAAGTTACAGGCTCAACCGCACAAGAATGAGGGGCCAAACCCATGCTCCCTATAACGAAAACCACGGTCCGGTTCGCTGCCCCCTGACGTATAATCGTGGAGTTGATGAAAGCCTACGTTTACGTGTCGTTGAAAAAAAGCGTTCTGGATCCGCAGGGTAAAACCATCCACGGCGCTCTTACCAAAATCGGTTATAAGAATTTGCACGATGTAAGGCAAGGAAAGTATTTCGAAATTACTCTCAATGGCGGCATCTCAAAGGATGAGGCGCAAGTTGAAGTAGAGCGGATCGCGCGTGAAGTTTTGACGAACCCGGTGATTGAAGAATTTCGTTTCTCCCTGGAAGAGTAGCGGCTGCGGAAAAATAGTGCTTCGTATCGGGGCATCGCTTTAGCGATACCGCGAGTCTTCGAGATCAAACGCCCCTTTAGGGGCTGCCACTGGTCCCCCACCGAACCATTCGTCAAGGAGTCAGTTAACCAAGGAGTCACTCAAGAAATGTGCGGCATTGTTGGGTACGTGGGTAAAAAGGAGGTCGTCCCCGTCATCATCGAGGGCCTCCGAAAGCTGGAGTATCGCGGTTACGACTCGGCGGGAATCGCCGTAGCCGGAAACGGCACAGGCCTGCAGATCCGGCGAGCGGAAGGCAAACTGCGCAATCTGGAAGAAGTGATCCGTCTCAAGCCGCTCGACGGCACCTACGGCATCGGACACACTCGCTGGGCCACGCATGGCCGCCCCACCGAAGAAAACGCCCATCCGCATCGGGATTGCACCGGCAAGATCGTGGTCGTGCATAACGGTATTGTCGAAAACTATCTCTCGCTCAAGAAAAAGCTGATTGTAGAAGGACACAAGTTCACCACCGAAACCGACACCGAAATCATCGCGCACCTGATCGAGAAGTATTACCTGCCGACGGGCAACGGTCATCGTCCGGCACTGTCCCTGGAAGAAGCGGTGCGCAAAGCGGTCAAGGAACTCACCGGAGTCTTTGCCCTGGTGGTGATCGCAGTGGACGAACCGAACAAGATTGTGGCGGCGCGCAACGGACCACCCATCGTCATCGGCCTGGGCAAAGATGAATACTTCGTCGCCAGCGACGTGCCCGCACTCCTCGATCACACCCGCGATCTTTTCTTTTTGGCCGATGGCGATCTTGCCGTGATCACCGCCGACGGCGTGCGGGTCACCGATTTCGACGGCAATCCGCTGGAGCGCAAGGCGCAGCGCATTACCTGGGATCCCATCATGGCGGAGAAGGGTGGCTACAAGCACTTCATGCTCAAAGAAATTTATGAGCAGCCCCGTACCGTCCGCGACACCACGCTCGGCCGCGTCTCGCAAGATACCGGAGCTATCTTCCTCGACGAAATGCAGGTCAGCGAAGCCGAGTTCAGAGCGCTGAAGAAAATCAATATTGCCGCCTGCGGCACCAGTTGGCACGCCGGACTGGCGGGTAAGTTCATGATCGAAAACCTGGCCCGCGTTCCGGTCGAGGTCGATTATGCCAGCGAATGGCGCTATCGCGACCCGATCCTCGGGCCCGACACGATGACGCTGCTGATTTCGCAATCCGGCGAAACTGCCGACACCATCGCGGCTCAGCGTGAAGCCAAGGCCAAGGGCTCGAAGACGCTGGCCATCTGCAACGTGGTCGGCTCCATGATCACGCGCGAGGCCGTGGGAACCGTCTACACCCACGCCGGCCCGGAAATCGGCGTCGCTTCGACCAAGGCTTTCACCGGACAACTCACCGCTCTCTATTTATTCGCCTTGTATCTGGCGCAGGTGCGCGGCACCATGACACCCGAACAGTCCAAGGCCGCCGTGCAGGAGCTCATGCGCATCCCGGGCAAGCTGGAACAGATTCTCACCCACGATGGAGCTTGCGAAGAGCTGGCGAAAACGTATGTACGCGCCCAGGACTTCCTTTTCCTCGGACGCGGCATTCACTATCCCATCGCCCTCGAAGGCGCGCTCAAGCTCAAGGAAATTTCCTACATCCACGCCGAAGGTTATCCGGCGGGAGAAATGAAGCACGGTCCAAATGCGCTGATTGACGAAAATTTGCCAGTGGTCATCATCGCCACCCGAGACGTGACCAACCCGCAGTCGATGACCCGTTTCGAGAAAACGATGTCGAACCTGAAGGAAGTAAAAGCGCGTTCCGGCATAGTGATCGCGCTCGCCACCGAAGGTGACAAAGAGATCGCCGAAGAGGCAGATCACGTGCTCTTCGTTCCTGCTGCGCCCGACGAACTGTCGGCGATTCTGGAGATCGTCCCACTACAACTCCTCGCCTATCACATCGCTGTCCGCCGCGGCTGCGATGTAGATCAGCCAAGAAATCTGGCGAAGTCGGTGACGGTGGAGTAGGAAATTTTGAGGGTAAGAAGGAATCGGGTGCCCCACTCATCGCGCTCTTTGCGATGAGTGGGTCTTCCTGCGCAGCTATTTCGGCATCACCACGACTTCATCCTTCGGCATAGCGTCGAGCGTGGCCTTATCTATACCCAGGTGGGCGATCACGAGCTCCGGTGGTGTATGGGTCAGCCATTCCGAGAGCGCCAGATCCTGATAGAGACTGCTCTTGAACATCTCCAGAAATTTCAGATCGGTGTTACCCGTATTCTGAACGTAGTGCGGCAGCGTCTTCTGAACATAGCCAACGTCTCCGGCTTGAAAGTCCATGGTGCGTGCGCGGCCTCCGGTAGCGAATACGGTCATTCGTCCTGTCCCGCTCATGTAGTACTGCCATTCGTCGGCATTCGGATGCCAGTGCAGTTCGCGTATCCCGCCCGGATGAACGGTGACGATCGCGGCTGCTATCGTCGTCGACACTTTGAACTTGCTCGAATCGACTATCTTCACCTCACCGCCCTTGGTGCGCTTGGTAACCGGCATCTGCGACGTGCGAAATGCGAAATCCTGGGACGATAATCCCAGCGCGCCAGCCGTTGCCTTCAAGTCCTCAGCCAGAGGGCCGGGAACGGCTGCCTGGAAAATGAATTTTTCCCGCCGCGGCATTTTTTCCATCGCCTGCTGACTCACGCCAAAGTTCGCCGACAGCACGTCGTGAGGCGTGTGCGCCATCCAGTCGGTGAGTAGTACCGTTTCGTATTCCGAGAAGTTACCATCGTCGAAGACGAGCAGAAACTCACAACCGTCAGGACCCAGCCCTTGAATGGAATGCGGAATTCCCGTCGGAAAGTACCAAAGATCGCCTTCCGTCACGTCGCTGACGAAACTCTTGCCGTCCGCATCAAGCCCCGTGATGCGCGCGTTTCCGTACAGCATAATGGACCACTCCGCAGCCGTATGCCAGTGCAGCTCTCTTACTCCTCCTGCCGTCAACCTCATGTCCACGCCGGCAATCGACTTGGAAACCGCAAGCTCGCGGACCGTGACCTCGCGCGACCATCCCCCCTCTTGCATGCGCTTGTGAGAGAGCGCGAAAGGATATTTGAACGTCTGCACGCCGCCGGCGTCGGAGGGTGGCGGTAAGAAAGAATCGGGATTTTGGGCATCCAGCGGAGGATTGCCTGGACCAGGAGCACTAGCGCTTCGATCGTCTTTCGTGGGATATGGTTTCTGTTCTTGATCCACGGCATCAGCCGCCGAAAGCATTCCGGTAGCCGCCAGCGCCGCCGATCCCAATCTCAGAAACCCCCGCCGTGAAACTATGTCCTTCTTCGCATCGTCGCTCATGAGTCCTTCCTTCGGAATACAAGTGGAGACACTTCGTGACTCCAGCTTTCGATTTCCGCAAAACGATACGGGAGTCACCCGGCGGTGTCAATCCAGCTGCAGAATCTAGCTGCAGAACCCACAGTAGAAGACACCGCGTTACCGCTGGCTCCCGGGCACCCGGTTCATCCGCAACACATCATCCTGATCTGCATCCTTACTCCTAATTCCAACTTCATCAAGCTGACGCGCTACCGGCTGCACTTCCTGTAGAATCCGCGCCAGTGTTTGCCCAACCGCCTCCCGGTCGCTGTTATCGGCGCCGCGGCGCTCGATCACGCTCTCGAAGAAAGTCTTGGGCCGCGGATAGACCACGAGTTTGACGTCGGCGCCATCGGGAACTCCCGCCGCTTTCTTCGCCAGTTTCAGCGCCGTATCGTAGCCGCCGAGCTCATCCACCAAGCCCAGGTTCTTTGCATCCTGCCCAGTCCAGATCCGCCCTTTTGCGATCTCCAGCACTTTTTCTTTTGGCAACTTGCGGCCATCGGCAACCTTGCCTGTGAAATCGACATACACGCGGTCGAGCCACGCCTGGAATCGCGCCCACTCGGCGGGCGTGTAATCGTGCGTGCCCGTAAACATGGTGGCATTTTCGCCCTGATGCACCTCATCCCACGAGAGTCCAATTTTGTCCCACAAACCGCTGGTCAACATCTTTCCACCCAGCACTCCGATCGAGGCCGTGATGGTTCCCGGCTCGGCTACGATTTTGTCGGCTGCCATGGCCACAAAATATCCGCCCGACCCCGCCAGATTTCCCATCGAAACGATCACCGGCTTGCCCGCCTGCCGCGCCCGCACTACTTCCCGCCAGATGGTGTCGGACGCTACATAGGAACCGCCGGGACTATCAACCCGAAATAAGATCGCCTTTACGTCCCTGTCTTCCGCCGCCGCTCGAATCGCGCCCGCCACCGTATCCGAGCCCATATTCTGGTCGCCTTGCACGGGATCGTAATCGCTCTTGCCGCGGGTAACGTCGCCGACGCCGAACACCAGCGCCACCGTCTTCCCGCGATCATGCGGACGCCCGGCGCGGTACAGATATTTATCCAGGTAGAGCAACTCCGCTCCGTCGCCTCCCTTGCTCTTTACGTCGCTGTAGACTTCGTCGCGATACGCCACTGCATCCACCAGTTTCGCCGTGACTGCTTCTTTGCCCAAATATGGACCCGCGTCCACCAGTGCCTGGAACTTTTCCGGTGCGATCTGCCGCGCCTGACAGATGCCGTCCTTCATCTGGTTGAACCATGAAGTCATGATCGCGGTCATGGCTTCTTTGTATGGCCCCGTGTACTTGGTGTCGGTGTAGTAGTTGAGCGCGTTCTTATATTCGTAGCGGTGATCGCCATGAAAGGTCAGGCCCAACTTGGTCAGCGTCCCCTTGATGAATTGCGACTCCAGGATGATGCCGGTCAGTCCGACGTCGCCCGAGGGTTGCAGATAGATGTGGTCAAACGCGGTCGCCAGATAGTAAGCGCCATTGCCCGGACCAAACTCGCCAAATGTTTCCGAGTAGGCAACCGCAAATTTCTTGTGCGCACGAAATCTTTGGACGGCATCGCGAATCTCCTGGGTCTGCGCCATCCCCATCCGGGCCGCTCCGATTTTGGCAATCATGCCGACGACGCGATCATCGCCGGCTCCGCGATCGATGGCATCCACTACGTCGCGCAGCGTCTGTTTCTCGGTCAACATCAGCTGCGCTGCCGGCGTGTCGGGAACGTCCTCCAGGAACGTTTGCTCGAAGTTGGCTTCGAGAATCGTTTTGGATGGAACTTTGCCCTTCAGGCCGATCACAGCCACCAGCACGATGACCATTCCGATCAGCCACAGGGCACCTAAGATGGCGAGGAAGCGGACGATTACCTTGGACATGGATTGCTCCTTTTCAGTGAGAAAGAGCAGTCTAACCCAAGTACAAGCCTCAGGCGCCGTAACAAGGTGGCGACACGTCCCTAAGTGTGTTTATCAACCACGATGGGTGGAGATACCCTGAATGCAGCGTTGATACATGACCGATCGCGTTGCGTTCATCACCTATCAGGGTAAGCAAATTCTTTTAATCGACGCCTCAGACTGCTCGGCTGCCGAGGTCGAAACGATTTTCCGAACAGCTCCCGAACTCGTGACTACATGTCCGCTTGCTTCGGTCTTGATACTCTGCGATTATACGGGCACATCCTTTGACCAGGCTGCTATTCGCGCCATGAAAGAAGCCGCCGTCTTTGACAAGGCCTATGTCAAGAAATCCGCATCCGTGGGAATAAAAAGCCTTCCTCCGGACTTCTACAAGGACGTCAAGAGTTTCTCCAGCCGCGAGTTTTCCGCGTTTAAGACTCGCGAGCAAGCTATGGCATGGCTGGTACAGGATTAAACGGCCCAGGATTGAATGGACTGGCCTTAAGAGTGTCGGCGATCTCCAGTTCCAACTTTCGCCTGAACCCGCGGTGTCAACCTCGGACGCCCTAAGTTTGTTCCAGCCTCCACAGGTTTGTAGGGAAGTTCAAAACTCGAAGTAGGCTCCAGCCCGCGTGGGATGCGCGCCGCCCGCGGTGCCGGTAGCTGGGAGCAAGCCTGCTTCTTCTTCAATGCCATGCAGGCTTTCCCATGCGGCCTCGGTCAGTGCCGGATCGGCTCCGACAATGTCGCGGATCATTTGCCACGCGGCGAGGTTGAGTGCGCCCTCCGGTGCGGGACCCATGGCCAGTGAAACCGAGCACTGCGGGCAGAAACAGATGCGCTGCGCCGAAGATTTCTGGCGCGGCCTCACTCCCACCGTTTGCGCGAACAGATACACGGCAACCGACTTTTGTCCGGCCTCGAGTTCCCGACTACAGCGAAGACAATACAAGTTGTCCAATAGGCCCGTCCCAGGTTTCCAGTAGAGACGCGGCTTGCCGCGTCTCCTTTCGCGCTAGGAGACGGGGAAAGCCCCGTCTCTACATCAAAGGCTGCTAGCCGGCGCGACTGAAGTTTACCCACGCATCCGACCGGTGCTCTGGAACGGGCTCGACTTCGCCCGCCTCCAGCAAGCCTATGACTCCACGCAGGTTCTCCCACGCCGCCTGATTCAACTCTGGGCCGGAGCTGACCAGATCGCGGATCATATCCCACGCCGCAATGTTCAGCGCGCCCTCGGGCGAGAGTCCCAGCGCCAGTGAGACCGAGCACTGCGGACAGAAAACCATCCGCTGCGCCGTGGATTTCTGCCGTGGCTTGATTCCCACCGTCTGCGCGAACATATAGATCGCGACAAATTTTCGTCCGGACTCAAGCTCCCGATTGCAGCGCAAGCAGCGTACGTTCTCCAATAGTCTTCCCCTCGGGCCAATCTTGGCCAATAAAATACAACTACTCTCTCCAAGGCGCTGCCGCTAGCACAAGTATGTAGAAGGATTCCGGCAAGCGCACTCTCATGAACCAAGCTTTGCTCTAGCCAGAAGCCGATGGCGTCCCGCATTCTACTGACATGGGGGTCGATCCAGTCGTGAAGCTTTCGCCGCCGCGGCTTCCGAGGAGACGCCTACAGGTCGCCGCTGTTTGTTACCGCATCCGCAAACGTGGCATCGAATTTCTGCTGGTTCAGAGCCGCGGCGGACGCTGGATTTTCCCCAAAGGCGGCGTCGAACCCGGCCTTACGCCTGCGCAATCCGCTGCCCTCGAGGCTTTTGAGGAGGCCGGCGTTCATGGCCGCATGGAAGAAATGCCCTTTGCCCGTTATTTCCGTCGCAACCCGGCCCCCTCAACTGCTGACCCATCCGCCCAGCCAGAGGTCGCCGTCACTGCCCACCTCTGCGAAGTGTCGCAACTCGAACCGCCGCAGGAATCAAATCGAAATCCCACCTGGTTTTCGGCTGAAAAAGCGAAGCAACGCCTGCTGAAAGACCGCACGCCCGAATTCGGCGCTGAACTCGCTCGCGTGGTCGACCGCGCCTTTTCTCGGATTCAGCGGCTGCAGGGCGCCCGCAACGCTCCGCATCGCGTCCACCGGGATGGACTGCAGGAAGTCCGATTTGAGGCTTTTCAAGAAGTGAGATTTGAGACTTCTGAAGTTAGGCGCTTACCTTACGATCTCAAGGCCGCGCTCGTCGGAATCGGACAACGCAGCTTTCTCCGCCAGCGCCGCAGCATGCCCGAGCAGATTCTCCGGCCGGTCCTGCGGCTGGGCGCCGGAATAGCTTCCCCCACTGAACAAGCTCACAACGTCACTGCGATTGACAGCGGAAACGAACGCAGACGAGCTAGAGCGAGTCGTCCTCCGCGTTAATCAGCTCGCAATCTGACGGTGGTAAACTCCTCAGCCATGCTGGTAGTGAATGGACTCACGAAGAGTTATGGAAAACTGTTGGCCGTCGCCGGCGTCAGTTTTCGGGCCGATGACGGAGAAACCATCGGCCTGCTCGGACCGAACGGCGCCGGCAAGACGACGACCGTATCCATCATTGCGGGATTGCTCGGCCCGGATTCCGGCGAAGTCCTGATCGAAGGCAGGCAGGTAAAGAGTGACACCGACCCCGTCAAGCGGAAGATCGGTCTCGTCCCGCAAGACATGGCGCTTTATGACCAGCTCACCGCCCGCGACAATTTGACTTTCTTTGCGGCGCTTTACTCGCTCGCCGGTGCGAAAGCCAAGCAGCCTATCGACGACGCTCTGAATCTCGTGGGACTATCGGATCGCGCCGGCGACAAGGTCGGAACTTTCAGCGGAGGCATGAAACGTCGTCTGAACCTGGCTGGGGCTTTACTTCACGATCCGCAGATCCTTCTGCTGGATGAGCCGACGGTCGGTGTCGATCCGCAAAGCCGCAACGCCATCTTTGACAATCTCGAGACCCTGAAGAAGCGCGGCAAAACCCTCATTTACACCACGCACTATATGGAAGAGGCTGAGCGCCTCTGCGACCGCATCGTGATCATCGATCACGGGCGGGTGGTTGCCAACGACACGTTGCAGGCACTGCACAAGCTGTTGCCGGTGACCAACGTGATTGCCATCGAACTCGACCTCGAACACGCGGACGGTTTCAAGCCGGAACAAATGCTGGCTCTACCGGAGGTAAAGTCGGCGGCGCTGGAACAGAGCACTCTGCGGGTTGGAGTTCACAATCTATCGCACGACGCGCCCGGCGTTCTGCGCTGGTTATCCGACAACGGGCATTCTTATCATCATGTCTCCAGCGTGCAGCCGAATCTTGAGACCGTCTTTCTTAGTCTCACAGGAAGGAGCCTTCGAGACTCGAAATGATTCCTTTCCTGGCTTTGGTGCGCAAAGATCTAAAGCTTTTTTTCAACGACCGCAGAGCCGTGGTCGTAGGCGTGCTGGTTCCCATCCTGTTGGCCTCCTTCTTCGGCTATCTGTTCGGCGGACAAGGTGGCAACGCGGAGACGAGCAAGGTGAACGTCCTGGTGATTGATCAGGACGGAAGCGACATTTCCCGCGGCCTCATCACTCAACTTGCCAGCGATAAGAATCTCGATGTAAAACCATCCGCGCTGGACGCTGCACGCGAGGCCGTTCGCAAAGGGAAAGTGACTGCGGCGATCGTCATCCCCAAAGATTTCGGCCGCGATGCCGGGCACGCGCTCTTTACTGGTACGAACGAGACGGGTGGGCACAAACCCGAACTGGGCGTGCTCTACGATCCTTCTCACAACGTGGAACTCGGCATGGTGAAGGGCATTCTGAGTGGCGCAGTCATGCAAGCCGTCAGCAAAGAGATGTTCAACGGTAAAAGCGGGCGCGAAACGGTGAACGAGGCCCTCGCGCAAGTGGAGAACAGTACGCAGCTCCCACCGGAAGACCGGAAAGCTCTGCGCGATCTGCTGGGCGGCGTGAGGGAGTTGAACGAACGCCGAAATGAAGAAACGGAGGGCGCGTCGGGGCAAGGAGCGTTATCCGGTGGACTGACCATGCCCTACGAAACTCGCGACGAAGCGATCACGTCCGGGCACGACGTGAAGTACAACGGATATGCACACTCGTTCGGAGGAATGGCGATTCAGTTCATCCTCTTCATGGGGCTTGATGTTGGAATCGCGCT
>Ga0187879_10002294_pt1 | contig 13017 bp, 9 predicted proteins | sample June2016WEW_19_1_FD_132423 | JGI IMG/M metagenome (GOLD analysis project Ga0187879, IMG submission 132423) | Peatland microbial communities from SPRUCE experiment site at the Marcell Experimental Forest, Minnesota, USA - June2016WEW_19_10 | ecosystem: Environmental > Terrestrial > Soil >... | reverse complement strand
CTTTCCTGGAGCGCCGCCGAGACTCTCCTCATACACGGTCACCACCAGCGTGCTGGCGAGCACTAGAATGCCGCCGATGATCATGAATTTCGTCAGCTTTTCGTGCAGCAGCAGGGCGGCTAACACCAGGCCAAAAAATGGAAGCAGGTAGTTCGACAGTGCGGCTTGCGTAACGTCCAGGCGGGTCAGGACGTAGAGGAAGATCACCATCGACAGAAAATAGACGAACAAAGCAAGCTCGATAAGTCCTATCCAGACGCGCAGGCTGAAATGCGCCAGGTGAAGAAAGCCTTGAGGCTCCGAATACAAGGTGATCGGAAGCATGCAACCCACCGTTGTGTAATAGCTGTAGAGAATGATCTGGAGAGGGGAATAGCGCTCCAGAAGTTTCTTACTGTACACATTGAAGAAGCAGCTTCCCAGGATTCCGCCAAGCACCAGAACGCTTCCGAAAAAGAACCTCAGGTTGCCGATTGATAGTTCTCCCCAACTGATTCCTGAGCACTCGATGGCGCCGCCGAGCGCCAGCGCAAAGCTAATCCAACGCAGTGGCGTCATCCTCTCGCGGAGGATGAAATAAGCCATCAGTGCTGTGAAGACGGGAAGGGTGAGGGCCAGCAAGGACGGGATCGACGCGAGCGATAGCCCAACGCCCCAGGTAATAAAGAGTTGTGCGGGAATTTGACCGCAAATCCCAATGATGATGAATTTCTTGACATCGCCTTTCAGAACCGGCGCCGCGTTTCCCTGCTTCGCCTCGCGCCTGACAATCGGGATCAGCAGAAGGGTCGCCAGGGTTACGGGGAAGAACGTCGCGAACACGGGCCCCATCTGCTCCTGCACAATTTTCACCATGCTATACTGGCTAGCCCAGATGAGGTTGCAGAGGATGAGCAGCCCCCAATCGCGCACTCGAGAGAGTTGAAGAGTCATTTAGGTTTGGCCAACCTCCGCAAGAGAGAAGTAAGGAAGGACCTTGTGATGTTGCTGCATCTAATCGGCTAACCGCCGTTCTAACAATGTTGTTGAACGACTCTGAAAATAGTAAACGTGATTCTTCCTATCGAGTGAGCAAAAGTCAAGCGGTTTCGAATGGTATTCCGGGTGTGAGGCAAGGGCCAGCAACATCCCGGCTGGCCTCCTGCTTGCTGACTCCTGTTCACTGACTTGACCGCAAGGCGGTAATCGGGGAGAATTGCGCGCTCGGGGCTCGAGGGCAAACGCGGAGGATAATTCATGAAGGCATTGGCATTACCCGGCGAAGTGATGCTCATGGCGCTTCTGGTATCAACGCTAACGGCCGGCCCTCGTCCTGCGGGGAGTGAAACGGAAAGCATCCAAGTCGCAGTAGATACATCCCGGAGCTCAGGATCGATCGATCTCACGCGATACGCGCTGGGGCAGGGCGGCTTAAGTGCGCAGCCCATGATCAGCGATCGCATCGAGCAAGTCCGCCAACTTCATCCGCAGACCATAAACTTTTTCCTGCAAGAGTACTTCAATATTTATCCTGCCCACCATCGGTTCAACTGGGTGACTCTGGACAAGGCAATTGAAGCCGTCGAAGCGACCGGCGCCAAGCCGATTATGAATCTCACCCTCAAGCCCAAGGTGCTCTATCCGAAAATTGACGCTCAGGTGACCGATCCCACGGACTACGCGGAGTGGGAGGAGTTGATTTATCAATTGGTCAGGCACTGCAATGACCGCAACTACGGCATCACTTACTGGCTGGTGGAAAACGAGGGCGACATCGGTGAGATGTCGGGATGCCCGTACAAGTTTACCCCCGAAAGCTATCTCAGGTATTACCAGCATACGGTCAGCGCCATTCGTCGTGCAGATCCGAAAGCCAAGGTAGGGGGGCCCGCGCCCGCCGCTTACGAGAACTTCGGCAGTCCTTTTGTGGACGCCCTCACCAATTATGCCGCCCGAGAAGCAGTACCTTTCGATTTTCTCTGTTTTCACGGGTACAACAACGATCCACGATGGTTCCGGGAACTGATTGAGCACATGAAGGACAAGCTGGCAGCACATCCACAACTGAGCCACGTCGAGACCATGATCGACCAGTGGAATATCGATCTCGGAAACCCGAATCAGAATCCAGACTACCAGCCCGCTTTCATCCTGGAAACCACGCAGACTTTCTACCAGGCAGGACTGACGCGATCATCTTATTATCAGATCCGCGATTACTTCGTCGACCCTAAGGAGTTCCTGCCTTTTTTCTCTCCGCTAGGGACAGCGTTCATGGCGCACTGGTGGAATGAAATGCCACAGTATGACGGCCTCTACGATAATCAGGACCGGTTGCGGCCGGCTTACTACGCTTTCAAGCTTCTCAGTCTCATCAAGGGAGACCAACTGCCGGTGACGGGAACAAACCTCAACCTTAAAGCCCTTGCGGCACGCGGCGGGCCGTGGGTCAACGTGGTTTTGTGGAATTTTCCTCTGGAGGGTGAGGGCAGGACCTCCGACGTCACTGTCCGGTTCCCGTTTGAAAAACAAGGTGCGGTCCGGCTCGTACGGCTGAATGCCGCAGCAGCTGTTAACAACCTCGAGCAGATTCGCAACACAAAAATCGCGGACCTTCAGGCACAGCCGCTGCGCTTAAGCGTGCGCCCTTATGAAATCTATTGGATTGAGGTGACCGAATAGGTCTAAAGCTAGGCCCGGAACCAACGCCTTACGAAACCGTGCCGGGGAGTTGGGGTAGAGTTGAAGAACAGCGGCGGGTTTTGAACGCCGGTGGAAGCAATCCGCTGCGCCTTTTGAGATTTCCTGGAAGACGAAAGCTGCCTGAAACGCACAACCACGGCGTGGAAAGGCGCAAATCCGACAATGGAGCGCGAGCTATGAAGAAGATGATAAGGTTGAGCAAGGCTACCCTGTTGACTTTTTTCCTGCTGTCGTTGGTGAGCGGCGCCGCTCGGGGCAGCGACAATACAAGCGTTGTACTTGTCGTGGACACGGCCCGGAGTTCAGGGGCTATCGACCTTACCCGGTACGCCTTGGGTCAGGGCGGCCTCAGCGAGCAGCCGATGATCCTGGACCGAGCCGATCAAATCGCCCAGCTTCACCCTCGCACCATCCGGCTGTTCGTGCAGGAGTACTTTGACCTTTACCCCGCCCACCATAAGTTCCACTGGGCAACGCTCGACCGGGCGATCGAAGCAATCCTCGCCACGGGAGCCAAGCCGATCATGAATATATGTTTCAAACCCCATGTCCTCTACCCGCAGATCAACGATGCAGTTGTTGACCCGACGGACTACGCAGAGTGGGAGGAGTTGATCTACTACTTGGTCAAGCACTGCAATGATGAACGGAAGTTTGGAATTGAATACTGGGAGGTGGCGAACGAAGGCGATATCGGTGAATCCGGCGGGTGCCCTTACAAATTCACCCCACAGAATTATGTTTCCTACTACCGGCACACAGTTGCCGCCATACGGCGCGCTGATCCCCGGGCCAAAGTCGGTGGACCTGCGCTCGCTTACTTCAAGAGCCCACTCGCGGACGCGTTGCTCGATGCCGCCGGACAAGGTCAGACGCCACTCGACTTTCTCTCCTGGCATCTTTACAACAACGACCCGAGGGAATTCTGGAACACCATCGATTACATGAAAGCCAAACTGGCGAAGTACGCGAATCTGAAGCACGTGGAGACTATTCTCGACGAATGGAACATGTCGCTCCATGATCCGGTTCTGAATCCGTCTTTCCAGCCCGCATTCATCCTTGAAACGACTCTCGGCTTCTACACTAAGGGGCTCAGCCGGTCGTCGTACTACCACATTCGCGACTATTTCGTGGACGCTCCGACGTTTTCCAAGTTCATGTCCGCGCAAGGCACGGTCTTCATGGCGCATTGGTGGAACGACATGCCGCAATACGACGGGCTCTACGATAATCAAGACCGGCTGCGCCCGGCATACTACGCGTTCAAGCTGCTCAGCTTGATCAAGGGAGACCAAGTTCCAGTTGCGGGCACAAATTCTGACCTTAACGCATTGGCGGCGCGCGGAGGACCCTGGGTTAACGTGGTGGTGTGGAACTTTCCCCTGGAAGGTTCGGGAAATACTTATGATGCAACTGTGCAGTTTCCTTCCACCACCCACGGCGACGTGAGGGTGGTGCGACTCAACCCGGATAACCCCACCAATAACCTGGAACAGATCAGTAATGGAGAAATCGCGACCCTCACGCAGCATCCGCTTCGCCTGACCGTCCGCCCGTACGAGATTTATTGGATCGAAGTCGGCGAATAAGACGCGACAGTGGCGGGCGGGAACCTATAATTCAACCGCGATGGGAGGCGCCAGCTTCACTCGGTGCAGGTTGAATTGCATTTTGGTACTCAAGGTTCAGTCGTTCGCAACGCTTCCTTTATACCTCCGATCAGGGCCGGGCCGGACTCGGGGGTGAAAGGGAATTGTCCGATGAACTTCGGGCTGGTGATGGCAGCATAGCTGCGGCGCTCGATGTCATACTTGTCTGGCATGTACCCAATGGTCCCATTGGAGTAACCAAGGACGAACAGATCATCATGGGGCCAGTCCTGGCGGAGGCCGAGACCGAGGGTCGAGAAAAGCTCAGCCCCATGAGCGGCGAGGTAGGCGTCTCCGATGCGAATAGCCTGAACCTCGGAGTCCAGCCGCTCCGGACGGCTATCAAGCTCGGGCAGGATCTGCTCCGTCCATTCCACTGCGAAGCGGGAAATTGCCGCGACAGCCCGCTCCACGCTTCCGCCGTAGCGCAGCGGCAAGCGCTCGGGCGCGCCCACCACCACCCTCGCCATGCCGTCCAGCCAGCCTGTAGTATCGCCGGTCTTCAGGCGATATAAACCTTCTTCCCGCTCCGGCATGATTTCCTCGCGCCGCCAGCGGCGAGTGGGTAGTGTGACCATGCGGGTCACTGCCTTCACGCCGGGAGTTTCGATGGGGCGTGCGCAGGCCAGCGCTTTCAGCGCAGCGCCTGTAACCGCCCTCGCAGGCTCGAACCGCCGGTCCGTCCAGACGTACTCTCGGCCAAACATCACATCCCCACAGGTGCCCTGCAAATACATAGCGGTAGCCCCGGCGAGTATCGCTTCCAGTTGATCCACAACCTCACCAGGAACATCACGGGAGACCGCGCGCAAGTCGATCTCCATGTGCGCCACGGGATGCGCATGAAAGTTGACGACAATTGCCAAGGGTTGGCCATTCTCCCGGTCGGCGCGAAGCACGCTGACCCGCGTGTCCACAGGTCCATCGTCACGCGTGCGGTTATAGGTCATACCGGCCAACTCAGTTCCCCCCGCGTAAAGTCGAGCGGGCTCGCGATGATGATAGGCGGAGATGACCGCCGTCGAGATTTGACGCGCCACGAATTGCAGGTATTCTGGATCCGGCACCCCGGCCCCGCGGATGAATCCGGCCGTAGGCGCATTGTGACTATGTGAGAAATTGACGCACACGGAGCCCGCCGGAATATCGGTATGAGCCGCTACTTGTTCCCTGATCTTCCCCACGAAGGTCTTGTCGTTATACATCAGATCGGCCGCAACAATGGCCGCCGCCGCACCATTCTCATCGCACACAACGAGAGCGGTGGCAGTCAGGTCATCACGAATTCTCTGCCAAGTGCGTTGTAAGTAGTAACCCAAGCCCGCCAACTCCACCCCCCATGGCGGCGTGATCACGCGACGCGTTATTCCCACGGTGAATGGCATTATCCTCTCCCTCCTGGACTCCTTTTCCCGCCTGCAGGTGATCCTATAAGAACTGAGCGAGCCTTTCGAAAGAGGATTCTACCAGAACTTCCAACCCCGGTGGCCAAACCGGACAGAAGATTTCCCAGCATGCCGGTTGAACTGAAGACAATGAGGCAGTGGCCCACGCGGAGATCTGTTGTACGATATATCTCGAAGAGCAAAACCTGAATCGAAGGAATATACGTCTTATGGCAACTGTCATTTACGACCATGCCGGGATCGACTTCGCCAAGCCAGGCAAACATCACTACCAGATCGCCTTCCACCTTGATTCGAGCTGGGGTTACTCGCTCGTTCCGCTGACCGTGATCAACGGCCTGCGAGAGCCAAAATCCCAGAGCGCTCCTGCGGGGGTGGCCGCGTTTGGCGGCACCCATGGCAATGAATGGGAGGGACAGGTAGCGGTTAAGCGACTTTGCCAGGACCTCGACCCCGCGGAAATGAGCGGGCGGGTGATCCTGGTGCCACAATTGAGCGAGAGCGCGTGTGTCGCCAATACGCGGATCTCCCCCTTGGACGGAGTGAATATGAACCGGGCGTTTCCCGGCAACCCGCGCGGTACTATTTCTTATCGTATTGCACACTTTGTTAAAACCTGCATTTTCCCGCGAGTGCGCGTGGTGATTGACATCCATTCGGGTGGAAATGAAGCCCGCTTCGCCATGCCGCTGCCGGCGGTCTATGTTGTCGAAGATAAGAACCAGTTCGATGAGATGATCCAGATCGCCCAATTGTTCGATTCACGCTTCATTAACATCGCGGGGGGCACCGAGGGCACCGGCCTTCTTCCCATTGAGGCGGAACGGGAGGGCAAGATCGTAGCCTGCGGGGAGTTCGGCTTCGCAGAGTCGGTCGATCCCAAGGGTACACTGCACGCTTACGAGGGGATCAAGAATATCCTGCGGCACTACGGTATCCTGCCTGGCGAGGTGGTGAAGATCGATTCCCAGCGTTCGGGCCCCGCTCGCCTGCTCCAGGCCACGAGCGCCGACGACTATGTCCCCGCCCCGGGCAACGGCATCTGGGAACCGGCCGTCGAGCAGGGATCGGACGTCCGGCAAGGCAATCTGATCGGCCGCCTGCATGACTTTACGGACCACACGTCGACGCCGTTGGAAGTGCGCGCGGACCACCCTGGCGTGGTGTTGATGATGCATTTCGCAGCCGTCTGCCAGAAAGGGGTGACGCTCTATGTGATTGGAAGGGAATTTCGGGGTGGCTCTTCAGGTTAATCCGCTCGTTCCGTATAGGGGGCACTTTACACCTCCACGCGTTTTAAGGCTCAAGGAACTGCCAGGATCACAAGTGCGGCGACTCCGAGCCCCAGCCCCACGAAGCCATAGGCCCTGAGACGCTCCTTGAAGAGGATAAGTCCACCTGCGACCACGATGAAGAGGTTTCCCCCGATGGCGAGTGGAAACACCAGGTAGCCGGGAACTCGCGAGCTCATGGCCAGCACCATCCCCAGTTGGCCCAGCAAACTGCAGAGGCCCATGCCCGCGCCCATCACAATCTCCCGCTTCAGCGGCTTGGAGTGCTTTGTTAAGAAGGCGAGGGCAGAGATGATCGAAGAAGCGAGATACCAGAAAAAGAGATACTGGAACTGGTATTGCCCGGATAAATGCTTCTCCGCCAGGATCTTCAGCCCGAACGCCCCGAGCCCGTTTGTCAAGAATGCCACGAACATGAGTTGCAGCCACAAACGTTTGTCCTTCGAAGCCCTGGATTTCGTGGGACCGTTTTCGGACTTTCCCGTCGATCGATTCACTCGGTCGGACTCTTCCGCTACTTTGTCCTTATAAAGCAGAAAAAGCGCCGCCGCAGCCACAGCTAGTCCGGTGCCCTTGCGCAGCGTCACACTCTCCCCGTAGAGCAAGATTGATGCGACAGCAGGAACCGCGGAGGACAAGTTGATGATCAGCCAACTGGTGGAGATTTTACCGTACTTCAAACCGGCCAGGAAAGATATCGAAGCGATGGCCCCCGTTATTCCAAAGACGGTAGCCACCACGATCACGTTCCGTGGCGCGCCGGGGCCGGAATGCCTGGAGAATCGAAGGTATGCAAAAACCATCGCGGCGGACCACAGGCACAACGACGCGCTCACGGCGCTCGGGCGGCACTTCTTGACCTCGGCAACTTTGTTGAGGATTCCTAGTAATCCAAAACTGCCCAGCGCCATCACGGTATACAAATAGCCAACGGTCATTGATCAAATCCTTTGCACTGGCCTTACAGGTTAGTGTGCTGGTCCCGGCTGATTCCTCGCAACTGGAGGGTAGCACATCATACGTTGACTTCAATGTATGATCACATAATGTCGTCGGCTCCTTAAGTCCGGTAAGCTTGGTCGGTGTGAACGACCAAGGCTGGCCGGGAAAGGAGCCAAACATGGTGATTATAGGCCGTGATTTACATTCGCGGTACCAGGTTATCGCGATGCTTGACACGGAGACGGGCGAGGCAATCACGCGTCGGTTGGAACATGAAAGCGGAGAGGCCAAGAAGTTCTACGCGGGGTTGGAGGAGGCCGCGCTGATCGGGATCGAGGCGACGGGATCCACGCAATGGTTCGAGCGCCTGGTGGCGAAACTAGGACACGAATTGTGGGTGGGAGGTCCGGCGGAGATTCGGGCGCGGGCGGTGCGACGGCAGAAGACCGACACGCGGGATGCCGAGCACCTGCTGGACCTGCTGCTGAGCAAGCGCTTTGCGCGGGTCGACCTCCAGCCGCTCTCCCCAAAACGCCCTCAGTCCCAAGTGCTGCCACAGCTCGCAGCTCAGCCGGTAGCTCCCAAACGCCCGCGGCCGCCGCAACTCCATCTCCCGCAACTTCACCGGCATGCCATCCAGCGCGTCGGCGGGGAACGCACGATCTTCCGGAAACAAGCTCAGCGTGCGGGCCCGCTGCTCGGCTTCATCAAATACCTCCAACCTCTGTCGCCGTGCCCCCCGCTGGCGGTCATTGATCTCTCCTAAAAGCAAAACCTGCCGCTGCACAACCCGCCCCGAACGCACCCGACGGTTCTCCACGACACTCCAGTAGCGGTGCTCCTTGCCGTCCTTGCATCGACGTTTGCTGCACAGAAACATCGTCGACACATCCTGAAAGCTTCCTTCAGCGTTTGTGAAGAGGGTAGGTCGGCACTACAACGGCTTTCTGAAAAGCCCGCCTTTCTGGATAAGAGGTTAGACCGATAGGGAGGTCAACTTCATCAGGGCACCGACGATAGAGCTCTAGCGTTTATCTGCAGACAATCTTGTGGCGACTTCTGCTAGCTAAGAAACCGGCTTGAGGAGGCATCGCCGCTTTAGAGATGGCCACCTGCTACTTCGGCTCGGCGGAGCGCAACCGTTTCGCCAGCGCTTGCAGGAGCTTCCATCCGATGGCGCCGTTCCCTTCGACCAATGGGCGGAACTCCCAGAAAGTGAGCCCATAGCAGAATAAGTCCGTCGCAGCAGTCACCGTGGCCGAGCGTGGGCCGCCGTCGATCAGGGCGACTTCGCCGAAGTAGTCACCCGGGCCGAGGGTGGCGAGTTCGAGGCCTTTGCGCGAGACCGTGGCTTGCCCGGAGTCGATGAGGAAGAAGGCCGCGCCGCCAGAGCCTTCGACGATGACGGTCTCGCCTTTCGCAAAATGGCGCTCCTTGAGCAGGCGGGCAATTTGCTCGGTCTGCCTCCTGTCCATATCGGCGAAGAGCTGCACGCGCCGGAGTGCGGCCACCGGATCGCGCGCTGGCGGGCCGGGCGGCGCGGCCTCGCTGCTCGCTTTGCCAGTGGTGATAGCGCGGCACTGGAGGAGGTAGAGCGTCCCATCCTGGTACGCCCATTCAATGTCGCGCCGCGGACCGTAAGCCTTCTCGTATCGCAGAGCGAGTTCGCCCAAGGCCGCAAGCTGGGCGTTGTCGAGGCAAAGCTGGCTCACCTGCGCAGGCGGCACCTGCTCCTCGAAGGTGCCCCCAGTAGGGAGCGGGCGTAGCGCGATACGCTTGCGCCCGGCCTTGCGCTCCAAAACTTGGCCGGAGCGATCAAGGCGGATGTGGTCCGGGACGACAAGGCCGTTGACCACGACTTCACCGAGGCCCCAACTCGCTTCGATCAAACGCTCGTCGGCGCCCGTAACAGGATTCTCGGTGAACATAACCCCTGCGACGGTGGGGTTGAGGAGCGTCTGGATGACGACTCCGACGCTCGGCCGGGTGAACCGGCCGACACGCTGGCGATAGGTGATGGCCGAGTCCGAGTTCGCAGACCACCAGACTTCGCGGACAGCTCCGGGGACGTCGGCCGCCGAATGGACGTTGAGCACAGTCAGGTGCTGGCCGGCGAAGCTTGCCGCTGCACCATCTTCGTCGACGGCGGATGACCGGACGGCGAACGGCGGAGGCAAGCCTGCGACCGCCTTTGTCACCTTTTCAACGGCGCTCTCCTGACCGGAGGCGACGGCCTCGACCAAGTCGCCCGAAAGCGCCACGCCAGGCGGAACCGGGAGGCCCTCTCGCACCGCCTGGCCTAGCCCCACAGCCTTCGATCCATATTGCGAAGTCTCGCGCGCCTTCGCGAAGGAGACCACCTTTTTCATCCGAGCACCGTGACTTCCCCGGCGTCCCCGTCGACGCGGACCAATACGCCGTTGGCGATTCGTTCCGTTGCCTCGCGGGTTCCGACCACGCCCGGGATGCCGTACTCACGCGAGACGATCGCCGCGTGCGAGAGCAGGCCACCGTTGTCAGTGACGATCCCGCCAAGCAACGGCAGAAGAATGTTGAAGGCCTCGGTCGTCGACTCGGTGACCAGCACGTCGCCCTTGACGATCCGGCCGAACTCGGAGGGACCGGAAACGCGCCGCGCCGGCCCTTCGTAAATGCCCTTGCTCGCCGCCAGCCCGTAAAGGATCTTCTCTTCGTGCTGCGTCTCGGAACTCCCGAACACGTGGTCCAAGGCGATGAAGGTCGCGCGCATGAGACGGCCGACCGATGGCGGCAGGGCAGAGAAGTCCGGCGGGGGCGGTGGGGGCGGGCCCAGGAAGGGCGGCGCGTCCTTGGCAGTGTAACCCGCGCGGTACTCGGCCCGCATTGCCAACTCGCCTGCGGACGGGCCGCCTGTGCCGGCGACCAGCGCGCACATCTCGTCGAGGCCGGCCTCGAGCATGTGCTGAGGGATGGCAATGCGGCCGCGACTCGTCACCCGGCGGCCCGCGGAAAGTGCGGCGCGCCGCATGAGCCCTGAAGCCCAGATATCGCTGTAGACGCCGCGCTCGTCACGCAGGCGGTACATGTGCCTGGCCTCGCCTAGCAGTTCGTCAAACCGGGCCTGTTGAGCCGCGGGAACCTTGGAGCGTACTTCCGCAACCCGGGCATCGAGGTCCGCATCGGCCGGGGCTTCGCCCGAAACGGCGATGCGAATGGCCCTGAGGAGCGCGTCTGGCAATTCGAGCGCCGTGGGCTCGGCGATGTCGAAGCCATCCACCAGGCGGTTGCCGACCAAGTCGAGGTAGGCGGAGACCGCCGCGCCCGCGTCACCACCCAGGGAGCGCAGGCTCGCGAGTACCTGTGCGGGCTCGCCGTCGGACGCAAGCACCCTGCGCGCGGCCGGGTCCTCGGCGAATGCACGCTTCAGGCGGTCCAGTTCAGCGGAACCGCCGGCGGAGACAACTGCCGAGCCGCGCATCAGCCCCAGCAACTCGGACGGCGGAAGGCCCGTCCAGTCCCCGGCGTGTGCGAGGAAGTCCCCGACCGGAATCGTGGCGCTGCCGGTGAAGCGCATGTGCTGGGTGATCATCGCCGAATGATGATCGCGGCAGCGCGTCAAATAAGCGACCAGTTCCGCGTCGGAGAGGGCGTCCGGGTTAACCGACTGTAGCTCACGATGTGTGGCGATGGAGGATGGTTTGCGATCCTCGTCCCAGTCGCATAGCTGCTCTCGCCAGAGCTTTTTGGCGACGACTTGTTCGGCGCGCTTAAAGCGCTCCGGGAATTCGGCTTCCGGAGCCGGGACCACTTGGCTGTAGCCGAAGCCGTTCACGTAGCCCATCTGGAGGCCGTCGATGAGCAATCCATAGAACCGGGCGAAGTCGTTGGTGCCCTTTCTGAAAGCGGCTGGATGCATCTCCTGAAAGTACCGCGTCACGGGGCGCGGGAAGTGCACGGGGTCTTGCTTCCACGGTCCTGGCCCGGGCGCTTCAAAATGCAGTTCGGTGTTTAACCGAGTCATGGCAATTTTCCTCTCTCGCAAGGACCAAAAACAACACGGGGCCGATGGCGATCGTTACTGATAGGATTCTGGCGTTCATGCGCCCACTGTTGCTCGACGCTTCGCAAATGAACGGAGAATCGCTTTTCGGCTTCTGTCATCCCGGTGCATTCAATGACCGAGCCGAGGTGTCAACCAGAAAGTTCGACCGTGAGTTTTTGTTTTCCCCTATCAGGTAATTTACACCCGGCCGCCTCCGAAAGCAACGTGCTGTTGGGACTGTCGAGGAGTCGCCTCCGCTGAATCGTGCCGTCGCGCCCGAGAACAGCGTTTGGGAAGTGGATTTTCTCTTGTCGGCTACTTTTACTGTACGCGGAAGTCGGCCCATGACTGGTGGGGCTGGTAGCTGCTAACTCCGGCAACCACCTCTGGCACTCCTTTAACGAGGGAGGGGAACTGCCTGGTCTTCCGTACTCACAACCGTACCGATATCATTCCGGCCGCCAAAAGTGCCTGAACGACAATGCCGACACCAAGGCCCGTGATCGCTGTGGCCGAGGCCATGGGCAGCCAGCGGTTTACGAGTGGCCCGTCGGTCGGCAAAAGTGACAGCAAGCGGCGGGCATAGACCGTCACTAGGCCAATCGAAATCAGCACGGCGGCTAATCCCAGACTAAACGCCAGGATCAGGTAGAGTCCGAACGCCACCCGATGAAGTGAGACTGCGCTCAGCAAGACCACCAGCGCGGCCGGGCAGGGAATAATTCCGCCGGTCACACCGAGCATCACGAGTTGCTTATAAGAAAACTGGCGCTCGAAGCCATGCGTGTGCTCATGGACGTGCTCGTGCCGATGATGCTCGTGTGAGTGTGAGTGCTCGGAATGGTGAACGTGATCGTGGGAATGCGAGTGTCCGTGAGCTTCGTCGTGACCCGAAGGGAAATGATGGTGATGATGCCCTGGCGCGTGTCCGTGGCCGGCATAGCGGCTTCGAAGCATGTAGAGTCCGAGCAGTGCGACGGTCGCACCCGATCCAATGCCGAGCCACGGATAGAGTTGGTCTG
>Ga0187879_10002290_pt1 | contig 13025 bp, 10 predicted proteins | sample June2016WEW_19_1_FD_132423 | JGI IMG/M metagenome (GOLD analysis project Ga0187879, IMG submission 132423) | Peatland microbial communities from SPRUCE experiment site at the Marcell Experimental Forest, Minnesota, USA - June2016WEW_19_10 | ecosystem: Environmental > Terrestrial > Soil >... | reverse complement strand
GCCAGAGACTGTCCTGCCAGAGACTGTCCTGCCAGAGACTGTCCTGCCAGAGACTGTCCTGCCAGAGACTGTCCTGCCAGAGACTGTCCTGCCAGAGACTGTCCTGCCAGAGACCAGGAGACCGTCCGACCTGGACGCGGCCGGCCAGCCGGACCGGCTGGCCGGGCTGTTCGCGCTGTGGCGCCGGAATGGTCACAGGCCCGCGGCGAACCGCAGGGCCTCCGTCCGGTCGGTGCGCTCCCAGGAGAAGTCCGGCTCCTCGCGGCCGAAATGGCCGTAGGCGGCAGTCTGGGAGTAGATGGGACGCAGCAGATCAAGGTCCCTGATGATCGCCGCGGGGCGCAGGTCGAATACCTGGAGCACAGCGTCCTGGATCCGCTCGACGGGGACCTGCTCGGTGCCGAAGCACTCGACGAACAGGCCGACGGGCTTCGCCTTGCCGATCGCGTAAGCGACCTGGGTCTCGCAGCGTGCGGCCAGCCCGGCGGCGACCACGTTCTTGGCGACCCAGCGCATCGCGTATGCCGCACTGCGGTCGACCTTTGACGGGTCCTTGCCAGAGAACGCGCCGCCACCGTGCCTGGCCATCCCGCCATAGGTGTCGATGATGATCTTGCGGCCGGTCAGCCCCGCGTCGCCCATCGGGCCGCCGATCTCGAACCGGCCCGTTGGGTTGACCAGCAGCCGGTAATTGGACGTGTCCAGCTCGAGCTTGCCGATGATCGGATCCACCACGTGGTCGCGCACGTCCGGGGCGAGGAGCGCTTTCAGGTCGATGGCCGAGGCGTGCTGGGTGGAGACCACCACCGTGTCAAGCCGCACCGGCTCGCCGCCTGAGTACTCGATCGTCACCTGCGTCTTTCCGTCAGGACGGATGTAGGGCACCTCGCCATTGCGCCGGACCTCTGCCAGCCGCCGGGAAAGGCGGTGGGCGACCATGATCGGCAGCGGCATCAGCTCGGGGGTTTCCTCGCAGGCGTAACCGAACATCAGGCCCTGGTCTCCGGCGCCCTGCCGGTCGAGCTCGTCCGATCCCTCGCCCTCGCGGTGCTCGTATGCATCTCGCACGCCCTGCGCTATGTCAGGTGACTGCGAGCCGATCGAAACCGAGACCCCGCACGACGCCCCGTCGTAGCCCTTCGTCGACGAGTCATACCCGATGTCGAGAATCTTCTCCCGGATGATGCCAGGGATGTCAACATAGGTCTCGGTTGTCACCTCACCGGCGACATGCACCTGACCTGTGGTGATCAGCGTCTCGACAGCGACGCGGCTCCGCGGGTCGCCTTTGAGCATGGCATCAAGGACGGCATCGCTGATCTGGTCGGCCATCTTGTCAGGATGACCTTCCGTGACAGACTCGGACGTGAACAGGCGACGTGCCACCCTGACTCCTTCGACTTCTGTGATTGGCCTCGCCGAAGTGTAGCCGGGCCAGGCGGGCAGCCTCCCGGCAAACGGCCTCACGGCCTGTCGGCGGCCGGGGCGAACCTGCTCGCCACCTGATCCCAGATGGCGTCGGCGATCGTTTCCTTCGGGCCGCGGGGCACGTGCTCCTGGGTGCCGTCCGCGCCCAGGATGAGGGCCTCGTTCTCGGCCACCGCGAACCCGAGCCCGCCGCCGACCTGGTTGACGACGAGCAGGTCACAGCCCTTCGCGGCGAGTTTCGCCCGCCCGTTGGCGAGCAGGTCGCCGGTTTCCGCGCCGAACCCGACTACGACCTGGCCACGGCGCGGCCTGCTGGCCGCCAGCTCGCGCAAGATATCCGGGTTCTGGACCAGTCTGACCGGCTCCGGGTCGGTCCCGGTTTTCTTGATCTTCTGTGCGCTCCGGGCCGCGGGCCGGTAGTCGGCGACCGCCGCTGCCATGATCACGGCATCGGCTCCGGCCGCGCTGGCCAGCACGGCGTCCCGCAGCTCGCGGGCGGACGTGACATGCACGACCTTGACGCCGGCCGGGTCGTCGAGGGCTACGTTCGCGGCTACCAGGGTGACGTCCGCGCCGCGCGCCGTCGCGGTCCTGGCGAGCGCGTAGCCTTGCAGGCCCGACGACCAGTTTCCAAGGAAACGGACCGGATCGAGTTCCTCTCTGGTGCCGCCGGCGGAGATCACCACCGACCGGCCGGTGAGGTCGGGCGCCAGCCCCGCCCCGCCCCTGGCCAGCACCCGGAGCGCAATCCTGAACAGCTCGGCGGGCTCAGGCAGCCTACCTGGCCCGGAATCTGCGCCGGTCAGCCGCCCGGCCGCGGGCTCGAGCACGAGCGAGCCACGCTGGCGGAGCGTGCTGACGTTGGCGCGGGTCGCCGCGTGCTCCCACATCTCGGTGTGCATGGCAGGGGCGAAGACAACCGGGCAGCGGGCTGTCAGCAGGACCGCGGTCAGCAAGTCGTCAGACATCCCCGAGGCGGCCCGCGCCAGCAGGTCTGCGGTGGCCGGGGCGATCAGCACCAGGTCCGCTGTCTGACCAAGCCGGACATGCAGAACTTCGTGCACGTCCGTCCATGCGCTGCTAGCCGCCGGCTCACCGGACAGCGCAGCCCACGTGGCTTCGCCGACGAACCGCAGCGCATCGGGCGTGGGCACGACACGGACCTTGTGGCCCGCCTCGGTGAGCAGTCTGACCAGCTCACATGCCTTGTACGCGGCGATGCCCGCGCCCACTCCGATGATGATGCGCATCGGCCTCTGCCCGGCTCGCAGCTGGCCTCTACGGCTCCGTCAGCCCGTCAGGACTTCGGGCTTCTCTGCCTTGATGAGCCCCTCGCTGATCTCGCGCAGCGCGATGGACAGCGGCTTCTCCTGAACACGGGTCTCGACGAGCGGGCCCACGTATTCAAGGAGGCCCTCGCCCAGCTGGGCGTAGTAGGCATTGATCTGCCTGGCCCGCTTCGACGCCATGATGACGAGGCCGTACTTGCTGTCCACCACATTGAGCAGATCGTCGATGGGCGGATTGATGATGCCTTCCCCGGCCGGAGTCCCTGCCACCTTGTGCCTTCCATGTCATCATGCACGGTTCGGCCACCTGAGGCCGACTCAAGGCTACCAGCCGTCAGCGGATGTAAAGCGACGGACCTGCTGACAGCCAACTGGTACCGGCCAGGCGCCCGCACCCGGCACCGGGCCTGACTCCGTCACCGCCCGGAGCACGGGACACTAAACAGGAAACGCCGCACCGGCACAGGGGCAACGGGGACGCGGACCGCATTCCGGCCGCCGTCATTGACGAGCCGGCTGCAGCACTGCGTCACCCGCCGCCGCCCCTGGTGCCGCGCGTACGGATACCGGGTTAGTTAGCCGCGGAACTCGTTCTCAAGAGCCGTCCGCTGGTTGGCGCCGAGGCCGCGAACGCGCCGTGACTCGGCAATGCCGAGTCGTTCCATGATTTGCTTGGCGCGCACCTTGCCTACGCCAGGCATCGACTCCAGCAGTGCCGACACCTTCATCTTTCCTACGACATCATCCGTCTGGCCCTCCTTGAGAACCTCGGGGAGGGTCTTGTCATTCGTCTTCAGCTTGTTCTTGACCTCAGCACGCTCCTTGCGCGCCTTGGCAGCCTTCTCCAAGGCTGCGGCTCGCTGTTCGGGGGTAAGTGGAGGAAGAGCCACGTGTGGTCACCTCGGGTTTCGTATCGAAAAACTCGCTCCGCGAGGGGAAACTAGCGAGTTCAGCCCGCGTCGGCAATGCAAACCCCCGTTTGTGACGTCATAAATTGCCCAATATTACTCGCCGAACAGAGTTGGATACTCAGCGTAACCAAATTGGTATCTCCGCCACTGCCGGTCCGGGGATCTCTGCTGGCCAGCCGGGCCGTGGCCCAGCCTTTCCAGCGGGCCCGGGCGCAGCCGCGCGGGCAGGCGTAGCCGCCGCGGGCCCCTGGCTCAGCCTGGCGTACCGGCAGCGGGCCCCTGGCTCAGCCTGGCAGCATCGCGATGCGCCGGACCGATGCCGCCATCGCGGCCGCGGCCGCGCCTGGATCCGCAGCGGCAGTGATCGGGCGCCCGACAACCAGCAGATCGGCACCGGCCCGCAGCGCCTCCTCCGGCGTGGCGATGCGCGCCTGATCGTGCGCATCTGCGCCGGCCAGCCGGATGCCGGGAGTGACAAGCAGGATGTCAGGACCCACCTCGGCGCGCACCTCGGCAACCTCACGCGGCGAGCACACGACGCCGTGCGCGCCCGCTTCGACGGCCAGCACCGCGAGCCGCCGGACGGCATCGGGAACAGGGCCCGCCAGCCCGATGCGGTCGAGATCGGCGCTGTCCAGCGAGGTGACAACCGTGACCGCGATGATCTTGGCGTTCGGGGCGGCGTCCGCCGCGGCCCGCACCATGGCCGATCCCCCGGCCGCGTGCACGGTCAGCAGGTCCGGCCGGAGCCTGGCTACGGCCCGCGCCGCCCCCGCCACCGTCGCGGGAATATCGTGCAGTTTCAGGTCGAGGAAGACCTTGACACCGCTGGCGCCGCGGATCGAGGCGACCGCTTCGGGGCCGTACCGCAGGTAGAGCTCGAGCCCGATCTTGACCGTGCTGACATGCGGAGTGACCATCGCCGCCCAGCTAGCGGCAGTGTCAAGGTCAGGCGCGTCCAGCGCCACCGCGATCGGAGCGGGCTGCGTCACTAGGCCTCCTCTACAGCACGTTCCCGGCGCGCCTGCGCCGGGCCGCGGCACGCGGCTCGTGGGCCAGCCCGACAACGTCGGAGAGCCGCTCGATGCCGCGCTGCGCGAGTTCGTCGTCAAGCTCGCGCAGAATACGCGCGCACGCCGACGGATCATTGAAGATCGTCGTGCCGACACTGACCATCGCCGCCCCCGCGAGGATGAGCTCGAGAGCATCCTGCCCGGTCCGGACGCCGCCCATACCGATAATCGGCACGTCGGGGAAGGCCTCCCGGACCTGCCAGATACAGCGCACGGCTACCGGGCGGACCGCGGGCCCGGACAGGCCGCCGGTCACCCCGGCCAGCACCGGCCGCATCGTATCCGGGTCGATCGTCATGCCGAGCAGCGTATTGATCATCGACAGCCCGTCAGCCCCGGCCGACACGCACGCCCTGGCGATCCCGACAATGTCGGTGACGTCGGGCGAGAGCTTGGCGAAGACCGGGAGGTCGTAGCGGGCCCGGCCGCGGACCGCTTCGATGACCGCCGCGGCGGCACCCGGGTCGCAGGCGAATACCTGTCCTCGGTGCTCAACGTTGGGGCAGGAGATGTTCACCTCGATCGCTGTGACGCCCGCTGCGCCGGACAGCCGGACAGCAAGCTCCGCGTACTCCTCGACGGTGCCGCCGGCGATGGAGACCACGGCCCGGGCGCCTCTGGACAGCAGCCAGGGCAGGTCCCGCTGCAAGAACGCGTCGATACCTGGCCCCTGCAGGCCGATCGAGTTGAGCATGCCGCTGGGCGTCTCGGCCATCCGCGGCGTGGGCCGGCCCGCCCGGGGCGCGAGCATGACCGACTTGGTGACGATCGCGCCGATCTTGGAGACGTCAAAGAACTGGGCGAGCTCGCGCCCGGCGCCAGCGCATCCGGACGCGGTCAGGATCGGGTTCGGCAGCTCGATATGGCCCAGCCTGGTGCGAAGGTCAGTCGCCATGGCCGGCCCCTGGTGACCGCCGCTGCGCTGCCTCGCCGGGCCCGCTGCGGCCGGAGCCGGCCGAGCTGCCCGGCACTGGGCCGTTAGCGCTCGCCGCGCCGGTGCCGTTGCCTGCTGCCTGCCCTGCGCCCGTCGCGGCCGCTCCGGCCATCCCCGCCCGGTGCCGTGACCTCGGCTCCCAGCCGGGCGCGCCGAACGCGTCGAACGGGATCGTCCCGATGTCATCCCAGCGCACCTGATCGCCGCGGAACACCGGGCCGTCCACGCAGGACCGGACCATCCTGGTGATCCCGTCGGAGCCAGCCACCGGCAGTACGCAGGTCATGCAGACGCCGATGCCGCAGGCCATCGACTCCTCCACCAGGGCCTGCACCGGGATGTCGTAGCCGCCGGCCAGCGCCGTGACCTGGCGCAGCATCGGCATCGGGCCGCAGGCGTAGATGACGTCGGTCCTGGCCTCGTGAATAACCTGGCTGAGCACATCCGTGACGATCCCGCGGGTGCCGAGCGAGCCGTCCTCGGTCGTGATCATCGCGGTGCGGCCGGTCCGCCGCGCGGTCAGCGCGCCGAACACCCGGTCCCCGGTCGCCGCGCCGAGCAGGAAGTCCACCGAGCACCGGCGCTCGCGCAGGCGGCCGGCCAGCGAGAACAGCGGCGCGCTGCCGTAGCCGCCGCCGATGAGCAGGCAGCTGGCCGGATGACGCGGAACCGGGAACGGCCGGCCGAGCGGGCCGGTGACGTCGAGCACGTCCCTGGCCCGGCAGCCAGCCAGCCACCGGGTTCCCCGGCCGCGGGCGGCGAACACGAACTCCACGGTGCCGCCGTGGTCGGGCCGGACATCGTGGATCGAGAACGCCCGCCGCAGCAGCATGGAGCTATCGGGGCCGCCGACGGCCACCGCCACGAACTGGCCGGGCCGGAACCTGGCCGCAACGCCAGGCGCCACGACCGTCATCGCGTAGTAGGCGTCAACCCGGCGGACGGTCAGCACCGTCCCGCGGACCTGGACCGGGCCCGCTTCCATCTCGCTGGCGGTATTCGTCATGGCTGCGCGCCCGGTGCCGGACCGGCGCCGCGCAGCCGCGCCGCATGCTCCTGCAATGACCGCACGCCCACCCCACCGGAGTTGATTGCCTCGATGCCCTGCACGGCGGCGGCGAGCCCCGCGGTCGTGGTGATGCAGGGAATCCCCCGCCGGACCGCGGCGGTACGGATCTCATAGCCATCCAGCCGCGGCCCGGACTGCCCGGGGCTGCCGAACGGCGTATTGACGATGAGATCCACCTGGCCGGCCAGGATCCGCTCCACGATCGTCGGCTCGCCGTCCGGCCCCGGGCCGTCGCTGTGCTTACGCACGATCGTGGCACGTACTCCGTTCCTGCGCAGAACCTCTCCGGTACCGCGCGTCGCCCATATGTCGAAACCGAGATCGGCGAGGCGCTTGACAGGGAACACCATAGAACGCTTGTCCTTGCTGGCCACCGACACGAATGCCCGGCCTTTCACCGGCAACGACCCATACGCGGCCGCCTGCGATTTCGCGTACGCGGTGCCAAACGCCTCATCGATGCCCATGACCTCGCCGGTCGAGCGCATCTCGGGACCGAGGACGGTGTCGACGCCCTCACCGCGGGCATTGCGGAACCTGCCGAACGGCAGGACCGCCTCCTTGACCGCGATCGGCGCGTCCAGCGGCAGCGTGCCGCCATCGCCGGCCGCCGGGAGCATCCCCTCGCCGCGCAGCCCGGCCACCGTGGCACCCAGCATGATCCTGGCCGCCGCCTTGGCCAGCGGCACCGTGGTGGCCTTGGAGACGAACGGCACCGTGCGCGAGGCCCGCGGGTTCGCCTCGAGCACGTACAGCACCCCCGCGGCGAGCGCGTACTGGACATTCAGCAGCCCGCGCACCCCGACGCCGCGGGCTATCGCCTCCGTTGCGTCACGGACCAGTCCGATGTCCTCGCGGCCGATGGTGATCGGCGGCAGCGCGCAGGCCGAGTCGCCGGAGTGGATCCCGGCCTCCTCGATATGCTCCATTACGCCCCCCAGGTACAGCTCCCGGCCGTCGTACAGGGCGTCCACGTCGACCTCGATCGCGTCGTCGAGGAACTTGTCGACCAGCACCGGGTGCTCCGGGCTCGCCTGGGTCGCCCTGCGGACGTAGGCCTCCAGCGTCGCGTCGTCGTAGACGATCTCCATGCCGCGGCCGCCGAGCACGTAGGACGGCCGGACCAGCACCGGGTAGCCGATCTCCTCGGCCACCGTGATCGCGTCTTCCACCGACATCGCGGTTCCGTGCCGCGGCGCGTTCAGCCCGGCCGCGGCCAGCACGGCACCGAACTCGCCGCGATCCTCGGCCAGGTGGATCGCCTCGGGCGAGGTCCCCACCACCGGAACTCCGGCCGCCGCCAGCGCCCTGGACAGGCCCAGCGGAGTCTGGCCGCCAAGCTGGACGATCACGCCCGCGACCGGGCCGCTGGCCCGCTCGGCGTGCACCACCTCGAGCACGTCCTCCAGGGTCAGCGGCTCGAAGTAGAGCCGGTCGGACGTGTCGTAGTCGGTGGATACGGTTTCCGGGTTGCAGTTGACCATCACGGTCTCGTAGCCGGCCTGCGACAGCGCGAACGAGGCGTGCACGCAGGCGTAGTCGAACTCGATGCCCTGGCCGATGCGGTTGGGGCCGCTGCCGAGGATGATGACCTTCGGCCGGTCGCCCGCGGGCACCTCGGTCTCGTCGTCATAGGTCGAGTACAGGTAGGGCGTGCGGGCGGCGAACTCGGCCGCGCAGGTGTCGACGGTCTGGAACACCGGCCGGATCCCCAGGTCGTGCCGGATTCCGCGGACCTGCTCTGGCCGCATGCCGCAGAGCTGGCCGACCTGGGCATCGGAGAAACCGCTGGCCTTGGCCGCCCGGAGCAGCGCACCGGCCGCGGCAGCCGCACCGGCCGCCGTCGCGTTCCCGGCCGCGGCACCCCCCGCGGCAGCCGCACCGGCCGCCGCCGCGGTCCCGGCCGCCGGCGAGCGACCGCCCCAGCCGGGCGGCCAGCCGCCCGCAAGCCGTTGAGCCTGCTCTTCAATGGCCTGGATCTGGTCAATGAACCAGGGGTCGATGCCGGACGCCGCGGAAAGTTCGGCGACAGTCGCGCCCGCCCTGATCGCCTGGTGCACTGTCGTGAGCCTGCCGTCGTGCGGGCTGGCGCAGCGCCGGACGAGTTCCGTGGCATCGCCTGCGGGCTCATTCCAGCTAAACGGGGCCGCTGGCTGCTCAAGCGAACGCAGCGCTTTCTGCAGCGCCTCAGGGAAACTGCGCCCGATCGCCATCGCCTCGCCGACCGACTTCATGTGCGTGGTCAGCACCGGGTCGGCGCCGGGGAACTTCTCGAAGGCGAACCTCGGCACCTTGACCACCACGTAGTCGAGTGCGGGCTCGAAACTCGCCGGGGTCTCGCCGGTGATGTCGTTGCGGATCTCGTCCAGCGTGTAGCCGATCGCGAGCCTCGCCGCGATCTTGGCGATCGGGAAACCGGTCGCCTTCGACGCGAGGGCCGATGACCGGGACACCCGGGGGTTCATCTCGATCACGACCATCCGGCCGGAAGCCGGGTGCACGGCGAACTGGATGTTGCAGCCGCCGGTGTCCACCCCCACCGCGCGCGCGGTGGCGATCGCGACGTCCCGCATGTGCTGGTACTCGCGGTCGGTCAGGGTCATCGCCGGCGCCACGGTGACCGAGTCCCCGGTGTGCACGCCCATCGGGTCGATGTTCTCGATGGAGCAGACCACCACGACGTTGTCGTTGCGGTCCCGCATCAGCTCGAGCTCGAACTCCTTCCAGCCCAGGATCGACTCTTCGAGCAGCACCTCGCAGACCGGGCTGGCGTCCAGGCCCGCGCCCGCTATCTGCAGCAGGTCGCCCTCGTGATGGGCGATACCGGAGCCGGACCCGCCCAGGGTGAAGGACGGCCGCACGACAAGCGGGTAGCCGAGCACCGCGGCGGCAGCCTCGCACTCGGCCATGCTGTGACAGATCCTGCTGTCCGGCACGGCGGCACCGAGGCCGGTGACGATCTCCTTGAACTGCCTACGGTCCTCTCCGGCCTTGATAACCTCGATTCTGGCCCCGATCAGCTCTACCCCGTACCTGGTCAGGGTCCCGGCCTCGTGCAGCGCCACAGCCGCGTTCAGGGCCGTCTGGCCGCCCAGGGTGGGCAGCACAGCATCCGGGCGCTCGGCCGCTATGACCTTTTCGAGCACATCCAGGGTGATTGGTTCCACATAGGTCGCGTCAGCGAACTCCGGGTCCGTCATGATCGTCGCCGGGTTGGAGTTGACGAGACTGACCCGCAGGCCCTCCTGCCGCAGTACCCGGCACGCCTGGGTGCCCGAGTAATCGAACTCGCACGCCTGGCCGATGACGATCGGGCCGGACCCGATCACCAGCACCGAGCTGAGGTCAGCGCGCTTCGGCATGGCGGCTCCCGTTCGCCTGGTCCATCAGTTCGCAGAATTCGCCGAACAGCCCGGCCGCGTCGTGCGGGCCAGGCGCCGCCTCGGGATGGAACTGGACGCTGAACGCCGGCCGGCCGAGCAGCCGGATCCCCTCGACGACGCCGTCGTTCAGGTTGACGTGGCTGATCTCGGCCCGGCCGAACGGGGTATCGAACGTGGCCTCGGCGGGCATCCCGACGGCGAAACCGTGATTGTGGCTGGTGATCAGGACGCGGCCGGTCCGCAGGTCCTTGACCGGATGGTTCATGCCGCGGTGCCCGAAGCGCAGCTTGTAGGTGCCGAGGCCGAGCGCCCGGCCGAGAATCTGGCTGCCCAGGCAGATGCCGAACAGCGGGACACCGGCGGCCAGCACCCGGTGCATAGCCTCGACCGCATATCCCGCGGCGGCGGGATCGCCTGGCCCGTTGGAGAAGAACACGCCGTCCGGGTCGTCCGCCATGATCTCGTCGGCCGTGCTCGCCGCGGGCAGCACCCGGACCTCGCAGCCGAGCCTGGCTAGGGCGGCCGGCGTCGCGGCCTTGATGCCAAGGTCGACGGCGGCGACCCGGTACCTGACCGGCACCCCGCCGGCCGGGCGCACCAGGTACGGCGCGCCGGTGGACACCTCGCGGGCCAGGTCCGCCCCGGCCATCGGCGGGCTGGCCAGCACCCGCTCCAGCAGCTTTCCCTGATCAGCCTCGGCGGTGCTGATCCCGGCCCGCATCGCGCCACGGTCCCGCAGGTGCCTGGTCAGCGCCCGGGTGCCGGTGATCGCGATGCCGCTGACGCCCTGGGCCCGCAGCTCGTCATCAAGGCCCCGCGCGGCCCGCCAGCTCGACGTGATCCTTGCGGGCTCCCTGACCACGTATCCGCTCACCCAGATCCGGCGCGACTCGGGGTCGGCATCGTTGACGCCGGTATTCCCGATGTGCGGGGCCGTCATCGTGACGATCTGCCTGCAGTAGGACGGATCGGTGAGCGTCTCCTGGTAGCCGGTCATGCCGGTATTGAAGACCAGCTCGCCGAAGGTCTCCCCGGGCGCGCCGTAACTGGTCCCGCGGAATGTCACGCCGTCCTCGAGGACCAGCATGGCCGGCCGCGGGCCCGGCGCCGGGCCAGACGGCGCGGGATCGGCCGGTGCGGGTTCTGCTGGCGCCGCGGTCATCGGGCCAGCTTCCCGTCGAGCACCGTCGGGCTGCCGCGCAGGAACGTGGCGACGACCCGGCCGGGCAGCTCCATCCCGGCGAACGGGGTGTTGCGGCTCTTCGATGCGTGTCCCGACGGGTCGACGAGTTCACGCGGCGACGGATCGTAGAGCACCAGGTTGGCCGGGGCTCCGGGAAGCGCGCTGCCGTGCCCGGCGAGGCGGCCGATCGCGGCGGGCCTGGCCGACATCCTGTCGGCCAGGCCGGCCCAGTCGAGCAGCCCGGTCTCCACCATCGCCTCATGAACCACGCGCAGCGCCGTCTCAAGGCCGGTCATGCCGAATGCCGCCACCGCCCACTCGGTCTCCTTATCTTCCAGCGGGTGCGGCGCGTGATCGGTGGCCACGCAGTCGATCGTGCCGTCGGCCAGGCCCGCCCGCAGCGCAGCCACGTCGTCGGCGGTCCGCAGCGGGGGGTTGACCTTGTAGGCCGGGTCGTAGCTCTCGGCAAGCTCGTCGGTCAGCAGCAGGTGGTGCGGGGTTACCTCGGCGGTCACCTGCCAGCCCTTGGACTTCGCCCAGCGGATGATCTCAACGGAACCGGCCGTGGAGACGTGGCAGACATGCAGCGCGGATCCGACGTGCGCCGCGAGCAGGCAGTCCCTGGCGACGATCGCCTCCTCGGCGACGGCTGGCCAGCCGGTCAGGCCGAGCCTGCCGGAGACGGCACCCTCGTTCACTTGAGCGCCGTCGGTGAGGCGCGGCTCCTGGGCATGCTGAGCGATCACGCCGCCGAAGGCCTTGACGTACTCAAGGGCCCGGCGCATCAGGACGGCGTCGGACACGCAGCGGCCATCGTCGGAGAAGACCCGGACCCGGGCGGCGGAGTCCGCCATCGCGCCGAGCTCGGCCAGCCGGCTGCCTGCCAGCCCGACGGTGACCGCGCCGACCGGCTGAACGTCGCAGCGGCCCGCCTGCCTGCCGAGCCGCCAGATCTGCTCCACCACGCCCGCGGTATCGGCGACCGGGTCGGTGTTGGCCATCGCGTGCACGGCGGTGAACCCGCCGAGCGCCGCGGCCGCGGTCCCGCTCTCGATGGTCTCGGCGTCCTCCCGGCCCGGCTCGCGCAGGTGGGCGTGCAAGTCGACGAGGCCGGGCAGCAGGATCAGGCCGTCGGCGTCCAGCCGGCTCGCGCCCGCCGCGTCGGCGCCGGGACCGATCTCGATGATGCTGCCGCCAGAGATCACCATGGCGGCAGGCTCGCCCCCGGACGGCCGCGCGCCGCTGATCACCCAGGTTTCAGGCGCCGTGGTTCCTGGCGCTGTCGTTCCTGGCGCTGTCGTTCGTCGCGCTGTCATTGCCCGGCCTCCGCTCCGCCTAGCAGCAGGTAGAGCACGGCCATCCGGACGCTGACCCCGTTGGCGACTTGCTCGACAATCGTGGACCGGCCGGAGTCGGCCACCTCGGCGGCGATCTCCACGCCGCGGTTCATCGGGCCCGGGTGCATCACGATGGCGTGGGACGGCAGCAGCGCCGTCCGGCCAGCGTCCAGGCCGTACCTGCGGCTATATTCGCGCACGCTGGGGAAGTAGGCGGCGTTCATCCGCTCCTGCTGTATTCGCAGCATCATGACCACGTCGCTCTTGGGCAGCGCGGCGTTCAGGTCGTAAGAGACCGAGCACGGCCAGCCGCCCACCGCGACCGGCAGCAGCGTCGGCGGCGCCACCAGCGTCACCTCGGCGCCGAGCGTGTGCAGCAGCAGCACGTTGGACCTGGCGACCCGGCTGTGCAGCACAT
>Ga0187879_10002274_pt1 | contig 13077 bp, 9 predicted proteins | sample June2016WEW_19_1_FD_132423 | JGI IMG/M metagenome (GOLD analysis project Ga0187879, IMG submission 132423) | Peatland microbial communities from SPRUCE experiment site at the Marcell Experimental Forest, Minnesota, USA - June2016WEW_19_10 | ecosystem: Environmental > Terrestrial > Soil >... | reverse complement strand
GCAGAATTCCATCTTCAGCCAGCCGCTCGCGACCTTTGGCGGCGGGCTCACGCTGATGGGACTTAGCTTTGATCAGTTGGCCGCCGCGCTTACTATGAATGAGAGTTCCGTCCAGGAGCTCGACCACGTCCATCTGCGTGCCTCCCAACAGAAGGACGCCACTTTTAAGCTGGGAGAGCGCTATCCCATCCTCAACGCCAGCTTTGCGCCGATTTATAACAGTGCCGCCATCGCGTCGGTCGTCGGGAATCAGTCCTACGCCGCGCCCTTTCCTTCCGTCAATTATGAGGACATCGGACTCACGCTCAAGGCGAAGCCGCTGGTTCACAACAATTCCGACATAGCGCTCGAGCTGGAGATACAATTCCGCACTCTGGGTGCTACCAACTCCAATGGCATTCCGATCATTTCCAATCGCGAGTACAAGGGTGGGATCCTGCTCAAGGAAGGTGAACCGGCCGTCATAGCGGGAATGGTCACCGCGTCCGAGGAGAGGAGCTTGAGCGGTCTGCCCGGGCTTTCCAAAATTCCGGGCGTCGGCCTGCTTACCTCACAGCGTACCAAACAGCAAGAGAACGATGAGCTCCTGATCCTGATCACGCCGTACGTCGTCCGTAGCCCGGAGCGCACCGAACCGCCGGAAATCTGGATAGGAAAGTAAATCGGGTGATCGGGCCATCGAAAACCTGAAACCCAGGAGCCTTTGACTTTGGATGGCCCGATGACCCGATCGCCCGATTCATTTCTGGCTTGCCTGGAAGTCCACAATCTTCTTCAACAGATCGACGGGGGCACCGCCGGGTACGCTCCGTCCATTGATGAACAGAGTCGGCGTGCCCGTCACGCCCACCGACCTGCCCAGGGCAAGGGAGGCCTCGACTCTGGTTTTGGTTGCTGGAGTGGTCGCACAGGCGGCGATCTCGCCGGCATTCGCGCCCGATGCGGTCGCAATGGCCTTCAGCTTTTCGTCGGCGTTGGCCTCAGTGATATTGGCCTGCTCGTCAAACGCCTTCTGGATAAATTTCCAGACTGCATCATTCGAAGCGCGCCCGACGCAATCGACATAGCCGGCAGCTTTCTCTGCCCAGTCGTGAGCGGGGAGCGGGAAATTCTGGAAAATAAAGTGGGCCTCGGGCTCCAGCGCGAGAAGCTCATCAATCGCGGGCGCGGCCTTCGCACAGTGCGGGCACTGCATATCGCTAAATTCGACAATCGTCACCGGAGCCTTTGCCGGTCCCTTGGCGGGGCCGTTCACGCCTTTTTCCAGCTTGGCGCGGGCATCGTCAAAGGGCCTCGCACCGAAGGGCAGAATGTCGCCTGTAATTGCATGCTTGCCATCACCGCTGACCAGCAACCGATTCTGGTTCGAGCCCTGCGGGTTGGTGATCACAATCGAGACCTCCGCCAGTCCCGGCACCTCGGAGGGACGAATATCAGCCACCTTCCACGTCACCGTGGGATCGTAGCCAAACATTTGGGACAGGAACGAGTCGACCGTCTCTTCGGTGGGCAGAACCATCGAGCTTCCCCCAGCGGGTGAAGCGGCCGCTGGTTTGGCCGGGGACTTTGCCGGGGGAGCCGATGGGGTTTGAGCGATAGCGATGCCGGACAGGAGCAGAGCGGCGAGAAGTGTGCGATGCATGCTTGTCATATTTTGAAATTCGATTGGAATTTTGATTGTTACAAAAAGCGGCTAAGTTGTCATTTGCCGACGCTTTGCTAATGGAGACCCGGGCGTACCCGCCCGGCTGGACGGTCGAGACGCCCCCTCCACCAAATGTCTCATCACGCGATCACGGCGTTAGAGCTCCGACTTGGCTGCGATTGGGAATCTCCTCCCGTAGCCGAATGCTTTGGCGGAGATCTTGATTCCGGGCGCCGCTTGTTGCCGCTTGTATTCGCTGCGCTCGACCATGCGGATCACCCGCCGCACCAGATCAGGATCGAAATTGTGAACGCGGGCAATCTGTTCGGCCGAGCACGATTCTTCCACATAGTCTTCGAGAATCGGATCGAGCACTTCGTAGGGCGGAAGTGAGTCCGAATCTTTCTGATCGGGACGCAATTCCGCCGACGGCGGTTTCTCGATGGTCGCTTGCGGAATTACTTTGCGCCGCGAGTTCACGTAGGCGCTCAGGCGGTACACCAGCGTCTTCGGTACGTCCGAGATTACGGCCAACCCGCCCACCATATCGCCGTAGAGAGTGCAATAGCCGACAGCCAATTCGCTCTTGTTACCAGTCGAAAGCACGAGCGCGCCGAACTTGTTCGACAGGGACATCAGCAGCAATCCGCGGGCGCGCGACTGAATGTTTTCTTCGGTGACGTCCTGCGGCAGTTCGTTAAACACTGGCGCAAGCGTCTGGCGCGCGGCTTCGTAGATTTCCTGGATCGAAATCAGTTGGAAGCGAATCTTCAAGTTGCTGGCCAGTTCCCGCGCATCGTCAATCGAACCTCGCGAGGAGTACGGTCCGGGCATGCCGACTCCGATTACGTTCCCGGAGCCGAGCGCATCGGTCGCAATCGACGCGGTGAGCGCGGAATCGATGCCGCCGCTGAGCCCGACGATCGCCTGTCGGAAGCCGCATTTGTGGACATAATCTCGCGTGCCCAGAACCAGCGCTTCGTAGGCGCTTCCTTCTTCACCCACAACCTGTGAGTGCATGTCTCCGGTTAGCTTCTGGGAGTCGAAATAGATCAGATCTTCCTCGAAGGACTTGGCTTGCGCGATTACCTGTCCATCGGGCGCAATCACCAGGCTCGATCCGTCGAAAACCAGGCTGTCGTTGCCCCCGACCTGGTTCACCATCGCGACCGGAACTTTCTGATTCTTGGCGATGGCGGCGAGCATGTCATGGCGCAGTTCGCGCTTACCCAGCCAAAACGGCGAGGCGGAAATGTTGAGCACAAAGTTACCGCCGGCTCGGACCAGTTCTTCGACCGGGTCGACGCGATACAGACGCTGGTTCCAGAAGCGCTTGTCGTTCCAGGCATCCTCACAGATGGTCAACGCCATCTGCTTGCCGCAAAAGCTGAACAGTTGCTGGCTCTTGGCGGGAGCGAAGTTGCGCATCTCATCGAAGACATCATAGGTGGGCAAGAGCATCTTCGACTGGATGAAGTCGATGCGGCCGTCGCGCAGCAGAGCGGCAGAATTCATCGCTTTCTTGCCGGAGTCCGCTTCGGCCGGAGTTACCGTCCCGCAGATCACGGCAATGCCCTGCGTTTCGGCGGCGATCCTCTCGACGGTCGTGCGACTGCGCGCCACAAACCACGGCCTCTCGACGAGATCGCGCGGCGGGTAACCGCAGACGCAGAGTTCCGGAAACAGAATCAGGACGGCGCCAGCGCTCCGCGCCTGCAGCGCAAACTGGATGATCTTGGCAGCGTTGCCGGAAAAATCCCCCACAGTGGGGTTGATCTGGCCCAGGGCAATCTTCACAGTCTTAGTGTAGAGGGTCGAGGTGTAGAGGGTCGAGGAGGCCTTATACGAAACCCGGGTTTCTGATGCGCAGAGTGCTAGTTGGGGCCGGGGTCCGTACCGGGGCCGGTCGGCGGTGGAGGTGGGGGCAGCGGTGGCATGCGGGAAGAGTTGGCAGGATTAGACTCCGGCATTTCTTCTCCCGGACGCCTCAACGTGGGCGCGGTCGCTGGGCAATCTTCCTGTTTCCTGGCAACGGTTGGCGTACCCAGATCGACTTCCTTTTCGACGCGCACGATTTTCTGGCCATCCACTTTCATGGTCTCGACGCGTACGACTTCGTCGCCGACGAAGCGCACAAAATCCACGTCCTCGGGGGGCTTGCCGTAGATCCATTCTTCGTATTCGACTTCGCCGTCATGTTCGCGCACTTTGTTTGGCGGACGTCCCTTGGCATAGATCACCATGTCGTGATTCATTCCCACCAACACATGGTGATTCTTGATGGCCTCTTTGACCTTCGGAGAAACGGTTTCCAGGTAGGCCTCGAGCGGCGACTTGGCATCGAAATCAAACACCGGGCGCAACAACTGCTTCAGCTCTGGCCCGGTCAGTTCCGGAACATACTTGTCGAAATAGAGGTCGACGAAAGAGCCGCGGGCGTTGGCGGAGGAATCGGAGGTCGAAAGCGGCCCGCCTCCGTTCGCACCTGCAACCTCGATGTGCTGGTACCACTTCTGCCTCTTGATGGGACCGCCGTTGATCTCGAAGCGGATGTGGTCGTCTTTGATGACAACGTCGCTGATGCGGGCCTTGTCGCCGGGCTTCACGGCTGGTCCCCAGAGCGTCATCAAATGTTGCAGTTCCGGGCCAGTGGGGGTTACAGCGCCGTTCTTGAGCTTCAGTCCAACCTTCCCCATGGGAAAACTTGTACGGATATAGACCAGTTCTGCATTGAAGGAGTGAATAATTTCTTGGCGGGTTGCCCTGGAAATCCTGGGGGGCGGAGTGTTTTCGGCGAATGTGAGCGCGGCGAAGACCAGAAGGGTTGCCAACAAACGATAACCAACGCAGTCAACGTGGAAGTACCGCATGGAGCACCCCGGGCCCACTGGCCTGATTATAAACCGCTTAAACAAGCTCGCAGCTCTCAGCTTTCAGCTTTCAGCTTTCAGGGAGAACCACCGGGAATTAGATGCCGAGAACTGAGAACTGGGAACTGAGAACTACCAAGCGGTCACCGGGTATATGGGTACTTCCGTAACGGTGAGTTGTACTTTAAGCACCTGAGGTCACCAGTCGAAACCAACTTAGAATGGATGCAACACCACCAGCTCATCCCCGGGCTGGGGCCAACAGGATTGCCTTTTGCCGTTGAAGCTGCCCATTCCCGCGCGTATTCCACTGCTCTACGTCATCCTGGGAGTGCTGTTGGCGCTCAGCGTCCTTCCGATGTACTTCTATTCGGCGCAGATCGAGAGCATGAATCGGGAGCGCTTGAAAACCAACGAAATGCTGCTGCAAAACACGGTCACGCGTTCGCTGGCCGACGACATTTCCCAGCACCAGGAAGCGCTGCGCATGATGCTGGCCAATTTGTCGTCGTCGATTGAGGTAATCATGCTGGCCAATCCGAGCGGGAGCGGCCTTAGCGCGCAGAAATTTCTGACGCCCGAACTGCGGGCGATGGTGGAGAATTTTGTTTCTTCGTCGCACGACATTGCCTATACCACGGTGCTGAATGCCGACGCCCGAGGGGTTTCCGCCGGGCGTATGGAGCCCGATGCTTTTCTGCAACGGGAACTGGAGCGAGCCTATCAAGCCGCGCGCGAAGGCCGCGTCTACAGCGGGCAGCCGTTGATGGTGGGCAGCGGGAAATCAGGGCGCACGGTCATGTTGGTGAGCTCGCCGATCATGTACGACGGCCGCTTTCTGGGGATGATCGCGTCGGTGGTGGACATGGACTACCTGATCCGCCGGCTGCAGCAAGTCAGTATGAGCGGATTGATGCCGTATGTCGTGGACAGCCAGGGAAGGCTGGTGGCGGCGGCCACTGGCCAATATGCTACTGGGCAAGACATGAGCCAGTTCGAGATCGTCCGCAGCTTTGTGGGCGAGGGCGCGAAAGCGCAGTTGGCGGCGACTCGCGAGTTCACGATTCGCGACGGCAAACAGTCGACCGAGATGCTGGGGACGTACAGTCCAGTGACCTCGCTGGAATGGGCGGTGGTGGTGCAGAAGCCTCGCGAGGACGCGTATCGCGGAATCTACGAGATGCAGCGCACGGGGCGCTTGCTGGCATGGCTGGCGGTGTTTGTGAGTATGGGTCTGAGTATTCTGTCGGCACGGCGGATCACCAGCCCGTTGCAGGTGCTGGCGCAGTCCAGCCGGGCGATTGCGCGTGGTGATTTCTCCCAGCGCGTGCACCTGAAAACGCGCACCGAGATCGGCGAACTGGCGACGACGTTCAACACCATGTCGGAAGAACTGGAGCAGTTCGTCGAGGATCTGAAGCGCGCCGCGGAAGAAAACAAGGCGCTGTTCATGGGGTCGATCCAGATGCTGGCCGGCGCGGTCGACGAAAAGGACCCTTACACGCGCGGCCATTCCGACCGGGTAACGAAATACTCGCTGATGATCGCGACAGAGATGGGGCTGGATCTGGGATTTCTGGAGATCCTCCGCGTTTCGGCGCAGTTGCACGATGTCGGCAAAATCGGCATCGAAGACCGCATCCTGAAAAAACCCGGCGCGTTGACTCCGGAAGAATTCGAGATTATGAAGACGCACACCACCAAGGGGGCGAACATCCTGCGTCCGGTGCCGCAGTTGAGCGAGATGCTGCCCGGCATCGAACTGCATCATGAGGCTCTCGACGGGCGCGGATATCCTTACGGTCTAAAAGGCGACGAAATCCCTCTGCTGGCGCGGGTGATTGCGGTCGCAGACACCTTTGACGCTCTGACCACGAACCGTCCTTACCAGAAGGCACACGATTCTGAAGAGGCCCTGCGCATCATTCAGAACGTCTCGGGGAAGCGCCTTGACCCCAAGGCCGTGGCCGCGCTGCTGGCGGTGTTTGAGCGCGGAGAAATTCGCATTCAGAAACGGCTGACGCAGACGATGGCGCTGGAATCAGCCGCCACCGTTTCGGCGCCGATCGAGGCCGGCGATCCTCTTACGGTCGAAACCACGCGCACCTAGAAACAATTTGTAATTTGGTAATCGGGTAATCTTGTAATTTGAAACCCAATTTACTTTGGGGCTTAAATTACCAAATTACACAATTGCACAATTACAAATTTCTCATCCCCGATTCTCCTATAATCGTTACACCTCATGATTCAAACTCTTTTTGGCAGTCTGGACGAAGAAAAGAAACCAAGTTTTATTGAGCGCATGAAGGAGGCCGTCTCGCGCACGCGCGAGAACCTGGCCGAGCGCATCGAAGATGTCGTCTCCATCGGCAAGGAGATTGACCGTTCCACGCTGGACGATCTGGAAGCCACTCTGATTGGCGCGGACCTTGGCACCACGACCACCCATGAGGTTCTGGAGAAGCTGCGCGACAAAGCCGATCGGAAGCAGATCAAGGATGTGAATGAACTCAAACGTCTGCTGAAAGAGGAGTTGCTGACGATTCTGACCTCGACTGGGGCACAGCCCGTAACCAAGGTGGACAGCACGCCGGAAGTGATCATCGTGGTGGGCGTGAACGGCACTGGCAAGACCACCACCATCGGAAAGTTAGCGCAGGTCTTTCGGGCGCAAGGAAAGACGGTGCTGCTGTGCGCGGCAGATACGTTCCGCGCAGCGGCGATCGAGCAACTTGAGATTTGGGGACAACGCACGGGAACGGAAGTGATCAAGACGAAAGCCGGGGGCGATCCATCCGCAGTGTTGTTCGACGCGCTGCAGTCGGCGATGGCGCGCAAGACCGATTACGTGATCGTGGATACGGCCGGGCGGCTGCACACCAAGCAAAACCTTATGCTCGAGCTGGAAAAGATGAAGCGCACGGCGCAACGCATCGTGCCGGGCGCTCCGCATGAGACTTTGCTGGTGATGGATGCCACCACCGGTCAAAATGGATTGCAACAGGCGCGGCAGTTCACGCAATCGTCCGGAGTCACGGGAATTGTACTGACCAAGCTTGATGGCACGGCCAAAGGCGGGGTCGTGGTCGCAATCTCGCGCGAGCTGGGACTGCCGGTTCGGTATGTTGGCGTCGGGGAGAAGACGGGGGATCTGCTGCCTTTTGATGCGAAAGAGTTTGTGGAGTCGCTGTTTGCATGAAATCCGGCTTTTAGCTCTTAGCTCTTGGCTTTAGCTAAAGGCTAACAGCTAAGAGCTTGTCTCAATGACCATCGACGAACAACACATGCGGAGGGCGCTGGAGTTGGCCCGAGCGGGCATCGGACTGGTGTCGCCAAATCCGGCGGTGGGTGCGGTGGTGGTGGACGCGTCGGGCCGCGAAGTTGGGGGCGGCACGCATACCTATGACGGCGTGAAGCACGCCGAGGTTCTTGCACTGGAGCAAGCAGGCGTTGCGGCCCGCGGCGGAACTCTCTACCTGAATCTGGAGCCATGCTCGCATCAGGGAAGGACCGGGCCGTGTGCCGATGGCGTGATAGCGGCTGGAATCGGCCGCGTGGTCTGCTCCATGGAAGATCCGAATCCACGCGTGGCGGGTCAGGGCTTTGCCAAGTTTCGCGCGTCCGGAATCAAAGTGGAGATCGGCTTGTTCGAAGTGGAAGCCAGGAAACTGAATGAAAGTTTTGCCAAGTACATCCGGCTGGGCAAGCCGCTGGTCACGCTGAAATCGGCGATGACTCTCGACGGGAAAATCGCTGACGCCACGAAACCGGGCACGGAGCACAGTTCGGACGCTGGCTCGGCCACTCCTATGTCGGAGGGTGCGCGCAGCGGGTACCACTGGATCACGGGCGAGGTGGCGCGCGCGCATGTGCAACAACTGCGCCATCAGAATGACGCGATCCTGGTCGGAGTGGGGACGGTGATGGCGGATGATCCGCTGCTGACCGACCGGAGTGGCCTGCCGCGGCGGCGCAAGCTGCTGCGCGTGATCCTGGATTCCTACTTACGCATTCCACCGGCGTCGCGAGTGATCCAGACGGCCGAGAGCGATGTTCTGGTACTGTGTTCCACGGCGGAGGACGAGGCCAGGCGGGCGCTCGAAAGTAGGGGGATTCGCGTAATGCAGATATTTGGGGCCAATCCAGACGGACGGCCCGACTTCCGAGCGATTGTCCAAGCGCTGGGAGAAATGGAGATCACCAGCGTGCTTCTCGAAGGTGGAGCGCTGGTGAACGGGGCGGCGCTGGCGTCGGGCGAGGTGGACAAGGTGTTCCTTTACTACGCGCCGAAGATTTTAGGCGGGGGCGCGGTTCCCTTCATTGCCGGCGAAGACTTACGCGGGAAGCCACAGTGCGTGCAACATTTCGAATTGCGCCGCTTGGGCGAAGACTTCGCGCTGGAAGGTTACTTGCGCGACCCGTACTCGTGACATTGTTGTGTCGTCTTGAATGCGGCAAAAGATGAAAATTTGGATTTGGGAGATATAGCTCTTTATGTTTACTGGAATTGTCGAAGAAGTAGGCAAGGTCGTAAAGATCGCGCAGCGTGGTGAGAACCGGCGGATCACCATCGAGGCTGCGAATACACCGAAAGAATTGGGAACCGGCCACAGCATCTCGGTAAGCGGCGTTTGCCTGACGGCGCTTGATATCAAGCCAAAATCATTCTGCGCGGACCTGGCGCCGGAAACGTGGGTGCGAACTTCCTTCTCACGGATGCACGAGGGCGCACTGGTGAACCTGGAGTTGCCCATGAAGGCCGATGGGCGCTTCGATGGCCACATCGTCCAGGGGCACGTGGATGGCGTGGGCAAGCTGATCGAGTTCGAAAGGATCGTAGACTCGGACGGCCGGGATTCCGAGAACTGGTGGCTGCACATTGAAATTCCGCCGGAGATCGAGAAGTACACGGTGTACAAGGGGTCGATCTCGATCGAGGGCATCAGCCTTACGGTCGCCAAGCTCGAAGGGAATCACTGCACGATCGCGATCATTCCGCATACGGTCGAACTGACTAATCTGGGGTCGTTGAAGCCTGGAGACCCTGTGAACCTGGAGGCCGACGTGATCGCGAAGTACGTCGAGAAGATGATGAAAGGCGACTCGGCGCAAAGCTCGATCACGGTGGAAGAGTTGGTGCGGCAAGGGTTTTAGAGGCAGTTCTCGGTTCCCAGTTCTCAGTTCTCAGTAAAACCCGACAGCACTCACTGAGAACTGAGAACTGGGAACCGAGAACTGCCCTTACGCTTCCAGCTTCAACTCGTCCAGTTCCAGGAACTCTTTAATGATGGGCTCGTTCGATTTCTCCATATCTTTGTAAGGTCCAAAGAAAATTGCGCGGCCTTCGTAGAGGAAAACGATGCGGTCGGCCAGTTTCTTGGCCAGGCGCATGTCATGCGTGACCACGACTGAGGTCAGGTGCAATTGCAGTTTGAGCCGGGCGATGAGATCGCCGAGCAGATTGCCCATCAGGGGATCGACCATGGTGGTGGGCTCGTCGTAGAGGACGCACTCGGGTTGGGCCGCGAGCGCCCGGGCAATGGCGACGGAACGTTTCATGCCAGTAGAAAGGTCGGAAGGCAGCTGGTCGCGCATCTCCTTGACGCCAACCATTTCGAGAAGGCCATCGACCACCTGGTAAATCTGCTCTTCCGAGAGCTCTCTTTTTTCGCGCAGGGGGAAGGCGACGTTTTCGCCAACCGTTAAGGAATCGAAGAGCGCGCCGTTCTGGAATACCATGGTGACTTTTTTGTGGATTTCTTCGAGTTGTTCCTGGTTGTAGCCGGTGATGTCCTGGCCAGCGACAATGACGCGGCCTGAATCAGGCTTCAGGAAGCCCATGATGTTGTGGAGCGCCACCGATTTTCCGACGCCACTGCGGCCGAGAATGCAGACCATCTCCCCCGGCAACACGTCGAAGCTGACGTCCTGGAGAACGACCCGATCTCCAAATGCCTTGGAGACGTCCTTAAACTCGATGTAGGGAGATAGCGCCTCGGCAGCACCCATGGCTATCAGCATGGCATGAGAAGCCCGCGCGGCTCAAGCGCTACGTATCGGGCAGCCGTCAGCTTTCAGCCGTCAGCCATCAGTAGAACCTAGCTACCGACCGGCTGGGACAGGGCCTTCAAGAGTAGCCGGCAGCTGCACAGTGACGAGCCGATTCCGGAGTTGAGAGCGCTATGGCGATATCAAACCTGGGGGCCTTGTCGCGGTGGAAACCCACTCATCGAAGAGTGCGCGATGAGTGAGGCACGCGGCAATTCTTAGTAAGGTATTACACAATTAGTACAGGTACCCCCCTACCCCCCTCCCCCCCGAGCTATTGGAATCATGGGGTTAGGTGGTTTTGACGGTCCAAATCTTTGGTTCTTAAGGTAGTTATATGTAAAATCTTGCCGGATAAGGACTTAGTTCATCAATTGTATCAATTGTCAAAGAACGGTGAAGATGGCAATGAGGCAGCGGGGAACGTCCGCTGTTCTTGAGCGGCATATTCCGTCGCTGCCCCGATGCAAGTGCATATTCTCGCATCGGGCGGGATGGGTGTATGTGATGGTGCGCACTGGGCGTTTGTGATGAAAAAAGGGTTGGAACCTCTCTACCCGTCCGCGGTTGAAACCGACTCATCGCAAAGTGCGCGATGAGTGGGGCACCCGGCCAATTCATTGACTAACGCGGAAAACCGTCATAACAGGGGCTTGACAAGATTGGCCGGAATCGAGGAGCAGGTCTCGAAGCTTTGCTGGTGGGGTCGCCCGGCTTGGCCGACGCCGATGTGATCGACGCGATTGGGTGGTTTTGAGCGTTATCGCGATTCATCGTCAACAATCTCAACCATCTTGCAAAGAGACTGCGCAGTATAATATGCGTGTTCAGCGTTGCGATGCTCTCTGCTGTCGCAAATCGGCTTCTCTAATCAATTTCTTTTCTCTTCTCTTTCTCAATTCGATAGCGGAGGAAACGATGCCCCACGATCTGGATCACGAGCAAGACCGTCCTCGACCTCATGAACATAATTGCGGAAGCCTCTTCGGATGCGGCGAAGAGCAGGGCACAGGTGTGCTCCGCGAAGACATCAAGGATGCCGCTTTCACCAAGCGAGCCGCGGACCGGCTCCTGCACATGGACGAGATGAATCAGGAGCAGCTCGACGGCTATCTGAACGCGCGCGGTGTTTCCCGTCGCCGGCTGCTGCGCGCCAGCGGCTTTATGGCCGCGCTGGCGGGAATCGGGCCCTGGTTTAATAAACTGGCGCTTGCCAAGGGCGTCGATGCCGTGGATATGGCAGACGGAGCCGTGGCTGGCTTTGCTGCAGCGCCGAACAAAGACAAGAAAGATAAAGAAGAAGGCCGCGTCCACGTCGTCGAGAGCAATGATAAGACGGTGCGCCTGGGAGTCTACGACACTACGCTCGATCCGATCCTCAAGGTCGATTCTGGAGATACGATCAGCTTTCCCGACACATGGTCACACTTCCTGAACCAGATGCAGCCGGGCGTTCCCGTCGAAACGCTGGCGAAGCTCCGGCTTAGCAATCCGGGACATGGGCCACACTCGATCATCGGTCCCATCTACGTCAATGGCGCCGAGGCGGGCGACGTGCTGGAGGTGCGCTACAAGCGCATTCGTCCGTTTGACTGGGGAGCCGTATTCAATAATCCGGGGTCGATCGGAACCGGCTTGCTGGCGCAGGATTTCCCGGAAGGGCAGGTGAAATACCTGAAGCTCGATGTGCCCGGCATGACGGCGGAGTTTAACAAGAACATTCATGTGCCGCTCAAGCCCTTCCAGGGGACGCTGGGCGTGGCTCCGCCGGACGGTTTTTATCCTCCACTGAGTCCGGGAGTGACCAGTTCCGTTCCTCCGGGCCCGCATGGCGGTAATGTCGACCTGAGCGAAATGGTCGAAGGTTCGACCATGTTCATTCCGGTGTGGAAGCCGGGAGCGCTGATCTATACGGGCGATTCCCATGCGGTGCAGGGCGACGGCGAAATCTGCCTTACTGCACTGGAAACGCGCATGAAGGAATTGCGCATCCAGGTGGTGCTGCACAAACAAAAGAATTTTGCGTGGCCAATGGCGGAGACGGAGACGCACTGGATCATGCTGGGCCTGGACAAGGATCTCAACGTGGCCATGACCTCAGCTGCGCGCAATGCCATCAATTTCCTGGCCACCCGCGCCGATCTCACCAAGCTCGACGCCTATGCGTTGTGCAGCATCGCGATCAGTTTCCGGGTGACGCAGGTGGTGGACATCGTGCGCGGGGTGCACGCCATGATCCCGAAGAGCCTTTTTGCCGCCGACCTGCGCAAGCAGATCGTTGTCGTGTAACGGCGCCTCGCCCTCATTGCGCAACATCTACTGCCGCCCGATGTCCGGGCGGTTTTTCTTGCACCATGCCGACCGTGATTGCGCGGTAACTGACGTTATCAGGCGTGGCTGTTGAAAAAGTCACTCAGTGGATGCTTGCGGCGATGCAACGTTCGAGTTATAAGCAGACCAGAGTTCGCGATGCTGCTGTTTATCTCCACATTCGGAGGCCTGCTGCTCATG
>Ga0187879_10002273_pt1 | contig 13082 bp, 9 predicted proteins | sample June2016WEW_19_1_FD_132423 | JGI IMG/M metagenome (GOLD analysis project Ga0187879, IMG submission 132423) | Peatland microbial communities from SPRUCE experiment site at the Marcell Experimental Forest, Minnesota, USA - June2016WEW_19_10 | ecosystem: Environmental > Terrestrial > Soil >... | reverse complement strand
CGACAACGACGGCAAGCTCGACATCATCGCTGTGAATGGATCCACTGTACAGCGATACCGGGAAGGCGGCGACTTGATGATCACGCTCTACCATCAGGATACCGATCCCAAGACCGACGATCTCAAGTTCACAGATATCACCAAATCTGCGGGCCTCACGCGCAAGGGCTGGGGGATGGGCGTAGCGGTAGCCGATTACGATAACGACGGCCTGCAGGACATTTATGTCACCGGCTATGGCGGCAATGCACTCTATCACAACCTGGGGAGTTGCAAGTTCGAAGATGTTACTGACAAGGCAGGCGTGGGCGCAGCCGGATTCAGCACCGGTGCTGCCTGGGCCGACTACGATCGTGATGGCAAAGTCGATCTCTTTGTCTCTCGCTATGTCCACGTCGATATGAATGACTTGCCGCAGTTCGGCAACGATCCGCGCTTCTGCCGCTTCAAGGGAGTGCTGGTGCAGTGCGGGCCTTGGGGAATGCCCGGTGAATCAGACTTGCTGTTTCATAACAAAGGCGACGGCACTTTCGAAGAGGTTTCGAAGAAGGCCGGCGTCGACGATCCGCATCATTACTATGGGTTGGGCGCGACCTGGGGCGACTACGACAATGATGGCTGGCCCGATCTTTACGTGGCGAACGACGCTGGCCCGAATTTTTTATATCGCAACAAGCATGATGGAACGTTTGAGGATGTTGGCCTGCTCGCCGGGGTCGCTCTGAGTGGCGATGGCATGGAGCAAGGTTCCATGGGTGTCGACTGGGGCGACTATCTCCACGAAGGCCGTCTGTCGATGCTGGTCACCAACTTTGTTGAGCAAGGTACCACGCTGTACCACAACCTTGACAAGGAAAATTTCGCCGATGTCAGCGTGCGCGCCAAGTTGATGAGGCCGACTTATCCGTTCGTATGTTGGGGCACCGCTTTTTTCGATATGGATAACGATGGCTGGCTGGATTTATTCGTAGCGAGTGGCCATGTCTATCCCCAGGTCGATACAATTCCCGGGGGAACACCTTATCGGCAACCAATGCTGCTTTTCCGCAATCATCGCGACGGAACCTTTGACGATGTTTCCCAGGCGCTGGCGGCCATGCCCCTACAATCCAGGCGTGGCGCGGCTTTTGGTGATATCAACAACGATGGCAACATCGACATCGTGGTGCTCAACGTGGGTGAGCCGCCTTCGCTGCTGCTGAATCATAACGACAGTGCGAACCATCGCGTGCTCTTCAAGCTGGTAGGAACGAAAAGCAACAAAGCCGCCATCGGTGCGCGCGTCACGGTGAAGGCAGGAACGCTGGTGCAGTTCAGTGAAGTTCGTGGTGGGTCCAGCTATCTTTCTCAGAACGACTTGCGCCTGCACTTTGGATTGGGCACCAGCGACCAGATGAATGAAGTAAGTATTCGGTGGCCCAATGGCGAAACTGAAGTTCTGCGCAACGTCCGCGCAGATTTCATCTATACGGCGGTCGAGGGCCAAGGCATCAAGGACAAAATCGCCCTGCCTGCTTTGCCGCAGCGGTGAAGCGTTTCGCTTGCTTGCAGTGCCACGTGAGAGGCTACCCCGCCTCTCGCGGCGTTCGAAAGGTTTGAACTAACGACCTCGATGCCATGTCCATTCCTCACCTCCGAGGTTTTGGAGATTGGGCCCGCAGACCCAGTCTCCAAACGTTAGGCAGAAATGCCGACTATCGTGCTCTGGTAGACAGCCTCGGTGATTCCAAGCTGGCAACGGCCTCGTTCGTCCAAATCCGCCAGTGTGCCGCGCCCTACAAAATTGACCTCGAAATTATCGGCAGGAAAATCCGGCGGGGTCTTTCCGGTGAGGAAGGAGCGCGTCTGTCTTTCGAGGTAAGCGCTGTTCTTTGGGCAGCCCGGCGCCGCGGGGATGTACATCACGTTGCTGTAGCCGGTTCCCCGGTGCTCGTTTTCGACGGCGTGAATCACATCGCAATGCCAGAAGATCGTGTCCCCGGGTTCCATCAGCGGGATCGACGAGAGCGCTTTCAGCAGAGGGCTGTGGTACTGATCGTTCACCGAAAGAGCTCTTCCCGGTTCGGCGCCGCAAAGGTCATCTTCGGGCACATCGTCCTGAATGGCCCGCAGCAGAACATAGACCATCGATTCGGCAATGGGAATCAGTTGCAGGGTTCCATCTCCCGGGCCCTGGCACGTAAGAGCGGTCCACCCCTGGAACGTGCGAAACATGGAGCACACCGCAGGCGAGTCCACTTCTTGCACCTGCGGACGAAAGGCGGCGTCGAAGGCGCTGTACTTCCGCCACTGACCTGCGAACACGTGGCGATAGACCTTGCGGAAGTTCTCCTCGAGCCAACGCTCGACGGAGCCGCCGTCTACGTGCGGCGAAAGACCGAGCGATGCCGAACCGGGCGGCCGGCGCCGGATGCGATCGGCATAAGCCGGAGCCTCATTCGGATTGATGAAACGCACCCCTTCGTTCTCCGACTGCCACAGATTGTTCAAAAAAACACGGACGTTAGTTAGTGACTCGGACTGCCGCGCCTCGACCTGGGGGCGTGACCAATAGATTCCATAGATTTGAGGTTTGGCCGATGACAGCGTTCCGAAGTACTTATCTTCAGCGCGATTCGCGAGCTTTGCGTCCAGGTTGTTCCTTTCGACATACGCCGCGATCTCATCATCCTATCCGACGGCTACTTCCTTGCTGAAAGTGCCGCGCACAACGCAGGCTCCGCGTGACCGGACCTTCCCGATGAGCTCTGCCTCCACCTTCCCGGATGCAATATCCGGGTATTGGACAATGGGAATGACGTGTCCCGATTCACGCTCGGTGACGATTTCTTCCACACGTCTCCGCATCTTCGCCGCTACCTCGCGGAAGACCTCTTTGTATTCGGGCAACGCTGCCCAAAGTTGTTGTTTCGTAGTTCGGATCGCCTCTGGGAGATTCTCAATCACCAAAGACATGTGGTTGCTCCTGCGCGCGAACTCAAAGGGAGCGAAGCTACTCCTGCGCGCGATGGCCGCAATTCTAGCGCATCCTGAGCAACTACAGCGATGAAACCTTGGCGCGGCTTGATAACCAAATGGAGTGAATCAAACTGAGTCCTGGGCTCTCCCGACGGCCATCACTGCCCTTACCGCTCGCTCAGTCCGTGCCGCATCTGGAACGAGATGGTTTACCTAATCACTGCGGAGAATCTGGCAAGAACTTCATCGAAATAGGCAAGAGGCACAAGCCTAAGGAAGCTATTGTTCGGTGTTCTAAAATCCACCACTGCCACTACGGCCTACTCCCATTGCCTGTCGCTCCATCTCAGGATGCAGAAATGGCGCAGCCAAGACAAGTTCCTTTCCGCTTTGCCCCGACCACCGGCCGGGCCCTACGCTGTTGAAAAACTCCTTCCCGCGAAATTCGCAAAAATAAAATCGCGTCAGGATGCTCTACAAACGACGTTCTCCGTTTTCCTATACATTCTCTTATCCCCAATTTCTCGCGGTTTCGAAGAAAATGGACTTTTCAACCGCCACGGCCATAGCACTCACGGAGTGCCCGAACCAAAAAACTCGCCCTTATTCGATCCCTAGTTGTCTCTGGATTTGCTCCAGCGACGCGCCCTTCGTCTCCGGAACCATGGTCATTACCCAGAGAAGCTGGAGCACCATCATGCCGGCGAAAAACGAGAAAACGTAGCCGATCGGGAAGGCGGAGACCATCTTCGGGAAGAAAGTGGTGAGTAAGGCGGCGAAGATCCAATGCGTGCCGCAGCCCAGGCTCTGGCCCTCGGCGCGATGGCGGTTGGGAAATATTTCGGAGATAAGAACCCAAATTACGGCTCCCTGGCCGATCGCGTGTGCCGCGATGAAGGCGAAGATGCAAACCGGCACGATCAAGAAGTGACCGGTAAAGAAGGCCCACGCGACCAGGCCAAGCGAAGTGATGTATCCCACCGAGCCGATATAAAGAAGAGTGCGCCGGCCTAGCCGGTCGATCAGCCAGAGTCCGACGAAAGTGAAAATCAGATTGGTGAACCCAATTCCGATTGATTGCAGCAGCGCTGCTTTTGCGCCCAGGCCGGTAAGTTCGAAGATGCGTGGCGCGAAATACAAAATCGCATTGATGCCGGACATTTGATTGAAGAAGGCAATCAGGATGGCGAGCAGGATCGGTTTACGAAGACGCATCGTCCAGAAATGTCCAGAGGACGATTTTTGTTCCGATGCGGTTGCAGCCATAATCTCATCGGCCTCGGCCACGATCTGTGTTTTCGGAGCCTCGGGCGCGATGCGGTGCAGCACCTCGAGTGCAGCTTCCCGATCCCCCTTCCGACTGAGGAGCCAGCGGGGGCTTTCCGGGAGGCCAAAACAAGATATCGCATAGAGCAGCGACGGAAACGCAGCCACGCCCAGCATCCATCGCCAGGCGTTGTCGCCGATCCCAGAGAGCAGCGCGTTCGATACGTAGGCGACTAGGATGCCAAAAACAATATTGAACTGGAACATGCCGGCGAGTCGCCCTCGATGCTTCGCCGGTGCGATCTCCGAGATGTACATCGGGGCAACCACTGTGGAGATGCCGATGCCCAGTCCACCGATGACTCGGGCGACGATAAATGTGGCAACGTTGGGCGCCAGTCCCGACCCTAGGGCGCCGACAAAATAAAGAACGCCGATCCAGAGCAGTGTGGCCTTGCGGCCGAACCGGTCAGCCGGCCAACCCCCAGCCAGTGCACCGACTACGGTGCCGTAAAGGGCCGAGGCCATGGCGATGCCATGCAATCCGGGACTCAGACCCCAAAGCGTTTGGATTGTTTTTTCGGCACCGGAAATTACGACCGTGTCGAATCCGAAGAGAAACCCCGCGAGTGCCGAGGTGAGCGACCAGAAGAAGATGCGAGCGTTCATAAGTGGGGAGAACGGTACTTACCTGATGTCACCATTCCTCGTGTGCACGCCAAGACTAGATTAGAAACTGGAAACAAGAAACTGAGAACTAGCTCCCCTTGGTCAGCAGATATCCCTTTTCCCGCCAGTCGCGAATGCCGCCGTCCATCGAGATGACGTTGGTATAACCCATCTTCTGCAGATTGTCGGCTGCCAGCGTCGAGCGGAATCCGCCGCCGCAATAAAGCACAATCTCTGCATCGAGGTCAGGCACCCGCGCCTCGATGTCGCGCTCGATGATGCCCTTGCCTAGGTGAATCGCCCCTGGCAGATGATCCTTGGCGAATTCGCTTTCTTCGCGTACGTCCACCAACAAAAACCTCTCGCCGCTATCCATTTTCTTTTTCACTTTCTCGACGTTCGTCTCGCGTACGCGCGTCTTGGCGTCGTTGACAATTTTCAGAAAGCGCGGTGGATGTTGCACGGCCATGAGATCTCCTTATTTTCTGTCGGCGGTAACATCCTACCAAGTGCTGTTGGATTTGTGCATCGTGTCCGTCGATTTCTCAGTTAGCATGAACCCGTGAGGGAGAATCGACCGACCCGGTATGTCGGCTTGGCGCGCACTCTGTCGAAACTGGGCTATTGCTCGCGCGCGCGAGCGGCAGACCTCATTCGCGCCGGACGGGTGAGTCTGAATGGAAAGATCCATCGCGATCCGGAAGCGTCTGTTTTCGGCAAATACCCACAGATTGCCGTCGATGGCATTGTCATCGAGTCTCGAAACAAAATCTATCTCATGCTGAACAAGCCCCGCGGCATCGTGACCACTGGGTCGGATGAACAGGGTCGAGAAACGGTGTACACAGTATTGAATGCATGTTCGGTAGGCGCAGCTTTCATGCCCAGAGAGAGCCTGCCCTGGATTGCCCCAGTCGGCCGCTTAGACAAAGCCAGTGAAGGTTTGTTGCTCCTGACCAATGATTCCGAGTGGGCCGCCCGCATCACGGCTCCTGAAACGCATCTGGATAAGACGTACCATGTGCAAATAGGAGCTATCGCAGATGAGGAGACTGTCCGGGCCCTCGTGATGGGCGTGAAAGCGACAAACGGGGAAGTGTTGCGTGCGAAGCAGGCTCGTCGGTTGCGCGCGGGCCAGAAAAATTGCTGGCTCGAGATTATGCTGGATGAGGGAAGGAACCGCCAGATTCGGCGCATGATCGAAGCTCTCGGCTTCGAGGTCTTGCGGTTGGTGCGGGTCGCCATCGGCCCACTACGGCTGGGCGATCTCGCGAAAGGTGAGTACCGCGCTCTAATCGTACGAGAGAAGAAAATGCTCGACCGCGCAATGCAAAACAGAACCTCATGAACGACTTAATCTTTCTTCCTGCCGCATCGATGGCCCAGCAGATTCGTCACAGGAAGATATCTCCAGTCGACCTCGTGAACGCTCATTTGACGCAGATCGAAAAGCTTAATCCAAAACTAAACGCTTTCGTGCAAATCGATGCGGAACGTGCCCTGCAATCCGCTCGCGAAGCGGAGTCGCTTGCAATGAGCGACTCGCCGCTTGGCCCGCTGCACGGAGTTCCCCTCAGCATCAAGAGTTCCATCAGCGCAGCCGGCCTGCTCTGCGAGGCCGGAACCCGCCTGCGCGCAGGATTTGTCGCATACCAGGATGCGCCGCTCCTCACACGCCTGAAGGATGCCGGCGCCATTATCCTGGGTACAACCAATGCGCCGGAGCTCTTGATGGCGTGGGAGACAGATAACCTGCTTTATGGTCGCACCAACAGCCCATGGGATCTGGAGCGCACGCCCGGCGGCTCGAGCGGCGGCGAGGCCGCGGCGATTGCCGCGGGCATGTCCGCTGGTGGCGTTGGCAGCGACGGCGGCGGGTCGATTCGCGTACCTGCCCACTTTAGCGGCATCTGCGGCTTGAAGCCAACGCCGGGCCGCATTCCCTCGACCGGCCATTTTCCCGCATCCGTGGGTCCGTTTGCATCGATCGGCGTCGTAGGGCCCATGGCTCGCACCGTTGCCGACTTGAAAATTCTTTTCGAGATGATGCAAGGTCCAGACATTGGCGACACGAATGCCGCACCGGTGCCCGTGCGCTGGCCGAGTGAAGTCGACACCAGGCAGCTGAGAGTTGGTTATTTCGAAGACGACGGCCGCACTCCGGTCACCCCGGAAACCCGAGCCGCCGTTCGCACAGCGGCAGAAGCCCTGCGCAGCAAGGGTTTCCAGGTGGAGCCTTTTCAGCCCCAAGAGCTCGAAGAAGCGCGTCAACTGTGGCGGAAGTATTTCGTCGTCGCCGGCGGGATGCTCATCAAGCCGATGTTCAAGGACCGCGAATCCGACATCAGTCCTATCCTGAAGCAGTTTCTGGAACAGTCTGCAACCGAACCGGTTCTCTCCGCCGAGGACCTGCTCGATGCTTGGGTCCGCCGGGATACGGTCCGCCTGCAGTTTTTCAGCCAGATGGAGCAGTACCCAATCCTGCTCTGTCCGGGCGCCGCCATTCCAGCTTTCCGCCACGGCGAGCGCAGTTGGCTGATTGAGGGCCAGACCGTCGACTATCTCGATGCCTGGAGTTATACCGAGTTCTTCAATTTATTAGGTAATCCCGCCGCAATAGTTCCCGTGGGCCACTCATCCGCGGGGCTGCCCATTGGCGTGCAGATCATTGGACGCCCTTGGGAAGAAGAGCAAGTATTGTCTGTTGCTGCTACGCTGGAGGTCGAATGTGGCGCGTGGAGGATCCCGCCGCTGGCACGGGAATCGTCCTGAGTCTCTCAGCATAGTATTTTTGCACTATTCCCTGCGCGCTTGCAGATGAGTAAGTTGATTCGCACACGGTTTCACGCACTGTGGGTTGAAATCCGTGCCCTAGGTGTCTCAGTCTTTTCGGAATGCTTGGAAGCTCACCATCCCAGGGATTCATACGTCGGGCACTTTCGTGGCTGCTGCCGTTCCTCGTGATCTCGGCCTTTTACCTCTACACCTTCCCCCAACCCAATATTTTCTACGCCGTTGTGGTGCTGCTGCACGCGCTCGCCGGCGTAATCGCAACCATCTTGCTGATCCCCGCGCTTTTTCAACTTCTGCGAAACGGAACCATCAGCGCGCGAGCCGGTTGGTTTCTCATCGCGGTGGGGGCGGTTCTCGGACTGATTCTCATCAAGACTGGTACCCCGCGCGACGAGTGGAAGTGGCTCTATCTGCACATCCTGATCGCGCTTGCCGGAGTCGGTCTTCTGATCGCCGATAAGCTCGGAAGGCTCGGCTGGCTGTCCGCGAGCGCGAGCGTGACAGCCGTGCGCGCCGCCGTTTGCCTGCTGCTGCTGTCAGGATTCGTCTACGGTGCACACCACATCCGCGAAAGTTGGCAGACGCGTGCCCCCATCCAGAATCCCTCCATGCCGCCCGACAACATGAATGGTGAAGGCGATGGGCCTGAGGGCTCGTTCTTTCCTAGTTCCGCGCAGGTTTACGGCAACCAGAAAATTCCCAGCAAGTTCTTCATGGAGTCTGATTCCTGCAAGCGATGCCACGAAGATATCTACAACCAGTGGTTCAGCTCGGCTCATCATTTTTCTTCGTTCAACAATCAGTGGTACCGCAAGGCCATCGAGTACATGCAGGATACGGTCGGCACCAAGCCTTCGAAATGGTGCGGCGGCTGCCACGATCCCGCCGTGCTGTACAGCGGCCTGATGGACACTCCGATCAAGCAAATCGTGCATCGTCCCGAATCGCAGGCTGGCCTGGGCTGCATGATGTGTCACTCCATCGCCGACGTGAAAAGCACCATGGGCCAGGCGGATTTTTATCTGGAGTATCCCAAGTTGCACGAACTTGCCGCCGCGCAGAACCCGGTGGCGCGTGCCTTGCACGATTTCCTGATTCGCCTGAATCCTGAGCCACACCGGCGTGTGTTTCTCAAACCGTTCATGAAAACACAGACAGCCGAATTCTGTTCCACCTGCCACAAAGTCCATCTCGACATTCCCGTGAATCACTATCGCTGGTTCCGCGGCTTCAATGAATACGACAATTGGCAGGCCAGCGGAGTTTCCGGGCAAGGAGCACGATCCTTTTACTACCCGCCCAAGCCGCAGCAATGCGCCGATTGCCACATGCCCGCCGAAGCCTCGAAAGATGCTGGCAACGTGGACGGGTTTGTGCACTCGCATCGTTTCCCCGGCGCGAACACTGCAGTGCCAACGGCGAACGAAGATACCGCACAGCTGAAGCTTACCGAAGGATTCCTGAAGAGCGGCGCTCTCACGGTGGATATCTTTGCGTTGTCGCCTGCACAGGCGCCCTTGAAAACGGGTGCGGCGAGCCAGTCCGATCTGGCCACAACCTTCGCCGTGGGTGAAGAAGCGGAAACCAAAATAACCCCCGACGCGGGCGGCGAAGTTGCGCCCGCCACTGCTCCGCTGAACCGCGTGCAGCCGGCGCTGCGCCGGGGCGATACTGTCCGCGTTGATGTCGTCGTTCGCACCAAGAAAGTCGGACACTTTTTCCCCGGCGGCACGGTCGATGCCTACGACACGTGGCTCGAACTGAAAGGCACCGACGACAAAGGCCAGACGATCTTCTGGAGCGGCATGGTCGAAGGCGATGGCAAAGGTCCGGTGGAGAAAGGGGCGCATTTTTATCGTTCGCTGCAGATCGACGCCCACGGCAATCCCATCAACAAGCGCAACGCCTGGGCCACGCGGGCCGTGGTTTATGTTCGCCTGATTCCACCGGGCGCGGCCGACACCGTGCACTACCGCATGCAGATTCCCGAAAACACCGGAAACAAGATCACCTTGCATGCGCGCCTCTGCTACCGGAAGTTTTCATGGTATGGCACGCATGAAGCGTTCGCCGGGCAACCCGACCCCACATCGCCGAACTCGGTTACCCCCGACTACGACGATCGTCCGACGGTGTTCACGGCATCGCTGAGCGGCGTTTCGGCCAAACAGGAAATAATTCCCGATCTACCGATTGTTACCGTAGCGGAGAACGAAGTGACGCTGCCTGTGATCGCACACAATGCTCCCGCTTCTCCACCGCGAACAGTCACCCTTAAGGACGAATGGCAGCGCTGGAATGATTACGGAATCGGCCTGTTTCTGCAGGGGGACTTGAAGGCCGCGGCGTTAGCGTTCCAGAAAGTGACCGAGGCTGATCCGAACAATCCCGATGGCTGGGTGAATATCGGCCGGTGTGCCGTGCAGGAAGGCGACATGGAACGTGCCCGGGTCGTCCTCGAGAAAGCGCTGGCCTTAGCCCCGAATCTGGCGCGCGCCAACTATTTCTATGCTCGCGTGCTGCGCAGTGACGGCAATTACGAGGTCGCCGCCGCCCGGTTGCGTGTTGTGCTCAGCCAGTATCCACGTGATCGCGTCGCGCTCAATGATCTGGGACGCGTCCTCTTTCTGCAGCGAAAATACGAAGAGGCAGTGAGGACTCTGGAATCCGTGTTGGCGATTGACCCCGAAGACCTGCAGGCGCACTACAACTTAATGCTATGCTACGGCGGTCTGGGCAACGAAAAGCTCGCAAAGGAACACGAGACGCGTTACTTGCGTTTCAAAGCCGATGAGTCTTCCCAGGCAATCACCGGGCCCTATCGACAGTCGCATCCTGAAGACAACAACGAACGGCAGGCCGTGCATGAGCATGTTTCCGTCCCGCTCCCGACGCTGCGCAGGAGTCATGTGGGCACAGCCGCCTCGGCTGTGCGGCCGGGCAAAGCCCAGCTTGTGCCCGCTACCGCTTCCGCCGGGGCATCGAGATGAACTGCCGGCTTGCGCTTCGATCTACAAAGCTCGTCTGTGTCTCTGCGTCTCTTTGGTGGATGTCTTTTTCTCTAGCCACTAGCCAAGCCCAGCAAATCAACTTCCGCGACATCACGGCGCAGGCGGGCATTCGATTCATGCACAACAACGGCGCGTTCGGAAAAAAGTGGCTGCCTGAAACCATGGGGCCGGGTTGCGCTTTCATCGACTACGACAATGATGGCTATCCCGACATTCTCCTGGTGAATGGCGAAGACTTCCCCGGGCATCCGCACTCCGGGCCGACGACCCCAAAGCTATATCGCAATAATCGCAACGGAACCTTCACAGACGTAACTCGCCAAGCCGGCCTCGCAGTGCCCATGTTTGGATTCGGAGTGGCCGTTGGAGACTATGACAATGACGGCTTCGATGATCTTTTCATCACGGCATTAGGACAAAGCCATCTCTTCCACAACAATGGCAATGGTACCTTCACAGACGTAACCAAGTCTGCCGGAATGCTGGGGCCGAACGAATTCTCAACCAGCGCCGCATGGGTGGATTACGATCGCGACGGCAAACTTGATCTCGTGGTCGCGAACTATGTGCGCTGGACCGAGCAGACCGACCTCTACTGCACCCTCGACGGCGCGCATAAATCTTATTGCACCCCAGAGTCGTATCAGGGCACGTCCGTACGTTTGTGGCACAACTTGGGCAACGGAAAGTTTGAAGATGCCACGCAGAAGGCCGGCCTCGGCGATCCCACTTCGAAAAGTTTAGGCATTGCCATCCTCGATTACAACGCAGATGGTTGGCCCGACATTCTGATCGCCAACGACACTCAGCCCAACAAACTCTATCTCAACAAGAAAGACGGGACGTTCGAAGAGCGCGGTGTGGCGGCTGGGATTGGGTTCAGTGAAGACGGGGTTGCCCGCGCCGGAATGGGGGTCGACGCCGCCGACTACGACCGCAGTGGGCACGCCAGCGTCCTCATCACCAACTTCGCGAATCAGATGGCTTCGCTGTATCACAACGAAGGCAACGGCTTGTTCGTGGATGAAGCTCCGCAATCCGAAGTAGGCCGCGCCACGCTGGTCACGCTCGGATTCGGCTGCTTCTTTTTCGATTATGACAACGACGGCTGGCCGGATATTTTCGTCGCCGACGGCCATATCGAAGATGCGATCGAACGGGTGCAGAAACGCGTGAGGTATGCCGAGCCCTCGCATCTGTTCCGCAACCTCGGTGGAGGCAAGTTTCAGGAAGTGACGGCGCAGATGGGGCTAGCCTTTGCCGCTCCGCGACTGGCGCGGGGCGCGGCCTATGCCGATATCGACAACGATGGCTTTCTCGATGTTCTGATTACGACAAACGCAGGCCGGGCATATTTATTCCGCAACGAAGGCGGAGCAAATCACAGCCTGCGCGTGAAACTCGTGGGCACAAAATCGAACCGCGACGGCATCGGCGCCGTCGTGCAGGTGACCTCCGACGACAACAAAGACAAGCAATGGAAGATGCTGCGCTCCGGTTCGAGTTATCTTTCGCAAAGCGAACTCGTGCTCACATTCGGCCTGGGCGCGCAAACCAAAGCCGACGGTATTGAAATTCAGTGGCCCAGCGGCCAGGTGGATAAACTTTCGAACCTGAATGCCGGACAAACCGTTACCGTCCAGGAAGGGAAGGGTATTGTGAGCACCCGTGCCTACGGCCCCTCGTCGAAATCCTCCAGATAATGCTTTACGGTGTGTTCCCTTGTGTCCGCTGTGTTTAAATCTTGAATCAGATGATCTCCCGACTCTCAGTCGCCTTAGCCGGCATACTAGCTGCCGCCCTGGGCCTGTTCGCGACCGCTCCGCAAACTCAGTCGAAGGCGAATCCCGTCGAAGCGGCGCGCCTGAACAATCTCGGCGCCGCCTACCTGAACCAGCAGCTCTTCGAGAAGGGACTCAGGGCATTCCAGCAAGCAGCGGAGCTCGATCCTAATCTCGCCATGGCCCGCCTCAATGAAGGCATCGCCTTGTTGAATATGCAAAAGATCGAGGAAGCCAAAGTGGTTTTGCAGGATGCGCTCAAGCGGGATCCGAAGAACTCCAACGCGTGGTACAACCTCGGCCTGCTGGCAAAAAATACCGGCGACGCTCAATCCGCCATTGAGGCCTTTCATCACGTAGCTGAGATCGATCCGAATGATGCGGACACCTGGTATTTCCTGGGTACGGCGTTCGTGCAGGCAAAAGAATTTCCACAGGCGATCGATGCCTTCCAGCACGCTCTGCAACTCAACCCATTGCACGCCTCCGCTGAGTTCGGGTTGTCGCGCGCCTACCAGCAATCCGCTGCGATCGACCAGGCCCGGGAGCACCTGAAAAAGTTCCAATACATCACGCAAAACAAAATCGGTGCGCCCATGAGCCT
>Ga0187879_10002267_pt1 | contig 13098 bp, 14 predicted proteins | sample June2016WEW_19_1_FD_132423 | JGI IMG/M metagenome (GOLD analysis project Ga0187879, IMG submission 132423) | Peatland microbial communities from SPRUCE experiment site at the Marcell Experimental Forest, Minnesota, USA - June2016WEW_19_10 | ecosystem: Environmental > Terrestrial > Soil >... | reverse complement strand
TCCCTCCTTGGTTCGCGCGTTTACCAGCGCGGACCCGCTCGCGGTCCAGGTGCCGCCGGTCGAGGTGGTGGATACCGTCGGCGCGGGTGACGCGTTCGGCGGCGCGTTCCTGGCCTGGTGGGCGGAACACGGGCTGGCCCGGGAGAACCTGGCGCACTCCCCGCAGCTGCTGGAGGCCGTCACGGCAGCGGCCCGGGTGGCGTCGCTGACCTGCGCCAGGGCCGGCGCCGAGCCGCCGTGGCGGTACGAGCTGGACACGGACGAGGAATGGGGCCAGCCGCTGAAGCAGTGACCCCGTCCGGCGGGGTTCTCCGGGGTGTTCGCGCTCGGCACGGGACTCCTCCGTCCCAGGCTGCTACGCCGTCGGCTGGAACAGTCCCTGCGTCTCAACGCCTGAGCGGCGGCGGCCTGTTGCTCGTCACGGCCAGCGCTGGCCGTGACGAGCAACAGCGGCCCCCGAGGTGCCGTAGACTATCCGGGCATCCAGCGCTCGTAGCTCAACGGATAGAGCATCTGACTACGGATCGTTTCGCTGTCCCCGCTATGCTGGCCAGGGAAAACGCAAGCAACGTCCGACCGCTGTGCACCTAATCAGATGCTTAAATCTGTTCCCCTCTGCGGGTCCGTCTTGGGCTTGTCTTCAACTTCGGCAGAGGGTTGGAGACACACCATGATCCGGTCCCAGAGGCGCCCGGATGACCCCGGGCGGCCGGTCACGTTCAACGCCGCGGAGAGCCTCGGTCCGTTCGAGCTGGCGCAGTTGTGGGCCGACCGTACCGCCTGGCCCATCGATGAACGGACACCGTACGACGAGCTGGCCGAACTGGCCTGCATGTCCGCGCTGGGGAAGTGGCTCGATCGCTGGCAGCCGATCGCGATCCACGGGGCGATGCTCGCCGGCGCGAAGCCGGAGGCAGTCGCTGGCGCCCTGGGGAACAGCCTTCGAGTTGCCTTCGAGTGCTGGCGCGAGTGGGCGTCGGGGCAGCGTGACTTCATCGTCAACGGCAAGCCCGGGATCACGGAATACGAGTACGCGGCGGTAGCGCGGCGATTCGCCGCCGTGGGGATCAGATCGCCCGGCAGTCCGTGACCGACGACGGGAGACGCGACGAACCCCCGAGGACGAGTGCTCGGGAGGTTCGTCCGGCAGGGCTCAGCTCGTCTTGCGGGCCGCTACGGCCCTCTTTAGCGAGACGGAGCATGTAGGCGCGTTCCGCATGCTCGGCGCGACGCTGCACCTGACCGCCTCGGGTCTGAGCCGAATCAGGTACCCCCGCGCAGCCTCTCGGCTTCGGCCAGCCGCCCGGCGTCCTGGTAGGCGCTCGCGAGGTTGTTGCGGGAGGTCAGGGTGCTGGGGTGGGTGTCGCCCAGGACTTGCTCAGAGTCGGCCGGGGTGCGCTCAAGCAGGGGGATGGCTGCGGCCTGCCGCCCGGCCTGGTAGGCGCTCGCGAGGTTGTTGCGGGAGGCCAGGGTATGGGGGTGGGTGTCGCCGAGGACCTGCTCAGAGTCGGCCAGGGTGCGCTCGTATAGGGGGATGGCTTCGGCCTGCCGCCCGGCGGCCCGGTAGGCGTAGGCGAGGTTGTTGCGGGAGGCCAGGGTGCTGGGGTGGGTGTCGCCGAGGAGCTGCTCGCGGTCGGCCAGGGTGCGCTCGTATAGGGGGATGGCTTCGGCCTGCCGCCCGGCGGCCTGGTAGGCGTCCGCGAGGTTGTTGCGGGAGGTCAGGGTGCTGGGGTGGGTGTCGCCGAGGACCTGCTCGCGGTCGGCCAGGGTGCGCTCGTACAGGGAGAGGGCCTCGGCCAGCCGCCCGGCGGCCCGGTAGGCGTAGGCGAGGTTCGTGCAGGCGGTCAGGGTGTCGGGATGATCGGCGCCCAGCAGTTGCTCACAGTCTTGGGCCAGCGGTTCGGCCGCGGCGATTGCCAGTCCGGTGCTGTCGCCGAGGGTGTTCAGCAAATACACCGCGCGCAGCCGCAACCCCAGCAGGGCCGTCGAGTCTTCCGTGGGGGCGTTCAGGTGGTTGCCCACGTGACTGGTCAGCGCGCTGACCTGCCCGGCCACTTCCCGAACCCCGGGAGGATCACGCCACGCCTCGCCGATCTCATCAGCCAGCCGTTTCAGGACCTGCACTGCCGCGGCCATGACGGCCGGCAGCCTGCCCTCCGCTGTGAGTTGCTCTCGCACTGCCCGCATCACCAGCCGGTGCGCCACCAGCGCGTCATCCCGGCTGAACCCCACCAGCGACGCGTCCGCCAGCACTCCCGCGGCCGCATCGATCTCCGCCGCCTGGTCTGCGGCGGAATCATCACTGGTGGCGGCCAGGTGCAGCAGCCGACGGGAGATCCCCGTTTCAGCCAGCACCGATACCAGCCCCATCACCGCACCCGCCCGCCCTGAAGGGTCGGCGTCCCCGACACTGAGCAGTGACAGCACGATGGCCTCCGCCGTCTTGTACGGGTAGGCATCCCCTTCCACCCGGCCCAGGTACTCCGCCAGCGGCAGCGCCCGCAGCCGCCCCAGGTAGGTGTCATAACTCAGGTGCTCGCGGGCGATGAGCGCCGCCGCCTGCGCCAGCCCAAGCGGCAAGAACCCCAGCTCACCCGACACCTCCCGCGCGCCCGCCGCGTCATCAAGCCCGGTTCGCTCGGCCAGGAACGCCAGCGCCTCATCCCCGGTGAACACATCGACCGGCACCCCGGTGCCGAGTCCGGCCGCTGACTGGCGGCTGCTCGTGATCACCACCTGAGCCGCTCCGGCCGACGGGATAAACGGCCGCAGCTCATCCAGGTCCACGGCGTTATCGAAGACCAGCAGCCGCCGCTGCCCATCGGCCTCCAGCCAGCCCCGCACCCCGGCCGCCAGCACCCCGGCATCCTCGCCCACCGGGCCTAGTCCCGCAGCCACCGCGACCTGCGCCAGCCCAGTCAGCACCGCCGCCCCGCCGGTGGCATCAATCCAGGCCACCAGCCGCCACCCGTCAGCGATCCGACGCCGCGCATACGCCGCCGCCACCTGCGTCTTACCGACCCCGCGGATACCCGTCACCGCGAACACCACCGACACCCGCGCACCCGGCCCCCGCTCCAGCGCCTCCATCAGCCCTGCACGCGGCTGGAACGCCGCCGGCTCCTGCGGCACATCCCCCACCACCAGCACACCATCCGCGTCGGCGGCCTGCTTTCGTAACGCCGCCCCGTCATCCGGGCCGGAACCGCCCAAGTTGAAAACGGGATTCGTCAACGACGCACCGGGGCCGATCACCACCCCGCCATGGTCTACGCGGCCGGTCGCCTGCCCCTGAACAGAACCCTCCACCAGGGCGCCTGCCCCGTCACCAGCTGGCCCAGCCTCTGGTTTCTTCGGCCGCCCTGCCTCAGCCCACGCCATCGCCACCGCCAGCACGACTGTCAGCGGCAACGCCGACCAGCCCAGCGCCACTCCGATGTCAATCTTGCGGTCCGCCAGCACCAGGCCGAGCCAGCATCCCCCGAACGCCACCAGCGCGGCAGCGACCGCAACTCCCCGCCGCGCCCACACCCCCACGCCACGGCCCTCCCCGGGTCAAACCCACCCACATTGGCCTTACTGACCGGCACCCTACGCCCCCCAGCCCAATCCCCGGCCCGGGCTTGCCCCCCACCATCTGGGCCTCAGGGGGCCCGTTTCCCGCCAGGCTCAGCCCGCTCTGCGGGCTGATACGGCCCTCTTGGCGAGACGGAGCATGTAGGCGCGTTTCGCGTGCTCGGCGCGGCGCCGACGCTCGTCGGGTGCTAGTGCGCCATCGGGGTCGACCTCTCGCTCGAATCTCTGCAGGAACTTCTCTCGTGCTGGGCGGGTTCGCGCGCTCCGGTCGACGGTGCGGCTCCAGGAGACTTCAGCCGCGATGCGCCGGTTGATGTCCTTGCCTGCTATGGCCGTGCCTCCCCGCCGCTACGTTCCGTGCTCGTCTCAGCGTTTGTCTCAGCGGGCATGTACGCGTTTACGTGCAGACGCGTGCGCGAGACGGGAGACGAGACAAGCCGTGAGACGATCACTCATAGTGAGGCTCCTCGGTGGAGGCTGCTCGCCAGCGTCCCCTTGCTGACCTGGACTGCACGGCCCGCCCTCGCGTGCTGGGCTAGGTGCCGGTACAGGGTGGGACGGCTCATCCCGGTGAGGGTCATCAACTCGTGGACTTCGGTGCCCTCCTTGGGTGCCAGGCACAGCGCGAACCACAGCGCATCCTCAGCGCTGGCTGTTTCTTCCGGTGGGACGGCGGGTCTGGCCGGCTCAGGCCGGCCCGGCCGCCGTCGTCTGCACGATCTGCGCCGTTTCCGGGCACGTCGGTCTCCGCACCGATCGCGCGCCGGGATATGTCATCACGCTCGCCGGCGTAGCGCGCGGCGGTCTCGCTGGCCCAGCCATAGGACACGGCCGATATTGACAACCCAAGACTCACAGGCATGCAGGCGGCCACTTGTCCAGCGACCCAGATCTGGGGACCACCTGGGGACCACACGGCATGCACCCGGCAAGTCGTGACCCATTGCTGTCCGCGCCCCCCAGTGCGGCTGCCATGCCCTCGTCGGTCGGCGCGGATCATCTGGCCGCCGCCTGAATCCACGTCGCCAAGGAGGTAAGGAGGGCGCCGACACAATTGGCTGGTGACAGCTAGCACGCGCGACGCCACGTGCCTCGGGTTGCTCTGGTTCGAGCTCAACCTGCGCACGCGCCGCGTTTTGAGCCACCTTGTTGCGGTCCGCTAGAATTCCGTAGACCTCTTGGCCGACGTACCCCTCGGGGGATTGACCCGCGAGGTACAACAGGTCTTCAGCGGACATCTGTATGAGAACTGCTGGCTGGAACTGACGCACCATAGAAATTCGCCACGATGCCCACGCTGTTTCAGCTCGGAGCTGCTGACCCAAGGGCCTAGTGCTCACTGATCGCTCGTTGGCCCCGCGCGAGATGTAGGGTTGACGATGTCGCCACAGCGTTGCTTTAATTGATCAGTTATCAGTTCGCCAAGCTTGATAAGTTGAATGGGGGAGGTTAGTGAACATATTGGTTAGGTTGTTTCGAAGGCAGCCCAACATGGTTGATAGTCTACTCTCAGAAGGAGTCTTGAATGGAATTCAGCTCTACACAACGAGACTCTCCTCTCTAAACTCAGACCTCGCCGTCCTCAGTGAAAGCGTTCGGGTCATAGCATCGAATCCAGAATTTCTGGCCACCTTCCAGAATAGTTATATACCAGAAATGAAAGCCGTCGATTGGAATATACTATTCGATCGGGCTGCTCCATGGGAGCGGTCGAAAAGCCCACAGCGCCCAACAGAATGGGCAACATTTGTGTCTGGTATTTCCCGTCCAGACTTGGGACTACTGCTACCAGACGACGGAACGCCGGAGGCTCGCCTCTCTACGTTCACGGTGGTGAGGGGTAAACGACGCCTCCTCGGTCTTTCTGTAACCCCAGACTGGCAGGTTGCACAGACAACGGTATCGAATGGCCATTGTACCCCACCCGACGAAAATGGCTGCCAAACGGGCGATTGCGGACAATGTCGGCTTCGTCGGATACAAACAGGCGACACGGAAGGCATCTTCTGCTTGTGTCCTCACTAATTCCGCTCGTGAGCGCTTACGTAAGCAATCCACCTACTCTTCCCGTAGATGTCAGTCCTTCCATCACGGATTGGATCAGCGCGATTGCCGCGGCTAGCCTTGGTTTCCTAGGGCTCATTTTCACCGTCTGGCAGTGGCGGGCGAGTAAGTTCCGGCCTCACTATGACGCCAAGGTTGACGCTGCGCGCACTGGTATATCGCTTCAAGTATATAATCGCGGACGCGCGCTTGGTCTCATCCTTGCCATCAATGTAGCGGAACCACTCAACTGGAACCTGCTACGACACAAGCGGAAATTTTTGCTAGAAGAAGACGCAAAGTTCGCTAATTTCGATGATGAAAAGTTTCTAGCGTTCGAACTACCTGCATTGACAGCCGCGCGAATAATCATTAACACGAAGTCTCTGTCACCGAAGTGCGTTCTGAGAGTACAGGCGGGAACTGCACATATAAAGACCGTCAAGCTCGCAGAAGCAGAGGACAGGAACGTAAGATTCACTGGCATCCCAAGCTTGATGCCACCTAGGGTCAGATAACATCAACGCTTATTTTGCAAGCGGACGGTCAGGAACAGATAGCCCGGGGGCGGCTGGGGGGTGATTTTGCTAGATTCGATCACCAGGACTGAGGCGTGCATGTGCCTGGTGGGCGCGCGCAATGCCGCGAGCTTCGGTGTACTCGCGCACCATGTCGTAGGTCTTCCAGCCGGTGATGTGCATGAGGTCGTCTGTGGACCCGCCGGCCTCTAGCCACTTGTCAGCGAACGAGCGGCGGAAGCGGTGCGGGTGGACGTTCTGGATGCCGGCTTGTTCGCCGCGTCGTCCGACCATGTCGCGGATTCCTGAGTCGGTCATGTGCGCGGTGTTGTGCCCCTGGACGCCGAGCCACAGCCAGGGAGAAGAGGCTTGGGCGTGGCGCGCACGTACGCGGATGTACCGGTCCATGGCGGCCGCTGCCTTCTTGCCGATCGGCACCCAGGTCTCGTCGCCACCCTTGAGCCGGATGCGGAGCTTCCGTTGGGTGAGGAACACGTCATTGTGGCTTTCGTCGTCCAGGTCGTAGCGCAGGTTCGCGAGCCCAGACACACGCAAGCCGGTATCGATCAGTACGCGCATGATCGCGGTATCGCGGCGATCCGCGAACGAGGAGCCCTGGCACGTCTTGAGAAGTCGCGCCAGCTCGTCGTCGCTGAAGAACGTCTTAGCCTTCTTGCTGACCTTCGGCCCTTCGACCCGGTCCATGGGATTGGGGTTGGAACGTTCCTCCTCGCTCGCCAGCCAGCCGAAGAACACCCGGAGGTTGCGGAAGTGCACGGCAGCCGACACGGGCGACGTGCGACGCTCCTCAGCCAGCAGGAACGCGCGGATGTGCTCGGAGTCAACGCCCTCAACGTCCGCAGGCATGTTCTGAGCGACGAGGAAAGCGTGCAGAGCCCTCACGGAGTCGGTGTAGGAACGAACCGTTCTCTTGCTCTTGGCTGCGGCTTCGAGCGCGAGCTGCCAAGAGGTGACGAACGCAGTAAGAGGCGGGCCGGCGGGCGCGGAGGAGCCGTCTCGACGTCCCCGGTTGCGGCGCGCTTCGCCCATGCTGGTGACGGACATGCTGATGCCTCCCGTCGACCGGTGCGACCTGCGCCCTTCGTGCCCTACCCTTGAGGGGTCGCGGTGGGCATCTCGGAGCGACGAATCAGAAGCTCTATCACCGCTGTGCTTGTGTGGTATCGTATCACCTGCCTGCAAAACCGCAGGTAGACAACTCAAGACAAGCGCTCGTAGCTCAACGGATAGAGCATCTGACTACGGATCAGAAGGTTGGGGGTTCGAGTCCCTCCGAGCGCGCCGTGTATCCGCAGTTCAGGGTCACTATCAGGCCTTGTGAGAGATCGTCCTGGCTACGGTCTCGAAGCCGCTCTCTCACAACTTCTAAGTGATCTTGTAAATCCTGGGCAGTACCGCACTGTTCCGGTGCAGGTCGTCGTGACTGGCGTGCACGTAGGTCTTCTGGGTAAAGGCCGAGTCGTAATGGATCGCCCACTTGCTCAAGGTGGAGATGGGCACGCCGGCGTGGTCCATCAGGGTCAGCGTGGTGTGCCGTGAGTCGTCCACGCGCTGCGCTGCTCCAGAGCGGCCTGACCTCAGCCACGCATCCGGCCGGGCGTGGATGAGGTCTACATGTGGCCGGGCGCGCTGACCAGGACCAAGCCACCGCTGTCGGCAACTGGCGGGGAGCCGTCACATCCAAGACTCCGTGCCTAGCAGGCGTGTGATCGTCAGAGGCTTTCAGGGTCGGGAGACTCCGAGAGACCTTCGGATGGTTCGGCTTGCAGAGTAGTGCTGCGAGGCCTGACAGCAGCTTCCGCGTGCTCTCCGACAACATACCGCCGCTCGACAACCTCGCTCGGGACCAAGGTAAGCACGGCCGGATCCTCGTCGCTCAAGCGCCAGAAGAAGAGATCACCCTTCCGAAGGCACAGCTCACGGGCGAGTCTTGTCGGGATCTTGACCTGGAATTGGGCGCTGATGGGGTGCGGTCCCGACAGTGAAGCCATGGGCGCAGAGTAAGGTTAGTTTAATTTGTTTACAACACGCCGCCCGAAGTACTGGCCGACGCGGTGACCTGCCGTACGGTAGAGGCAAGTGCTCACCCGGGCCCTGTGGCCCGGTTAGGCACTTTCCGCCCCTCGGTCCTCAGACCGGGGGGCCTCTATCTCAGTACGATGCCGGGCCTCGATCGTGGTCTGAGCTGGCTGACTGCCTTGTGAGTCGCCGTACCGATCTCATCCCACATGCTCTCCGGGCAGATCTTGCTGATACGTGGGCCTGGCGGGACGACAGCCCTGAACGCGGCGTATGCAACTAGATCCGCCATCTGTACGAAAAACGATTGATGCGATTTTCTGGGAATCGGATCGTCCACGAGTAGCGGGGCTGGGTTGAGCAAGCGACCTGGGCCGAAAGCGCTGCCTGCGGTGAGGTAACGCCGCGACCGCCTCACCCAGCGTCGTACCGCGTCGTTTTCTCCTTCATCGTGCGATACGACGAAAGTAACATTTTCTTTTCGGCTGGTTACTGCGAGGCGCTGTAGAAGTGTCTCCCAGCATGTGTCAAAGACAGCGCGAGGGGCCCACCCAGGATGCCGACGTTTATCAAACACAACCGCGAATGCCCGAGCTGGCAGGTCCTCCAGAACGCGCATGTGGGCTCTGTAGATGAGGTATCTTTGTCCAGGCGCGAGATTGATATTGCGGATATCTCCTGTGTTCCTAATCAGGAAATTTGCCTTCAGCTCCGCCCTCATAGGAACGCGGAAAGTGTCGCGTAGCCTACGACGAAATAGTAAGAATTCATCGAAGGCTGTCGGCCAATGATCGGCATCGATAAGAACACAGCCGAGAGTGTAGGTTAAGGAACCCCCGGCTGATAAATCGCCTGTATTTCCGGACTCGTCTACGTACGCTAGAAGCACAAGCTTAGTTTGGCACGCGAGGGCTGTAGCGTCTATTGCGTCGCCTCGCGGACAGCAGCGCCGTGATCCCTGGAGATCTCATAGATGCTGTGGCGCGGTGTCTCAGCCGATCCGTCCTCACCCCTGGCGGTGGCTCCCGCTACGTGGTTGCGGCACTCAGCGAGGTCGCCCTGCAGATCCGAGCACGTAACGAGGCCGTGAGTGCGGCCGAGGCTCACCAGGCTCGGGCTGCCAACCACTTGTTCGATGCGGCCCGCGCCCAGACTTAAGCCGCTGCGGAAGCCTTGCGCAGCGGCCTCTCAGCACAAGATGACGCTCTCGGTCAGTTCCTCGTCCCAGGTGCAGCTAAGGCCCGTTGGCGGAGTGACCAGGTCCAGTGCCGTGATGATGCTGGCGTGCCCCAGGATCTCCTGCAGCATCTCGGCGGGTAGCCCGCCTGGATCGTCAGCGAGGCAGCGGGAGTCCAGACCGTCCCAGGCTGGGTGGGGCGTTCCAGGGGCGCTTGGCCCGTTCAATCGGGTTGGCCGGTAGGACTTGCTCGACCATAATCGCCTCGCGAAATGCTTTGCGCAGTACGGCTTGCACATAGGCCACGGTCTGCGGGGACAGACCCGCGCCTTTCCGGCCGCCGCCGGTTGGGAGGTCGCGGTAGAGCCTCGTGATGCGGGCCGTGGTGATGGCCTGCAAGCACATGTCCCCGATGTGCGGCCGGACGTGGCGATTGATTAGGTGCGGGAATCATGCAATGTCTTGGGCTTAATCTCGACCGCGTGAGCCTCGATCCAGTCATCGAGATACGCGCTCACGGTGATGGAGCTGTGGTCGATGTAGCGGCCCTGGTGTGCTTTAAGCCGCGCTTCGTCGCGGGCTGCGATCGGCTAGGACGGACTTGACGAGCAGACAGCAAACCTGGCGGCTAACGGCAGGAGGGCTAGGGATCAGGCTGGCCTACGCTTGGGATTGATCTCCAATTTCAGGGAGATTCACGCCTGGGGGTGGCGTGCCTGTCCAGGGGAATGCAGGCGGGAAGGACCAGTCGCCAGGGGTGCTGAAGTCGACCTCGCCGCCGGAGAACTCGGCGTCGCCGAGGCCGGGCGTGAGGCCGGAGAACAAGTCGTCACCAAGGCTGATCTCGTCGCGGGACAACTCGCCGAAGCCGACCGTGCCGCCGGAGAACTCAGCGAAGACGAAGCCGATCGTGCCGCCGGAGAACTCAGCGCCACCGAAGCTGACCGTCCCGCCGGAGAACCTGGCGCGGAAGAAGCTAACACTGGACCTGGAGAATCTGGCGCCGAAGTAGACCGTGCCGCTGGAGAATCTGGTGCCACCGAAGTAGACCCTGCTGCCGGAGAACTCGGCGCTGTTGAAGTAGACCTCACCGCCGGAGAACAAGGCGTCACCGAAGCTGACTGTGCTGCCGGAGAACCTGGCGCGGTCGAAGTGAACCCTGCCGCCAGAGAACCTAGCGCCGAAGTAGACCGTGCCGCCGGAGAATCTGGCGCCGTAGAAGCCGACCGTGCTGCCGGAGAACTCGGCGCCGTAGAAGCGGACCTCACCGCCGGAAAACTCGGCGTCATTGAAGCTGACTGTGCTGCCGGAGAACCTGGCGCCGATGAAGTCACCGCCGTCAAAGACGGCGCCGGTGAAATCGAGGTCTAAGCCCTGCCAGGACACCGCCGCGCCCTCTTTGAGGTGCGCAGTGATGATACGGATGACGGTGTGGCGGACTTCGCGGCTGGCCCGGAAGGCGACCTGCTCCTTCTCGGGAGACTCTTCGCCTGGATCAGGTTCGTAGGGCATGCGCAGATAGCCGCACAGCACATCGACGCAGGTCTGCCGGTTCTTCTGCCAGTCGTCGGCCAGGCCCGCCATTGCGTATGCCCCTGCCAGCTGTACTGTCGGCGGTTTGTCACTGCCCAGCTGGCTGGCCGCCGTGGCAAACCGTTCGTTCAGCGTCCGGGTGCGCTGCTCCTCAAGCGTTTTGTCCAGCTGTTCACCCTGGTTTTTGAGTGTCTTTTGGGTGGCGCGGCCGCCAAAATACTGCGCCGCCAGGGTGCCGATCACGGTGAGGGCACCCGCAATGATCGCTGCCACGACAGTGGGGTCCACATGCGGCAGGCTAGCGCGCTGAGCCATCAGCACCCAAGGACTGGCTGCTCCGCCTCTGGCCTGTGACGTGCTGTTGTCTCTCCGCTGCAGCATGCTGACCTGGCCTTACGACGGCGGACGCTGCGGATACGGGGTCGGCACAGCTCTGCTGCGCTCGCGCCTGCAGCGGTGTGATCAGGAGGGCTGCCCGCCTACCTCGAATCCTCGAAACTGGAAAACGTGCCGCTCTACCAGCACTTTAGCCTCCACGTCGCCGCCACCTTGGGCCTGCCGGAGGGTGCACCCGTTGTCAACACCATGTGGCGGCCAGGTGGCTTGAGAGATGAAGCTGGTTGAGAGCGTGCCTGAGCCCTCTCTGTCAGACTCCCGTGAGACATGAGGATGAAGTAAACCTCTGTGGCCAGTAGGGCGGGACGGGATCTACGAGATACGTGACATTGACCGTTGCAGACATGCCTGGCTCGGTGCGGGAGGATGGCCTGGTGGCCTCCGCGCGGGGTCCGCGGGCTGACCGGCCGAAGCGGCGGACCTTCACCCCGGCGTACAAGCTGGCGATCGTCGGGCAGTACGACCAGCTTGCCGACGGACGCGGGCGGGGGGCGCTGCTGCGCCGTGAGGGCCTGTATCACTCCCATATCCAGCAATGGCGCGAGGCAATAGAAAAGGGGACGCTGCCGGCGCTTTCTTCTAAGCCGGCCGGGCGGCCTGCGCGCAGCGCGGCGGAGGTGGATAACGAGCGGCTGCGGAAGGAGAACGAGAAACTCGCCAGGGAGCTAGCCCGGACGAGGGCCGCGCTTGAGGTGGTGGGAAAAGCACACGCGCTCTTGGAGCTTCTCTCCGAGAGCGCGGATTCCGGCACGAAGCCGCCCAGGTGATCAGCGAGGCGCTGACCGGGCTGGAACCATTTACCTCGGTGAAAGCCGCCTGCGCGCTGCTCGGCAAGCCCCGGGCGACGCTGTACCGGCAGCGCAATCCGCCGCAGCCGCGGGAAAGGCCGCCGGGACCGCGTGCGGCGCATCCCGCGGCGCTGTCCGCTGGCGAGCAGGAGCAGCTGCTGGCCGTGCTCAACGAGGAGCGGTTCGCGGACAAGTCCCCGGCCCAGGCGTGGGCGGTGCTCCTGGATGAAGGCATCTACCTGGCCAGCGTCTCCACCATGTACCGGGTCCTGCGCGCCGCGGACCAGGTCCGCGAGCGCCGCGCCCAGGCTGCCCATCCCGCCCGGGCCCGCCCCGAGCTGACCGCTGATGGCCCCAGCCAGATCTGGAGCTGGGACATCACGAAACTGAAAGGACCCATCCGCGGTGTGTGGTTCGACCTGTTCGTGATGCTCGATATTTTCTCCCGCAAGGCCATCCACTGGGAGGTCCACGCCACTGAGAACGCTGAGCTGGCCAAGGAATTCATCGATGCCGCTGTCATCAGCAACGGCGGTATCGCACCGATTTCCATTCACGCGGACCGGGGCACGTCGATGACATCCAAGCCCGTCGCCGTACTGCTGTCGGACCTGCACATCAGCCAGAGCCATTCCCGCCCGCACGTCTCGAACGACAACCCATTCAGCGAGGCACAGTTCAAAACCCTCAAATACTGCCCGGCGTTCCCCGGCCAGTTCGGATCACTGCCCGATGCCCGCGCGTTCAGCGAGGTTTTCTTCGCCTACTACAACAACGAGCACCGCCACTCAGGCATCGGCCTGCACACCCCCGCATCCGTCCACGACGGCACCGCCACCCAAATCCAGGCCCGCCGCACCCGCGTCCTCCAGCGGGCCTACGCCGCCAACCCCGGCCGGTTCCGGCAGCCACCCACGCCCCCACGCCTGCCGGCCAGGGTCTGGATCAACCAGCCCCCCGCCACCATCGAAACGGAGGAGGCACCACACAAGAACCAAGCCGCCTGATGTCTCATCGGGATTGACAG